>Ga0268386_10000045_pt1 | contig 62255 bp, 52 predicted proteins | sample RVTome_15_FD_200260 | JGI IMG/M metagenome (GOLD analysis project Ga0268386, IMG submission 200260) | Soil microbial communities from uranium-contaminated site in the Upper Colorado River Basin, Wyoming, United States - RVT150D86... ... | reverse complement strand
GGGACATGGCCCTCGAGCCGGGCAACCCCGAGGTCGTCTACGTGGGCACCGGCGAGGGAAACCCCCGGAACAGCGTCTCCTTCGGCAACGGGGTCTACAAGTCCACCGACGGCGGGCAGAGCTGGAGGCACATGGGCCTCGCGGAGACCCGTCACATCTCCCGGATCGTCGTGAGCCCCCGCGACCCGTCGCGTGTATACGTGGGAGCGCTCGGCCATGCGTTCGGTCCGAACGAGGAGCGCGGCGTCTACATGAGCGCGGACGGAGGAGAGAGCTGGGAGCGGGTCCTCCATCTGGACCAGAACCACGGGGTCGCCGACCTGGACATCGATCCCCAGAACCCGAACGTCCTCTACGCCGGGATGTGGCGCTTCGAGCGGAAGCCGTGGACGCACCTCAGCGGCAGCGAGCAGGGAGGCCTCTACCGCTCGGTCGACGGTGGGAAGACGTGGAACAAGCTGGAGAAGGGCCTCCCCAAGCTGATGGGCCGGATCGGCGTGAAGGTGGCCCCGAGCAATCCCCGGGTCGTGTACGTCCTGGCCGAGTCGCAGGACGGGACGCTCTGGCGCTCCGACGACCGTGGGGAGAGCTTCAAGCAGGTCTCGAAGGACGCCGACATCGTCAGCCGAGGCTTCTACTACGCCGACCTGCGGGTGGACCCGGCCAACGAGGACCGGGTGTACGCGGTGTCGTCCCTGCTCTACGTCTCGCCGGACGGCGGCAACACGTTCAAACGCCTCTCCCGCGCGACCCACATCGACTTCCACAGCCTGTGGATCGATCCCGCCAACCCCGACCGCATGTGGCAGGGGCAGGACGGCGGGATCGCGGTGTCGCTCGACCGGGGAGCGACCTGGGAGTACGTCAACAACATCCCGCTCGGCCAGTTCTACCAGCTCTACGCCGACAGCCGGGAGCCCTTCTACAACGTGGGAGGCGGCCTCCAGGACAACGGCACCTGGACGGGGCCGAGCCGCAGCCGCGAGCCCTTCGGCATCCTGAACGACGACTGGCGGATGGTCAGCTTCGGCGACGGCTTCCACGTCGTCTCGCACCCCGAGGCCCCGGACGTCTTCCTCAGCGAGAGTCAGGGGGGCTCGATCCGCCGCACCGACATGCGGTCGCGGGAGGCGGTCGACGTGAGCCCCCAGCCGCGGCGCAACGAGGGCGGCCCGGTGAAGGACCTGAAGTACCGCTTCAACTGGAACGCGCCGATCGTGGCCTCGCCGCACGACGGCCGCACCGTCTACTTCGGCGGCAACGTCGTGTTCAAGACGGCCGACTTCGGACGGAGCTGGGAGGTCGTCAGCCCCGACCTCACCACCGACGATCCGGAGAAGCAGCAGTCCGCGGGCGGCCCGGTGTGGCACGAGAACACCACCGCCGAGTACCACTGCACGATCATCAGCCTCGCGGAGTCGCCCGCCCGGGCGGGCGTGCTGTGGGCGGGAACGGACGACGGGAACCTCCAGGTGTCGCAGGACGGCGGAAGGACCTGGTCGGACGTGACCGCGAACGTTCGAGGCCTCCCGAAGGGGTCCCCGGTATCACACGTGGAGCCGTCTCGGACGGCCGCGGGAACGGCCTATGCGTCCTTCGATCGGCACATGCTGGACGACCTGCGGCCCTACGTCTTCAAGACCACGGACTTCGGAGAGACGTGGACGGCGCTCGCCCGCGGCCTGCCGCCACAGGCGTACGTGTGGGTGGTGCGGGAAGACCCGCGCAACCCGAGCCTGCTGTACGCCGGCACCGAGCTGGGTCTCTATGCGTCCTACCGCTCTGGCGGACCCTGGACCCGGCTCCACCTCGAGAACCTGCCCACCGTGGCCGTGCACGACGTGCTCGTGCACCCGCGGGACAACGACCTCGTCCTCGGCACGCACGGCCGCTCCATCTGGATCTTTGACGACGCCGGGCCGCTGCAGCAGCTCACTCCGGAGCTGCTGTCGAAGCCGGTGCACCTCTTCGAGGTACGCCCGGCGCTTCGGCATGCCACCAAGCCGACCCGGTACGGCATCGGCGACGGCGTCTATCGTGGGCCCAACCCGCCCTACGGCGCGCTGATCACGTACCACCTGAAGGCCAAGCCGGAGAAGGACGCTCCGATCAAGCTGGAGGTGCTCGGGTCGGACGGACGCGTGGTCCGCGAGGTCAGGAAGCTGGCGGCGGAAGCGGGGCTGAACCGCGTGGCCTGGGACCTGAACGCCGATCCGCCCGTCCAGCGCCGCGAGCGCCCCGAGGGCGAGGAAGAGGACGACTTCCGGGGACCGCCCCGCGGGCCCAAGGTGCTCCCCGGCACCTACACGGTACGTCTCACCGCCGGCAAGGCGGTCCTGGAGACGGCGGTCGAGGTGCACTTCGACCCGACCGTCGCCGTGGCGGCGGTGGACCTGGAGCGCCAGCACGAGGTCGCCTCGGCCCTGCTCCGGATGCGCAACGACGTCACCGACGTGCTGAAGGGACTCGACGCCCTGAAGCGGCAGATCGAGGACCGGCGCAAGCTCGCCCGGAGCGCCAAGGGAGCGGAGGAGCTGGTCGAGGCCCTCGAGGGCAGGTCCGAGCAGGTGGACGCCGTCGCCGGACGGCTCGCCCGTCCGGAGGGAAAGCCCACCTGGAGCGAGCCGGCACGGCTGGCGGAGCGTCTCGCCAGCCTCTTCATGGGCATTGACGGAGCGAACGCGGCTCCCAACGCCGCCCAGATGGGCTACCTCGAGGAGCTGAGGGGAGAGCATCGGTCGGCCCTGGCGGCGGCGGGAGAGGAGGCCGCCGCGCTGGCGGCGCAGCTCAACGATCTGCTCGGCCGGCACGAGCTGCCGCCCGTGGTCGGTCCCCGGGCTCCGCAAGCCACCCGCTGAGCACGAGCACGATCGGCCACGCAACGATGCGGACGCTCCTCCTGAGGTTCCTGGAGGCCCTGTTCCGGGTCCTGTTCACGTACGAGTGCGCCGGCATGGCCCACGTGCCCGCGAAGGGGCCGGCGGTCGTCGCCGCCAACCACCCGTCGTACCTGGATCCGATACTGCTCTCCCTTCACGTCCCCCGCCCCATCTTCTTCATGGCCTGGGAAGCGCTGTTCAAGGTGCCCTTGCTCGGCCCGGCCATCCGGGTGCTCGGGGCGTTCCCGGTCGACGTGCGCCCCGGCAAGGGCCGCGAGGCATACGCCAGGGCCAAGGCGCTCGTTGAGTCGGGAGAGGTCGTCGGGATCTTCCCGGAGGGGAAACGCTCCCGCACCGGCTGGATGGAGCCGTCGCTGCGCGAAGGTGCGGCCCGGCTGGCGTGGGAGACGGGGGCGCCGCTCGTTCCCGCGACGATAGCGGGAGCCTACCGCGCCTGGCCCCACTTCCAGTCGCTGCCGCGGCCCGCGCGGATCCGCGTCCGTTTCCATCCGCCGATCGACCCCACCCACTACCGGAGCCTCCCCGAGGACCAGGCGGTCGCCGGGATCCAGGCGGAGCTGCGGCGGCGGGTCGAGCGCTCGCTGCTGCCGGGGGTGAAGAGGGACCTGCGCATGAACGTGCTGTACCGGACGCCCGCGCCCTGGCCGCGCCTCCACGAGTCCCTGCCTCCGCTGGCCCTCGCCCTCCTGGTGTTCTGGAAGACGCGCTCGCTGTGGTCGGTGGTGCCGGCGTATGCCTACGTCGCCTACCTGCTGCTGGACCGGTTCGTGGTCCCGCAGTCCCGCCTGGTCAAGTGGATCCGGAACGGCTCGCCCATGCTCTTCGCGGCCGCGTCGGCACCGTACGCGCTCAGGGCCCTGGGCCTCCCTGAGCCGCTCGGGCCCGCCGCCCTGGCCGCGATCCTCGCCGGCGCCGCCTTCGCGTACCTCTACGAGCGGGGCCGCACCGCGCTGGACTTCGTTCGCGGGTTCGTGGCGGCAGCCTGCCTCGAGCTCGCCGCCCTGGCGCTCGCGCCGGTCGCGACCGGGCCCCACGTCGCGCTGCCGATCTTCGCGGCCGCCTTCGCGTGGGAGCGGCGCACGGTCTTCTGGAGGTACTCCGCCCCGGTCTTGACCGCCTATGTGGCCACCGCAGCCTGGCTCTTCGGGGGCGGGATGGCGCTGGTCCCCCACGCGGTCGCGGGCCTGCTGGCGTGGTCGGCGACCCGGGTCTTCCCATATCATTCGCTCGTACGGACCCGCCCGGAACCGGTCGTCGCGGGTCTGGGCCTGCGCCCGTAGGCAGGAAAGGCCGGCCGGACCACTCACATGAACAGATTCCCGCACGGAACCCCCGCGGAGGGAGGGGACCGCCCCAGCCGGGAGCCCCCCGGGCCGGAGCCGCCCCTGCCGCTGCCCCGATTCACCCTGGCGAAGTGGCTGCTGGCCGGGACGTCCGGCGCCCGCCACCACGAGACCTACCCATGGTGGAAGGTCATGTGTCTCACGGGCGTCGACTACTTCTCCACCCTCGGTTATCAGCCCGGCATCGCCTTCGTGGCCGCCGGCCTCCTCTCTCCGGTGGCGACGCTGGTGCTCGTCGCGGTCACCCTCCTGGTGGCGCTGCCCGTCTACTCGCAGGTGGCGGCCCGGAGCCCGAACGGGGGCGGCAGCATCTACATGCTCGAGGACCTGCTCCCGCGCTGGCGGGGGAAGGTGGCCGTGCTCGTCCTGCTCGGGTTCGCGCTGACCGACTTCATCATCACGATCACGCTCTCCGCCGCGGACGCCACCGCCCACATCGTCGAGAACCCCTTCGTGCCCGATTGGCTGGACCATCCGGTGCCGGTCACGCTGGTCCTGCTGGCCGCGCTGGGGGCGGTCTTCCTCAGGGGGTTCAAGGAGGCGATCGGGCTGGCCGTGTTCATCGTGCTGGTGTATCTCTCCCTGAACGGCGCCGTCCTCTTCGTCGCGCTCCTGGAGGTCGCGCGCCGGCCCGAGCTGCTCGCCGGCTGGCGCAGCGCGCTGCTCGTCTCGCACGGCAGTCCCTGGATGATGATCGGCGTGTCCGCGGTCCTTTTCCCCAAGCTCGCCCTCGGGCTCTCGGGCTTCGAGACCGGGGTCGCGGTGATGCCGCTGGTTCGAGGAGACGAGACCGACGTCCCGGCGTCGCCCCGCGGGCGAGTGCGAAACACGCGCAAGCTCCTGGTCTCGGCAGCCGTCGTGATGAGCGTCGCGCTGGTGGGAAGCAGTCTCGTGACGACCCTGCTCATCCCCGCCCGCGCGTTCGAGGAGCGCGGCGAGGCCAACGGACGGGCGCTCGCCTATCTCGCCCACCGCCACCTCGGGCACGGCTTCGGCACGCTGTACGACCTCAGCACCATCGCCATCCTTTGGTTCGCCGGGGCCTCCGCGATGGCCGGGCTGCTGAACCTGGTCCCCCGCTACCTGCCACCCTACGGGATGGCGCCGGAGTGGGCCCGGGCCACGCGGCCGCTGGTGCTTGTCTTCACCGGCGTCACCTTCCTCGTGACCCTGCTGTTCGACGCCGACGTGGAGGCCCAGGGCGGGGCCTACGCGACCGGCGTGCTCGTGCTGATGAGCTCCGCGTCGGTCGCGGTGACCATCGCCAACTGGAAGACGCGGAGGCGGGGGATCTGGCTGATGACGACCCTCGTCTTCGGGTACACCACCGTCGCCAACGTCATCGAGCGGCCGGAAGGCATCAAGATCGCCTCCCTGTTCATCCTCTCGATCGTCGTCACGTCGCTACTGTCACGCGCGATCCGGTCGACCGAGCTGCGGATCGACAGGGTCCGGCTGAACCCGAAGGCGAAGGCCTTCATCCAGGAGGTCGGGGCGGGCGGGATCCGGATCATCGCGCACCGTCCGGACAAGCGGACGATCGAGGAGTACGACAAGAAGGAACGCCAGGCCCGGGAAGACCACAGCCTCGAGGACGGCGAGCCCCTGATCTTCCTGGAGGTCTCCCAGGGCGACGCCTCGGAGTTCACCCACGACCTGCACGTGCGGGGCGTGCGCATGGGGCGCCACCGGATCCTCCGCACCAAGAGCCCGGCGATCCCCAACGCCATCGCTGCGCTGCTCCTGCACCTGCGCGACGCCACTGGTGGCCAGATCCCGAACGCCTACTTCGGGTGGACGGAGGGGAACCCGATCACCTACGTGCTGAAGTACCTGGCCCTCGGCGAGGGCGACACCGCTCCCGTCACGCGTGAGGTGCTGCGGAAGACGATCAAGAACCCGCTGGAGCGCCCGCGGATCCACGTGGGCTGAGGACGTCAGCCCTTGAGGTGCGGGAGCATCTGCTTGAACGCCCGGGTGTCGCTCCGGCCGAGCAGCTCGTAGCTCGCCATCTCGGTGCTCGACCGCACCGCACCGGAGCGCTCCATGCGGTCGAGCCCGACTCGCCGGTTCTCTTCCGTCCGCGATCCGACGGCGTCGGCGGCGACGTGGACCTCGTAGCCTCGCTGGAGGGCGCCGAGCACCGTCTGGGCCACGCAGATGTGGCTCTCGATCCCAGCCACCAGGAGCTGGTCGCGTCCGGGGAGCGAGCCCAGCCGGGAGGTGAACTCCTCGCTGCCGAAGCAGCCGAACGCCACCTTGTCGAGCGGTTCGGCCTTAGGGACGGCCGCGCGTACCTCCGGCACGACGCCGCCCAGCCCTTGGCGGTACTGGGTCGTGAGGATCACGGGCAGGCTCAGCGCCTCGGCGAGGCGCAGGATGACGAGCCCGTTCCGGAGGACGCGGTCGTTACCCTCGATGGCCGGGAGGAGCTTTTCCTGCAGGTCCACGAGGACGACGAAGGTGCGCTCGGGTGCGAGTCTCGAGATGTTCAACTGGCCTCCCAGGGGCGCTCCGCCGCCCAGTTGGCCACGGTATCCTGCAGCGCGTCGAGACGCCCGTCGAAGAAGTGGTCCGCCCCGGGGATCACCACCAGCCGCCGTGGCTCCGGAAGCCGCGCCACGAATGCCTCGATGGCGACAGCGCCGCCGAAGGGGTCGAACTCCCCCTGGACGAACAGACGTGGCTTCCGGCAGTCCTCCACCCAGCGGACGTCTCCCATGCGGAGCAGCGGGAGCCCGAGGGCGAAGAGCGCACCGGCCCTCGGGTCGGAGACGCCCGCGTGCAGCGCCATCGAGGCGCCGAACGAGAAGCCTCCCAGGACCGCGGGCAGCCCCGGGAAGCGCCGCTCGAGCTCGGCCAGGGCGGCGCGCACGTCGTCCTGCTCGCCGCGGCCCTCGTCGTATGCACCGTCGCTCAGGCCGACCCCGCGGAAGTTGAACCGGAGCGCGGCCAGCCCCTGGGACTGGAGCGCCTTGGCCGCGCGGAACACCACCTTGAAGTGCATCACCCCGCCCTGCGCGGGGTCGGCGTGGCACACGAGCGCGGCGGCCACCGGCGGTCCGTCGGGGAGCATGAGCAGCGCTTCGAGCCGTCCCGCCGGCCCGTCGATGAAGAAGGACTCGTTCGCTCCCATGCGGGAGGATTATCCGTCAGGGTCGGGTTCCGAGCCGACGGCGGCGCAGCCCCCCTTGGCAACGGACAAGCTGCTTGCGCAGGCGGATTGGCTCCGATCGCGAAGGCGGTGTTACGAACGAAGGCGGGGCAGCCCCCTTGGCAAGGGACAAGCTGCTTGCGCAGGCGGATTGGCTCCGATCGCGAAGGCGGTGGTACGAGCGAAGGCGGGGCAGCCCCCTTGGCAAGGGACAAGCTGCTTGCGCAGGCGGATTCACTCCGTCGGAGCAAGCGGGGGTTACAAGGGGGGCGGCGCAGCCCCCCCTTGCTCAACTACGACGCCATCCGTTGGGCGGCCGCGGCCCGGGCGGCGAGCTGGGCGGCCCGCGGCGGCGGCGTGCCTTCGTTCGCCTTCATCACGATCCGGCGCGCACCCAGCGAGCGGGCCTTGCCCACGGTGGCCTGCAGCAGGGCCCGGTCGACGCCCTTGTGCCCGCCCGGCGCCACGGCCAGCTCGTCCAGGCTGGCCAGGAGCCCGCCGAGGCCGAGCTGGTAGCGCATCGACAGGGTGGCCATGCCCACGATCCGGCCCTCCACCTCCGCCACGCGGACCAAGAAGTGCGGATCGGTCAAGGTCTTTCGATAGGTCTTCGCGAAGGGGATCGGCTCGGGGTAGTACCCCACCTCCTCGAGGAGGGCCAGGACGGCCACGCCGTCCTGGAGGGATGCCGGTCGGACGCGAACGCTCATGATCGTCTCCCTGGATCGCGGGAGTGGCTCAGGCCCCACGGTGCTGTGTCGCCTGGGCCACGCCGGGGTCGCGGCGATCCGTCTAAAGAACCAGAAAAACGGCGACTTTCCATACCTTGCGTTGCTCATGTCCGGCTCGAACACGCCCACTGCAAGGTCAGGGCCAATGATGCGGCTCGGGCGCCCACGTCTCGAGTGAAGAGGACGAGCGCTTGACGGCTCCGACGAGGCGCGGCTAGCCTGCCGCATGCGCGTGAAGGGCACGATGCTACGGACCCGCCTGGACTTCATCCGGGAGCGGTTCGGTCCCGAGGCCCCGCGAGCGATCCTCGGCGCCCTCAGCGACGAGGAGCGCCGCCTGGTGCAGTCGGCCCTTCCCGCCTCGTGGCTGCCGTTCACGCTCATCAACCACCTCGACGACGAGATCGTCAGCCGCTACGGCGACGGCAACGCGGAGCTGTGCCGTGACATCGGCGTCTACGCCGCCCACCGCAGCCTCGCTACGGTGTACCGGGTGTTCGTGGAGCAGGCGGGTGGCGATCCCCACCGGCTCATGGAAGGAATGTCGAGCCTGCACTCGACGTTCTACGATTGGGGGACGATGCGGGCCAGCCGGGCGGGGGAGCGGCTGTGCCGGGTGGAGTCCGACTACAAGGGTGGGGCCACGCGTGCGAACTGCCTCAACACGGTGGGCTTCTACGCGGAGGCGCTGCGGCAGCTCGCGGTCAGGGGCGCGCAGGTCCTGGAACGCGCTTGCCAGGCGTCCCGTTCGCCGTTCTGCGTCTACGAGGTCACCTGGGAGATGTAGGCCCGGCTCGAAGCCGGGCGCTCCGTCGCGGTGGCTCGGCGCGCTGGTCGCCGCCGCGTTCTCGTTGAGCGGCATCCCGTCCGCGTGCGCGGCACCAGCGCCCAAGGCGGCGACCGGGCCGGCGGCCGAGGCGATCCGGAGAGGGATCGCCGCCGGGACGGGGCGCTTCGATCCGGCCGCCTGGGACGCCCTCGTGTCCCGTCACGTGGACGCCGAGGGACGCGTCGACTATGCGGGCTTGCGGCGGGACCGGGCGGCGCTCGACGCGTTCCTGGGCGCCGTCGCCCGCGTCGAGCTGGCGGGGCTCTCGCGGGCCGAGCTGATGGCGCTGCTCGTGAACGCATACAACGCCTGCACGGTGCGGCTGATCCTGGACAACGCCCGGGACGGTGCGTTCCCGGACGTCCGCGACATCCCCGACACGTGGAGCCGGTCGGTCTGCGCGGTGGGCGGGCAGACCCTGAGCCTCGACACCATCGAGCACGGCCTCTTGCGGCCCCTGTTCCTGGACAACCGGATCCACGCCGCGGTCAACTGCGCGGCCCGGAGCTGTCCACCCCTCGCGCCCTGGGCGTTCCGCGGGGATCGGATCGACGGCCAGCTCGACGAGCGAATGCGGTCCATGGTCGGCTCGGACCGCCACGTGAGGATCGAGGCCGGTGTGCTCAGGGTCTCGCGGATCTTCGACTGGTATCGCGCCGACTTCCTGCCGGAAGGCGGATTCGCCAACGCCGCCCCGACCCTCCGCGAGCACCTGCTCCGCCACGCCGGCCCGGAGCGCCGCCGCGCCCTCGAGGCCCTCGGCCCGGCGCCGGAGGTCCGCTTCCTCGAATACGACTGGTCCCTGAACGGCCGCTGAGGCCCCGCGCGTTGGCAAGCGCGGGGCGGCGCCGTATCATTCTGCACGGGGCGGAGGTGGGCATGTCGCGGGTTTCCGGGGCAGGCTGGTCGTGGGTTCGTACCGGGCGTTGCCCGGTGGTGCTCCTCGCCCTGGCTGCGGCCGCCGGTCCCGTCCGCGCCCAGACCGACTGCACCCTCCCGGGCCAGAACACGTTCGTCCGCAACACCCTCCAGGACATGTACTACTGGTACCGCGAGCTGCCCGACCCCAACCCGGCCCTGTTCGACACGCCGGAGGCGTACCTCGAGGCCGTCCGCTACCGTGCCCTCGACTCGAGCTTCAGCTACATCGGTCTCCGCGCCGCCGAGGACGCCTTCTACTCCGACAGCCAGTTCATCGGCTTCGGCTTCAGTACGAAGCAGACCGGGGATGATGAGGTCCGGATCGCGCAGGTGTTCCCGGACAGCCCCGCCTCCGACGCGGGCCTCGCCCGGAGCGACCGGCTGCTCGCCATCAACGGCAGGCCGGTGGCGGAGCTGCTCCGTACCGGCGAGATCGGGACCATCTTCGGGCCCTCAGAGGTCGGCGTCCCCGGCGAGCTGGCATGGCAGGACCTGGCGGGGAACGAGCGGGAGGCCACGATGGTGAAGCGCCTGGTGACGATCCCGACGGTGTCGCTCGTCCAGGTGCTGGAGGTCGAGGGGCGCCGCGTCGGCTACGTGGTCTTCCGCAACTTCGTGCGCCCCTCGGTCGAGGCCCTGGACCAGTCGTTCGCCGCGCTCGCGGCCGCCGGGGCCACCGACCTGGTCCTCGACCTGCGCTACAACGGCGGAGGGCTCGTCTCGGTCGCGCAGCACCTGGGCGGCCTCATCGGCGGCAACCGGACCAGCACCCAGGTCTTCACGCAGTTCGTCCATAACGACAAGAACGCGTTCCGCAACAGTGTGCTCCCGTTCCCGGACCCGGCCAGTGCGCTGGACCTGCCGCGGCTCGTCGTGATCACCACCCGCGCCTCGGCTTCGGCCAGCGAGATGATCGTGAACTCGCTGCGACCGTTCATCCCGGTCACCGTGGTCGGCGACGCGACCTACGGCAAGCCGGTGGGCCAGTACGGGTTCAACTTCTGCGAGAAGGTCCTCTACCCGGTTGCGTTTTCGGTCCAGAACGCGGCCAACCAGGGCGACTACTTCGGCGGGATCCCCGCCGACTGCCCTGCCGCAGACGACCTGGACCGCGCGTTCGGCGACCCGGAGGAGGCCTCGTTGGCCGAGGCCTTGCACTTCGTCGCCCGGGGGGCGTGCAGCGGCCGGTCGACCGGCGCCGCCTCGGCCCTGTCCGCGCTTCGCCGTCAGACCGAACGCACCGCCCGGCCCGACGGCTGGCAGCTGCTGCTCGGCGCATACTGACGGCGCGCCCTCACGTCCCCGGCCGCAAGGCGACGATCGGGTCGGTGCGCGACACGCGGTGGGCTGGGAGCCACGTCGCGAGCAGGGCGACGGCCGCCAGGCCCGCCGACACCGCCGCGTAAGTGGCAGGGTCCGTGGAGTGGATGCCGAACAGCAGCGCGGACATGACGCGGGTGAGCGCGACGCCGAGCAGCATCGAATGCGGCCTGAAGGTCTATCTGCTGAGCCTCGCCGTACCAGACGGACCAGCCCGCGGCCGCGAGTCGATACCCCACCATTTTCGCTGAGACGGTCTTTCGGTGGGCCTGGCCGCCTACCAAGAGAGAAAGGCCCCCGAGGAAATCCCCCGGGGGCCCGAGAAGGTGCGCCCCAGTGCGCTCAGTGCTTGGTCTTGGCCTTGATCTTGATCTTGTCGCCGTCCCGCTCGACCTCATACGTCACCTGCGAGGCCTGTTCCGAGGAGGGCGCGTAGATCGTAACCTCCTTGCCCATGAGCACGTCGGCCGGGATCTGGGACGTCGAGCTCAGGAGGTAGCTGACCCGCCGGCCGTTCGGATCGATGACGGTGATGGACCTGCCCGGCAGGTAGGACTCGACCCTCCCCGAGAGCGTGGTCATCGTGGTGCGTGAGGTCACGCCGGAGGGGTTCGTACGGGTGATCTCGGTGGTTCGCTTCACCTGCCCTGAAGGGCTGACGCTGGTGGTAGTGACGCGCTTGACCAGCGACGTCCCGTCGGGACCGGGCTCATATTGGACTGTCGCGTTGCTGCCGACCTGGACCTCCGCGGGCAGACTGACGTTGGGACCCAGGACGTAACTCACTTCCCTGCCGTTGGAGTTCAGGACGATGGTCCTTCCGGGGTCGAGCCGGACGACCTCACCGGTGGCGGCGTCCGTCGTGGTGGTCGTGGTCGTCGTGGTCTCGCCCGAGGGCCGGGTCCGGGTGACCTCGGTGGTGCGCTTGACCTGGCCCTCGGTGGTGACGGTGGTGGTGGTGACCTGCCTGACCAGTGTGGAGCCGTCGGGACCAGGCACGGTTTGCAGGCTCACCGACCGGCCGACCTGGACCTCCGCCGGCACGGCCACGCCGGGGGCGAGGACGTAGGAGACCTCCTCACCGCCCGAGCGGATGACGATGGTCCTGCCCGGCTCCAGCCGGACGACCTCCCCGGTGACGATCACAGGCTTGTCGATGCGCGTCGTGGTCTCGGTGTAAGTCTGGGAAAAGGCCGCAGCGCTGGTCCCCACGACTGCGATCGCGATAAGAGCTAGCGTGCGCAAGTTCATCTGAACGCCTCCTTGCCGTCGAACGCCAGTGGGCAGAAACGCGCCCACTGGTGCAATTGCAAGAGCTGTGCCGGCGCGTCGATGAGGCGAGGCTCGTCGAAGCCGCGTCAGCTCGGATCTTGATTCAAAGCGTCGACTTCCTGACGGCGAACAGCCGCAGCAGGCCGTTGAGCGCCCGGTGAAGCAGGAAGTAGACGACCAAGGCCACGATGTACGAGAGCATGAGCTGCAGCGAGCCGACAGCGGGGTCCGGCATCAGGCCGCGGAATGGACCGAGCAGCGGCGTGGTGATCGTGTCCAGGAGCCGCTTGAAGCCGTTCGACTGGCGCGCGCCCAGCAACTCGAGGGCGATCTCCAGGCCGATGAGGCCGTAGATCAGGAAGAACACGTAGTCGATAACCTGGGAGACCCGCACCATGCGGCGGGCCCGCTCCAGCTCCCCCTCGGTTTCGACCACCTCCGCCGCGGCCTTGTGCTTCAGGCTCGCGGCCACGCCCTCCATTTCGGCATGCTCCGTGGGAGTGGCCGCCGAGGCCTTCTGGGCGATGCGGGCGTGGACGTCGTGCTCCAGCTTCTCCTTGATGCGCTCGTGCTGGGCGATGCGGCGCGCCTCGTCGGCGGCGACCTTGTCCGTGTTCATAGGACTCCTTGCTTCGAGCCTCCCGCTCACAGCGACGCCGCGCTCAGCCGGCTCATCGGTCCGGGCGGCGGTGTGGGTCGCAGGAGCCGCCATGGCAGCGGTCCCCTCAGGGTCCTGGTTGCAACTGATGTGCCAGGCTCGAGCGGCTGAAGGCCGCGCAACGCCCCCAGCAGGCTCTCGCCGGACCTCGTCCTTCTGTCGGACGACGTCGATGTCGCCGAGGGTGATGGTGCCGGCGTCCGGCTCCTGGAGCGTGGCGATCGAGCGCATCAGCGTGGACTTGCCGGCGCCGTTGGGACAGGATGGTCGACGATGAGGAGAAGTGTCTCCGTCGCGCTCTCAGACCTGGACTGGCTCAACTACGCGGCTCCGCCTCGGCCGTCCTCGTATTCGCCGGAGCCGCGTTGCTAGCCTCGGAACAGCGGCAACCGCAGGTGGGCGCGGCAGCCCGGACCCGGCCGCCGGTTCTCCAGGGTGAGGCTGCCCCCGTGGGCTTCGGCGATCTGGCGGCTCAACACGAGGCCGATGCCGGAGCCCTGGGGCTTGGTCGTGAAGAAGGGAACGAACAGGTTCCCGGTGTTGGGGAGACCCGGTCCCTCGTCGTCCACCCAGACCTCGACCATGCCCGTCCCGTTGGACGGCGCCCAGCCGACCTGAACCGCGCCCCCGGTCTCGAGCGCGGCGTCCGCCGCGTTGTGCACGACGTTGATCAGGAGCTGCTCGACCTGGTCGCCGTCGGCCCGGACGCGGAGGTCGGGGCCGGGCTTCAGCTCGACCTTCACGCGGGTCTCGAGACCCACCACCCGCCGTACGACGCTGCCGATGTCGAGCGGCTCCTGCCGCGGGGGCGGCAGCCGGGCGAGGCGAGAGTAGGCGTCCATGAAGCGGCTGAGGGCCTCGGAGCGAGTACGGATCACCGCCAGGCCCCGGGTCATGTCCTCGTCCCAGTCCGCGGGACGGGGCACACGGGTGACCAGGCCCTCGAGGCTCCCGGCGATGGACTTGATCGGGGCGAGCGAGTTGTTCAGCTCGTGGCCGATGACCCGGATCAGCCGCTGCCAGGCTTGGCGCTCCTCCTCCCGCAGCGCGCGGCTCACGTCCGACAGGACCAGGAGCCGGTGGGGCAGGCCTCCCTGGCGGAAGGTCCCCTTGCGCACCTCGAAGCGGCCGCTGGCGCCGGGGAAGACCAGGTCCAGCACCTTGGGGCCCTCGACGCCAAGGGCCGCGTCGAGCCCGAGCTCCACCGCGCTGCGTCCGAGCAGGCGCTCGCTCGGTCGGGCCAGGATCCGCTCGCCGGCGCGGTTGACCAGGCGCAGGAGGTGTTCCCCGTCGAAGGTGAAGACCGCGACCTCGATCTCGTCCATCACCTTTCGGAGCAGGGCGGTGGCCTCGAGCGCTCCCAGCCGCTGCTGGCGCAGCGTCTCGGCCAGCGTGTTGACCTCGATCATGACCTCGCCCAGCGCGTCGTCCCCCCGGCCGCGGGCGCGGAACGAGAAGTCCTCCTCGCGCAGGGCGGAGAGCAGGTTGGACACGGTCTGAAGCGGGCGCACCACCGTGCCCCGCGCGGCGAACGCGAAGCCCAGCCACAGCGCGAGCACGACCACGGCGAAGGTCCACTGGACCTTGGCGCTGTAGCCGCCGATCCAGAACAGCAACGCCGCCAGCAGGACTCCCGGCAGCCCCGCCATCAGGGCCATCATCAGGACGCGGCGGTCGTGCGTGAGCCACCGCCGCCGGCGCCGGGGCGGAGTCATGGACCGGCTACAGGCCGTACCGCTGGAGCCTCCGGTAGAGGGCGCTGCGCGAGAGGCCCAGGGCGTCGGCGGCGCGGCTGACGTTGCCGTCGAAGCGGGCCAGGGCCTTCTTGATGAGGAAGCACTCCACCTCTTCCAGGCTCAGCTCCTCCAGGCGAGCGGTGCCCTCGGCCGCCGGGCGCAGGCCCAGGTCCCCGGCCCGGATCTCCGTCCCCTGAGCCATCAGGACGGCTCTCTCGACGGCGTGGTCCAGCTCGCGGACGTTCCCGGGCCAGGGGTGGTCCACCAGTGCCCGCAGGGCCGCGGGCTCGAAGCCCGCCATGCGTTTGCGGTAGCGGGCGGAGTGCTGCCGCAGGAAGTGCTGGGCCAGCAGCGGCACGTCCTCGCGGCGCTCCCGCAGCGGCGGGACGCGGATCTCGATCGTGTTCAGGCGGAACAGCAAGTCCTGGCGGAACCGGCCGGTGCCCACCTCCTGCTGGAGGTCGGAGTTCGTGGCCGAGAGGATCCGGACGTCGACCCGGCGCGTGCGCGACGAGCCGACCCTCTCGAACTCGCCGGTCTCCAGGACCCGCAGCAGCTTCGGTTGGAGGTTCAGCGGCACGTTCGCGATCTCGTCCAGGAACAGCGTCCCGCCGTCGGCCAGCTCGAAGCGGCCCACCCGGTCGGCCTTGGCGTCGGTGAACGCACCCTTGACGTGGCCGAACAGCTCGCTCTCGAAGACGCCCTCGGAGAGCCCCCCCGCGTTCACGGTCACCAGCGGCCGGGCGGCCCGTGCCGAGACGGCCTGGAGCGCCTGCGCCACCGTGCCTTTGCCCGAGCCGTTCTCGCCGGTGATGAGGACGTTGGCGTCGGAAGGACCCACCCGCGCGATCATCTCGAGGACGGGCTTCATCGCCGCCGATTCCGTGATGAGGTTGGGCCGCCCCTCCTGGCGCAGGAGGGTGTTCTCCTCCTCCAGGCGCTGGCCGCGGCGCAGCGCGCGCCCCAGCTCGAGCTGCGTGCGGAGGATCGACAGGAGCCGGGCGTTCTCCCAGGGCTTCTGGACGAAGTCGCGGGCCCCGCGCCGCATCGCCTCGACCGCCAGGTTCACGCTGCCCCAGGCGGTCATGACCACGACCGGGAGCGTGAAGTCCACCGCCTGGATCCGGCCGAGCAGGTCCAGGCCCTCCTCGCCGGAGGTGGTGTCTCGGGCGTAGTTCAGGTCCATCAGCACCAGGTCGAACTCGCGGACCTCGAGGGCCGCCATGATCCCCTTGGGGGACGTGGCGGTCTCGATGTCGAACCCCTCCCCCTTCAGGAGGAGGCGCAGGGCTTCGATGACGTCGGGCTGGTCGTCCGCGATCAGGACGCGGCTCGGGCCGGCGCCCCGGGAGGAGCCCTTCCGCGCCGGCGCGACCGCCTCGGTACCCACTGGCTATTCGTACCGCAACGCCGTGACCGGGTCCACTCCGGACGCGCGCCGGGCGGGCAGGTAGATCGCCACCAGGGCGACCAGACCCAGGAAAGCGAAGGCCCCCAGGAACGTCGCCGGGTCGGTCGGGGCCACCCCGAAGAAGAGGCTGCCGGCCAGGCGTGTCGAGGCGGCCGCGGCGGCGGCGCCGAGGAGGAGACCCGCCAGCGCCGGCTTCATTCCCTGCCGCACCACCAACCGCAGGACGTCCCTGGCCTCCGCGCCGAGTGCCATCCGCACGCCCATCTCGCGTGTGCGCTGCGTGACAGCATGGGCCATGACGCCGTAGATCCCCACCCCCGCGAGCGCCAACGCCACCGCCGCGAAGCCCCCCAGGAGCTGGACGCCGAACCGGGCCCCGGCGAGCGAGCGGGCCACGACCTCGTCCATGCCGGCGACGTCGCTCAGCGTCGCCTCCGGGTCCAGGGCCCGCAGCTCCGCACGCACCTGGGGGGCCTGGGCGAGCGGGTCGGCCTCGGTCTTCACCACCAGGTGCCGCAGCCCGGCGTCGACCTGGAGGTAGGACATGTAGAGGTCGAGCCGCGCGGCCTGCAGCTCGCGGTAACGGGCGTCACCGGCCACGCCGACCACGGTGAGCCACTCCTGGTCGTAGGGCGTGTCGGGCAGCGGGATCTTGACCCTCTTGCCGACCGGGTCCAAGCCAGGCCAGTACCGTTCCGCCAGGGTGAGGCTGACGATCACGACGCCGGGCGCGCCGTCCCGATCCCCCTCCGTGAAGTCCCGCCCTCGGAGCAGGCGGATCCCCATGGTGCGGAAGTAGCCGGGCGTGGCCGCTTCGAGGTTCAGGAGCGGGTTCCGCTCCACGTCGTCCTTGGACTGGCCCTCGACCATGAACGGCCAATCCATGCCCACCGTCCCCCAGAGGGGCCGGATCAGGACCGCGGCGGCGGAGCGCACGCCGGGAAGGGCGGCCACGCGCTCGACCAGCAGGCGATGGAACTCGCGCCGCGCGGCACGCGTCCCGTATCGGGAGCCGGCCTCGACATCCGCGGTGAGCACGTTCCGCGGATCGAACCCGAGATCGACCGCACTGAGGTTCGCGAAGGTCCGGCCCAGGAGGCCGGCGCCGACGAGGACGACGAGGGCGATCGCCACTTCGGCACCCACCAGGAGCCCCCGCGCCCGCCGGCTGCCGGGGCCGGACGAGGCGGTACGCGTACCGTCCTTCAGCGACTCGCCGACGGCCGGCCGCGCGGCCCCGACCGCGGGGGTCAGGCCGCCCACGAGCGTGGTCAGGATCCCCAGCCCGAGGGTGAAGCCGATCGCGCGGCCGTCCAGACCCACGTCGTGGAGCCGCGGGACCTCCGCCGGCGCCAGCCCGACCAGTCCGACCAGGCCCCAGGTGGCGAGCAGCAGCCCTGCGGCGGCGCCCATCAGCGACACCAACGCGGACTCGGTGAGGAGCTGCCGCACGATCCGCCCGCGGCCCGCGCCCAGCGCGAGCCGGATCGCGATCTCCCGCTGCCGCGCCGCGGCCCGGGCCAGGAGCAGCGCGGAGACGTTAGCGCAGGCTATCAGGAGGACGAGGGCGACGGCCGCCCACAGCACGAGGATCGTGGCGCGCGAGTCGCCCAGCAGCTCGTGGACCAGCGGCGTCACGACCGCGCTCCAGCCGGGGCCCCCCCCGATCCCGGGGTTCGCGGCCAGGTTGGCCGCCTCGAGCCTGGCCACGATGCCGTTCATCTCGGTACGGGCCTGGTCGATGGTCACGCCCGGCCGCAGCCGGCCGATCACCACCGACCAACAGACGTTGCGCTGCCGGACGATCTGCGGGATGGCCGGCACCACCGGCGTCCAGATCTCGCAGCGCTGCGGGTACTCGAAGCCCTCAGGCATAACTCCCACCACGGTGAACGGCGTGTCGTCCAGCCTGATCGACCGCCCTACCGCCTCGGGGTCGCCGCCCAGCCGCCGCCGCCAGAAACCGTGGCCCACGACCACGACCCGGTCCGCGCCCGGGCGGTCGTCCTCGGCCGCGAACGTCCGGCCGAGCGCCGGCTGCGAGCCGAGCACCCGGAAGAAGTCCGCCGAGACCAGGCGTCCCTCCACGCGCGATGGCTCGCCGTCGCCGGTCCAGCGGAAGCCCTGGTTGACCGACGGCATGTCGGCCATGCTCTCGAAGCTCGTGCTCTGGGCCCGCCAGTCGAGGAAGTCCGGGAACGAGACCTCGACGAAGGGCTGGTTCCGCCCGCGGTCCTCCTGCCAGAGGATCATCAGGCGGTCCTGGTCCACGAACGGGAAGGGCCGGAGCACGACGGCGTCGACCACGCCGAAGAGGGCGCCGTTCGCGCCCAGCGCGACCGCCAGCGCCAGCACCGCCAGCGCAGTGATGCCCGGGCTCTTCGTGAGCGTCCGGACCGCGTAACGGAGGTCCAGCCTCAGCGCGTCCAGTCCGAGCCCCAAGGCGCCTCCGATGCCTGACCGCGGCGCCATACCCTACTGCTCAATCGACCATCCAGCCGTCCGACATCTTGACGACGCGGCGGCCGTATCCCGCGTTCACCTCCGAGTGCGTGACCTGGACGATCGTGGTCCCCTCCTCGTTGAGGCGCTGGAACAGCTCCATGATCTCCTTGCCCTGGCTCGTGTGGAGGTTCCCGGTGGGCTCGTCCGCCAGGATGAGGCGGGGATTCGCCACCACCGCCCGCGCCACCGCCACGAGCTGCTGCTGGCCTCCGGAGAGCTGGCTGGGGAAGAGGTCCTTCTTGCCGACGATGTGGAACCGATCCAGCACGTCGGCCACGATGCCCTGCCGGTCGGACTTCTTGACGTTCCGGTAGGAGAGGGGGATGTCGAGGTTCTCGTAGACGGTGAGGTCGTCGAGCAGGTGGTAGCTCTGGAAGACGAAGCCGATATTCTCCTTCTGCAGCTCCAGCCGTTGCCTCTTTCCGAGCTTGTGCACGGGCTGGTCGAGGAAGTGGTACTCGCCCGCCCAGGCGCTGTCGTGCATGCCAACCAGGTGGAGCAGCGTCGACTTGCCCGCCCCCGAAGGGCCCATGATCGAAAGGAAGTCGCCCTCCTTCACCTCGAGGTTGATGCGCCTCAGGACGTAGACCTTGCTCCCACCTTGGTCGTACGCCTTCTCGACGTCCCTGAGCTGGATCATTGGCTCCTTTCCTCCGCAGGCTAGAGGCCAGGCAACAAGCCGCGTGCCAGCCGGACCCTGACCGGAACTCGATGATTCTCCATCGTCTCGGGCAATCCGAGGAGCCGGGGGGCTTGTTCGGAAGTGGGACGGCCATTCCCAGGCGTGGCACGGCGTATCCCGAGCGGTTCGTGGCATGGTTCCTGCTCTGCTGCCGAGACAGCGTGACCGAGGCACACGACGAGGTAGCCATCCACCAAAATGAAAGGGGGAAGCCCATGCACCTGATCGGCCAGATCATCTTCGGCCTGTTCGTCGGCATCATCGCCAAGCTCATGATGCCCGGCCGCGACCCCGGCGGGATCATCGTGACCGCCCTGCTGGGTATGGCGGGGGCGCTGCTCGGTACGTTCATCGGCCGCTGGCTGTGGGGCGGAGTCGACTACGAGGCCGGCTGGATCACGTCCATCCTCGGGTCGATCCTGCTGCTCGCCCTGTACCGCGCCGTCACGAAGCGCCGCCGGCTGGCCTGACGCAAGGGAAGCGCCGGCACGCCGCTCGCGCCAGCCGGTCCCCGGGTGCGACAAGCCCCCCGGAGCCTTCAGCCCAGGACGCGGAGCAGCCACGCCCGCACGTCAGCCAGCTCCTCGGACGACACTTGGTGCCCCATGGGGTAGGTGCGCCAGTCCACCGCGTACCCGAGCGACAGGAGGTGATCGCGAGAATGCGTCGCCAGGGCCATGCCGACGACCGGATCGTCGGTGCCGTGGGCCATGAAGATGGGGACGGCAGCGTTGGCCGGGTGCCGCTCGGCATCCAGGGTGGCCTGCATGGGGAGGTAGGTCGAGAGCGCGAGGATGCCGGCCAGCCGCTCGGGCTGGCGCAGGCCGGCGTACAGGGCGAGGGCGCCCCCCTGCGAGAAGCCGGCCAGGACCAGGCGGTCCTGCCGCACGCCGCGGTCGCGCTCGCGGCGGACCAGGGCGTCGACCGATTCCGCGGCTGCGCGGATCCCTGTGTCGTCCTGGCGTGCGGTTCGGTCGAACCCCATGATGTCGAACCAGGAACGCATCCGATGGCCGGCGTTGATGGTCACCGCCCTGACCGGCGCGTGGGGGAACACCCAACGGATGGCCGGACGCACGGGGAGGCTCAGGGCCGACACCACACCCTCGAAGTCGTGACCGTCGGCCCCAAGGCCGTGGAGGAGGATCACTGCCGCGTCGGCCGGCCGGTCGGGCTCGACCTCCACCGCCGGGAGCAGCGCCGGGGCGCCGCTCATCCCGTGCTCTGGAGCCCGGCCGCGACCCCGTTGATGCTCAGGGCCAGGAGCGGGCGCACGGAGTCGGCCGCCGGGTCGTCGTCCGACAGCTCGCGTATCCGCCTCAGCAGGATGAGCTGGACGAAACTCAACGGGTCCACGTACGGGTTCCGCAGGCGGATCGAGCGCCGCAGCACCGGCGAGCCCTCCAGAAGGGCCTCCTGGCCGGTAGCGTCCAGCAGGGCACTCTCGGTGAGAGCCCACTCGCGCTCTATCTCCGGGAATATCCGCTCGTCGAGCGGGCGCTCGGCCATGCCGCTGTACAACCGGGCGACGGCCAGGTCCGACCGCCCGAGCCCGAGCTGCGCGTTGTCCACGAGCGAGCGGAAGAAAGGCCACCGGCGGTACATCTCGGCCAGGCGCCCGCTCTTCGCCGCCACCTCGGCGGCCAGGGCGGTGCCCAGACCGAACCAGCCAGGGAGACCGTGGCGGCTCTGGGTCCAACTGAACACCCAGGGGATCGCGCGCAGGTCCTCGATGCGGTCGCCGCCGCGTCGCCGGGGCGGCCGCGAGCCGATCCTCAGGCCGGAGACCGCGTCGATGGGCGTTGCCGCCCGGAAGTAGCGGATGAACTCCGGGTCGTCGTAGACGAGCTGGCGGTAGCGCCGGAACGCCCTCTCGGAGGCGGACTGGATGGCCTCCGTCCACTCCGCCCGGGGCTCGCTGCCGGCGACCTGGAGGCTGGCCCGTATCACCGCGTGGACGAGCTGCTCGAGGTGGCGGTGGGCGATGCCGGGGTGCGCGTATCGTGCGAATGCCACCTCCCCCTGCTCCGTCAGCCGCAGCCGTCCGTTGAGGGCGCCCGGTGGCTGGGCCCCGATGGCGCGTCCGGCCGGACCTCCCCCGCGACCGATCGCTCCGCCTCGCCCGTGGAAGAGCGTCAGCTCGACCCGGGCCTCGCGGCAGACCTCCGCGAGCGCGCGCTGGGCGCGGTAGAGCTCCCAGTTGGCGGTGAGGAAGCCCCCGTCCTTGTTGCTGTCCGAGTAGCCGAGCATGATCTGCTGCCGCCGGCCCCAGGCGCCGAGGTGCTGGGCGTAGACCGGCAGCGCGAACAACTCCCGCATTAGACCGGCGCAGCGGTGCAGGTCGTCGATCGTCTCGAAGAGAGGGACCACGTGAAGGCTGCTCGCCGCCGGCCGGCCCTCGCGCGCGGGCCGGAACATGCCCGCCTCCTTGGCGAAGAGAAGCGGCGCCAGGACGTCGCTGGCGCCGGCGGTCATGGAGACGATGTAGACGTCGCAGGCCGCGCGCCCCAGCTCGGCCTGTGCCCGGGCGAGGGTCTGGAAGAGCGCGAGCACCTCCGCGGTTGCGGCGCCCCAGGAAGCGTGGGGCGGCACGATGGGCCGCGGATCCACCAGCTCCCGCGCCAGCAGCGCCACCCTCTCCGCTTCCGGGAGCGCCAGGTAGTCGGCCTCGATCCCGGCGGCGCGCAGCACCTCGGCGATCGCGGCCGCGTTGACCGCGCTGTGCTGCCGCACGTCGAGCCGCGCGAGGTTGAAGCCGAACACCTCGACGCGCCGTTCCACGTCCTTGAGCGCCCCGTCCGCGATGCGGCCCGCTCCCGCTTCGCGCAAGGCGGCCCGGAGAAGACGGACGTCGGCGAGCATCTCCGAGCCGTCCCGATAGGCGACCTCCGGGTCCTCCCGCCGCGGAGCCTCCACCTGCGGGGCCCGCCGCCAGAACTCGCGGTCCTCGGTGGCGGCGTCGCGGGGCGCGGTCTCGAGCAGCCGGGCGGCGTTGATCCGCCGGACCGCCGCCAGCCGCGCGCTCATGAAGGCCAGCTTGCGCCGGAACGGCTCGGCGTCGTAGCGGGTCCAGACGACGGCCGCCAGCTCGGGGAAGGCCCGCGCGTCGCTCTCGAGCGAATGGGCCAGGTCGGCGCTCTCGCGGCCCGGCTCGACGGCGACGCTCAGGTGCCGCTGCAGCTCGAGGAGGTCCCGCTCGTGGAGGGCCAGCGCGGTCTCGCGGTGGAGGCGGAGGGTGTTCTCGGTGACGCGGGCGGTGACGAGGGGGTTGCCGTCGCGGTCGCCTCCCATCCACGACCCGAACCGGAGGAACGGTTGGACCTGGAACCGCTCCCCCGGGTAATGAGCGGCGAGGGCCACCTCGAGGTCGCGGTGGAGCCGCGGGACCACGTCCCACAACGCCTCCTCGAAATAGTAGAGGCCGTTGCGGACCTCGTCCAGGACCGTCGGCGCGCGCCGGTGGACCTCTTCGGTCCGCCACAGCGCGGTGATCTCCTCCTGGATGCGCTCGCGCTCCCGGGCGCGGTCGCCCGGCGTCTCGGCGGCGTCGAGCGCGTCGGCCAACTCCCGCAGGCGGCGCAGCTTCTCGAGCACGGTGCGCCGCCGGGCCTCGGTGGGGTGGGCGGTGAAGACCGGCTCGACCACCCAACCGCTCAGCAGCTCCTGGATCCGCTCCGCGGGTAGCCCGGCGGACGCGGCGTGGGCCACCGCCTCCGACAGGCTCTCGCCACGGGCGGGGGCGCTCGCCTCGCGCGTGGCCTTTTCCCGCTCCCGGAGGACCCGCAGGCGGTGGCGCTCCTCGGTCATGTTGACCAGGTGGAAGTAGGCGGTGAAGGCGCGCACCAGCAGCCGGGCCTGCTCCGGGCCCAGCTCGCGCGTGCGCTGGAGAAGCGCCGCTCCCGCCGCCCCGAAGTCCTTGACGCTCTCGACGGACCGGAGCGCCTTGGTGGCGGCCCGGTACTCCTCCACCAGCCGGAATCCGGCCTCCCCCTCCTGCTCCCGGATGACTTCCCCGAGCAGGACGCCGAGGGCATTCACGTCGCGGCTGAGTGCGTCGTCGGCCGGAGTTCTCGGTTCCATTGGCGGCGTCGCTCGCTCGCTCGCTCGTACCCAAGGGAGCCCGGCGGGGCGGGCCGATAGAAGTCTATCCGAGGGTGGGCCGGGCCGAGCGCCGGTAGCGCCGGCTCAATCCACGACCTCGGAGGTCCCGGTCGCCCCTGCGGCCGCCACGCCGCCGCGGTCGTTGTCGGGGTAGCGGTTCCCCGGTCGTCTCCGGAGCAGCAGCCGGATCGTGAGCCTCTCGTTCTCGGTGAACTCACGTGGGGACGCTGCGACCGCCAGGAAGTACATCATGTCCGACGAAACGGGGGAGTGCTCCAAGCCCAGGGCGTGACCCAGCTCGTGGGTGACGTAGCGGGGGTCCCTCGCGCCGACCAGGCTCCTGAAGGCAATCCGCCCCCCCACGATCGCGGAGGCGTGCAGGTCGCGCCAGGCCAATGCCGCCGAGGAAATGCCTGGGTCCAGGTCGATCCGGAACGTGACCTCGGAGAGCGGGCGGGGATCGATCCCGAAGGCGATCAGACCCCCGGTGGCGGCGTTGATCTCGGCCGTCGCGTGCTCGAGGGCTTCGAGGAAGGCGCGGTCGGTCCTCAGCTCGGCCGAGGGGACCACCGACACGCGAGCGGCGACGACGCGGTGCAGCGGCTCGTCGAGTGCGGTGGAAAGCTGGTCGCGGGTCGTATGGCTGGGCTTGTAGAGCAGGCTACGGACGTATTCCGCCCCGTATCCCGGTCCCACCGGCCAGAGCACGACCTCGCCAACGGTCGCCGAGAATCGGGTTTCCCGGAGGAGGTGTTGCGGCGCCAGGACGTCGAGGTCCGCCGGCGGAGTGTCGTCGAACGTGATCTGACCCTTGTCGTCGGTCCGGTAGTTGCGTCCAGCCAGGACGACGGTCGCGGCGGCGACGGGCTCGCCGGTCCGTCCGGAGACGATGGTGAGCTTCCGGTGGCGGTCCGTTGCGTCCGGCGCGGCAGGATTCCCGCCGCAACCCGGAAACAAAGCGAGGGTGCACAGAGACACGACCGGCCACGACCACGCGGATCCCCCACGCACCGGCAGATACCCTCCCACCCGGGTTCGAACGGCGGCAGAGGGTACATGGGGCGGGCCTGCGGGTCAAACGGCAGACGGATCGCTCGCTGGACGCCACGGTCGGAGGACCGGTGCGCCCCTGACGCGAAGGTAGAGAAACGACCGGGCGCGTTACGGAACAGCCCGGGGGGCGGCGGGCCCCCCGGGGCTTGCGACGTCTACGGCGCTAGAGCTCCAGCGAGATGCGGGTGGCGATCACCCGGTCGCCGTCCAGGACTGCTCCGTGGACACGGACGTCCTCGCCAGGAGAGAAGTCGCCGAAGCTGGCCCCCGTGCTTCCGGGACCGGTCCGCCCGTACTCGGTGCTGTCGTTCGTCAGCACGGTGCGGCCGGAAACGATCATCTCCGGGAAGCTCATCGACTCGATCGTGCCGATGAACACGACCTCCTCGCCCGGCTCCGGGGATTCGTCCGGCGACGGCGTCGGGCTGGGTTCCGGTGTGGGTGTGGGAGTCGGGGTCGGTGCCGGCGTCGGGGTCTCGATCGGCGCCGGAGTGGTCACGTCGTCGTCGTCGTCGCACCCCGGAGCGATGATCGCGAGACACATGGCGAGGGCGACGGCGACCGGGCGCAAGTAAGGCGTCATGAAGCCTCCTGGTGACGAAATGCCTGGCCGAAGGACCCCGGCCAGGCCGAAATGCACTTCGACTCCTGCTGGGCGCGGCTGGATCCGCAGTTCAACCTGAGGATCCAGGACTCTTCGCACTGGGTCTGCCCCAGAGCTACCCGGACAAGAGTCCCCTGATAGTGCCGCTCCGGCGAGCTCGACGGCCCGCCGGAGCGGCGGGTTTCGCGCACCACGCTGTCGCGCGGCGCGCCCTGAGGTCACGTCCTCACTCCTAGGATACGACCTGCAGTGCGAAAAGCAAGCTAAAATGTCGGATTCTCTGACTCAGAGGCAGCCAGAAAGTTAATAAATGTCCGAGCGCCATCGCGGCCGGGCCAGAGTCGAGTGAGCCGGTATCGGCCGAAATCGTGCCAATAGCTCGCGTGTTGCTTGAGATGGAAGTCGTTGCTCGACACTCCCTCGTTCAGCATGAACTCCGCAGAGATGGTAGTGGAGAGTAAGTCAACTACAATGACCGAAGGCGCGGAGACCACGACAAGGGCTGGGAGCGAACCCACCGGGGCGGGGACGAGTCGGTGCAGCCCCGTGGCGCAGGTCCTCGCCGTCTACGCTAAGATTGCGCAGCGCGCCAGGTCTCCCTCCGCTGCCGGTACCCGCGGGACAGAGCGGTCCGGGGGAGGTCCGGCGTGCAGGGTCGCCGCCGCTCCGAGCTCGAGGCCTTGAACGACACGCCACCCGCAGGCCAATCACGTCCGCAGTCCGTTCGCCGTGCCGAGCCCGGCCCGCGGCCGCCGGTCTCCCCGGCGAATCGGGGATCACGGTGATCGATCCGCGGCGGGTCGCGGCGACTTTCGAGCGGCTTCACTCCCGTCCGCCGCGGCTGTTCCGTGCCCCCGGCCGCGTCAACCTCATCGGGGAACATACGGACTACAACGAGGGCTTCGTGCTCCCGATGGCCATCGACCGGGACACGGTGGTCGCGGCCGCGCCGAGGGACGAGCGGAGGGTGCGGGTCCGGTCGCTGAACCGGGACGAGGCCGGCGACTTCGACCTCGACGCCCCTTGGAGCAGCAGGCGCGGCACGTGGATCGACTACGTGGAAGGCGTGGCCAGGGTTCTCGAGGAGCGCGGCGCCCGGCTTCGCGGCGCGGAGCTGGTCCTGGAAAGCGACGTGCCCGAAGGGGCGGGACTCTCCTCCTCCGCGTCCCTCGAGGTCTCGGTGGGGCTGGCGCTCCTGTCGCTCGCCGGGGTGAGCGTGGCCCCCGAGGAGCTCGCCCTGTCGGGCCAGGCGGCGGAGCACCAATACGTCGGCACGCAGTGCGGGATCATGGACCAGCTCGTGGCGGTTCGGGGGCGCCCCGGTCACGCCCTGCTGATCGACTGCCGATCGCTGGAGGCCCGGCCGATCCCGCTCGCCCTCGGCGCGGTCTGCCTGCTGATCCTCGACAGCGGCGTGAAGCACCAGCTCGCGGCGTCCGAGTACAACCGGCGCCGGACGGAGTGCGCGAAGGCGGTTGACCTGCTGCGGTCCGCACGCCCGGCGCTCCGATCGCTACGGGACCTCGCCGCCGGGGATCTCGACACGGTCACTGCGACGCTCCCGGACACTCTCGCCCGACGCTGCCGGCACGTGGTGACCGAGAACGAACGCACCTTGCATGCGGCGGAGGCGCTCGCGCGGGCCGACCACGTCGCATTCGGGGCGCTCATGGCCGCCTCCCACCGCTCGCTGCAGGAAGACTACGAGGTCACGTGTCCGGAGATCGACGTGCTGGTGGAGGCCGCCTCGTCCCAGGCCGGCGTCCTCGGCGCTCGCATGACCGGTGGGGGATTCGGGGGCTGTACGGTGAACCTCGTCGACAGCCACGCCCTCGACAAGACGCTCGAGGCCGTCCGCCGCACGTTCGCACGGCACTTCGAGCGCGAGCCGCGGGCCTTCGTCAGCCGCGCCGCCGGAGGGGCGGAGGAGATCGGGGAGCCCGCAAAGGCACTCCCTTGAGCGTCCCTGGCTGACCGGCTACGCCGGATGCGTCGGGCCCGCAATCGGTCCGCCACGCCCACGAGGGCAGGACACTGGTTGACTTTAACTATCAAGATGCGTATCTTCTGATACTGAAAGTCACACCGGGCGACTGCACGGGCAGTCGTCCGGCGCCGTGCGCCACTGCGCGACAAAGTGGCGGCACCCGTCGTTGCTTCGCCTGGGAGGAGAGTAATCCTATGAAGACTAGATTGGCGCTACCCTGCGCGATCGTCCTCGCCGCGGGTCTGGCGTTCGCGCAGGAGCCACCGACCTCGACGACCGGAACGCAGGATCGCGACCGGTCGACGATGACCGGGAAGACGACCAAGCTGGTGGCGGAGGTCGTCTCCACCGACAACACGGCCAATACCATCACCGTCCGCAACGCCAAGAGCGCGGACCAGACGAGCCCCACCGGGGCGACCGGCCCCGGAGCGGCCGGTTCGGCGGGTTCGGCCGGCACCATAGAGACGGTGACGCTGCCGGTCTCCGGGAAGGCAATCGCCAGCCTCAAGAACGTCAGCGCGGGAGACCGGGTGAGCCTCACCTGCTCCGGCGAGGCGGCTGGCTCCGGCAGCGCGGGAATGTCGGGCACCACCGGTACGACCGGCACCGCGGGCACGACCGGCGGCGACCGCACCATGGGAGGCGAAGGCCACGGGAAGATCCAGGCGTCCTGCCCTGCCGTGACGGCCATCGCCAAGCTGAAGGCGTCGTCTTCGCAGCAGTAAGTCCGAAGGAGCGTACTTCCGAGGGAGTGTAGCCCGAGGCTCCCGGTGGAAAGTGGGCGCTGGGCGATGGATGCCCGGCGCCCACTTCCTCTTCTCAGGATCGGCTTGCCCCTAGCGGGTCCTCGCCGAACGACGGAAGACCCCGAGCGCCCCGAGGAGCACCATCAGGACGATCGCGCCGAGGATCGCCACGAGCCATCCGGCGTAGCGATCCGAAGGAGCCGTCTCAGGGCGTAGCGACCGGCGGTCGCGGCTGCCAGGAATGCCCCGGCCGAGACCATCGAGGACAAGGCCAACCCGGCCAGCGCCAGATTCAGCAGATCGGTCGACATGGGGGAAGGCTCACCGGCTCGCCTGCTTGGCCGCGCGTCCGGCGTACTCCGTGGCCGCCTGGGCGCGTTCGTGCGCGTACTCGGCTGCCTCCTGGCCCTGCTCCCGGGAGCGAGAGGCCATGGCGCGAGCCTGGTCGGCGCTCTCCCTCGGCTTCTTCCCCACCAGACTCCTCGTCTCAGGTCCGGACCGCGGGGCGGCCAGGAGCGTCACCGCCGCCCCGACCAGGGTCCCGAGCAGGAGCGAAGAGAAACACGCTGTCGCGTCGTGATAGTGCTGCACCTTGGTTCCTCGTTTCTCGAACAAGATGACGTGCACACCGTCGATGCCCTCACGCTGGGCGTGAGGGGGCCCGGGGCCGTGATGTGGACGCCCCTGGCCCGAGGGAGCAAGACCCGCGCCATCGAGCCGCCCTACGGAGCGCCGGTCCCGCTACTACGTAGGGTTCCCGAGGCGCTCGTGCGAGCCGGGAAGCTCCCGGCGGCATCCGTCCAGGCCCCCGCGGCGGCGAACGCGCCGGTCGGGCGGGCGTCAGCGCTGCCGGGGTGGGCACCCAGGCCGTGAACCAACCTGTGCGCCCTGTCTTCCTTGGCCACCGTTCGTCCGTCCGCCGGTCACCCGCTCTCGGGCATGACGACCCACAGGACGACGTAGACCAGGATCCCCGGGAAGGCCGCGGAGAGCACCGATACCAGGACAAACAGCACGCGCACCAGCGTCACGTCCCAGCCGAGCCACTCGGCGATCCCTCCGCACACCCCCGCGATGAGGCGTTGCCGGCGCGAGCGCCGGAGTGGGCGTCCGGTGGTCATCGTTCCCTCCGTTGCCGCGCGATCAAGGCGCCGCGTCGGCGCCGTCGCCCGCCGCGCGGCCGGCGGCGATCTCCCGCGCGAGGGCCCGCGGCCGGGGGTCCGCCTCGATCTCCTCGACCGTGAGGGGAAGCGGGGCGCGCCAGTTGGGCCACTCGCTCGTCGTTCCCGGCATGTTCGGCCGTTCCTCGACCCCGAGGGCGTCCTCCAGGGTGGCGGTCACCACGGCGGAGGCTGCACTCCCGAGCACCCGGTGCGCCGCGCGCACCGCTTCCTCCACGGTGGCCCCGGGCTCCAACCCGGTCCGCTCCGCCAGGCGAGCGCGCATCTGCCGGAGGCCCTCCTCGTTGGGGACGAGGCCCCGCTCCCGCAAGCGGTGGCTCTCCGCGCCGGACCACAGCCCCGGGATGGTGGGCAGGTCGTGGGTAGTGACGGCGGCGAGGGACAGCGCGGGGTACTCCGCCGGAGGCCGGTCCTCGAACCACAGCAGCTTGTAGGACAGGATCCGTCGGCCCGCCAGCTCCTCGCGGACGCCGTCCTCCACGGTACCGAGGTCCTCGCCGACCACAAACGCCCCGGCGCGCTGGCTCTCCAGTGCCGTGATGGTCAGCAGGTCCCGCGCCGGGTACCGGACGAAGGCGCCTTCGCGCGGCCCCTTGCCCCGCGGCACCCAGTAGAGCCGGAAGAGGCCCATGACGTGGTCGATGCGCAGCCCGCCCGCGTGGCGTAGCGCAGCGCGGATCGTCTGGATGAACGGCTCGTAGCCGGCCTGCCTGAGGCGATGGGGGATGAGGGGCGGCAACCCCCAGTCCTGTCCGTCGGCGTTGAAGTCGTCCGGCGGTGCCCCAACGGTCACGCCGTCCGCGAACAGGTCTTGCCATGCCCACGCGTCGGCGCCGTTCTGGTCGACGCCCACCGGCAGGTCGTGGAGGATCCGGATGGCCGACCCCGCCTCCTCCAGCTGCCGATCGAGGAGCCACTGGACCCACTGGTGGAACCGGATCCGCTCCCGGTTCTCGCGGGCGAACCGGGAGACGGCCGGAGAGTCGGGACGACGGTGCTCCGCGGGCCACTGCAGCCATCCGCTCCGGTGGCGCTCGGAGAGAGCGCAGTGCGTCGCGAAGTCTGCCAGGGGGCGGCCCTCCGCCTCGACGTAACGTTCGAAGCGGGCATCCCCGGGGAAGCGGCTCCAGAGCCGCTGCAGCGCCCGCATCTTCAGGCTGAATGCACCGTCCCGGTCGATCAGGCGCTCCCGGTTCAGCGCGCGGCCGGCTTCGAAGAGCGCCGCCAGCCCGGGCGCCCCAGCGCCCGGCACCGACCCGATCGCCGCGTAGAGCGGGTTCCGGTAGAGACGGGTCCCCGGGAAATAGGGGCTCGCCTGGACCGGCGGCAGCGGGTTGACAGCGTTCAGCGGGTTGACGAGCACGACGCCCGCCCCGAGCCCCGCTGCCCAGCGCGAGACCCGCCCCAGGTCGTCCAGGTCGCCGACGCCCCAGCTCTCCCTCGAGCGCGCCGCGTAGAGCTGGAGCGCCCAGCCCCAGGTCCGAAGCCCCTCGGGGAGATAGCACCGGTGGGGGCCGACGATGAGGCGCCGCTCGCCGATCCGGTCGCGCAGGCGGTGATACCCGAGCGGAAGGTCGGCGGGCAGCGTCCCGGTCGCAACCCGGCTCTCTCCCTCCTCGAGGAGGACCTCGGCGGGACCGTCGATCGGGGCCGTCTCGCCCTGCCGTAGCACGAGGACACCCGGATCGGGCGGCGGCGCGGACGGGTCCACTCCCATGGCCCCGTGGAGCATCGCCCGGGTCTCGTCGGGAACGGTGACGTCGTGACCCAGCCCGTCGGAGTGGGCGAGCTGCACCCCCCATTCATCCGTCCTCACGTCCCTCACGGGACGGTCCCCACTTCGAGGATCGCCACCGTCTCCGCCGGCAGCCGCACGCTGCCGCCGTCCCGCGCCGGCTCGCCGGGTCCGGAGAAGAGTAGGACCCGCTCGTGCCCTCTCGCCAGCGGGACCTGTCGGACCTCCGCGGCGAAGTTGCACGCCACGCTCACCGGGCCGCGCTCGCACACCAGCCAGGCCTCAACCTCGTCGAACGGGGTCCTCACCGCCTCCCTCCGCCCGTCCAGGAGCGCCGGCGTGCGGCGGCGCAGGGCGACGAGACGCCGGTGCCAGTCGAGGAGCTCACGGTGCGGCGAGCGTTCCCGCTCGCTCCAGTCGAGCTTCGACGCCTCGTACGTCCGAGCGTCCTGGGGGTCGGGCACGTCTTCCGGCCGCCAGCCGAACGCGGCGAACTCCCGCCGCCGGCCGTCGCTGACCGCACCGCCCAGCGCCGGGTCCTGGTGGTCGGTGAAGTACTGGAACGGGGTCCGGGCGCCCCACTCCTCGCCCTGGAACAGCAGGGGGACGAAAGGGGCGGTCAGGACCAGGGCGGCGGCGATGCGCAGGCGGCCGGGGGAGAGGAGGTGGGAGCTGCGGTCGCCGCGCGCCCGGTTGCCCACCTGGTCGTGGTTCTGCAGGTACCCGAGGAAGCGATGCCCCGAGAGCCCTGTCGCCGGGCGCCCGTGGCGTCTTCCCCGGTAACCCGAGTAGCGCCCGTCCACGACGAAGGCGTCCCGGAGCGCCTTCGCCACGTCGGCGAGCGGGCCGAAGTCCGTGTAGTAGCCCTGCCTCTCGCCCGTGAAGAAGGCGTGGAGGGCGTGGTGGAAGTCGTCGCTCCACTGGGCGTCGAGTCCGTGGCCTCCCGCCTCCCGGGGCCGCACCAGCCGGGGATCGTTCCGGTCGCTCTCCGCCACCAGAACCAGCTCGCGGCCCAGCTCGGCCTCCAGGGACGAGACCTCCTCTGCGAGCTGCTCCAGGAAGGGCAGAGCGGACGAGTCGAAGAACGCGTGGACGGCGTCCAGCCGCAAGCCGTCGAAGTGGTAGTCGCGCAGCCACATGGTCGCGTTGTCGCAGAAGAAGCGGCGGACCTCGTCGCTGCCCGAGCCGTCCAGGTTGACCGCCTCGCCCCATGGCGTCTGATATCGCCCGGTGAAGTAGGGCCCGAAGCGCGAGAGGTAGTTGCCGGCGGGGCCGAGGTGGTTGTAGACGACGTCGAGGACGACCGCCAGCCCGTGGGCGTGACACGCGTCGACCAGCGCCTTGAGGCCGGCCGGCCCGCCGTAGGCGTGGTGCGGGGCGAAGAGGTCGACGCCGTCGTAGCCCCAGCCCCGCTCGCCGGGGAACTCCGCCACGGGCATAAGCTCGACGTGGGTGACGCCGAGCTCGACGAGGTGGGAGAGGCGCCGTATCGCCGAGGCGAACGTGCCCTCCGGCGTGAAGGTGCCGACGTGGAGCTCGTACAGGATCGCCGACGGGAGCGGGGGCGGCCGCCACCCGGCGTCGGTCCAGCCGAAGGTGTCGTGGTCCACCAGCCGCGAGGGGCCGTGGACCCCGCGCGGTTGAAAGGGCGAGCGGGGATCCGGAACGGGATCCGAGCCGTCCAGGACGTAGGAATAGTCGTCCCCCGGCCGCGCGTCGGCGTCCCCGTTCCACCAGCCTCCGCCGGCCGGGGCGAGGGCCGAGCGCCCGCGCGAGAGCGCCACCTCGACGCTGCGTGCCGCCGGCGCCCAGACGCTGAAGGTGTTCATGACCGCACCAGCAGCGCCACCGGGAACCGCCGCAGGAGGTCGGCCAGCGGGACGCGGCCGGAGCGGACCTCTTCACCGGTGAAGACGTTGCGCCAGGACCCCGCAGGCAGATCGAGGGCGGTGTCGCCCCAGCCGGACCGCAGCCCCATCACGAGGCGGGGCACCACGGTCGCGACCCCGCCGCCGCGGACGAACGCCACGACGTGGCGCGCGTGGCTCCCGGCCGCTGCCAGGGGGCGGTACTGCGTCTCCCCGGCCAGCGGCACTGGGCTCGAGCGGCGGAGCGAGAGCGCCCGCTGGATCACCCAGAGCTTGGGAAGGCCGGACTCGGCCTCCGCCATCACCTCCTCGGGAGTGGCGCCCTCCAGGCGGCGGAGCAACGCGCGTCGGGCCGCGTAGTCCACCGGCCGGCGGTTGTCGGGGTCCACCAGGCTGGTATCCCACAGCTCCGTCCCCTGATAGATGTCGGGGACCCCCGGGCACGTCAGCTTCAGCAGCGTCTGCGCCAGAGAGTTCACCCGGCCGGGAGCCACCAGCGGGGCCACGAAGCCGGCGACCTCCTCGAGGAAGCGGGAATCGGCCAGGGTGGCCACGACGAAGGAGCGCAGGGCGGCCTCGTAGGGCTGGTTCGGGCTCGTCCAGGACGTGTGGGCCTTTGCTTCGCGGGCGGCCTTCTCCATGTAGGCGACCGCGCGCTCCACCGGGAGCGGCCAGGCGCCCACGACGGTCTGGTAGTACAGGTACTCCGCGTTCCGGTCGGGCCGGTCTTCGGTGCGGTGCCGCTCGTTGGAGTCCGACCAGCGGCGTACCGCCTCCTCCCACCGGGCGGGGATCTCGGACAGCAGGTGTAGCCGCGCCCTCACGTCCTCCCCGCGCTTGGAGTCGTGGGTGGAGGTGGCGAGCAGGCCCCTTGGCCAGCGCTCGCCGGCCTCCGCACAGCCGGCGTGGAACTCGGCCGGGTCGGACCCGAAGCGCCCGGGGTCCCCACCCACCTCGTTCAGGGAGACCAGACGGTTGTAGCTGTAGAAAGCGGTGTCCTCGACGCCCTTCGCCATCACGGCACCGGTGGCCTGCTGGAACCGCATCACCAGCTCGGACTCGAGCGGACCGCGGATCCGCAGCAGCACGAGGTCGGCGAAGAAGTCGAACAGCGCCGGCTCCAGGTCCGGCCGCGCGGCTTTCGCCGCGGCGACCGCGCGCTCGACGTACGCCTCGTCCTCCGCTGCCACGGCGCCGTCTTCCGCGCGGACGTACGTCCGGTAGACCGGGAAGCGCGCGATCACCTCGCGCAAGGCCTGGTGGAGCTCGTGGCGCGTGTAGTCGCGGTGGCGGCGGTGGCGCTCGCACACGGCCAGGAACAGCGCCGTGAGGCGGTTCACGTCGCTGCCCAGCACCTCCCGCAGCACCAGCTGCTTCCGGTCCACGGCCACCGAACGGTATTCCGCAGCCTCCCCGGTGAACTCGGCATAGACGCGCGTCAGCGCTCCCTCTCCGCCCGGGTCGACGAACAGCCGGCCGACGGCGTTCATGAAGTCGTACCCGGTGGTGCCGTCGACCGCCCAGTCGGGGCGCAGGCGCTCCCCCGTTTCCAGGATCTTCTCCGCCACGACCCAGGGGCGCCGGGGCCTGGCCGCGAGACGGTCGAAGTAGGCCCGCGGATCCTTGAGGCCGTCGGGATGGTCGACCCGGAACCCGTCCACCAGCCCTTCCTCCAGCCAGGCGAGCGGCAGCGCGTGGGTGTCCTCGAAGACCCGGTCGTCCTCGGAGCGCAGCCCGACCAGGGTGTTGATGTCGAAGAACCGGCGGTAGGCGAGGTCCCTGGCGGCGGTCCGCCAGAACGCCAGCCGGTAGTTCTGGCGCTCCAGGATCTCGTCGAGGGCGTCGGGGTTGGCGCTGACCGAGCCGGCCACCGCGTCGATGGCGTCGGCCACCTCGGGCTCCTCGGCGCACAGGCGCTCCAGCATCCCGCGCAGCACTTCCTTGTCCCGATGACGTCGCCGCAGGCTGGCCGGGTCGGTGGCGCTCGACAGCGGGAGGCGGGAGAACGCGCCGGCGAGGAACGCCAGCGTGTCCGACCCCGAGCGCGCGGCAGCGGTCGCCAGCAGCCCGTCCACCGAGGTGGGGGCCACTGGCCAGGCGTGCTCGTGGTAGCGGACCGTGAACCCGCCGCCGTCGCGCACGATCACGAGCTCGCCCGCCTCGAGGACCCGGCCGTACTGGTCTCCGAGCACCGGGAGGAGGACAGTGTTCTGCAGCTTGGCCTCGGGAGGCTGCCACTCCACGTCGAAGTAGGGCGCGTACCGGCTCGCCGGTCCGTTCTCCAGCACGTCCCACCACCACCGGTTCCCGGGCGTCACGATGGCCATGTGGTTCGGCACGAGGTCCACGAGCTGGCCGAGCTCGTGCCGGCCGAGGGCCGAGCACAGCTCGGCATGGCCCGCGGCGCCTCCGAGCTCCTCGTTGACGCGGCCGTGGTCCATCACGTCGTAGCCGTGGGTGCTTCCGGGCGCGGCCTGCAGGTAGGGCGACGCGTAGAGATGGCTCACCCCGAGGTCGGCCAGGTAGCTCGCGAGGTCGGCGGCCTCGCGGAAGCCGAACCCGGGCCGGAGCTGCACGCGGTAGGTCGCCCGTGGATCAGGGGACATTCCAACCCAGGGCCGGCGGCGGGGACACCCTCCCGCCACCCGGGTGGAGGCCTGGCGACAGGCCCGTGGCCGGCGGGAACCCCGAGCTGCCCGCGCACATCACGACTGTCAGTATCGCAGACTCCCCGCGACCTATTGGGGAGGATCCGACCGACAGCCTGCCCGGTTCCCGGGGTGGCGCCGGCTAGCGGGTTCCCTCGGGCGCGGCGCCGGAGCCTTCCGTCCCATTCCAGGAGTCGCCAGCCGCCGGCGTCGAGGGGGCAGGTCGGCTCCGGAGCCCGAGGCGCTTCAGCTTCTCGTGGAGGGTGGTGGGCAGCACGCCCAGCGCGGCGGCCGCTCGGCGCTGGTTGCCGCGCGAGGCCGCCAGGGCCGCCTGCACCAGGCTGCGCTCGTAGTCCTCCAGCAGCGTCTTCAGGTCCTTGCGTCCACGGCCAGCGGGTTCGGCTTCGAGCACCGGGTCTGCGAGCATGAGGGTCAACCTCCCGAGGGATCCGTCACCGTCTCCGGTCATCGCCAAGGTTCACGCCGCTCCGATCGTCTCCGGCTTGTTCTCTTCGACGACGCGGCCGTCGAACAGGTGGATGGTGCGGTCCGCATGCCGGGCGAAGCGGGGGTCGTGGGTCACCATGCAGATCGTGGAGCCGGCGCGGTGCAGGTCGCGGAGCAGCTCCATGACCGCCTCCCCGTTCTTGGAGTCGAGGTTGCCCGTCGGCTCGTCCGCCAGCAGGATCAGGGGCTGCCCGACGAGGGCGCGCGCGACCGCGACCCGCTGCTGCTGCCCTCCGGAGAGCTGGCTGGGCAGGTGCTTGGCGCGGTGTCCCATCCCCACCCGCTCCAGCGCCTGGGTGACCCTCTCGCGCCGCTCGGACGACTTCATCCCCCGGTAGGTCAGCGGCAGCTCCACGTTCTCGTACACGGTCAGGTCGCCGATCAGGTTGAAGCTCTGGAAGATGAACCCGATCTCCCGGTTGCGGATGCGCGCCCGCTCGGAGAGGTTCAGGCTCTGGACGGGCTTTTCGTCGAGGACATAGCTGCCCTCGGTGGGAGAGTCGAGCAGGCCGAGGATGGACAGGAGCGTGGACTTCCCGCAGCCCGACGGGCCCGAAATGGCCACGTACTCCCCCCTCCCGATCTCCAGGTGGATCCCGGAGAGGGCGTGGGTCTCGACCTCGTCGGTGTAGAACACCTTGGTCAGGCCTTCGAGTCGGATGAGGGGAGCGGCCTCAGCGTTCATCCTCGTGTCTCCTTAGGGGGTGCCGAAAAATAACTAGCACGAGCGCTCAGTGGCTAGCCGCGCCCCTCGCGCTCGCCGTCCCGCGACCGTGCGCGTTATTTTTCGGCACCCCCTTAGTTCAACCGGATACGGTCAAATGCATCCCACGCCGAGGTGTCGGAGAGGACCACCTGGTCCCCGGGCCGGAGCCCTTCCACGACCTCGATGGTGTTCACCGAGCTGCGGCCCAGCTTCACCTTCACGCGGGTGGCGCCGACGCCGTCCTCTTCGAGCTTGAAGAGCCCGATCAGGCTGTCGCTCTGGCCCTGCGCCGGCCGGCCCACGTAGACCACGTCGTCCAGCCGCTCAAGCTCGATCGTGCCGTCGACGCTCAGGTCGGGGCGAGCTCCCTTGGGCAGATCTCCCTCCAGGGCCACGTCTACCGTGACGGTGCCGTTCTGCGCCGCCGGATCGATGCGGGACACCTTGCCGGCGACGACGCCGTTCCGCGTGTCGATCGAGGCCACCTGCCCGAGCTGGACGTCCTTGGCCTGGGTCTCCGCCACCCGGATCACGGCCTTCAGGTGTCCCGGCTCCGCCACCCGCGCGAGGTTGCTACCCGGCGCCACCTGCTGGCCGACCTCGACCGGGACCAGCTGAAGCACGCCGGCCATGCCCGGGCGGACGCGAAGCGCGGCGACCTGGCTGCGGCGCAGCCGGGCCAGGGCGCGTGCCTGCTCCACCTGCGCCCTCTGGACCGCGAGCTGCGCCTCCACGGATTCGGCGCTGATCTCGAGGCGCTTCTGCTCGATCTGGTTGCGGTTCGCGAGCTCCTCGGCGCTCACCTTGGACAGCTTCACCGTCAGGTCGGCGATGAGCCCCTGCTCCGCGAGCTGCGCGTCGGTGTCGGCCCGCATCTTGGCCTGGTGGTACTCCGCCTGCACCCGCGCGGCCGCGGCCGCCTGGTCCAGCCGCTGGCTCTCGAGCCGGACCTTCAGCTCCGTGTGCTGGGCCTCCGTGGCCCGGAGCTGTGACTCCGATTCGAGCGCCTGCAGCTCCAGTTGCGGGTTGCTCAGCTCGATGATCACCGAGTCCGGCTTCACCACCGTCCCTGGCTGCAGGACGATGCGCTCCACGCGTCCCTCGGTGGTGGCGGGGATCCAGCGGATGTCCTCGGGAACGAGGGTCCCCAGGCCGCGGACCTGACGCAGCATGGGGCCGCGCTTGACGGTGTCGATCCAGACGGTACCCCGTTCGACGCTCGGTGCGGCCGGCTTGAGCCGTGACAGACCCAGGGTGATGAGCGAGACCGCCACCAGCCCGGCCGCACCGTACGCGATGCGGCGGATCCGACGCTCACGGGCCCTCGATGGTCGCGCTATGTCCATTCGTCCCTCCGAGGCCGGGCCGTGAGGCTCCGTACCTCGTCCGAGGGCGTTTACCCAAACCGCGTGCCATGGCAGGCGCCTCGACCCAAGTCGCTGGAGCTCAGAAGGTTGCTTGACTCACTCGGGCCGCATGGCGGTGCCCTCCTGTTCGCTTGTGGGACCGTCCGGTCCCACCGGCGAAATCGCATCACCGTCTGGCGCCGCGGCGCCTGCGCGGGCCCCGGGGATGGACGCTGAGCCCGACGCGGTGGCCGTCGGGGTCGGCGAGGTAGAGGGTGTGTTCGGTGCGGTCGACGACGGGCACGCCGGCCTCCCCCAGGCGCCGCTCCCAGGCGGGGAGGTCCTCGACCGCCAGGGCGATCAGGTGGGCCGAGCCGTCAGCGGCACCGCGCCCCCGCAGCTCGCGTTCGAGCATCAGGATCGCGGCTCCCGTCCGGAGCCAGACCGCCCGCACGCCATCGGGGCCGGAGACCCGCCGAACGACGGGCAGGCCCAGGACGCCGGAATAGAACGCCGCCGCCCCATCGGGATCGGCCACGCGCAGCGCCAGGTGATGGATCCTCATCTGCGTCGCATATCGAGCCTCCGCGGTCCGATTGCACGACACGGCTCCAGAGTCTGCACCGATGATGGCGCAACTTCGGTCGACGTCGAACCGGCCCGCCACGTTCCCAGAGGCAGGGCAACGGCTTGCAGGGTGCGTTCCGCCCCGATCCGGGGAACGGCAATTGCAGAGCCGAGGGCCGTGACCGTGACCGGGACATCCGAGACTAGGCCATCGCTCGGGAGCGGCCGTTGCGGGGCTGCGTCCGGCGACGGCACGCTGCCTGTGCGGATCGGGCGGTACGAGGTCCAGGCCGAGCTGGGCCGAGGGATGATGGGCGTGGTCTACGCGGCGTTCGATCCCGCCCTGGGCCGCGACATAGCGATCAAGACCGTGCGTTTCGCATTCGCCCTGTCCCCGGCGGACCGCGAGGCCTTCGAGCAGCGCTTCTTCGCCGAGGCGCGGATCGCCGCCCATCTCTCCCACCCCGGGATCGTGGTCGTCCATGACACCGGCCGCGATCCGGAGAGCGGCATGCTCTACATCGCGCTCGAAAGGCTGCAGGGGCGCACGCTGGCGGAGATCCTGAAGGAGAAGCAGCGCCTCGAGTGGCGCGAGGCCTTCGGGATCGTCGCCGCCGTCGCCAGCGCCCTGCACCACGCCCACGGCCATGGGGTCATCCACCGGGACGTCAAGCCCGCCAACGTCATGGTCCTGCCGAGCGGGCAGCCGAAGATCATGGACTTCGGCATCGCGCACCTGGAGACGGCCCACGTCAGGCTGACGGCGCCCGGCGAGTTCCTGGGTACTCCGCTCTACATGTCGCCCGAGCAGACGCTCGGCGGCCCGCTGGACCCTCGGGCGGACATCTTCTCGCTCGGCGCGATCGCGTACGGCATGGTCACGGGGCGCCTCGCCTTCGGACCCGGCACCCTGACGCGCATCATCGACCGCGTGGTCCACGAGGACCCGCCGCTGCCCTCCGAGGTCGCCCCGGACCTCCCGCCCGACGTCGACTACGTGGTGGCGCGGGCCCTGGCGAAGTCGCCCGCCGATCGGTACCACGACGCGCGCTCGATGGCAGAGGACGCGGAGGACGTGCTCGGGGGCCGTCCGCCCCGCCACCGGAGCGCCTGGCGCGGGCCGGTGCGCCGCCATCGCCCCAACGGCCCTGCCCGGGACGACGAGCCCATCCTCGACCTGGTGTTCCAGGAACCCACCCGCACGCTGTTCAGCGTGGACCTCGAAGCGCAGCTCGCGGGGCTCGTGGCCGGAGTCGCCACGGCTGCGCCGCAGGCGAGGCCGGTGCCGGCCGTTCGCGCGCGCTGGGCCGCCGCCCTGGCCCTCGCCCTGCTCGCCGCCGGAGACCCTGAGAGTCGTGGCGGCTCGACGCTTCTCGTCACCGAACACCGGAAGCAAACACCTCCGGCGCCCGAGGTGCGGCCCGCCGCCGGCGCGGCCGCGATGGACGCCGCTCTCGCGGCCGCGACGGGCCCCGACGCGCCTTCCCGCGCTGTGGCCGAGCCGCCGGCCGCGGCCGCTCATCGCCGAGCCATCCGTCCCGGCCGGCTGGACGTGGATTTCCGCCACCCCTTGAAGACCGGAACCCTGCGCCTGTGGGTCGACGGAAGCCTCGTCCTGGAGGAGGAGGTCACCGGCCAGGCGCGTAGCCTGCTGGGGGTGAGGCTCTACCGGGGCAGCCTCGAGGAGCGGCTCGAGGTTTCCCCCAAGGTCCATGACATACGCGTCCAGGTGTCCTGGGACGACCAGAAGAAGGACGCGGACCTCCGCGCGCGCTTCGCTCCAGGATCGTCGCGCCGCCTCGAGATCAGGCTTCGCCGCGTCCCCCGCGACCTCTCTCTACAATTGAGCTGATCCTCGGGCAGCCTCGGCTGGCTTCGCGTTCCAGGACGCACGGCGGGGGAAGGAGGGGCGATGCGGGCCGCGATGGCCGTGGTGCTCGCCGTTGTGGCGCTCGGCGCCCGGCCGCCCGGCGAACGCGAGAGCGCGGACGGCTGGCGGCTGGTCGTGCTGGGGACCGCTCAGGACGCGGGGATGCCGCACCTGGCCTGCGAGTCTCCCCCCTGCTCGGAGGCGAGGGCGGGCCGCCTGAAGCCGGAACGAGTCTCCTGTCTGGGCCTCGTCCATCGCGGGTCGGGCCGCTCGTACCTGTTCGACGCCACCCCTGACTTCCGCGAGCAGGTGCACGCCCTGACCGGCGGCCGCCTTCCCGACGGGATCTTCCTCACCCATGCCCACATCGGCCACTACACGGGGCTCATGTACCTGGGAAAAGAATCCGTCGCCGCACGAGACGTGCCCGTCTTCGCCACGCGTCGCATGGCCACCTTCCTGGAGGCGAACGGACCCTGGAAGCTGCTCGTGGGCGGCCGGAACGTGGCGCTCAGGGTCCTCGAGCCGGACGAGCCCGTGCACCTGGGCCAAGGACTGAAGGTCACCGCCTTCCCGGTCCCCCACCGCGACGAGCTGAGCGACACGGTCGGCTACCTGATCGAGGGTCCGCGCGCCAGGGCCGTCTACCTCCCGGACGTGGACCGGTGGCAGACGTGGGACCGCAGCATTCGTGATCTGGCGGACCGAGTGGACCTGCTGTTCCTGGACGGCACCTTCGCCGACGCCGACGAGGTCCCGGGGCGCCCGCTGTCGGAGATCCCACATCCGCTGATCCCCGACACCCGCGCGCTGCTGGCCGGCGCCAGGGGCCGGCTCCTCTTCATCCACCTCAACCACACGAACCGCCAGCGGGGCGCGCCGGACGTGGCCCGCGAGGGACAGGAGTTCCCGCTCTGATCCCGTGCCCCCCGGTGGCTGGGCGATGGTCGCTATACTCGGGCGTCGGCGGCGCCGACTTGTGCTCGCCGGCGGAGGAATCAATGATCAGCCTCGTCCTGTGCGCCACCGTGCTCGCGGGCGGGTCGCGGGCGGCGGAGCCGGCAGCGCTACCGAAGACCCTCTCCGCCGACGACGTGCGAGCCTACCTCGCCGGCGAGGGGATGGGCCTGGCCCGGGCGGCCGAGCTGAACGGCCACCCCGGACCGAAGCACGTTCTGGAGCTGGCCTCGCAGCTCGGGCTCACGCCCGCGCAGCAAGCGGCGACCGAGAATGTGTTCGCCTCCATGCACCGGCAGGCGGTGGCCCTGGGCCGGGAGGTGGTGGCTCGCGAGGGTGAGCTGGACGCCCTGTTCGCGGCCGTCGACGTCGACGAGGCCGCGCTCGAGCGCACCCTCGACGAGATCGGCCGGCTCCAGGCGCGACTCCGGGGCGTGCATCTGCGCGCGCACCTGGAGACACGCCACTTGCTCACCAGCGAACAGGTCTCGGCCTACGACCGGCTCCGCGGCCACCGCCGGGGCGGGCACGACGCTCACGGCTCGAGCGCCGGTGTGCGCGACGACGACCCCGGGGGGGAGGAGCGCGGCCGGCCGTGAAGATGGCGCTCTTCAGCGCGAAGTCGTACGACGTCGCCTCGTTCCAGGAGGCCAACGCGGACGGGCGCCACGAGCTTGTGTTCCTGGAGGCGCCCCTCGGACCACGCACGGCCGCCCTCGCCAGGGGCTTCGCCGCGGTCTGCCCGTTCGTGAACGACCGCCTCGACGCCCCCGTGCTCCAGGAGCTGGTGGCCGGGGGCACCCGGCTGCTCGCCCTGCGGTCGGCGGGCTTCAATCATGTCGACCTGCCGGCCGCCGCCCGGCTGGGGATCACGGTCGCACGCGTCCCCGCCTACTCGCCCCACGCCGTCGCCGAACATACGGTGGCGCTCGTGCTGTCCCTCAACCGCAGGCTGCACCGGGCCTACGCCCGCGTGCGCGAGGGCAACTTCGCCCTGGAGGGCCTCCTCGGCTTCGACCTGCACGGCCGAACCGCCGGCATCGTGGGCACCGGCAAGATCGGCGCCGTCGTGGCCCGGATCCTGGGCGGGTTCGGCTGCCGGCTCCTCGCCCACGATCCCTTCCCGAACCCCGACTGCCTGGGGCTGGGTGTCAGCTACGTCGGCCTCCCCGAGCTCTGGGCCGCGGCCGACGTGATCAGCCTCCACTGTCCGCTCACCGCGTCCACCCGTCACCTCGTGGACGCGCCCGCGGTGGCGGCGATGAAGCCGGGGGTGATGCTCATCAACACGGGCCGCGGGGCGCTAGTGGACACGCCGGCGGTGATCGCCGGTCTCAAGTCGGGGCGGATCGGATACCTGGGACTCGACGTGTACGAGGAGGAGGCGGAGCTGTTCTTCGAGGACCGGTCCACGCGCGTGATCCAGGACGACGTGTTCGCCCGGCTCCTCACCTTCCCCAACGTGCTGGTCACGGGTCACCAGGGCTTCTTCACGCGGGAGGCTCTCCGTGCGATCGCCGAGACCACGCTCATGAACGCGAGCGCGTTCGAGGACGGCCAGCCGCTCGGGAACGCCGTCACGGCTTGACGCTGCTCATCGAGCGACACATCGACCGCCGCTGACCGGCGCAGGCGAGGACCCGCTCGTTCGCCTGATGCAAAACCCCCCGAGCCTTCCGCCGACCGCTTCCGCTCGCGACAAGGGAAACGGAAGGGCGGCGTGCGCCTGATCACACGGGCGCGGCGCACGACGGAAGGAATGGAAGGGTGGCAGAAAAAGTTACACACGCCTCCGGCGCCGGCCTGCGGGCGGCGGACCACCGGACGGCCCGTTCCCGGGGAACCCGGATCATCTCGCGCCGTCGAGGCAACTTAACGCGCCTCTCCCGGGGGCCGCCTGCGTGGCATGTCGCTTGCTCCGGCGGAACAGGAAGAACACGTCACAGGGTGCGTTGTGATCTAGGCGGGATCATGCGGCTGGGCGGGGCGTATGTCCCCTTGACCAGCCGTCCACGCAATGGGGAAGGGCAACTCCGGGGGCACCATGGATGTCGGCATCCTGGCTCGCGCGGGCGCCAAAGCGGGAGAGGGCGACGCCGGCGATCCGGTGGCGGTGAAGCGCGCACCCATCGCCGCACCGCCTCACACCGCGCAGGCGGCCGCGATCTTCGCGGCCTCACTTCCCCTCGTGGCGCTCCTGGCGATCGTCGACGCTGCGCGTGGAGCCGTGCGCTGGGCGCATGGGTCGTGGTTCCGCCGCCTCCTCATCCGCCTGTCCCTGGTGCCCGCGGCCGTCCTCGCCGCGGCCGGGGTCGTCCTCGTGGACCACGTGTATTTCAACCGCGACGACATGCCCGACCTCGATCCGTTCGTGCGGTTCCGGCAGCCCACGATCGGACAGGTGTACGACGACAACGGCGAGGTCCTCATAGAGCTGGCCCGCGAGTACCGGAAGATCCTGGAGTACCGCGAGATCCCGGAGGTCCTCCGGAGCGCGATCCTGGCCGCCGAGGACAAGAACTTCTTCGCGCACTCGGGTGTGGACTACTCCGCCCTCCCACGAGTGCTGACGAAGATCGCGGTGCATTCCCTGGCCGCCGCCCGGCGCTCCTCCCCCGTCGACCCAGAGCCGAGCGATCTGCTGGTGTTCCCCCAGGGCGGCTCTACCCTGACCCAACAGCTCGTCCGGGGCTACTTCCTCCAGTACTTCACCACCCGTGAGAACGGCCACACCCTGCTGAGGGACGGCTGGGCGCTCCGTGGGATGGCCCACTTCCTCGGCGTGCCGGCGACGAACAAGCTGATCCGCAAGGTGGAGGAGGTGCGGCTCTCCGTCTGGCTCGAAGAGGAGCTCTCGGGGCGATTCGGATCGCGGAGGCGGGCGAAGGAGGAGGTGCTGGCGCGCTACGCCAGCTTCGTCTACCTCGGCAACGGCCGCTACGGCTTCGCCTCCGCCTCCGAGTACTACTTGGGCCGGTCCCTGGCCGCGATGGGCCCCTCCGACGCGGGTGACGCCGCCCTCCTGGCAGGGATCACGAAGTCGCCGGGGTTCTACGCCCCCTCGCGCACCAACGTGGAGGCGCCCCGCCGGCGCCGCGACGAGATCCTGGCCCTGATGGCCCGCCGGGGGTTCCTCTCGTGGGAGGCGGCGAGCCGGGCCCAGCGCTCGCCGGTCCGGCTGGCTGCCAGGAGCAAGCTCAAGACCGAGGCCCCCGCCGCCGTGGAGAGCGTGTTCGCCGAGATCAAGGCGCGCGGCGACGAGCGCATGAAGATCGAGGCCTTCTTCGACGGCAGGCTCCATGTCCACTCCACCGTGGACAACCGCGTCCAGAGGATAGTGAACCACGCGCTGGAGAACGGGCTGCGGCGCTACGAGGAGCGGCACCCCGAGAGCCGTGGGTTGATCCAGGGGTCGGTGGTCGTCCTCCACAACGGCGACGCACGGATCCTGGCCGAGGCCGGAGGTCGGCAGGTGTTCCGCGACCGCTACACCTCGTACAGCGACTACAACCGCGTGACGCAGTCGCGGCGCCAGCCCGGATCGGCCTTGAAGCCCGTCGTGTACCTGACCGCGTTCCGCCGCGGCTCCGGCCTGGAGACGGCGATCTGGGACTCGCCGGTGTCGGTGGCCATGGGCGGTGGACGTCCCCCCAAGTGGATCTCCAACTACGACCACAAGTTCAAGGGCCTGATCCCGATCCGCCAGGCGCTCGCGGAGTCGCGGAACGCGGCCACGATCTGGCTGACCAAGCAGGTCGGGATCGAGCAGGTGATCACCACCGCGCGCGAGCTGGGGATCCGCAGCCGCCTCCAGCCCTACATCACGACAGCCCTGGGGGCGTCGGAGGTGGACCTGCTCGAGCTGGCCAACGTCTACCGTGCCATGGCCTCGGGGCGACTGGCCGAGCCGCACGTGATCGACAGGGTGACGGACGGCTCCGGGAACGTGCTTTTCGAGCACGCGCATCCGAGCCGCCCCATGGCGGGCGACCGGCCGCACCTGGCGCGGATCCAGGAAGGGCTTCGCGGCGTCGTCCGGATCCCGGGTGGGACCGCGCACTCCCTCGAGGCCGGCGCCGACTTCCCCATCCCCGTGATGGGCAAGACCGGGACGACCAGCGATTTCCGCGACGCGCTGTTCGTGGGGTCGACGTTCGGGCCCGACGGGATCACGGTCGCGGTCCGCATCGGCTTCGACGACAACCGCGAGCTGGGAGACAGGGAGACCGGGGGACGGACCGCCCTGCCCGTGTTCCGGGAGGTCATGCTGGGGGTCTATCAGCGCCAGCTCCTGGGGCCGCCCCCGCCGTTCCCCGAGGTGATGGAGCAGCGCATCGCACACTACGTCGAGGACCGGGCGCGACGGCTCCTGGCCACGTCCGGCGCCGACGCCCAGGCCGCTGCCGAGACGGAGGAGGGCGCCCCGTTGGACGTGCTTCCGACCTACGCCGGCGGAGCCGCCGTCCTGGCCGCCATGACGGCTGCGGGAGAGCCGGTGCCGGTGTCCCTCGCGGCGGAGGAGGCGGTGGCGGCGGGCGACCCCGTCGCCTCCGGCGGGGGCAGCGGCGGAACGCGGGAGCGGTCGGTGCCGCGGACCCGACGCCCCAAGAGCGACTGAGCCCGCGTGGCTCCGTCAGGGGGTGGCGGAGGCCGCCGGCTCGGAGCCGGGCGGGCGCGATCCGACCACGACGGACTCCACCGCCATCAGCACGCGATCGGCGTCGCACCCGGACGTCTCGACCACGTGGTGCGCCTGGGCGTACAGGGGCTCCCTCGAGGCCAGGAGCCGCCGCAGCTCGGCCATGGCCTGCGGGTGGTCGGCCATCGGACGGCGGTCCCCCTGCCGCACGACACGGTTCCAGTGATCCTCCGGGTCGGCGCGCAGCCAGATCGTCAGCGCTCGGCGCCGGAGCAGCGCCCACGTCTCGGGGGAGGCCGCCAGTCCGCCGCCGGTGGCGAGGACGAGGGGCCGGTCCTCTCCGAGCACCTCCTCGAGCGCGTCGCGCTCGAGCCGCCGGTAGTAGGCCTCGCCGTGGAGCGCAAAGATCTCGCCCAGGCTGAGCCCCGCCGCCGCCTCCACCCGGCGGTCCAGCTCCACGAAGGGGACGTGGAGGCGCCGGGCCAGCCTGCGGCCGATCGTCGACTTGCCGCCCCCCCTCAGGCCGAGGAGCGCGACGATCGGCAGATCGGCCTCGCCACCCGGCCCCGAGAGGAGCGACGCGGCCGTCGTGCCGAGGGCGCGCGCCAGCCCGGCCAGGCTGCGGACCGAGACGTTGGCCTCACCGGACTCGATCTGCACCAGGAACCTCGGCGAGAGGCCGGCTCGACCACCCAGCTCCTTGAGGGTGAGCCCCTGCCCCGTGCGCAGCTCGCGCACGCGGCGGCCCAACCCGGCGAGCAGGCGGTCGGTGTCCATCCCTAAGTGCACTATAGTGCATTCTTATGCCCAGTCAAGGGAACTATACTGCTTGACAGCGACGTGCTCTCGCCGATAGGCTGGATTTCCAATGGAGCCGGCCGCCAGCGCCCGGGAAGCCCCCCCCGTCACATTCGACGCCCATCCGTCGCGCTACGTCCACTGGAGGCTCGAGATCGAGCCCCCGGTGGCGCGGCTCGTCCTCGACGTCCAGGAGGACCGGCCGTCGCGGCCCGGCTATCTCCTGAAGACGAACAGCTACGACCTGGGCGTCGACGTGGAGCTGGCCGACGCGGTCCAGCGGCTCCGGTTCGAGCATCCGGAGGTGCGGGCGGTGGTGCTCACCAGCGGGAAGGACCGCATCTTCTGCTCGGGAGCGAACATCTACATGCTGGGCTCGTCCACGCACGCCTTCAAGGTGAACTTCTGCAAGTTCACGAACGAGACCCGGCTGGCCATCGAGGACGCATCGGCCCATTCGGGGCTGAGGTTCCTCGCGGCCGTGAACGGCGCGTGCGCCGGCGGCGGCTACGAGATGGCTCTCGCCTGCGACGAGATCCTCCTGGTCGACGACGCCTCCTCGGCGGTGAGCCTCCCCGAGGTCTCGCTGCTGGGCGTGCTCCCGGGCACGGGCGGTCTCACCAGGGTGGTGGACAAGCGCAAGGTACGCCGCGACCTGGCCGACGTGTTCTGCAGCCTGGGCGAGGGCGTGAAGGGGAAGAGGGCGGTGCAGTGGCGACTGGTCGACGAGACCGTGGCGCTCTCCCGGTTCGCGTCGCGAGTGCCCGAGAAGGCCGCGGCCATGGCCGCCGCGGCCCCAGCGCGTTCCGGTCCGGGGGTTTCCCTGGAGCCGTTGGCCGGCCGACGCAGCGAGGTCGGTCTCGAGCACCGCTACGTCTCGCTGAAGGTGGACCGGGCGTCCCGCGTCGGACGGCTGACGGTGCGGGGGCCGGAGGAGGGCGAGCCTGCCGAGGCCGGCGAGATGCGGAGACGGGGGAGCGAGCTGTGGGCGCTGAGGGCGTTCCGCGAGCTGGACGACGTGCTGCTGGACCTGCGCTTCAACCGTCCCGAGATCGGAGTGGTGGTCCTGGAGACCCGCGGCGAGGCCTCTCGCGTGCTCGAGGCGGACCGGGCGTTGTGGGCCGCCCGCGACGACTGGTTCGCCTCGGAGGTCCGCCACCACGCGAAGAGAGTCCTGAAGCGCCTGGACCTCACGGCGCGGAGCCTGCTCGCGGTGGTCGAGCCCGGTTCGTGCTTCGCGGGCTCGCTGATGGAGCTGGCCCTGGCCGCCGATCGCTCCTACATGCTCGCCGCCGAGGACGGCCCGAGGGTGGCGTTCTCCGAGCTGAACCTCGGGCCGCTCCCGATGGCCAGCGGCTTGAGCCGCCTCCAGACGCGGTTCCTGGGCGCTCCCGGCAAGGCCGGCGTCGCGGTCGGGGAGCCGCTGGACGCGGAAGGGGCCCTGGATGCGGGCCTCGTGACGTTCGCACCGGACGAGATCGACTGGGAAGACGAGGTTCGCCTGGCCATCGAGGAGCGCGCCAGCCTCTCGCCGGACGCGCTCACCGGCATGGAGGCCAGCCTGCGCTTCGCCGGTCCCGAGACCCTCGAGACCAAGATCTTCGGAAGGCTCTCGGCCTGGCAGAACTGGATCTTCCAGCGTCCGAACGCGGTGGGCGAGAAGGGGGCGTTGACCCTCTACGGCAGGCCCGAGCGCCCGCGCTTCGACTGGACGCGGACCTGAGGGAGAGATGTCCAACGTCGACCTGAACGCGCGCATCCCCAACAACGTCGACCTGGGGCAGGACAAACGGCTCCTGCGCGCGCTGGAACAGTGGCAGCCCAACTACCTGAAGTGGTGGACGGAGATGGGGCCCACCGACTTCCAGGGTCGGGACATCTACCTTCGCACCGCCGTCAGCGTGGACGCCGAGGGCTGGGCGAACTTCGACTACGTGAAGATGCCCGACTACCGCTGGGGCATCTTCCTGGCGGAGCCGGTCTCCGACCGGCGCATCGGCTTCGGCGATGCCCATGGCCAGCCCACATGGCAGGTGGTGCCGGGCGAGCACCGCAACGTCCTGCGCCGGCTGATCGTCACCCAGGGCGATACCGAGCCGGCGAGCGTCGAACAGCAGCGGATGCTGGGCCACACCGCCCCCAGCCTCTACGACCTGAGGAACCTGTTCCAGGTGAACGTGGAGGAGGGGCGCCACCTGTGGGCGATGGTGTACCTGCTGCACAGCCAGTTCGGCCGCGACGGGAGGGAGGAGGCCGAGGAGCTGCTGATGCGGCGCAGCGGCAACCCCGACCGGCCGCGCATCCTGGGGGCGTTCAACGCACCCGTCGACAACTGGCTCGACTTCTTCATGTTCACGATGTTCACCGACCGCGACGGCAAGTACCAGCTCCTGGCCCTCGCCGAGAGCGGCTACGACCCCCTGTCACGGACGACCCGCTTCATGCTCACCGAGGAGGCCCACCACATGTTCGTGGGCGAATCGGGAGTCGAGCGCATCGTCCAGCGCACCGCGGAGCTGATGAAGCAGGACCCGAACGAGGACGCCCGCGCGCAGGGGGGGATCCCGCTGGACGTGGTGCAGCGCTACCTGAACCTCTGGTTCGCCCTGTCGCTCGATCTCTTCGGGGGAGAGATCTCCTCCAACGCCGCGTCGTTCTTCGCCTCCGGGCTCAAGGGCCGCTACCGGGAAGAGAGCTACGAGGACCACTCCGCGCTGGGCGACGTCTACCGGATGGCGGTGGTGAAGGACGGAGCCCTGAGCGAGGAGGAGGTGCCGCTCCGCAACGCCATGAACGAGGTGCTCAGGGACGCCTACGTCGAGGACTGCCAGCGCGGCGTCGACCGCTGGAACAAGCGTCTGGCCGAGGTCGGGGTCTCGCAGCGGCTGAGGCTGCCGTCGAAGCGCTTCTACCGCCAGATCGGCCTCTACGCGAACCTCCCTTTCGACGTCGACGGCCGGCCGCTGTCCCGCGAGGAGTGGGAGCGGCGCAGGGGCGAGTGGCTTCCGACCGAGCAGGACCGCGAGTACACCGGCTCCCTGCAGAGACAGGTCCGGGAGCCCGGCCGGATCGCGAACTGGATCGCCCGCCCCGCCCGGGGCATCAAGGGGCTGCCGTTCGATCACGAATACGTCCGTCTCGACTAGGCCTTCGTGCGGCCGCCTCACGCCCCGGTTGCGGTGGCTTGCAGCCCCGCGTCGGACGGGCCGAGCCGCACCGGGCCGCCCAGGTGCCGGCGCACCGACTCCACCAGCGCCTCGCGGCGCTCGCGGTAGAGCCCGGACGAAAGGAGGCTCGATGACGACGACTCGATCCCTGGTGGCCGCGACCCGTGCCGTGGCGCCGGCGCAGGCGGAGGAGCACCTGAGGCTGCGGCTCGCCGTCGACACCGAGGCGGCCGACGTGCACCACGACCTCGAGCACGGCGTCGCGGGTGTGGTCGCGTACTGCGACGGCATCGGCTGCAACGGCTCGACCAAGGGTGCCTACCTCGCGCTGCTGGGGTTCCGGGTGAAGGAGATGCTCGGCGGGCTGGACTGGTGGCGGCGCGAGGGCTATCCGGTCACGGTGGGCAGCGAGCCCGGGAGCCTGGCGCCGGCGGCGCCGGCCGGCTGCGGGTGCTGAGCGTCGCGCTCGCCACTTGTGCCGCGGTCCCGGAGCTGACGCCGGACGATGGCCTGCTGCTGGAAGAGCTGCGCCGCCGCGGGGCGTCGGCCCGGGCCGAGGTCTGGGACGACGCGGCGGTGCCGTGGGCGGGCTACGACGCGGTCGTCCTTCGTTCCTGCTGGGACTACCACCTCCGGCTGCAGGCGTTCGTCGAGTGGACCGCCCGGGTCGAGGCCGCCGGAGCGACGCTGTGGAACCCGGGCGCGCTCGTTCGCGCCAACGCCCACAAGTCGTACCTGCGCGCTCTCGCCGCGTCCGGCGTGGCGGTGCTGCCGACCGCCTGGCTGCCGCGGGGGGCGGGCGTGGACTTCGCAGCGGTGCTGGCCGATCGAGGCTGGGACCAGGCCGTCGTCAAGCCGGCCGTCTCCGCCTCCGCGCACCGGACCTGGCGCGTGGCGCGCGACGCGGCCCGCTCCCGTCAGGCCGAGCTGGACACGCTCCTGGCCGACGGGGACGTCCTCGTCCAGGACTTCGCGCCGGAGGTGGCGGCCGAGGGCGAGTGGTCGTTCGTGTTCCTGGCCGGAGACTACAGCCAGGCCGTGCTGAAGAGGCCGGCGGCAGGCGACTACCGCGTGCAGGACGAGTGGGGCGGGACGGCCTCGGCCTCCGCCCCGGCCCCTGCGCTCGTGGACCAGGCGCGGCGCGTCGCCGGGACGGTGCCGGGCCGCTGGCTGTACGCCCGGGTGGATGGCATCGACCGATCAGGCGTCCTGGTGGTGATGGAGCTCGAGCTGATCGAGCCCTGCCTGTTCCTGTCGCGGGCGGAGACCGCGCCTTCACGGCTGGCCGACGCGATCCTGCTGGGTGGACCGCCGGCTCGGTGACCGCCGGGGGCGGCGCCTCCGACGAACGCGCCCACTGCATCTCGGACCTGGTGGGGCTACCCCCGGGCTGGGCCCCCTCCGGGAGATAGAATTCCCGGATGGCAGAGCGATCCGCGAGCGGGCCCCTGATCCTCGTCTCCAACGACGACGGCTACGCCTCCGACGGGCTGAAGGCCCTTGTGGATGCAGTCTTGCCGCTGGGCGAGGTATGGGTAGTGGCGCCGGAGGCCGAGCAGAGCGCCGCGTCCCACGCGATCTCGCTGCACCGCCCGCTGCGCATCCGCGAGGTCCGGACCCGCTGGTTCGCGGTGGACGGCACGCCCACCGACTGCTCGTACCTCGCGGTCAACCACCTGCTCAAGGGCCGGCGCCCCGACCTGATGGTCTCGGGGATCAATCACGGCCCCAACATGGCCGACGACGTGACCTACTCGGGCACGGTGGCGGCGGCGATGGAGGCCTCGCTGCTGGGCGTGCCCGCGATCGCCTTCAGCCTGGTCACGCGGACCGAGTTCGAGTTCACCCATGCCGCCCGCTTCGCCGGCGCGTTGGCGTCCGCCGCCCTCCAGCAGCCGCTGCCGCCGCGCATGCTCCTGAGCGTCAACGTCCCCGCCGGAGTGGAACCGCGCGGCTACATGGTGACGCGGCTGGGCAAGCACTCGTACGGGTACGAGGTGGTGGAGAAGGTCGACCCCCGCGGACGGAAGTACTACTGGATCGGCGGCAACGAGTACCAGCACGAGGACGTCCCCGGCAGCGACTGCAACGCGGTGTTCCGCGACCGGCTGGTCTCCGTGACTCCGCTGCACCTCGACCTCACCGACGACGCGATGCGCGACCAGGTGGTCCGGTGGCCGGTCGCAGGATTCGCCCGGTTCGAGGCGGCGGCACCGGTGCCGGCGGCGGATCCGGCCGCGGCCGGGTAGCCTCAGCGGCCCCGGGCCACCACGACCGTCCGGTCGTCCTCCGCCTCGATGCCGCCGAACTCGTCCACCGCGGCCAGCAGCGCGGCGGGCAGCGCGAGGAGGGGCCGGTTCCGGAGCCGCCGGAGCAGCTCCACAAGCCGCGCCTCGCCGAACTCCTCGCCGTCGGACCGGCAGGCCTCGGTCACCCCGTCGGAATACACCAGCAGCGTGTCTCCCGGCCCCAGCACCAGCGTCTCCTCCCGCCCCGACCAGTCCTCCATCAGGCCCAGCACCGTCGCTCCCGGCGGCAGGCTCCGGGTGGAACCGTCGGCGCGGAGCACGAACGGCGGGTTGTGCCCGCAGTTGACGTAGCGGAGCCGCCGGCTCGAGTCGTCGTAGACGCCCAGGAACGCCGTGGCGTAGCGCTCCGTGGATGTCGCGGCGTGAAACAGCCCGTTCACCCTGGCCAGCAGGGCGGCGAGGTCGTCCGAGCCATGGCCCAGCTGGCTCCGGACCGTGGCCTGGAGGTGGGCCATCAGGAGGGCCGCGGGAACGCCTTTTCCGGAGACGTCCGCGAGCAGCACGCCCAGCTTCCCGGCGCCGAGGTCGACGAAGTCGTATCCGTCGCCGCCGACCGCCTCGGCCTCGGAGCAGTGCCCCCCGTACTCGAGCGTGGCCAGCAGCGGTCCGCCCCTCGGGCGCATCCGGGCTTGCACCCGCCCGGCCGCGGTCAGGTCGCGAGCGGTCCCGCCCGCCCCGTCAGCCGCCGGCCGCGACTCACGCCCCGCCGCGGCGTGGGACCGCACGCGCTCCAGCAGCGACGCGTTCTCCCACGGCTTGGTGACGAAGTCGGTCGCGCCCCGGCGCATGGCTTCCACCGCCAGGTCGATCGAGCCCCACGCGGTCATCACCACGACCGGCAGCGTCGGGTCCAGGGCGCGCAGGCGCGGGAGGAGGTCGAGGCCCTCGCGGCCGGAGGTCGTGTCCCGTGCGTAGTTGAGGTCCATCAGCAGGACGTCGAACTGCCGCGCCTTCACCGCCGCGAGCACGCCCCGGGGCGAGTCCACCGCCTCCGTCTCGAAGCCGTCGCTCTTCAGGAGCAGGCGCAGGGCGGTGAGGACGTCGGGCTGGTCGTCGGCCACCAGGACCCGACCGGTTTCGGGCCGCCGGGGACCCGCGGGGCTCAGGGCGTCGTCATCGATCCGGCGGCCGGCCATCGAGTGCATCCGCAGCCGCTGCCTGGAAGGAGCGTGCCAGCCCCCGTCGGCGCCTCCAACCCCCTGTTTCCAAGGCGTGTTCGGACGCCGCGGGGTGGCCCACCCGAGCGGCGGAGTGACCGTCTGTGGGATGACGGGGTGCCGGATCCGAACGCGGCCGGGCGGAGTGCCACCGGCCATCGCTACTCGTAGCGGAGCGCCTCGACAGGGTCGAGCCGTGACGCACGGACCGCCGGCACCAGCCCGCTCAGCACGCCGACCAGGACCAGGATTGCAGTGGAGACCGTCACCGTCAGCGGTGATATCGCGAGGTGGATGTCGCCGCGGCCGGAGTCGTCCTCGAAGAGCGGCCCGAGCAGGGGAAGCGTGCCCACCGCGGCCGTGAGCAGGGGGGCGAGGAGCATGCCCACGACGCCCCCGGCCAGGGTGAGGACCAATGCCTCGCAGAGGAACTGGGCCTTGACATGGCGGCGGCGGGCGCCGACCGCCCGCCGCAGGCCGATCTCGCGGATCCGCTCGTCCACCGAGACCAGCATGATGTTCATGACCCCCACCCCCCCTATCCCGAGGGTCAGGGTCCCGATCAGGACCAGGAGGACCTGCAGGCCGATGGTGATCCCGTCGATGATCGGCCGGAACTCCTCGCGGCCGAACATCTGGAGGGCCCGCTTGTCGGTGGGCGCGAAGCCCTGGCGCTTTCCGATCGCCGCCCGCACCTGACCGATCGCCGCCGCTTCGAACGCCGGGCTCACCGCCGAGAAGACCAGGACGCTCGCGTAGCGGGTGTCCCAGAGGTCGCCGGCCGCGCTGTAGGGGATGAAGGCGCACTCGTCGTCGCTGGTGAAATAGTTGCTGAGCTGCAGCTTCCGTTCCATCACCCCCACCACGGTGAAGCGGACTCCCTCGATACGGACGGTCTCGCCCACCGCCGGACGGCCGCTGAACAGCTTCTGCCGGAGGCGCTCTCCCAGGAACACGACCCGGCGGCGCTCGACGAAGTCCTCCGGCGTCAGCCAGCGGCCCTGCGAGGCCCGCTCGTTCCGGATCTCGCCGTATTCGGGGTAGACGCCGCGGATCGCGGTGTTGGACAGCCGGTCGCCGTAGGAGATCGGCTTCCAGCGGACGGTCTCCAGACTCGACTGCCTCAACAGGGTCGCTTCCCGGCGGACCGCCTCCAGGTCGGCCTTCTCGATCCGGACCGGCCGCCCCGCCCGCTCCCCGCCTGCCTGCTCGCTGGTCTGCCCCGGCCAGCAAACCACCGCGCTCCGACCGAACGCGTTGAACGCCCGCACCAGCGTCCCGCGGAAGCCGTGGCCGTACGCCATGAGGACGGTGACGGCGACGATGCCCCAGACGATGCCCAGCATCGTGAGGGCGCTGCGCGTCCGGTTCCGGCCCAGGTTGCTCCAGGCCTGCGCCAGGATCTCGCGGAGCATCGCGTTATCCTCCCGCCTCGTAGCGCAGGGCCTCGATCGGATCGACGGCGGCCGCCCGGCTCGCCGGATAGAGCGCGGCGAGCACCGCCACCGTCCCGAGGAGGGCGGAGGCCAGGAGGCCCGACTCCCACGTGGGCAGCAACCCGGCGAAAAAGGGAGGCATCGGCATCAGGTTGATGAGCCCGCAGAAGCTGTAGGCGGCCCCCAGGCCCAAGCCGCCGCTCAGGAACACGACGATGACCGACTCCATGAAGAACTGCCGGACGATGGAGCCGCGGGTCGCCCCCACCGCCTTTCGCACGCCGATCTCCCTGGTGCGCTCCCGAACCGCCACCAGCATCACGTTCATCACGCCGATGCCGCCGATGAACAGCGTGGCCAGGCCGACCGCTCCGAGGAAGTACTTCATACCGTCGGTCATCACCCGGAACGCCTTGGCCTCGTCCACCGTGTCCCAGATCGCGGCCGCCTCTTCGTCGCGCGGGTCGAAGCCGTGGAGCCGGGCGAGCGCGCGGCGAACCTCCGCCTTGCACTGCTCGTGGACCTCCAGCGAGCGCGGCGCGGCGATCAGGCGGTCCACCGAGTCGGGGGGAGACGGCGGCTTGTTGGGGAAGTCGCGCAGCACCGCGCCGAACGGGACGAAGACCTTGTTGATGTCCTGGCCGTCGTAGCTGCTGTCCTGCTCCTTGTGGGCCATGACCCCGACGACGGTGTAGCGCCAGCCTCCGACCATCAAGGTCTCCCCCAGGGCCGGGCGGCTGCCGAAGAGCTGCTTCTTGGCGTCGCTGCCCAGGAACGCCACGCGTCCGGCCCGGGCCTCGTCGTCCCAGTTGGGGTAGCGGCCTTCGGCCGCCTCCAGGCTGCGGATCTCCGCGAACGGCGGCAGCGATCCGGTGACCAGAAGCGCGGCGTTGTTGTACGCGCTCCGCACGGGAGTACTCCCCTGGCCCAGCTCCGGCATCACGTGGCTGCACGACGGCGACTGCTCCTGCACGACCCGGTGGTCGCCGGCCCGCCACTGCACGTTGCGGCCGGCGCGAGTTCCGCCCGCCTGGAGGCTGGTGCGGCCCGCGAAGACGATCATGATGTTCTTGCCGAATTGCTCCGCCACCTTCGCCTGGCCGACCCGCAACCCCTCGCCGGCCGCGACCATGACCGTGATCGACACGATCCCCCAGGCGATGCCGAACATCGTGAGCGCCGTCCTCAGCCTGTGGGCGCCGAGCGTACGGAGGGTCTCGCTCAGGAGGTCACGGAAGGCCATCGCCGCGGGCCCTCATTGCAGGACGACCTGCGCTCCCTGCTTCGGCCCCTCGACCACCTCGGCCTTGACGCCGTTGGAGAGGCCCAGCGTCGCCGCCACCCGCCGTTTGCCGCTGCGCTCCCCGGGGTCGGGGACCTCGAGGAACGTCCGGCGCTCACGGTCGTAGATGACCGCGGACTCGGGCACCAGCAGGACGCCCTTCTTCTCCTCCAGTATGATCTCGGCGTTGGCGGTCATGTTGGCCTTGAGCTCGCCGGTGGGGTTCTCGATGCTGACGCGCACCTCGAACGTGGTGACGTTGTCCTTCTCCTGGCCGAGGGGGGAGATCTTGGTGACCTCGCCTCCGAACTTCCGCTCCTTGAAGGATTCCACCACGATCCGGGCGGGCTGCTCGAGGAAGACCTTGCCGATGTCCGCCTCGTCCACCTTGCCCAGCACGTAGACGCTGCCCACGTTGCCCAGGGTCATGACGAGCGTCGCCTGGGAGCCGAGGACCAGGATCGAGCTGACCGCGTCGCCGACCTCGACGTCGCGCGAGAGCACGAGCCCATCCATGGGGCTCACGATGGTCGAGTTGCGCAGGTCGGTCTCCGCACGCTCCAGCGCCGCCTGGGCCCGGGCGACCTCGGCCCGGTTGACCGCCACGCTGCTCTGGGCCGCGACCTGCTTGTTGCGCCCCAGCTCGTAGTTCATCTCGGCGTCTTCCATGAGCGAGGTCGCGATCAGCCCTTGCTGGTGGAGCCGGCGCGCCCGCTCCATGGCGGACTTGAGGAAGGGCAGGTCCGGGCCCTCGGCCTCGATCTTGGTGCGCTCCAGGTTGGCCCGAGCAGCCAGCAGCGACGCGCGCGCCTCGCGCACCCGTGCCTGCAGCTCCTCCTTGTCCAACTCGGCCAGCACCTGCCCTTCGCTGACCGTATCGCCGTAGTCGACCATCAGCTTCTTGACGATCCCGCTCGCTTTCGACTTCAGCTCGACCTTGGCGAGCGGCTCGATCTTGCCGGTCGCCACCACCGAACGGGCGATGTCCCCACGCTCGACCGCGGCCAGCTTCGAGGGGTCGATCTCGGTGCCGGCCCGCAGGGCGCCGGCTGCGACCACGCCGCCGACCAGCAGCGCCAGGGCGATCAGCACGAAAGCCAACCGCTTGCGGGGCCACGCCCCGCGCTCTTTTGCCATTCAGGCCTCCAGACGGGTCTCAACCGGGGAACGCGACCGCGGCCGGAAAAGTTCCGGTAGTCGCTGCAACCGGCGCCGAACAGGGGAGTTCCGCGAACCAGATTGAGTGGGTTCAATTCTAGCATTGACGCCACGAAGATAGATACAATATTCTGACGACGGAGGCCGAATCAAGATGTGGGTGTCGGAGCGTCCGGGGAGCAGATCAGGAGCAACTTCCTTCGACGGGGACGGGTCAGACCACGACTGGACGCGCGAGGGTTACCGCGTCAGCACGGAGAAGGCAGCTCTCGACGAGGATGTGATCCACCGCTTCCTGGAGGGGTCCTACTGGGCTCGGGGGATCCCGCGGGCGATCGTCGAGCGCTCGATCCGCAACTCCCTGTGTTTCGGTCTCTACGCGGGCAACGCCCAGGTCGGCTTCGCCCGGGTGGTCACGGACGGCGCCACGTTCGCGTACCTCGCCGACGTGTTCGTCCTCGAGGAACATCGTGGGAGAGGCCTTGCGAGCTGGATGATCGAGTGCGTGCTCGCCCATCCGGACCTGCAAGGGCTGCGGCGATGGTCGCTCGCCACCCTGGACGCCCACGGCCTGTACCGGCGGTTCGGATTCCAGACGCCCGCCCATCCGGAACTCCTGATGGAGATCGTGCGGGCGGGGGTCTACTCGGGAGGGAGCGCGACATGACGGAGACGACGACGGGGACGCTGCGGCTCAAGACCGGGCTCGCGGAGATGCTGAAGGGCGGGGTCATCATGGACGTGACCGACGACACCCAGGCCCGGATCGCCGAGGACGCGGGGGCAGTGGCGGTCATGGCTCTGGAGCGTGTGCCCGCCGACATCCGCCGCGAGGGGGGCGTCGCGCGCATGGCGGACCCCGAGATGGTCGAGCGGGTGATGGGAGCCGTCTCGATCCCGGTCATGGCCAAGTGCCGGATCGGCCACTTCGCCGAGGCCCGGGTCCTCGAAGCGCTCGGAGTCGACTTCATCGACGAGAGCGAGGTGCTCACGCCGGCGGACGAGGAGCACCACGTGGACAAACACGCCTTCAAGGTGCCGTTCGTCTGCGGCTGCCGCGACCTCGGTGAGGCCCTGCGCCGCATCGGCGAAGGGGCGGCGCTGCTGCGCACGAAGGGCGAGGCCGGCACCGGCAACGTCGTGGAGGCGGTCCGCCACCTGCGGGCCGTCCACCGGGGCATCCGGCGCCTGACCGTGCTCCGAAGCGAGGAGCTGATGGCCGAAGCCAAGGCCCTCGGCGCCCCGTTCGAGCTCGTTCGGCAGGTGGCTGCCGATGGCCGCCTCGCCGTGCCCAACTTCGCTGCCGGCGGTGTCGCCACCCCGGCCGACGCGGCCCTGCTGATGGAGCTGGGGGCGGAGTCCGTGTTCGTCGGCTCCGGAGTCTTCAAGTCCGCCGATCCTGCGAAACGCGCGCGGGCCATCGTCAGGGCGGTGACTCACTACAAGGACCCCGCCATCGTCGCCGAGGCGTCGCGCGGGTTGGGTGCGGCCATGCCGGGCATGGAGACCTCCGCGATGCCCGAGCACGAGAAGCTGCAGGGGCGCGGCTGGTGAGGGAGACGATCGGCGTCCTCGCCCTCCAGGGCGATTTCGCCGCGCACGCCGCGGCCCTGAGCCGGGCGGGGAGCCGCGTACGGGAAGTACGCCGTGTGGGCGACCTGTCCGGACTCTCCGGCCTGGTGCTTCCGGGGGGAGAGAGCACCACGCTGCTGAAGCTGATGGCCGACGAGCCCTGGCCGGACGCGCTCCGCGGGTTCCATGCGGCGGGCGGCGCGCTCCTCGGCACGTGCGCCGGCGCCATCCTGCTGGCCCGCGAGGTCCGGAACCCCGCCCAGCCCGGCCTCGGTCTCCTCGACGCGACCGTGGTGCGGAACGCCTACGGCCGCCAGGTGGACTCGTTCGAGGCGGAGTTGGAGGCGCCGTGGCTGGGGGCGGGCCTCCGGGGCGTGTTCATCCGGGCTCCGCGCTTCGTGGCCCTCGGTCCCGGCGTCGACGTCCTCGTGCGTCTCCAGGGAGAGCCGGTGCTCGTCCGGGAAGGTCGGGTGCTCGCCGCCACGTTCCACTCCGAGCTGACGGCGGACGCCAGGCTACACCGGCACTTCGTGGAGCTCGCCGGCGCGCCTCTGGGGAGCGACCTCACGCTGACGCGCTGACCTGCCGGAGTCGCACCGGCGCGACGCCGTCATCCCCGGGACGTCACGGCCGAGATCCTCACTGGCCCCCGCCGACGAGGCGGCGTGCCTTCTCGAGCCCTCGCCGGAGGCCGTGGTCGAGATCGACGGCGTCGAGCTCATCCCACGCGAACCAGCGCAGCTCGTCGCTCTCGTCCTCGGCCCGCCGCATGCTCGATCCCGAGGGGGCGACGACCAGGTAGCGCAGGTCGAGGTGCTCGTGCGCCGGCTCCGGCCCGCGGGCGGGGATCAGGTGCACGTCGACGTCCAGCGGGCGGGGCGCGGACGCGTGCAGGGCCAGCCCGGCGATGCCGGTCTCCTCCCTCGCCTCGCGCAGCGCGACCTCCTCTCCGCTCGTCTCGCCCGGATCCGCGTGACCGCCCGGCTGGAGCCAGCGCGCGAGCTTGCGATGGCTGAGGAGCAGCACGCGGTCCCCGCGGATGGAGACCACGAAGGCGCTCGCGGTGAAGTGACCTTCCCTTATCCGGCGGTCGAAGGGGTCGCGATGGCGCACGGCGAAGTCGCGGATCCGGCGGAGATCCTCGGCCTCCTCCGGGTCCGCGGGACGGTGGTCCGCCAGGCTCTCGTCCAGGCCCACGCGGCCCCGATTCTAGCGGCGTGTCCCGCGGCCTTGCCACCGGGAGGGCGCGATGGCAGACTCGGCATGCTCTCCCATGCCCCGGCCGGCTGCCCCTCGTTCCGCGCTCGTGCCCAGGGTGCTCGTTTCCACGGGCGCGCCTTGAGCGTCGGCGCCCTCATGGACCCCGCGCCGGCCCCCGGCTTCCACGGCATCAGCTTCAGGCCGGGCGACCAAACGACACGCATCTTCGGGTTCGACGAGCTGGACGGAGAGCTGTCCGACCCCCACGTGTTCTCCTGGATCGACGTGGAAGCGCCGGAGATCGGCGCCCTCAACGAGGTGCTTCGCCGGCTCGACATCGATCTCGTCCTGGTGAGCCACTTCGAGGCGCCGGAGGTGCTGCCCCGGATCGTCGAGCGCCCCGACTGCCTGGCGTTCTACCTCTACGAGGTGGAGGACCCCGACCGCCACCTCGACACCTCCTGCGGCCTGTCGGACATCCGGTTCGTCCGGATGATCCTGGTCCTCGGCGCCAGCTTCGTGATCACCTACCACCGCCGTCGCATCGACGCGGTGGAGCACGTGAAGGCCACCTGCGCCGAGAGCTTCCGGCTGGCGGGGAAGACCCCGGGCTTCATCGCCTTCCTGTTCCTCCAGCGCTGCCTCTACGACTACGCCCACCTGAACCTGGCCAACGACAACGCGCTCGACCTCCTGGAGGAGGGCGTGCTCGCCGGAGACCACGGGCGGCTCGCGGAGCGGATCTCGGTGGCGGGGCGGAACATCCTGACCCTGAAGAAGCTGACGGCCAGCCTGCACATCGTCCTCATGCTGCTCGCCACCAAGCGGAGCCCCTTCGTCAGCGGCGAAGCCCGCGGCTCCTTCAACGAGATGCTCCAGAACGCCCTGGCGGTCCGCGCCGCGGTGGACTCATCGCGGGACCTCCTCGACGGCGTCATCGCCAGCATCCAGGCGGACGCCGCCAATCGGACCAGCGAGATCGCGCGCGTGCTCACCGTGATCTCGGGGATCCTGCTCCCGCTGACCCTGATCACCGGGATCTACGGAATGAACTTCGAGCACATGCCGGAGCTGCGGTGGCGGTGGGCCTACTACGCCGTGCTCGGGTTCATCGCCCTCGTGGCCCTGGCGCTGTTCCTGACCTTCAAGCGCCTGGGCTGGGTCGTGACCGGCCGCTCGGGGCGGCTGCCGCCGTAACAGCCGAGGCCGTGGCTTCGCCCGAGCGCCGTGATCCGTGCGAGCGGATCGCTAGGTCGCCGGCTCGGCTTCCGGCTCCAGGACGGAGACGGCGTCCACCCGCCCGATCCGGAACTGCTCCGCGTTCCGCGGCAGGAGCTGGACGTCGCGGGCGAGGCCCACGGTCATGAGGGCCCGGATCACGATCCAGTTCATGTCCAGCTCCCACCACTCCAAGCCGTGCCGAGCCGACCGCTGGAACGCATGGTGGTTGTTGTGCCAGCCCTCGCCCCAGGCGAGCAGGCCGACCCACCACAGGTTGGTCGATCCTTCCGGGGTCTGATAGGTCCGATAGCCCCAGGTGTGGGTCGCCGAGTTGACGAGCCAGGTCGCGTTGAGCGTCACGGCCATCCTCAGGAACACGCCCCAGGCCACGAGCGGCCAGCCCCCCCAGGCGTAGCAGGCCAGACCCACGAGGACGTTGGGGAGCACGTGGACGCGGTTGAGGAAGCGATGGACGGGGTCGGCGACCAGCTCCGGGGCGTACCGGCGTTCCATCTCGCTCCGGTCCATCTGCATCTTGCAGACGATCCAGCCCCAATGGCTCCACCAGAAGCCGTCCTTAGGGGTGTGGAGATCCTTGCCCGGGCGATCCGAATGGATGTGGTGGTAGCGGTGCATGGCCACCCAGGTAATGGCGCCGCCCTCCGACGCGAGCATCCCGCACAGCGTCCCCAGGTACTCCACGATCTTGGGGACCTTGTAGCCGCGGTGGGTCAGGAGGCGATGGTAGGTCACGCCGATCCCGAGCGACCCGCCGACCCAGTTCAGCAGGAGGACCAAGGCGAGCCCCGTCCAGGAGAACGTCCAGAAAGCCGCCAACGCGGCGAGGTGGACCGTCGCGAAGTACACGACGTTCACCCAGTCGAACCGCTTCCCGTTCCAGGTCAGGGCCAAGCCGCCTCCTCGGCCGTGGGGGCAAGGCTCCAGTTGGGAGCTTCCACGGACAGGACGGCAGCG
>Ga0268386_10000044_pt1 | contig 62529 bp, 51 predicted proteins | sample RVTome_15_FD_200260 | JGI IMG/M metagenome (GOLD analysis project Ga0268386, IMG submission 200260) | Soil microbial communities from uranium-contaminated site in the Upper Colorado River Basin, Wyoming, United States - RVT150D86... ... | reverse complement strand
CTTCTCCTGGTCGCTCTTGGTCTTCGGCTCCACAGCGACCGAGATAACCGGCTCCGGGAACTCCATCTTCTCGAGCGTGATGACGTGGTCCGGGTCGGTCAGCGTGTCGCCCGTCGTCACGTCCTTGAGGCCCACCGCCGCCGCGATGTCGCCCGCGCGGACCTCCTTGATCTCCTCGCGCTCGCTGGCATGCATCTGCAGCAGCCGGCCGATGCGCTCCTTACGAGCCTTCGCCGGTACATATACCTGGTCGCCGGAATTGAGCACGCCGGAGTAGACGCGGAAGAAGGTCAGGTTGCCGACGAACGGGTCGTTCAGAATCTTGAACGCGAGCGCGGAGAACTTGGCGTCGTCGCTCGCTTCGCGGGTCGCTTCCTGGCCACGCTCGTCAATGCCCATCACCGGAGGCATATCGACCGGCGAGGGCATGAACTCGACGACCGCGTCGAGCATCGCCTGCACGCCCTTGTTCTTGAAAGCCGAGCCGCAGAGCGTGAGGCAGATCTCGTTGCGGATCGCGCGTGCGCGCAGGCCGCGGCGGATCTCTTCGTCGGTGAGGGCCGTGTGCTCGAGGTACTTGTGCAGCAACTCCTCGTCGGCTTCGGCCGCCGCCTCGATCATCTTCTCGCGATATTCGACGCACTGCTCCCGCATGTCGGCCGGGATGTCGCGGTACTCGAAGCGCATGCCCTCGGTCGAGTCGTCCCAGTAGATCGACTTCATGCGGATCAGGTCGACCACGCCCTCGAAGTTGTCCTCGGCGCCGATGGGCAGCTGGATCGGCACTGGGTTGCCCCGCAGCCGCGTCTTGATCTGGTCGATGCAGCGCAGGAAGTTGGCGCCCGCACGGTCCATCTTGTTGACGAACGCGATGCGCGGCACGCCATACTTGTTCATCTGCCGCCATACCGTCTCGGACTGCGGCTGCACGCCCGACACCGCGCAGAAGACTGCGCAGGCGCTGTCGAGCACGCGAAGGCTGCGCTCGACCTCGATCGTGAAGTCGACGTGGCCGGGCGTGTCGATGATGTTGATGCGGTGCTCGGGGAAATGGTTGTCCATTCCCTTCCAGAAGCAGGTGGTTGCCGCCGCGGTGATCGTGATCCCGCGCTCCTGTTCCTGCTCCATGTAGTCCATCACGGCGGCGCCGTCGTGCACCTCGCCGATCTTGTGCGAGACACCGGTGTAGAAAAGGATGCGCTCGGTCGTCGTCGTCTTGCCGGCGTCGATGTGTGCCGAGATACCGATGTTCCGGTAGCGCTCGATCGGGGTCGTGCGTGCCACGATTTAATCCTCGGGATCCGGTGCGGCCCTGCGGCCCTCACCAGCGGTAGTGGGCGAAGGCCTTGTTGGCCTCGGCCATGCGGTGCGTGTCTTCGCGCTTGCGCACTGCGGCGCCACGGTTTTCCGACGCCTCGAGCAGCTCGGCGGCGAGGCGCTGCGACATCGACTTCTCGTTGCGGGCCTGCGCAGCCTCGATGACCCAGCGCATGGCGAGCGTCTGCCGCCGCGTCGAGCGCACTTCGACCGGTACCTGGTAGGTGGCGCCGCCCACGCGCCGCGACTTGACCTCGACCGCAGGCTTGACGTTGTCGAGCGCCAGGGTCAGTACCTCGATCGCCTGGTCCGCCGGGCGGCCGGTCTTGTCGGCGATTCGGTCGATCGCGCCGTAGACGATGCCCTCGGCGACGGACTTCTTGCCGCGCTCCATCACCATGTTCATGAACTTCGCCAGCATGACGCTGTTGAACTTCGGGTCCGGCAGGATGCTGCGGGTCGGGGCTGCTGCGCGACGGGACATGGCGATTACCTGGTAAAAAAGAGCGTGTGCGGAGTTGAGCGGACGTCAGCCCTTGGGGCGCTTGGCGCCGTACTTGGACCGGCCCTGCTTGCGCTCGCCGACGCCGGCGCAGTCGAGCGTGCCGCGCACGGTGTGGTAACGCACACCCGGCAGGTCCTTGACACGGCCGCCGCGGATCAGCACCACCGAGTGTTCCTGGAGGTTGTGACCCTCGCCGCCGATGTAGCTGATCACCTCGTGGCCGTTGGTGAGGCGCACCTTGGCGACCTTGCGCAGCGCCGAGTTGGGCTTCTTGGGCGTCGTCGTGTAGACGCGCGTGCACACGCCGCGCTTCTGCGGCGAGCTCCCGAGTGCCGGAACCTTGCTCTTCGCATCGGCGATCCGGCGCGGGCCGCGGATCAGTTGGTTGACGGTTGACATTGCGGTCTTGAACTCCAGATCCCGGGCGCTAGAAGCACCGGGCCGCCCTGCGGCGGCCCGTTGAGGAATTTCTAACGGCGGCCGTGCGGGTATGGAGCCGACGGCCGGTCGACCAAAGGGGCGAAATTGTAGGTAGGCGGCCCGCGAGTGTCAACTTGCCGCGGTGCAGCAACCGGCCGGTGCGGGGTGCCTACGGGGTGGCCGCGGAAGGCGCTGCGCCGTAGACGACCTTGCCGCCCAGGATCGTCTGCACGATCGTGGTGTCCGAGATCCGGTCCGTGGGCACCTCGAACGGGTTCTGGCTGAGTACCACGAGGTCCGCGTACTTGCCGACTTCGATCGACCCCGTGTCGCGCTCCATGTGCAGCTGGTAGGCGCTGTTGATGGTGTGCATCTTGATCACTGCGAGCAAATCGGCGACGGCCTCCTTCGGACTCAGGGCGCCCGGGAAGACGCTCGGGATGGCCTCCCCGGTGCGGTGACGGCCGTCTCGATCTGCACCATCGGCAGCGGGTCGATCGGATAGTCGCTGCCGCCGGACATGCTGGCGATCACGCTGAGACCCGGGAAGCGGAGGATGTCCACCTCGTCGATCGCCTGGAGGTGGGTGAGCGTGTGGCGCAGGTCGCGCACGCCGTTCGAATCGCGTGCTGCTTGGAAGTTGTCGAGGGCTTCGCGCGTGGCGCGGTCGCCGATTGCGTGGACGTGGATTTGCCAGCCGGCCTTGTCGAGCTCAATGAAGCCCTGCCTTGCTCCCGAGCAGGCCGGATCGGGCCCGCGCTCCGTTCCCGGTCGCCAGACCGGGGTGTCGGGGCTGCCCGTGTTGACGTTGTACGGGCAGCATGGCCGCCGTCTGCGCCGGGTACTCTAGCACGCCGTTGCAGTAGATCTTGACGCTCGACACTGCGATCAAGCCCCTGGTGTACTTCCTGTAGTCGTCGAGGGCGGCGATCTGCTTCCGGAGCTGCCCGTCGGCGTTGCGCACCCGAGATCGGCCGTGTCGTGTCCAGCCGGTCGAGGTCGTCGCGCGTCAGCGTCGTTCCGCGCGGCAGGATCGCCTCGCCGAAAAAACTGGCTCGCGTAGAGGCGGACGTTGGTTCCCTCGTAGGCGGCCTGGTCGGGTCGATCAAGGCAGGCCTGCAGCTTCGCCAGGACCTCCGCCAGCGTCCCTCCTGCATAGCCCATCTCGCAATCGGTCGACCGGGTGCCGTGGAAGTGCCCGTCGACGATTCCGGGCATGACCATCCGCCCATGGAGGTCGGTCACGCTCGTTGCAGGTCCTTACTTCCTTGCTTCCTCGGTCGTTCCGACCAAGACGATCCGGCCGTCGCGGATTGCTTCCGCCTGCTCGAATCTCGGCGGGCCCGGGCCGTGGTTGCGCTCCGGGCCGCTGAAGACGAGGACCTGGCCGTGCAGGAGAACCGAGTCCGCGGGCTGCACGGGGGTGGCCTCGACGACGAAGAAAACAGGCGTCGCCAGAAGCGAGACGGCCAGCTTTGCTCGGACCATCGCGCCTCCGGGGCCGCGGACTCTGCGGTTCCTCCCGGCTTAGCCCGCCGGCGCCTCGGCCTCGTCGGACTGGGCGGAGAAATCCGCCACTGCCGCCGCAGGCGTGACCTCGCCGAAGCCCAATCCCAGGGCTTCCTCGCCCGTCTTGCGCCGTGCCTGGTGATAGAACGAGCCCGTGCCCGCCGGGATCAGCCGCCCGACGATCACGTTCTCCTTGAGGCCGCGCAGGTCGTCCTTCATTCCGCGCACCGCCGCCTCGGTCAGCACGCGCGTGGTCTCCTGGAAGGAGGCCGCCGAGATGAACGACTCGGTCGCGAGCGAGGCCTTGGTGATGCCGAGCAGGATCGGATCGATGATCGCGGGCAGCTTACCCTCGCGGGTCAGCCGCTCGTTGGCATCGAGCACGCGAGCGCGATCGACCTGCTCGCCGCGCAGGAACCCGGCGTCGCCGGATTCCGCGATTTCGATCTTGCGCAGCATCTGCCGGATGATCACCTCGATGTGCTTGTCGTTGATCTTCACGCCCTGCAGCCGGTAGACGTCCTGGATCTCGCGCACGAGGTAGTTCGCGAGGGGCTCGACGCCTTGCAAGCGCAGGATGTCGTGCGGGTTCGGCTCGCCATCGGCGATGACCTCGCCGCGCTCGACGTGCTCACCCTCGAACACCGTCAGGTGGCGCCATTTCGGGATCAGCTCCTCGTGCTTCTCGCCCTGCTCGTCGGTAATGATCAGCCGGCGCTTGCCCTTGGTCTCCTTGCCGAAGCTCACGGTGCCGGAGTACTCGGCGAGGATCGCCGAATCCTTGGGCTTGCGCGCCTCGAACAGGTCCGCGACGCGTGGCAGACCGCCGGTGATGTCGCGGGTCTTCGAGCTTTCCTGCGGGATGCGGGCGATGACGTCGCCGACCGACACCTGAACGCCGTCCTCGAGGTTAACGAGCGCGCCCGGAGGCAGCGCGTAGACCGCGGGGATGTCCGTGTTGGCGAAGCAGACTTCCTTGCCCTTGGAGTTGACCAGCTTGATGACCGGCCGCAGGTCCTTGCCGCCGGCGCCGCGCTGCTTCGGGTCCATGACCACCGTGCTCGAGAGCCCGGTGATCTCGTCGACCTGGCTCGACACGGTGATGCCGTCGATGAAGTCCTGGAAGCGGATGAAGCCCGCGACCTCGGTCACGACCGGGTGGGTGTGCGGATCCCAGGTCGCGATGATCTGGCCCGGCTGCATCGTATCGCCCTCGTTTGCGGTGATCACCGCGCCGTAGGGAATGCGATAGCGCTCGCGCTCACGGCCGAACTCGTCGATCACTCCGACCTCACCGGAGCGCGACACCGCGACCCAATGGCCTTTCTCGTGATGCACTGCCTTGAGGTTGTGCCAGCGCACGGTGCCCTTGCTCTTGATCTCGACGGAGTTGACCGCCGCCGCCCGTGACGCCGCACCACCGATGTGGAAGGTGCGCATCGTGAGCTGCGTGCCGGGCTCGCCGATCGACTGGGCCGCGATCACGCCGACCGCCTCGCCGAGGTTGATGCGGTGCCCGCGCGCGAGGTCGCGCCCGTAGCACTGCGCGCACACGCCGTAGCGGGTCGCGCAGGTGATCGGCGAGCGGACCATCACCTGGTCGACGCCCGCCTGCTCGAGGCTGCGCACCAGCTTCTCGTCGAGCAGCTGGCCCGCCTCGACCACGACTTCATCGGAGCCCGGACGGAACACCTCGCTCGCCGTGACCCGGCCGAGCACGCGCTCGCCGAGACCCTCGACCACGTCGCCGCCTTCTACGATCGGCATCATGGCGAGACCATTGATCGTGCCGCAGTCCTGCTGCGTGACGACCAGGTCCTGCGCGACGTCGACCAGCCGGCGGGTGAGGTAGCCGGAGTTCGCGGTCTTGAGCGCGGTGTCGGCCAGTCCCTTGCGCGCACCGTGCGTCGAGATGAAGTACTGGAGGACGTTGAGACCCTCGCGGAAGTTCGCGGTGATCGGCGTCTCGATGATCGAGCCGTCGGGCTTGGCCATCAGGCCGCGCATACCGGCCAGCTGGCGGATCTGCGCCGGCGAACCGCGCGCGCCCGAGTCCGACATCATGTAGATAGAGTTGAACGACTTCTGGCGCACTCTTGCGCCCTGCGCGCTCTCGACTTCCTCGCTACCGAGCTTCTCCATCATCGCCTTGGCAACCTGGTCGTTGGTGCGCGACCAGATGTCGACGACCTTGTTGTAGCGCTCGCCGTTGGTGACCAGGCCCGAGGCGTACTGCTCCTGGATCTCCTTCACCTCGTGCTCCGCGGCGCCGAGGATCTTCTGCTTCTGCTCGGGAACGATCATGTCGTCGACGCCGATCGAGACGCCCGCGCGGGTCGCGTAGTGGAAGCCCGTGTACATGAGCTGGTCGGCGAAGACCACGGTCTCCTTCAGACCGAGCGTACGGTAGCAGGCGTTGATCACGCTCGAGATCGCCTTCTTGGTCATGTCCTGGTTGATCAGGTCGAAGGACAGGCCCTTCGGCAGGATCTCGAACAGGAGCGCGCGGCCGACGGTCGTCTCGACGACGCGCCGGCGCTCGACCAGCGAGCCCTCGGTGTCACGCACGTGCTCGACGATGCGCACCTTGCAGCGCGCCTGCAGCCCGGCGACGCGATTCTCGTAGGCGCGGTGCACCTCCGCGACGTCGGTGAAGAGTGTGCCTTCGCCCGGAGCGTTCACCCGCTCGCGGGTCATGAAGTAGAGGCCGAGCACCACGTCCTGCGACGGCACGATGATCGGGTCACCGTTCGCGGGAGAGAGGATGTTGTTCGAGGACAGCATCAGGGCGCGGGCCTCGAGCTGCGCCTCGAGCGACAGCGGCACGTGCACCGCCATCTGGTCGCCGTCGAAGTCGGCGTTGAACGCCGTGCAGACGAGCGGATGAAGCTGGATGGCCTTGCCCTCGATCAGCACCGGCTCGAAGGCCTGGATGCCGAGACGATGCAGCGTCGGCGCGCGGTTCAGGAGTACGGGATGCTCGCGGATGACCTCCTCGAGGATGTCCCAGACCTCCGGGCCCTCGCGCTCCACCAGGCGCTTGGCGGCCTTGATGGTCGTCGCCTCGCCCCTGAGCTGCAGCTTGTGGAAGATGAACGGCTTGAAGAGCTCGAGCGCCATCTTCTTCGGCAGACCGCACTGGTGCAGACGCAGCGTCGGGCCGACCACGATCACCGAGCGACCGGAGTAATCGACACGCTTGCCGAGCAGGTTCTGGCGGAACCGGCCTTGCTTGCCCTTGATCATGTCGGCGAGCGACTTGAGCGGACGCTTGTTGGTGCCGGTGATCGCGCGGCCGCGGCGGCCGTTGTCGAGCAGCGCGTCGACCGACTCCTGCAGCATGCGCTTCTCGTTGCGCACGATGATGTCGGGGGCGTTCAACTCCAGCAGGCGGCGCAACCGGTTGTTGCGGTTGATGACGCGCCGATAGAGATCGTTCAGATCGGAAGTCGCGAATCGGCCGCCGTCGAGCGGCACCAGCGGACGCAGATCCGGCGGCAGCACCGGCAGGACCGTGAGCACCATCCACTCCGGATGATTGCCCGAGTCGATGAACGACTCGATCAGCTTCAGGCGCTTCGACAGCCGCTTGATCTTGGTCTCGGAGCTGGTGTTGGCGATGTCCTCGCGGACCTTCACCACCTCGGCCTTGAGGTCCATGGTGCGCAGGAGCTCGTGTACCGCCTCGGCACCCATGCGGGCGTCGAACTCGTCGCCGTGCTTCTCGATCGCCTCGAGGTACATCTCGTCGGAGAGCAGCTGGCCGCGCTGCATGGAGGTCATGCCGGGCTCGATGACCACGAACGCCTCGAAATACAGCACGCGCTCGATCTCGCGCAGCGTCATGTCGAGCATCAGCCCGATGCGCGAGGGCAGCGACTTCAGGAACCAGATGTGCGCGGTCGGGCTCGCGAGGTCGATGTGGCCCATGCGCTCGCGGCGCACCTTGGCCTGCGTCACCTCGACGCCGCACTTCTCGCACACCACGCCACGGTGCTTCAGGCGCTTGTACTTGCCGCACAGGCACTCGTAGTCCTTCACCGGACCGAAGATTTTCGCGCAGAAAAGCCCGTCGCGCTCCGGCTTGAAGGTCCGGTAGTTGATGGTCTCCGGCTTCTTCACTTCACCGAAGGACCAGGACCGGATCATCTCCGGCGAGGCCAGGCCGATGCGGATCGAGTCGAAGTCCTCGACCACGGTCTGCTGCTTGAACAACTTGAGAAGGTCTTTCATTCGTTCACCTCAGCGCTTTCGCGGCTGTGCGCCCAGTGCCTCAACGCCGTCCCTGCTCGAGCTCGATGTTGATGCCGAGCGAGCGGATCTCCTTCACGAGCACGTTGAAGGACTCGGGCATTCCCGCATCCATCATGTGGTTGCCGTCCACGATGTTCTTGTACATCTTGGTGCGGCCAGTGACGTCGTCCGACTTGACCGTCAGCATCTCCTGCAGCGTGTAGGAGGCGCCATAGGCCTCGAGCGCCCACACCTCCATCTCGCCGAAGCGCTGCCCGCCGAACTGCGCCTTGCCGCCGAGCGGCTGCTGCGTGACCAGGCTGTACGGCCCGGTCGAGCGCGCGTGCATCTTGTCGTCGACCAGGTGGTTCAACTTGAGCATGTACATGTAGCCCACCGTCACGGCGCGGTCGAACCGCTCGCCCGTGCGCCCGTCGTAGAGCCAGGTCTGCCCGCTCTCGGGCAGATCGGCGAGGCGCAGCATGTACTTGATCTCCTTCTCGGTCGCGCCGTCGAACACCGGTGTGGCCGTCGGCACACCGTTGCGGAGATTGCCGGCGAGCGCCAGCAGGTCCTCGTCGCCGAGCGAATCCAGGTTCTCGGTCCGGCCGCCGCTCTCGTTGTAGATCTGGCCGAGGAACTCGCGGACCTCCGCTACCTTGCGGCTCTCGTCGAGCATCCGCCCGATCTTGAGCCCGAGGCCCTTCGCGGCCCAGCCGAGGTGGGTCTCGAGGATCTGACCGATGTTCATGCGCGAAGGCACGCCGAGCGGATTCAGCACGATGTCCACCGGCGTGCCATCCGCCATGAACGGCATGTCCTCGACCGGCACGATCGTCGAGATCACGCCCTTGTTGCCGTGCCGGCCGGCCATCTTGTCGCCCGGCTGCACACGGCGCTTCACCGCGAGGTAGACCTTGACCATCTTGAGCACGCCGGGGGCGAGATCGTCGCCCGCGGTGATCTTCGAGCGCTTCTCCTCGAGGCGCCGCTCGAACTCGCGACGCTGCGCGCGCATGCGCTCGGCGGTGAGCTCGAGCGCCGCGTTCGCCTCATCGTCCTCGAGGCGCACCTCGAGCCAGTGCTCGCGCGGGATGTCCGCGAGGTAGCTCGCGCTCACCTTGCTGCCGGCCGCGAGCTTGCGCGGGCCGCCGGCCGCGACCCTGCCCACCAGCATCGAGTGCACGCGCGAGAAGAGGTCCTCCTCGAGGATGCGCTGCTGGTCGGCCAGGTCCTTGCGGACCTTGTCGATCTCGGACTTCTCGATCGAGAGCGCCCGGCTGTCCTTCTCCACGCCGTCCCGCGTGAAGACGCGAACGTCGATCACGGTACCGTCCATCCCGGGCGGCACGCGCAGCGACGTGTCCTTCACGTCGGACGCCTTCTCGCCGAAGATCGCGCGCAGCAGCTTCTCCTCGGGCGTCAACTGGGTCTCGCCCTTCGGCGTGACCTTGCCCACCAGGATGTCGCCCGCTTTGACCTCCGCGCCGATGAAGGCGATGCCCGCCTCGTCGAGCTTGGCGAGCGCGGACTCACCCACGTTCGGAATGTCGGCGGTGATTTCCTCCGGCCCGAGCTTGGTGTCCCGCGCGACACAGGTGAGCTCCTCGATGTGGATCGTCGTGAAGCGGTCCTCCTGCACGACGCGCTCCGAGATCAGGATCGAGTCCTCGAAGTTGTAGCCGTTCCAGGGCATGAAGGCGACCAGCAGGTTCTGGCCGAGCGCCAGGTCGCCGAGATCGGTCGACGGGCCGTCGGCCAGCACGTCGTCGCGCGCGATCGCGTCTCCCGCGTGCACCAGCGGACGCTGGTTGATGCAGGTGTTCTGGTTCGAGCGCGTGTACTTGGTCAGGTTGTAGATGTCGACACCCGCCTCGCCGGCGGTGGTCTCCGCGTCGTTGACGCGCACGACGATGCGCGAGGCGTCGACCGAGTCGACCACCCCGCCGCGGCGCGCCACGACCGTCACGCCCGAGTCGATCGCGACCGGCCGTTCCATGCCGGTGCCGACCAGCGGCGTCTCCGACCGCAGGGTCGGCACCGCCTGGCGCTGCATGTTGGAGCCCATCAGCGCGCGGTTCGCATCGTCGTGCTCGAGGAACGGGATCAGCGAGGCCGCCACCGACACGATCTGGCGCGGCGAGACGTCCATGTACTGCAGCCGGTCAGTCGTCGAGAGCGTGAACTCGTTGAGATAACGGCTCGAGACCAGCTCGTCCGTGAACCGGCCCTGCGCGTCGAGCGAGGCGTTCGCCTGCGCGATCACGTACTGGGCCTCATCGATCGCCGACAGGTACTCGATCTGGTCGGTCACGCGTGCGCCCACGACCTTGCGATACGGCGTCTCGAGGAAGCCGTACTCGTTGGTGCGGGCGTAGACCGCGAGCGAGTTGATGAGGCCGATGTTCGGGCCTTCCGGCGTCTCGATCGGGCACACGCGGCCGTAGTGCGTCGGATGCACGTCGCGGACCTCGAAGCCCGCTCTCTCGCGCGTGAGGCCGCCGGGGCCGAGCGCCGAGACACGCCGCTTGTGCGTGACTTCCGAGAGCGGGTTGTTCTGGTCCATGAACTGCGAAAGCTGCGAGGAGCCGAAGAACTCCTTGACCGCGGCGGCCACGGGCTTCGCGTTGATCATGTCCTGGGGCATCAGACCCTCGGACTCGGCGATCGTCAGGCGCTCCTTCACGGCGCGCTCGACGCGCACCAGGCCGACGCGGAAGGCGTTCTCCGCCATCTCGCCGACGCTGCGCACCCGGCGGTTTCCGAGATGGTCGATGTCGTCGACCGTGCCGTTGCCGTTCCGGATATCGATCAGCGTGCGCAGCACGTCGATGATGTCCGAGGTCGCTCCGTAATGCGCGACCAGGGACTTCGCGGCGTCGTCGGTGCGGCGGCCGAAGTGCAGCTGGTCGTAGAGGATCCCCGCGCCCTTGGTCTCGATGCGGCCGACGCGGCGGTTGAACTTCATCCGGCCCACGGCCGACAGGTCGTAGCGCTCAGGATTGAAGAACAGGTTCTGGAACAGGTTCTCCGCCGCATCGCGCGTCGGCGGCTCGCCGGGGCGCATCATGCGGTAGATCTCGACCAGCGCCTCCATGCGGTTCTTGGTCGGGTCGATCCGCAGCGTATCCGAGATGAAGGGGCCCCGGTCGAGGTCGTTGACGTACAGCACGCGGATCTCGTTGATCCCGGCCTGCACGAGCTTGGCGATCGTCGCGGCCGCGAGGACTTCGTTGGCTTTCGCCAGAATCTCGCCCGTCTCGGTGTTCACCACGTCGTGCGCAAGGACCTTGCCAACCAGGTAATCGGTCGGCACGGGCAGGCGGCTGACGCCGGCTTCCTCGAGCTGGCGAACGTGCCGCGCCGTGATACGCCGGCCTTCCTCGACGATCACCTTGTTGCCCGCGCGGATCTCGAAGCTCGCGGTCTCGCCGCGCAGGCGCTGCGGAACGAGCGTCAGCTCCACGCCGTCGGGCGAGAGGTGGAAGGTATTCTTCTCGAAGAAGATGTCGAGCATCTGCTCGTCGCTGTAACCGAGCGCACGCAGCAGGATCGTGACCGGGAGTTTGCGCCGCCGGTCGATGCGCGCGAACACGCAGTCCTTGGCGTCGAACTCGAAATCGAGCCAGGAGCCGCGGTAGGGGATGACGCGCGCGGAGAAGAGCAGCTTCCCCGAGCTGTGCGTCTTGCCCCGGTCGTGATCGAAGAACACGCCCGGGCTGCGGTGCAGCTGCGACACGATCACGCGCTCCGTGCCGTTGACCACGAAGGTGCCGTTCTCGGTCATGAGCGGCAGCTCACCGAGATAGACCTCCTGCTCGCGGATGTCCTTGACCGGCTTTTTGGACCCGGGCGCCTCCTTGTCGAGTACGACGAGGCGCACCTTGACGCGCAGCGGCGCGGCGAAGGTCAGGCCGCGGAGCTGGCACTCCTTGACGTCGAACACCGGCTCGCCGAGCCGGTAGCTCACGTACTCGAGACTCGCGTTGCCGGAGTAGCTCACGATCGGGAAGACGCTGCGGAACGCCGCCTGCAACCCTGCTTCCTCGCGCCGGTCCTCGGCGGTGTCCGCCTGGAGGAACTTGCGATAGGAATCGAGCTGGATGGCGAGCAGGTACGGCACCTCGAGGATGCTCGACCGCTTGCCGAAGTCCTTGCGGATGCGCTTCTTCTCGGTGAAGGAATATGCCATTGCGATCAACCTCTCAACGTCAGCGAGGCGTCCGAAGAAATCGGCTCGGAGCCAATTTCGATGAGGCGGCCGAAGAAACTGGCTCCGAGCCAATTTCGGTGAAACAAGCGAAACCGGGACGGGCGGCCGCCGGATCCGATCCGGCAGCCGTCCGCCACGGTGCTACGGGCCGGGGCCCGCGCATTGCGGTTACTTGATCTCCGCGGCAGCGCCGGCCTCGTCCAGCTTCTTCTTGATCGCCTCGGCGTCGGCCTTCGGAATGCCGTCCTTGACCACCGAGGGCACGCCCTCGACGAGGTCCTTGGCTTCCTTCAGCCCCAGGCCCGTGATCTCGCGGATGACCTTGATCACGCCGACCTTGTTCGCGCCGAAGCTGGTCATGTGGACCGTGAACTCGGTCTGCTCCTCGGCGGCCGGCGCCGCGGCCGCAGCCGCGCCACCGCCCACCGCCGCCACCGCAACCGGGGCCGCGGCGGTCACGCCGAACTTCTCTTCCATCATCTTCACGAGATCGACGATCTCCATCACGGACATGTTGGAGATCGCGTCGAGGATGTCTTCCTTGCTGGCAGCCATTTGAGTGACTCCTGATTTAGTTGGTTGTCAGATACCCGATGATTCGAACTGCGGCCGCCTCAGGCGGCCGCCTGCTTCTGGTCCTTGACCGCGGCGATGGTGCGCACCAGCTTCGCGTGGGGCTCAGCGAGCGTCCGCACGAATTTGGCCATAGGGGCCTTGAGCACCCCAAGCAGCTGCGCCAGAGCCTCAGCCCGCGTGGGGAGGCTCGCCACCCGATCGAGGTCCTTGCCCGGCAGCACCGACCCACCGAGGGACACCAGCGTCGGCACGAGCTTGTCGTGGTCCTTCGCAAAGCCCTTGATGAGCCGCGCCGCCGCGCCCGGGTCGTCCTGCGAAAAGGCGAGGATCAGCGGGCCCTTGAGCTTCTCGCCGACGCACTCGAAGGGAGTGCCGGCGACCGCGCGTCGAGCCAGCGTGTTCTTCACCACCCGCATGTAAACCTTGGACGCGCGGGCCTTGGCGCGCAGCTCGGTGAGCTTCGCGACGGAGAGCCCGCGGTACTCCGCGGCGACCACCGACTGCGCGGTCTGCGCAATCTCGTTCACCTCGGTGACCAGCGTCTTCTTGTCTTCCAGTCTCAGTGCCATACGTTTCCTCCGGCGGCGACCGTCACCAGTGAGACACTGAGTCGGGTACCACCATCTGCGCAGGCGACCATTAAGGGGAGCGTCTCCCCGCCTGCGGTCTTCGATGATGGCCGTCCGGATCTGCGTGCCGCCGTGCTGGCTGCGCGCGGGCCCGAACGGCCCTGCATCAATCCTTCAATCGGCCCCGCGTCACGACGCGAGGCTGGTCTGATCCACCGCGACACCCGGCCCCATCGTCGAGGACACGGCGACGCGCTTCAGGTAAATGCCCTTCGAGGCGGCGGGCTTGGCTTTCTGCAGGTCCGCCATCAGCGCGTGAAGGTTCTCCTTCAGAGCCCGCACCTCGAAGCTCGCCTTGCCGATCGTGCAATGCACGACGCCCGCCTTGTCGGCGCGAAACCGCACCTGGCCGGCCTTCGCGTTGCGCACTGCGCCCGCAACGTCCGGCGTCACGGTGCCGACCTTCGGGTTCGGCATCAGACCGCGCGGACCCAGGATCTTGCCCAGCTGGCCGACGACGCGCATCGCATCGGGGCTCGCAACCACGACGTCGAAGTCGAGCTGCCCGGCCTTCACTTTCTCGGCGAGGTCCTCGAGGCCGACGATCTCGGCGCCCGCTTCACGCGCCGCATCGGCGTTCTTGCCCGAGGTAAAGACCGCGACCCGCACTTTCTTGCCGGTGCCGTTCGGCAGCACGGTCGAGCCGCGCACCTGCTGGTCGGACTTCGACGCGTCGATGCCGAGGTTGACCGCGACGTCGACGGTCTCGTCGAACTTCGCAGTCGCGAACTGCTTGACGAGCCCGAGCGCGTCGTCGATCGGGAACTGCTTGCCCACCGGGATCTTCTCCGCCCACGGCTTCATGCGCTTTGCGACGGCGACCATGTCACGCTCCCTCCACGTCGACGCCCATGCTGCGGGCGGAGCCGGCGACCGTACGCACGGCGGCATCGAGATCGGCGGCCGTCAAATCCGGCTGCTTGGTCTTTGCGACTTCCTCGAGCTGCTTGCGGCTGATCCTGCCGACCTTGGTCGTATTCGGCGCGCCACTGCCCTTCTCGATCCCGAGCTGCTTGCGGATCAGCACCGACGCCGGCGGCGTCTTCATGATGAAAGTGAAGCTGCGGTCCGCGTACACCGTGATCACCACGGGGATCGGCAGGCCCTTCTCGAGCTGCTGGGTCTGCGCATTGAACTGCTTGCAGAACTCCATGATGTTGACGCCCTGCTGGCCGAGCGCCGGCCCGATCGGCGGGCTCGGGTTCGCCTGGCCGGCAGGCACCTGCAGCTTCACGTAACCCTGTACTTTCTTCGCCATCTGTCACCTCGTTGGGTACAAGCGCCCTAGCGGGCTCCCCGCGGTACTCAGGCCTTTTCGACCTGGCTGAAATCGAGCTCCACGGGCGTCGAACGCCCGAGGATCTGAACCGCCACCTGCAGGCGGTTCTTGTCGTAATTCACCGACTCGACGACGCCGTTGAAGTCGTTGAACGGCCCGTCGGTCACCCGTACCACCTCGCCCGGCTCGAACAGCACCTTCGGCCGCGGCTTCTCGGCGCCCTCCTCGACCCGTCGCAGGATCGAGTTCGCCTCGCGATCGGTGATCGGCGCCGGCTTCTCCGGCGTGCCACCGATGAACCCGAGCACCTTGGGCGTCTCGCGCACCAGGTGCCAGGTGTCCTCATCCATCTCCATCTGGACGAGAACGTAACCGGGGAAGAACTTGCGCTCGCTCTTGCGGCGCTGCCCGTCCCGCATCTCGACCACTTCCTCGGTCGGCACGAGGATCTCGCCGAAGCGCTCCCCGAGGTCCTTGAGCCGGATCCGCTCCCTGAGCGACTCCGACACCTTGTGCTCGAAGTTCGAGTAGGCGTGCACGACGTACCAGCGCAGGGCCACGTTCAACCTCCCTGTCCGGTGAGCATGCGGGTCAACGCACCCAGCACCCAGTCCAGCATCCAGAAGAAGAGACCCATCGCCGTGATCGCGATGAACACGACCAGCGCGGTCTGCAGCGTCTCCTGGCGCGTCGGCCACACCACCTTGCGCAGCTCCACCCGCGAGCCCTGCACGAACTGCCAGAACACGCGTCCCTGCGCGGACTGCAGCGCCACGAACACGCCGAGGCCGAAGGACGCGAGCACGATCGCCCAGCGCACCGCGAGCGGGTACGTGCCCAGCAGATAGAACGCCGCGATGCCGCCGACCAGGATCGCTGCGGCTGCGACGAGCTTGACGGTGTCCAGCGCGCTGGCACCGGTCTCGGTCTGTTCGGTCATGTTTCCTACGCCGGGTACGCGTAAGCCCGCACCTGCATTCATCTACCGCTCCGACTGGCAGGCCAGGAGGGAATCGAACCCCCAACCTGCGGTTTTGGAGACCGCCGCTCTGCCAATTGAGCTACTGGCCTGCGCTGCAAACGGAACCGGTATGAACGACTGCGGACCCGTGCACGATTACTTCAGAATCTTCGACACCACGCCTGCGCCGACGGTGCGGCCACCCTCGCGGATGGCAAAGCGCAGACCCTCTTCCATCGCGATCGGGCTGATCAGCTCGATCGTCATCTTGATGTTGTCGCCCGGCATCACCATCTCGACGCCCTCCGGCAACTCCACCGCTCCCGTCACGTCGGTCGTGCGGAAGTAAAACTGCGGCCGATACCCCTTGAAGAACGGCGTGTGACGCCCGCCCTCCTCCTTGGTCAGCACGTACACCTCGCCCTCGAACTTGGTGTGCGGGGTGATCGAACCGGGCTTGGCGAGCACCTGCCCGCGCTCAACCTCCTCACGCTTGGTGCCCCGCAGCAGCACCCCCACGTTGTCCCCCGCCTGCCCCTGGTCCAGGAGCTTCCGGAACATCTCCACCCCGGTGCAGATCGTCTTCACCGTCGGGCGAAGACCGATGATCTCCACCTCGTCGTTGACCTTCACGATCCCACGCTCGATGCGCCCCGTGACCACCGTGCCGCGCCCGGAGATCGAAAAGACGTCCTCCACCGGCATCAGAAACGCCCCATCCACCGCCCGCTCCGGCACCGGGATGTACTTGTCCATCTCCTCGACCAGCTTCACCACCGAGGGCACCCCGAGCGGACCCTTGTCCCCCTCGAGCGCCTTCAAGGCACTGCCCGTCACGATCGGCGTCTTGTCGCCCGGAAACTCGTACTTCGACAACAGCTCCCGAACCTCGAGCTCAACCAGCTCCAAGAGCTCCGCGTCATCCACCATGTCCGCCTTGTTCAGATACACCACGATGTAGGGCACCCCCACCTGGCGGGCGAGCAGGATGTGCTCGCGCGTCTGCGGCATCGGACCGTCCGCGGCACTCACCACCAGGATCGCACCGTCCATCTGCGCCGCACCCGTGATCATGTTCTTCACGTAGTCGGCATGCCCCGGACAATCCACGTGCGCGTAGTGCCGCGCCGGCGACTGATACTCTACGTGCGCCGTGGAAATCGTGATCCCGCGCGCCTTCTCCTCCGGCGCCTTGTCAATCTGGTCGTAGGCCATGAAGGTGCCGCCGTGCGTCTCCGCCATCACCTTCGTCAACGCCGCCGTCAGCGTCGTCTTGCCGTGATCCACGTGCCCAATCGTCCCTACGTTCACGTGCGGCTTCGTACGCTGGAATTTTTCCTTAGCCACGACCTTTACCTCGGATGTTCTGAATTCTTGCCACTCGACCTGGAGCCCACGACCGGAATCGAACCGGTGACCTCGTCCTTACCAAGGACGTGCTCTACCGACTGAGCTACGTGGGCCTCGACCTGTCACTCACCCGGCCCAGCGGACTGGAGCGGGTGATGGGAATCGAACCCACGCCATCAGCTTGGAAGGCTGAGGTTCTACCACTGAACTACACCCGCAGCGCCAGCCGACTCGTGCTCGTCGAGGCCTACGCCTCCCGCTCACCAGACGTGGTGGAGGGGGTAGGATTCGAACCTACGAAGGCATAAGCCGGCAGATTTACAGTCTGCTCCCGTTGGCCGCTTGGGTACCCCTCCGCGGACGGAGAGCCGCGTATTTTCATTTGGCCACGGGGACATGTCAACGTGGAGGTCACCATGGAACAGCGCGGGCTGGGTGGAGAAGGTCTGGCGGTCTCGGCGCTGGGGCTCGGCTGCATGGGGATGACCTGGGCCTATTCGGGTGGCGGGGATGCTGCGGAGGCCGAGGCAACGCTGCTCGAGGCGGTCGACTCCGGCGTCACCCTATTCGACACGGCCGAGGTCTACGGGCCTTTTTCGAACGAACGCCTGGTCGGGCGACTGCTCGAGGGCGAGCGCCGCGACCGGGTGGTGCTCGCGACCAAGTTCGGCTTCCGGATCGCGGCCGACGGGCAGATCTCGGGCCTCGACAGCCGGCCGGAGCACATCCGCGAGGCGGTCGACGCCTCGCTCGAGCGGCTGGGAACGGACCGGATCGACCTCCTGTATCAGCACCGCGTGGACCCGACCGTGCCGATCGAGGACGTCGTGGGTGTCATGGCGGAGCTCGTCGCCGCCGGCAAGGCCCGTTATCTGGGGCTCTCGGAAGCCAGCGCCACCACCGTCCGTCGCGCCCATGCGGTGCACCCGATCAGCGCGTTGCAGTCCGAATATTCGCTCTGGGAGCGCGGGATCGAGGCCGAGATCCTTCCCATCTGCCGGGCACTCGGGATTGGAGTGGTGCCCTATTCGCCGCTCGGCCGCGGGTTCCTGACCGGCGCCCTGACCCGCGCCGAGGACCTGCCGGAGGGTGACTTTCGCCGCAACCAGCCGCGGCTGCAGGGGGAGAACTACGACCAGAACATGGCGCTTGTCGCCCGGCTGCGCGGTCTTGCCACCCGGGTCGGCGCCTCGCCCGCGCAGATCGCGCTCGCCTGGTTGCTGGGCCAGGGACCGGACATCGTGCCGATCTTCGGCACGACCCGCCGCGCGCGGCTGCGCGAGAACCTCGCCGCGGTGTCACTCAAGCTCGCGGCCTGCGACCAGTTCCTGCTCGACCAGACCTTTGCGCCGGACACGGTGTCCGGGGCCCGGTACAACGAAGCGGGTCTCGCGCTGCTGGATCGCGGCTGACGCCGGGCGCGGCCGGGCATCCGATCGACCGATGCCCGAGCTCCCCGACGTCATCGTCTACGTCGACGCCATCGCGGCACGCGTCGTGGGCCACCGCCTCGAGCGGGTGACGATCGCGAACCCGTTTCTGCTGCGCAGTTTCGTACAGTCGCCGCAGGCGCTCTCGGGCCGGGTCGTGTGCGAGGTGCGCAGGCTTGGCAAGCGGATAGCGATCGGCGTCGAAGGCGAGCTGTGGCTGGTGCTGCATCTCATGATCGCCGGCCGCCTGCACTGGTATCCAGTCGGTATCGCGCGCAAGCGCCGCGCAGCGCTCGCCACCTTCGATTTCGACAGCGGCTCGCTGACCCTGACCGAGGCTGGTACGAAGCGGCGCGTCTCGCTGCACGTGGTCGACGGCGACATGGCGCTCGCCACGCACGACCCGGGCGGTCTCGAGATTGCAACCGCGACTTCCGCGACCTTCGCGACTCGCATCACCGCCGCGAATCACACGCTCAAGCGCGCGCTCACCGACCCGCGCATCCTGAGCGGCATCGGCAACGCGTACTCGGACGAGATCCTGCACCGCGCGCGGCTCTCGCCGCTCGCGCTTACGCGATCGCTCGAACCCACGGAGCTCGAACGATTGTTCGAGACGACTCGCCAGGTGCTCGACGACTGGACCACGCTGCTGCGGCGCGATGCCGCCGGTGAGTTTCCGGAAGGCGTCACGGCCTTTCGCGGGGACATGTCCGTGCACGGGCGTTACGGCAAGCCCTGCCCGGTCTGCGGCACGCGCGTGCAGCGGATACGCTACGCGGAGAACGAGACCAACTACTGTCCGCGGTGCCAGACCGAGGGACGCATGCTTTCGGACCGTTCGCTTGCGCGCCTGCTCAAGGATGACTGGCCGAAGACGATCGAGGAGCTGGACCGGCGCGGGTGAACCGCCACGCCGCTCCTGAGCCGCCCCGCGTCAGCGCCCCGCCAGTTCCTTGATCAGCACGTACCAGTGCGTGAGCCCTTTCATGAAAGACTTCTCGGGCACGCGCTCGTTCAGTCCGTGTGAGAAGCTTTCGCTGTCCTTGATAAAGATCCCGCTCACGCCGTAAGTCGGGATCCCCTGTCCGCGGAACACCGAGCCGTCCGTGGCATAGGCCGCCATCTGCGGCACGACCGGCGTGCCGGGGTAGCTTGCATGGACCGCGCGCGTGACCGCCTCCATCACGTCCTTGCGCATCGGTGAAGCATCGCTCGGCGTCCCCTCGTCGGTGAGCCGGACTTCGACGCGCTCGCCCACGAGCCCGGCGAGCGTCGCGCGGACCTGCTCCAGGCCGACTCCAGGGAAGATCCGGCAGTTGACCGTCGCGCTGACCGACTGCGGCAGTGCGTTGTCCGCGTGCCCGCCCGCGAGCCGGGTCGGGATGCAGGTCGTGCGCGTCATCCCGACGTAGGATGGGTTCTCGTACAGAACGTTCGCCGCAGCCTCGTCGCGCGGATCGGCGGCGAAGCGCTTCATCGCCTCGCCGAGCGCGCCCGGTGTGACTTCCGCCGCGGCGCGGAAGCTGCCGATCGTCCAGTCGTTCCACATCACCGGGAAGCGATACGCCTGCACGGCCTTGAGCGCATCGGCGAGCCTGTATATGGCATTGTCGAGGCGTGGCTCGGAGCTGTGGCCGCCGGGATTCCGAACGGTGAGCTCGTAGGTCGCGTAGAGCTTCTCGGCGCCCTGCACGTAGTAGACCGCGGCCGCGCCGCTCGCCTCATCGAGCACGCCCACACCGCCGTCGGCGTTCAACGCGAACTCCGGTTCCCTGAGCAGCGCGCGGTGCTCGCCGACCAAGCTGCGCGTGGTCGCCATGTCGGTCTCCTCGTCGCCGCTGAAGGCGATGATGAGATCGCGCGTCGGTACGAATCCCTCGGCCCTGAGCCTGAGAAACGTCGTCGTGATGAGCGCGACATCGCCCTTGATATCGCTGGTGCCGCGCCCGAAGAAATATCCGTTCTCCTCGACGAGAGTGAAAGGGTCGCGCGTCCAGTCCTCGCGATTTGCGGCGACGACGTCCATGTGCGCCATGAGCACGATCGGCCGTCCGCCGGTGCCGTCGCCCGCATAGCGAACAACCAGCGACGCGGTCTCACCGAGTGGTAGGACGTGTATGTCTTCCTCGGGAAATCCGGCGGACCGGAACTTCTCCGCCAGGTAGCGCGCCATCACCGGCACCTGGCCTTTGCCGGTCACGGTTTCGAAGCCGATGATCGTGCGATAGATCTCGCGCGCCTGCGTCTGCACGGCCGCCGGAGCCAGTACTGTGTCGCTGGCCGCCGCTACGATCGTCGCAGCCAGGCCAATCAGAAAGGCGGCGGTCGCCGTCGTCCGTGTCATGAAAAATCACTCTTTTTGATGAGGGGCGATGCCCCGTATGAGGCGTTCAGGATCGCAGACCCGGCGGGTTCGTGACCAGATCGACGATCTCGACACGCTCGGCCTCGAGCCTGGCCGCATCGAACAAGCCGTCGAGATAGCGGTGCAGCACACCCTCGACCACCGGCCCGTCGATTCAGCCCTCCTCCGCCAGCGCGACGAGCAGCCCGCAGGCGCGCGCTCACCACCGCCGTCGGCCGCTCGTAACGGATGGCGGACTCGTACGCACCGCCGCGCACCGGGCTCGAGCACGCCCAGCACGGGCGCCGGCGCGAACTCGTGCGCGAGCGCATCGAGCGCAATGGCCGACACCGTGTTGCACGCGACCACGAGGCACTTGACCCCGCTGTCATGCAGCCCCCCGCGGCCTGCAGCGAGTATCGGCGGATCGAGTCCGGGCTCCGTGTGCCATAGGGCAGCCGTGCCGAGTCACCCTGGTACACGAAGTCTCGGCCGGCAGCGCCCGGGTGAGCGCCGCGAGCACCGTGAGCCCACCCACGCCGGAGTCGAACACGCCGATGGGGACCTCGGCTCTGCGGCGCTCGGTCATAATGGCAAGTTCGGGCCAGCCGGCCGGGTTTTCGACATAAGTCAATCGCTTGCGCACTGCGCGACGGGCTTCCATCCCGCGGCAAGGCGTGCATAATTGCTGGTGTTCAGCCACCACAATAACGATACAGGGCTGCGCCGTGGAAAGACGACTGACGACACGACATCGCGCACGAACAACGGTCTACCTGCTTCTGCCGACGGGCAAGCGCAGATTGTGCCGCGCGAAGAACCTGAGCGCCACGGGTGTGTTCGTCGAGACCGGCGACATGGGTCTGCGGCGCGGCCAGACCGTGCAGCTCGCGTTCGCGATCAGCCTCGGTGTCGTGACCAAGATCCATCGCCGCACGGCGGTGGTCGCGCACATCTCGCGCGGCGGCACGGGCCTGATGATGGAAGGCCAGGGGGGGTGATCGCCCGCACGGGCGTACGCGCCTACAATCGGACGGCGGGCAAGCCTGCCCCGCGCCACATCCGGGAGCGCCGACCATGGCCAGCAGCAGCTCCGAACTCGACGCCGAAAAGACCATCGTCACCCTGAACGAGATCCTCGAGCTCGAGCTCGCGGGTGTCGTGCGCTACATGCATTACAGCTTCATGATCTTCGGCCATCACCGGATTCCGATCACGGCCTGGCTGCGCAGCCAGTCGAACGAATCCATGGCGCACGCGGCCCAGGCGGGCGAGCACATCACCTCGCTCGGCGGGCATCCGTCGCTGCGCATCGGGCCGCTGCTCGAGACGCACAAGCACAGCGTCGACGATATCCTGGGCGAGGCGCTCGAGCACGAGCAGAAGGGGCTCGATGCCTACCGCAGGCTTCTTCACCAGGTGCGTGATCGCAGCATCATGCTCGAGGAATTCGCCCGCGACATGATCGCCGCCGAGGAAATGCACATCGCCGAGACGCGCAAGATGATGCGCCGCGCCTGACGGCGCTTCACCGCCCGACAAAAATGGCTCAGAGCCATTTTTGTCGGTTCAGGGTCGAGTATCCGGCGGGCCGGCGCCATCGGCCGGGTCGAGCGTGCGGCCGCGCTTGCGGATCGATGCGATCAGCACTGTGAGCATGGCCATCAGGATCTCGTCGTAGAACGGTATCAGGTCCGGGACCACGAGATTTACGAGAAACAGGCCACCGACGATCAGGAACAGGGTCGGGAACCGCATACCCGCGGTCAACCGGGTGATCAGATTTCCGATCGCGCCTGCCATGGGTGCTCCCGTCGGTTCTGCGGACCGCGGATCGGTGTCAGCGCGGCTTGCGATTCCGCGTATGCACGTCGACCGACAGCTTGAAGGTCCGCGACTCGGTCGGACGCAGCGCCCCCACGCCCACCACCTGCCGTGACACTTCCTCGCCGCGCTCGTTGACGATTGCGAGCACCACGGAGAACTCGCAGTCTCCGCCCTGTTCGGCACCGCGGATCGCGCCTTCTACGCGCAACGCCGAGAACGACTTGGTGAGCTCACCCGGCGCCGCCGCTGCACCGAACTTCAGATGATGTCGGCACTGCGGGCAGATCGCCGAGCTTTCGAGAATGGTCGCCTTGCAGTGCGGACAGGACCGTGTCCGGCCGGCGTTGCTTGGCGCGGCGCGGGGGTTCAGCATGACGAAGCCCAGGCGCTACTTGCCGCCGGGACCCTTGTCCTTCCAGCCAAAGTCGGCCTGACCACGCATCCGCGAACCGGCCGCGACGGAAAGCGTGCCGGCCTTGACGTCACCGTTGATGACGCCGGTCTCGAGCAGCTCGACCTTGGCGCTCGCGTCGATATTTCCCTGCACCTCACCGCTCACGACCACGGTATTCGCGCAGAGCTGGCCGGTCACGTGCGCACCGTTCTCGACGGTGACGTTGCCCTCGACTTTGACGTCGCCCTTGAAACGACCGGCGATGCGGATGTGCCCCGCACCCTCGATCTTGCCCTCGATCGTGACGTCGGCGGCGATCAAAGATTCCTTGACGGGGCCACCGGTGGCGGTGGGACGACGAGCGGGCTCGACCGAAGCCGGGCCTGAGAGCGGACGATCAGGGGAATATGTCATGGATTCCGAACCATTCAGGCCTGGGTCGGCCATGGGAGGAACGGTCTCCTTCCCCGATTGCTCCTTCCACAGTGCCATTGTCGGGCCCTCCGGGCAGCGTTGGACTGGCGGTGATCCTGACATAGTCACCCGCGGGCTTGCCAACGGTAGACCCGGTCGCCCCGCGGGATCGTGACATGCGTATCGAACGGCCGAGCGTGCATCTGGCGCGATTCAGGGGTATACAATGTGGGGCAAGCCGCCGCAGAGCGGGCAAGGGAGTACCAGTGATGGGCTTCAAAATGCCGGTCTTGGGTTTCAAAGGGACCATGGGTTTCAAGGGAACGGTTGAGAATTTCAAGGGGACGGTCGAGTCACTATGGCCGCGCCGACGTGCCGAGTACGTCGATCACGACAGTGAACCGCCTGCCGAATGGCGAGAGGCCGTTCGGCCAAGCGGATCGACCGTGAGCCGATTGGACACTACTGGCATCGAAGTGATGGAGCACATGGGCTCCACCGAAGAAATCGAGGTCGAGGACCAGCCAACCGGTTTCGCCACCGTCGTCGAAACTCACTTCCGCATACGCTGCGAATGCGGGCGACGTTGGTGGGCGCTCGATCTCGGGCCCACGACCTGTCCGCGCTGTCGCCGTACGGTGGCGATCCAGTCCGCAGACTGACGGCCCGCACCTGCGCAGAAGCTCATCGGCGAGTGATGCCGGCTGAGGGAATCGAACCCCCGACCCGCGGTTTACAAAACCGCTGCTCTACCAACTGAGCTAAGCCGGCGCTGCGAGGCTGATACGCGGACGCGATTCTAGCGCGCGACACCCGCGCCCCGCCGCAGTCATTCGCTGGCGGTCGAGACGCCCTCACCCTGCGCCGCGCCATCTGACGCGGACGCCGTCTGCGTCGGGCACGGGCGCAACTCGAGCCGCGCCGCAGCACCTGCGCTCGCCTGCAGCGGTTCGAGCGCGGGTAGTCCCGCGTTCGAGCGACGATCGATATCGAGCCATGTGACGTCGGCCGTCCGGTATCGATCTCCGACGGTGGCCTCGTAACCGGCGTCGCGGGCGAGCCCCGTGATGTCCTGCGCGCGCCGTGTGTCCGCGAACACACCGAGCGAGATCACTGTGCCCGGCGTTTCCTCCGTCAGCAGGTAGGCATCGGTCAGGCCCGCGGCTCGCAAGCCGGCCAGTGCCGCGGCCGCCGAGTCCGCGTTCGGGAGCTGATCAAGACGCACCCACTGACCGACCCAGACCTCGTCGCGCGATTCCCGGAGGTCGAGCGTGAACCCCTGGTCGCGGAGCCGCGCGGCCGCCGCCTGCGCCCGACCGGCGTCCAGGAAAGGCCCGGCACTCATGCAGTCCGACATGGCGAGTGCATCGGTGAGCGCAGGCCGATCGGCGGGTGCCGGCTCGGTTCCCGATGCGGGCTGCTCGGTGACGAGGCGGATGCTTCGCAGGCGCGGCTGCGCGCCTGTCGATGACAGTGCGCCCGCCTGCGATGGCGCAACCCAGCGCGACCAGCCGAAGAATAGTACGTTGGCCAGCAGGAGCAGCAAGAACAACGCGCGCACGGGAGTCGGGCCGCTGGCTACTTACCGCCAGTCGACATGTAGGCGGCGATGTCCACGATTTCCTGGTCCGAGAGCTGCAACGGCTTCTTGTGCTTGAGCTCTCCGCTGACGATACGACGGAGCGTCGCCGCGAGCGCTTGCGGATTCTCGTTCTCGAAATCCGCGGAGTCGTGGCACTGGCCGCAAACGGCATTGAACCGGGCCTTGCCCGCCGCGACGTCCGCCTGTGCGGACCTCGACCACAGCGAAACCATGACGAGAGCGGCGAGAGCGACCGAGACAATCGTCAAGGCATTGATTTTCAAGACCTTTCCTCCGAGGCCAGCGGCCCGTTACCGGGTGGTCAGCCGACCACGCGCGGATCATACACGCGTCGCCCGGATCGGACCCCGCACGGGGTCTCAGCTCCGATCGGGGCTCTGATCATGCAAGACGGGCGAGCCCTTGAAGGACAAGATCTGGAATGAATTCAGTGGGTTGTGAAAGCCACGGAGCCAGGACCTGGGCGCCGCCGCCGGTGACTACCAGGCGCGGCGTCTGGCCCGCCCGGGTTTCCAGCCGGCGCGAGGCACTCGCGACGAGGCTGGCCAGGGCCTCCAGGCAGCCTTGCTCGATCGCGTCACGGGTATTGGTGGGGAAACTTGCGGGGTCCGGCTTGCTCTCCCAGGCCCAGCGCCCGGCCAGGTCGCTGGTGCCGGTGAGCAGGGATTCCACCATCAGGCGGGGACCGGGCACGATGAAACCGCCCAGGTGCTGGCCGCTGGCGTCGACGCCGTCGATCGTGAGCGCCGTCCCGGCATCGACGACGCAGCAGGCGGCCTGGTAGAGGTGGAAAGCGCCGATGATGGCCAGCCAGCGGTCGACACCCAGCTGCGCCGGGTTCGAATAGCCGTTCCGCACGCCCGCTGCCGCGGCGGTGGAGTTCGCGAACTCGGGCGGATGGCCGATCGTCGCCCGGCATGCGGCCGTCAGCAGGTCGTTCCTGGCGGGGGCAGCGACGCTCGCAGCGAGCACCCGGGCTGCCCCGCTCTGCTCGATCTCGAGCCGCCAGTCGGCCTCGCCCCAGGATCCGTGCGCTGCGGCGCACTGGACCCCGAGTTTGCCTTCCTTGAAGGTTGCCCACTTGGCGCGGCTGTTGCCGATGTCGATTAGCAAGATCACGTATGTAACCAGGCGCTCTGCGGAGGGCTCAGGTACGCGCGATTCTGCTCGAAAACCGAAATGCTTATTGCAGACGATTCTCATTACGATTGGTATGATTCATATATGCCAGCCCTGAGTCTGGCCGCGATGCGCAAGGGGGCTCGCGGCGTCGTAACCTCGGTCGCCGATGACCGGCAGAGCGTGGGCGATTCCGCGCGCTCGACGGTGAGCCGGCGATTGCTCGAACTCGGCTTCTGCCCCGGCGAGCATGTCGAGGTCATCGAGGAAATCTGGCCCGGTGCCGACCCCATCGCGGTCCGGGTCGGAAATTCGGTGTTTGCGCTCCGTCGCCGCGAAGCCGCGGCGGTGATGGTCGAGGTCGAGGATCGCGGCACCGGATGAGCGTGCACGCCGCCACCGTCGATGCATTTCAGCTTGCGCTGATCGGTGTCCCGAACAGCGGCAAGACGGCGCTCTTCAATCGTCTCACCGGCAGCCGGCAAAAGGTCGCCAACTACGCCGGTGTCACCGTCGAGCGCAAGGAAGGTGTGTTCGTCGGACCCTCCCGGGAGCGCTCCTACCGGGTGCTCGATCTGCCGGGTGCCTACAGCCTGACGCCGACCACGCTCGACGAGGCGATCACCCGAGACCTGTTGCTCGGACGGCTGTCCGGGGAGACGGCGCCGCGCTTCATCGTCTGCGTCGCCGACGCGACCAACCTGCGGCTCAATCTCCGGCTCGTGCTCGAGCTCAAGGATCTCGGCATCCCGATGATCGTGGCGCTCAACATGAGCGATCTCGCCCGCTCGCGCGGATTCGATGTCGATGCCGCCGCACTCGAGCGCGAGCTTGGAGTTCCCGTAGTCGAAACCGTCGCTGTGGCACGCGATGGCGACCGCCAGCTCATCGAGCGGCTCGAGAGCCTGTCGCTGCCCGCTGCGTCGCGGCCCATCGAGTGGCGTGAAACCGATCTTGCTCAGATCGAGCGCACGCAGCGCGAAGTTCGCCGGATCCTGCGCGCGATCGGCTACGCCGAACCCGCCCGGCACCGCGCGCTGCGCCAGATCGATACGCTCGTGATGCATCCGGTGGCCGGGCTCGCGATCCTCGCAACGCTGCTCTTTCTCGTTTTCCAGGCCGTGTTCAGCTGGGCCGCGGTGCCGATGGACATGATCGATGGCAGCATCGCCGCGCTGGGCCAGTTCATCCAGCAGACGCTGCCGGACGGTGCGCTTCGGAGCCTGCTGGTCGACGGCATCGTCGCCGGCATCGGCAGCGTGCTCGTCTTCCTGCCGCAGATCCTGATCCTGTTTTTCTTCATCCTGCTGCTCGAGGAAAGCGGCTACCTGCCGCGGGCCGCGTACCTGCTCGACCGGTTGATGGGAAGCGTGGGCCTCTCGGGCCGGGCGTTCATCCCGCTGCTGTCGAGCTTTGCCTGCGCAATCCCCGGGATAATGGCGACGCGAACGATCCCGAATCTCCGCGATCGCCTGGCGACGATCATGATCGCGCCACTCATGACCTGCTCCGCGCGCCTGCCGGTATACGCGCTCGTAATCGCGGCGTTCATCCCCCACCGCGCGGCCGGGCCGTTCAACCTGCAGGGGGTGGTGCTGTTCGTCCTGTACGCCGCCGGGATCGTCTCGGCGATGGCCGTGGCCTATCTCCTCAAGCGCACGGTGATGCACGCGAGCTACCACCCGCTGCTGCTCGAGCTGCCTGAGTACCACTGGCCCAACCCGCGCAACCTGCTGATCGGGCTGTGGGAGCGCGCGCGGATCTTCCTGACCAGGGTCGGCACGATCATCCTTTCGCTGATGATCGTGCTGTGGTTCCTGAGCACGTTTCCGGCGCCGCCGCCCGACGCGACCGGACCCGCGATCCAGTACAGCATTGCCGGCTACATCGGGCGGGGTCTCGAGCACCTCTTTGCGCCCATCGGCTTCAACTGGCAGATCTCGCTCGCCCTGGTGCCGGGTCTCGCCGCGCGCGAGGTCGCGGTCGGCGCGCTCGGCACCGTGTACTCGCTCTCGGCGACCGACGATGCGCTCGCGGGCGCGCTCACGCCGATGATCGCCTCCACCTGGAGCCTTGCGACGGCGCTCTCGTTGCTCGCCTGGTACGTGTTCGCACCGCAGTGCCTGTCGACGCTCGCGGTCGTCAAGCGCGAGACGAATTCCTGGCGCTATCCGCTGCTCATGGCAGGGTATCTCTTCGCCCTCGCGTATGTGGCATCCTTCATCACCTACCGCGTCGCGGTAGCGCTCACTGCCTGAAGGCCGCCCAGTGCTAGAGAACCTGCTGGTCGCGTTGGTGGTCGTGGTGGCGGCGGCCTACGCCGCCTGGGCGCTCGCGCCGCGCGCGCTGCGACGGCGGCTCGTGAATCACGCGCTCGCATGGTCCGACGTGTCGCCTCGCTGCCCGCGATGGCTGCGAGCACGGCTGTTGGCCGTCGCTGCCGCGACGTCCGGCTCGGCCTGCGATGCCTGCGGGAGCCGCTCAGGACGCGGTGGGACGCACGCTGACATCACCCGAAAACACACGTAGCACGCGTCCGGCGCTCTCGACCAGCAGCGCTCCGTCGCGATCCGTTCCGCGCGCCGTGCCCTCGAGCCGGTCGCTGCCCTGGTGCACCCAAACGGGCGCGTCGCGCAATGCATCGAGCGCTGCCCAGTCGTCCGCAAAGCCGGCGTAGCCTCCCGTTGCAAACTCGCGCAAGGCATCCTCGAGACCGAGCACGAGACGTGCCGCGATGACATTGCGCGACGGCAGGCCGCCCGGTATCGCGCTCGCAAGGTCGGCAACCGGCAGTGCAATCTGATCGGACGCCCGGGCCGTCTCATCGATCGCGTTTCGCGCTGCCTCGGGCAGTGTCAGGTTGAGCCCGAGCCCGGCGACGACCGTCGCCGCGCCGCCCGCTTCCTGCCGGAGCTGCATGAGCAGGCCGCCCAGCTTGCGACCGTCGTGCAGCAGATCGTTCGGCCACTTGAGCGCGAGGCGTTGCGCACCGAGCCCGCGCAGGGTTTTCGCGATCGCCACGCCGAGCGCAAGCCCGAGCGCGGACAAATCGGCGGGCGTCTCCGCGAACGTCCAGGCGATCGAGAACGTGAGCCCGCTGCCGAAGGGCGCAATCCAGCGCCGCCCGCGTCGGCCGCGCCCCGCGGTCTGCAGCTCGGCGAACGCGACGCGAGCGACTCCGTGCGGCGGCGGTGATGCAGCGTGCAGGCGATCGTTGGTCGAATCGATGAGCAAGTGCACCTCGAGCGCATCCGGAAGCCGGCGTCCCAGCTCGCCAGCCTCGGCCCGAATGCGCGCCGCGTCGAGCAGTTCGACCGGGGTGGGCAGGCGGTAGCCGCGGCGACTCAGGCTTTCGATCGCCACACCGGCTTCGCGAAGCTCGCCCACCATCTTCCAAACGGCAGCGCGCGATACCCCGAGCGCGGCTGCGAGCTGTGCACCGGAGTGCAGGGTGCCGTCCGACACCAAAGCGAGCAGTCGCGGCGCCGTCGGGCTCATCGCGGGCGCAACAGCCAAAGGCGCCGCGCGCGACTCTCGTTCCCGGCCCGCATCCTCGCGACGTTGGCACGATGCGTGTAGATGACGAAGACGGCCATCAGCACGCCGAAACTGAGCAGCGCTGCATCGACCGGTCGATCCAGCACGAAATACACAGGCAGCGCGAGGCTCCCCAGCATCGTGCCCAAGCCTACGAAGCCGGTCAGCATCACGGTCACGAGCCATACGGCAAGTACGGGAATGAGCGCGGCCGGCGCCAGCACTGCGATCGCGCCGATCATCGTCGCCGCACCCTTGCCGCCACGGAACTCGTACCAAAGCGGGTACACGTGCCCCGTGACGACCGCGATCGCGCAGGCAACCTCGAGCCACTGCCGATCGAGGCGCGGCTTGATACCGATGAGCGGCAGATCGAGGCCCGGCACGACGCCCACCGCCACCACCGCCTTGCCGACGTCGATCACCATGACCGCGAGCGCGAACTGCCAGCCCTGGGTCCGCAACGCATTGGTGCCGCCAGCGTTGCCGCTGCCGAGCTTGCGGATGTCGACACCGCGCAGGCGCCCGAGCAGCAGGCTGCCGCTGACCGAACCGAGCAGGTAGGCAATGAGGCTCTTTACGCCGAGTTCGAGCACGGATCCCCCATCCGGGCGGAATTCTAGCTTTCCGGCCGGAGCGGCGGCAGGAAGACTTCCGCGAGCATGCAGCGCACCGAACCGCCACCGGCCTGCTCGATGCGTGCGACGGGTGCAACGACGACACGGTCCACGCACGACGCGAGCGCATCGAACTGGCCGACGGCGAGGCCGGCGCGGGCCTGCGCCGACATCGCGAGGACGCCGGCGCCGTCGGCGGCACGCAGCTCGAGCATGTTGCCCGCAAACACCTCGAGCGCCTCGAAACCGATGTCGATGACGGTGCGCCCGCCCGCCCCGAGCCGGCGCAGTGTCCGCTCGCGGTCCCCGGGATCGATCGACCCGGAGCAGATCACGGCGAACCGCTCGCCAATCGCGAGCAGCACGTTGGTGTGATAGACGGCCGCACCATCGCGCCCGCTCGCGGCGAACACGCAGGTCTCATATCCGAGCTCGTCCGCGAGCTCCGTCAGCACCTCGTAGTGCGTACGGGGGGACAGGCATGCGTAGGCGACGCGCGCAACGTGGTCGAACACAACGCTGCCGGTGCCTTCGAGGAAACGCTGGCCGAGCTCGTGATGCGTCAAGTCGAGCAGTCGGGTGACCGTGTAGCCGCCCTCGAGCACCAGCTGGTGCAGCAGTTCCGGTCGCCGCTCGCGTCGCCGCGTCGGCGCGAGCATCGGATACAGCACGACGGTGCCGTCGTCGTGGAAGCTCACCCAGTTGTTCGGAAACACCGCATCCGGGCAACGCGGTTCCGGCCGATCTTCCATCACGTGGATGGCCACGCCCGCGCCGCGCAGCGCCGCGACGGTCTCGTCGAACTCCGCGAGCGCGGCCGCGGCGAGTCCCGGATCGTCGGGCGCGGACCGCGCCTGGAAGCGATTGCTGTCGCGGGTTTCGGCGTTCCAGCCGAAGGTGGCGGGCCGGATCATCAGCGCCGCCGGCGCACACTGCGGGCGCCGAGCCGGGACCGGATCGCCCACATGCTGCGCGTCTTTCATGCGCGGGAGTTTAGCCGCGAACTGCCGGAGATCGTGGCGAATGTGGGACACTAGCCGGCAACCGCCCGGAGCTGGTCCAAGACCAAATGACAACAATCATGAGCCTGGTCGGCATCGTCACGCTGTTCGGGCTGGCGCTGCTGCTGTCCAGCGATCGCAGGCAGCTCAATTACCGCACGATCGGCACGGCGTTTGCCCTGCAGGTGAGCATCGCCGCGCTCATCCTGTATGTGCCGCGTGGCGATGTGGTGCTGAATGGCATGGTGCAGGCCGTGCAGAACGTCATCGACTATGCCAACGTCGGCATAGGGTTCCTGTTCGGGCCGCTCGCCGAGCGGAAGGCGGGCGCGCTCATTTTCGCGATACACGTGCTGCCCGTGATCGTCTTCTTCGCCTCGCTGATGGCGACGCTGTACTACCTGGGGATCATGCAGAAGGTCGTCTCGTTCCTCGGCGGGCTGATCCACAGGCTGATCGGCACCAGCCGGACCGAATCGATGTCGGCCGTGGCGAACATCTTCATGGGTCACACCGAGGCGCCACTGGTGATTCGACCCTATCTGGCTTTGACCACCAACTCGGAACTGTTCGCGATCATGACCGTCGGCATGGCGACTGTCGCGGGCGCGGTCATGGCGGGTTTCGCGGCGATGGGCGTTAGCCTCAAATATCTGATCACCGCGAGCTTCATGGGCGCTCCGGGCGGCCTGCTGATGGCGAAGATCATCGTGCCGGAAACCGACTATCGCGACCCGCAGCTCGGCGGGGTGCAGTACAGCGACGATGCAAGGCCCGTGAACATCTTCGAAGCCGCTGCCAACGGCGCACGTGACGGGCTGATGCTCGCGCTCAACATCGGCGCGATGCTGCTCGCCTTCATCGCGCTGATTGCGCTCGTCAACGGGATGATCGGGGGGATCGGCGGTTTCGTCGGGCTCGAGGACCTGACCTTCCAGCAGATCCTGGGCTACCTGCTCGCCCCGCTCGCCTTTCTGCTCGGCGTGCCGTGGAACGAGGCGGTCGCGGCCGGCAGCCTCATCGGCCAGAAGTTCGTGGTCAACGAGTTCGTCGCGTACGTGAACTTCGTCGACATACGCACCCAGCTGTCGAACCACACACAGGTCTTCCTGACCTTCGCGCTCTGCGGCTTCGCCAACCTGTCGTCGATCGCCATGATGCTGGGCGGTCTCGGCAGCCTGGTACCGGAGCGGCGTCACGACATCGCGCGGATGGGCCTCAAGGCCGTGGTGGCCGGCACGCTCGCCAGCCTGATGAGCGCCGTGCTCGCCGGGTTGTTCGTCTCGCTGCAGGCGCCTTGAGCGCCGGGAGCAGAGCCATGACACGCGCCGTCCTGCTCGTGCTCGACTCCTTCGGGATCGGCGCAACCGACGATGCCGGCCAGTTCGGCGACGTCGGCGCCGATACCTTCGGACACATCGCCGAAAGCCGCGCCCGCGCAGGCCGGCCGCTCGAGATACCGAATCTCGCGAAGCTCGGGCTGCTGCACGCGGCGCGCGACAGCAGCGGGCGGTTCGCCGAAGGCTGCGACGCGAACGTCGCGGTCAGCGGCGCCTATGGCTATGCGGCCGAGCTCAGCACGGGCAAGGACACGCCGAGCGGACACTGGGAAATGGCCGGAGTGCCGGTGCTCTACGAATGGGGATACTTTCGCGATCCCGTAAATGCATTCCCCGAACCTCTGCTCGCGATGCTGATCGAGCGTGGCCGGCTGCCGGGTGTGCTCGGCAACTGCCATGCATCCGGCACCGAGATCATCGCGCGGCTGGGCGAAGAGCACGTGCGCACCGGCAAGCCGATCGTCTACACCTCGGCCGACAGCGTGTTCCAGATCGCGGCCCACGAGGAAGCCTTCGGTCTCGAACGCTTGCTCGACCTGTGCCTGATCGCGCGCGAGCTCGTGGACGAATACCGGATCGGCCGCGTCATCGCACGCCCGTTCGCGGGACGGACCGCCCGGGATTTCGTGCGCACGGGCAACCGTCGCGACTACGCGGTGCCGCCGCCGGCGCCGACCGTGCTCGACAAGCTGATCGCTAGTGGCGGCGAGGTGATCGGCATCGGCAAGATTCCGGACATCTTTGCGCACCAGGGCATCAGCCGTGCCGTCAAGGCCACGGGCAACGCGGCGCTCTTCGACGCGACCCTGGATGCGCTAGCCGCGGCGCCCGATCGCTCGATCGTGTTCAGCAACTTCGTCGACTTCGACATGCTCTACGGCCATCGCCGCGACGTGGAAGGCTATGCCGCCGCGCTCGAGTACTTCGACGCGCGGATGCCGGCCCTGCTCGGGCGGCTCGGCCCGGGCGACGTTGCGATTCTGAGCGCCGATCACGGCTGTGACCCGACCTGGCCCGGCAGCGACCATACGCGCGAGCACGTGCCCGTGCTGGTGAGCGGACCAGAGGTGCCTGCGGTCTCGCTCGGCCGGCGCGCCACGATGGCGGACATCGGGCAGAGCCTCGCGGCGCACTTCGAGCTGCCGGCGATGGATTACGGCACGAGCTTTCTCCACTGATCACTGACCTCATGCGGGTGCCGCACCGCTCGCCAGCGCGCGCTCCATCCCGGCGGTCGGCGCCGTCAGAACGCTCACCTCGACCGCATGCTCGTTGCGGTCATTGATCAGCGGCACGGCCAGGTCACGCCTGGGCATGCCATCCACCGTGACCGTCACCTGCCCGGTCTTCTCCTCACCAGTTGCCGGCCTCTGCGTGACGAGGACGTGATACGTCGTCCTGCGATAGCGGTAATGAAGCTTGAAGGACCGCCAATGGGCCGGCAGGCAGGGTTTGAACCGCAGCTTGTCGACGTCGAGACGCAATCCGAGCAGTGATTCGACGATCAGGCGATACAGCCAACCCGCCGAGCCCGTGTACCAGGTCCAGCCGCCCCGCCCGACGTGCGGCGGCGAACCGTAGACGTCCGCCGCGACGACATAGGGCTCGACCTTGTAGGTTGCCGCATCCTGACTCGACAGCGTGTGGTTCACGGGATTGATCATCGTCAGCAGTTCCCAGGCTCGCCGTGCGTCGCCGAGCTCTGCGAATGCCATCGAGGCCCAGATTGCGGCGTGCGTGTACTGACCGCCGTTCTCCCGCACCCCGGGAACGTAACCGCGTATGTAGCCGGGATCGAGGCTCGACTGGTCGAATGGCGGATCGAGCAATTGGATCAGCGAATCGTCGCGACGTACGAGTTGCGAATCGAGCGCCTCCATCGCGCGCCGCACGCGCCCCGCGTCGCCTGCGCCGGACAGCACGGACCAGCTCTGCGAGATCGAATCGATCCGGCATTCGGGATTCGTCGCGGAGCCGAGCGGCGTCCCGTCGTCGAAGTACGCGCGTCGATACCACTGCCCGTCCCAGCCATGACGCTCGATGCTATCGCGCAGCCGCGCGCGGACGGCATCGCATTCGTCGGCAAATGCGGCATCGCCATGCAGGCGTGCCAGCCTCGAAAACTGCTGCAGCACCTCGTAGAGGAAGAATCCGAGCCAGACGCTCTCTCCCTTGCCGTGTATGCCCACCTTGTTCATGCCGTCGTTCCAGTCCCCGGAACCCATCAGCGGCAAACCATGCGACCCGAACCGGAATCCATGACGCAGCGCGCGCACGCAGTGCTGGTACAGCGACGCGGAATCGCCTGCCCGCCCGGGTAGGTCGTAGTAAGACTCGTCGTCCGGACGGACCGCACGGCCCTCGAGGAACGGCACGGTTTCGTCGAGTACGCCCGTGTCACCAATCGCGAAGACGTAGCGGCAGGTCGCCAGCGGCAACCACAGGTAGTCGTCGGAACAGCGGGTCCGGACGCCGCGTCCGGCGGGCGGATGCCACCAGTGCTGCACATCGCCCTCGACGAACTGCCGGCTCGCGCACAGCAACAGATGCGCGCGCGTCAGGCGCGCCTCGGCATGAATGAGCGCCATGACATCCTGCAGCTGGTCGCGAAACCCGAACGCGCCGCCAGACTGGTAGAACCCGCTGCGCGCCCATAGCCGGCAACCGAGCGTCTGGTAGAGCAGCCAGCCGTTTACGAGGACGTTCAGTGATTCGTCGGGTGTCTCGACCTGCACGGCCCCGAGCGTCCGCTTCCAATACTCCCACACGGACTCAAGCGCGGCGCGCGATGCCGCCGCGCCGCGAAACCGGGTCACCAGCGCGCGGGTGTCGTCGACGCCCGCGCCAACGCCCATGCGGAAGACGAGCTGGCGTTCCTGGCCGGGGCCAAGCTCGAACGTGACGTGGATGGCCGCGCACGGGTCGAGCATCGCGCCCACCCTCCCCGACAGGCGCGCCCGCGTCATCGCGGCTGGCCTCTGCATCGCTCCGTTGCGACCGAGGAATTCCGCACGATCGCCCGTCACGGTCCGGCCTGCGCCCTGGTCGTCGACGTCGAAGAAGGCGATCCGGTCAGGAAACTCCGAGTTGTACGGATTGCGGGCGAACAGAGCGGCAGTCTTTGGATCGATCTCCGTCGTGACGTGCATCGCGGATTTCGCGCGCAGATCGCCCAGCACCCACTCGATGTAGCCGGTCGCGGAGAGCTTGCGCGGCTCACCCGACTCGTTGCGGACGTTCAGCACCCAGAACTTGACCGCAGCATCCATGGCCACGTGCACGATCAGTTCCGAGCGAATGCCCGCGGCTTCGTGCTCGAAGACGCTGTAGCCGAAGCCGTGCCGGCTTACATAGGGCCGGCCTCCGGCGACCGGCCCGGGTGTCGGCGACCAGAAACGTCCGGATACCTCGTCACGCAGGTAAAACGCCTCCCCGCTCTCGTCGGTGATCGGGTCGTTGTGCCACGGCGTGAGGCGGAACTCGTGTGCGTTCTCACTCCAGGTGTACGCGGCACCACTGTCGGACACGACCGTTCCAAACTGCGGATTCGCCATCACGTTGACCCACGGGGCCGGCGTCGACTGCCCGGACGCGAGCGTGATCACGTATTCGCGCCCGTCGGGCGTAAACCCCCCGGCACCGTTCGTCAATATCAGGTCGGCGCGAGGAGCGGCCGTCGGGACGGCATCCTCGGGCGGGCGGCGCTTCGTCGTCGCCAGCAGCGGCAGCGGCGCAGCTGGCGGCACGCGGCGCTTGACCTGCTCCGCCAGCGTGCCGCGGTTGTCGACGATCACGACACGCGCCACCGCCTGCAGCAGAATACGGTCTTCGGGCGTGATGTGATCGGCGGTGCGGACGAAGATGCCGCCGGGTCGGTCGATCACGGCGGCTTCGCCGGCGACAAGGCCCATGACCTCGTCGTGCAGCTGCTGACGGTAGCCGGCGTGTTCCTCGTTCCAGATCACCAGGTCGGCGACCAGGCCCTTGAGCCGCCAGTACGCCCGGGCCTGCAACATCTGCCGGACGAGCTGGATGTTCTCTCGATCGGATATCTGCAGCAGAACGATCGGCAGATCGCCCGAGATCGCGTAGCCCCACAGGCTGGACTGACCACGGCGGTTCCTGAGCACCGTGCTCGCGTCCGCGCGTAGGGAAGCGGCCGCGTGGATCACGGAGCCGGCGAGGCGCTGGTAAACCCGCGCCTCGGATTCCGTGATGTCCAGTTGCCGCAGCACGACCTGGTTATGCGTCCACGCAAGGCCGAACACCCGGTCGGCGAGATGCCGGTCCTGATAGCGGTCGATCAGATGCTCCGCGCTGACGCGGGTGGCGGCGACACCGGTCACCACGTCGATCGTCACGGAATGATCGGGCTCCAGTACGATCTGCTGTTGGATCGCCACGATCGGGTCCAGTACCGGGCCTTCGCTGCCGGACAGCGGTTCATTCGTCGCGAGCGCGCGTGGATTCGCAGGCGTGCGGCCGCGACCGATGAACGACGCGCGGTCCGTCTCGAAGGAAAGCTCACCCGGCAGTCCACCCGAGACCGTCGCCAGATGAAACATCCAGCCCGGTTGCTCGTCGCGGTCGCGGGGCCGCCGCGTGCAGAGCAGCGCGCGCTTCTGCCGTAGAACCTCGGTCTGCACGAACAGCTTGCTGAACGCGGGGTGCAGCGTATCCGCGGCTGCAGGCGCCATGACGACTTCCGCGTACGTCGTGAAGTCCACCGCCCTGCGCGTCCGGGAGCGGTTGATGATCCTGATGCGTCGCAGCTCGATGTCGTCCTCCGGCGAGACCACCATCTCGGTGCGGGTCTCGATCAGCGCGCCATCGATCCGATCCTGGCGGTGAAACTCCACCCGGCCTTCGGTGAAAATTGCCTCGTAGTGATCGGGCCGTCGTGCCGCAGGCTGCGACGCATTCGACCAGAATTCACCGCTCGCCAGGTCGCGTATGTAGCAGAAGGTTCCCCAGTTATCACGCGTCGGGTCTTCCTGCCAGCGCGTGACCGCGAGATCCTTCCATCGGCTGTATCCTCCGCCGGCGCCGGTCACCAGCACGTGATATCGGCCATTCGACAGCAGCTGCACCTCCGGCGCGGGTGTGTCCGGGCTGGTGATCACGCGCGTCGCGGCCAGTGGCTGCTCGGCGACGACCGGCGTGCCGGGCAGCGCAGCCGGATGCGCGTGCACGGCCGCCGATCGCGGTATTCGCTCGTGCAGCAAAGTCAGCGTCGCCTTGAAGGCCGGATCGGACGCGAACCGCGCCTGCAACGAGTGATCCAGCAGCAGGTCGGCGAAGGCCAGCAGACTCATCGCCTGGTGGTGTGCCATGTAGCTGTGGACGATCGCACCGGTCTGCCCGCGTGGCAGACGCGCCGGCGTGTAGTCGATCGCCTCGAACATTCCGAACCGGCCGAGAAGGCCGGCGGCGGCCAGCCGTTCGAGGTTGCTGCAGGCAGCCTCGGGTGCAACCATCAATGCGAGCGCTGACGCGTACGGGGCCACGACCAGGTCGTCCCCCAGGCCGCGCTGCAATCCCAGTCCGGGCACGCCGAAGGCGCGGTACTGGTAGGTGCGATTTGCATCCACGAAGTTGTAGCCAGATTCGGAGATGCCCCACGGCACGCCTCGCTGACGCCCGTAGTCGATCTGCCGCTGCACTGCCGCGCGACTGGTCTGGTCGATGAGCGTATTGGGATAGTTCGGCATCACCAGCTGCGGCATCAGGTACTCGAACATCGACCCGCTCCACGAGACGAGCACCGGCTCGCCACCGGCGATTGCCAGCATTCGTCCCAGCGCGAACCAGCTCTCCTGCGGCAGCGCGCCCTGCGCGATCGCGAGGAAACTGCAGAGCCTCGCTTCGGACGCAAGCAGGTCGTAGTAGCTCGAATCCAGCCGCCGCTCGCTGACGTTGAAGCCGATCCGGAACAGGCGGCGACTCCGGTCGTACAGGAAGCCGTGGTCCACGTTCGCGAACTCACGGGCGAGGCCGCCGAGCCGTTCGCTGTCCTCGATCGCCTGTCGCGCGGCTGCACTGCCGGCCGCCACCGAGTCGCGCAGCGCGATCAGCCAGTCGCGGCTGGATGCATCGGCGCACGTTTCGAGCGCGCGCGCGATGTCAGGCGAGAGCCCGGACTCGAGGTCTGCAACTTCCCGGAGGCTCGGTGTCCGCGTGTCCGGCAGCAGCGCCGCGAGTCCCGCCGGAGCCGCGGGCAACGACAGCCACGGGGCGAGCGACACGAGCCCGTCACGGACGGCCTGGCACTGTCGCAGCAGCATCGCGGCCCAATCCGCGGTCCGGGGAGTGTCGGCCGTCGTGTCGCGCACGTCGTAGCCGGCGTCGGGGATCGAAAGCGTGCCGGCGAGCTCCACCAGCCGGTCGAATCGCCGCTTCGCATCCCGGAGTGGCATCGGTCCGGCGACCGTGCCCGAGCCGGCCTCGTGCCGCAGTGCTGCGAGCGCCGCGCCGGCATCGGCGCCAATCGACTCCTGCAGCACGTCCAGCGTGTCGGCGAGTCCGGCGAGCGCGCGCCGCGACAGGATCGGATCGTCGGGCAGCGCCAGCAGGCCAGCACGCAGCGTCAGCACGTAGCTCGCCAGGTTTCCGCTGTCGACCGTCGAGACGTACATCGGCAGAAGCGGCCGCAGAGTCCGCGTGTCGTACCAGTTGTAGAAATGACCCCGGTGTCGCTCGAGCGACCCCATGCTGCGAAACGCGTTGGAGGTACGCTCGAGCAGCTGCCCAGCCGTCAGATAGCCGAAATCGTAGGCGGTCAGGTTGGCGAGCACCGCGAGGCCCATGTTGGTCGGCGATGTGCGATGCGCGACGCTCGGTGCCGGCAGCTCCTGGAAGTTGTCCGGAGGCAGCCAGTTGTCCTCCGGTCCGACGAAGGTCTCGAAATACGCCCACGTGCGCCGGGCCAGCCTGCGGAGAAAGACTTCCTGACCGGGCTTCAGACGCGGCTCGCGCCGCGCCAGCGGCCGGCTCAACCACCAGGTGATGCCGGGCGCCGACAACCACAGGGCGAGTACCGGTGCGGCCCACGCCAATGCCGCCGGCCGCGACACCGCCAGCCCGACGAGGGTCGCCGTCGCAACGGCCGGGGTCACCCACATCGACCGAAACGACCCTGGCAGCGATGGCGCGGAGTTCTGCGACTGCGCACCGAACGGGCTCCATGCGAGCCGTCGTCGGTGGGACACGAGCATGCGCCACGTCGTACGCAGCACTGCGTCGGCGTTGAAGAACGCCTCGTGCGGCAGGCAGGCGAGTGCAAGCCCCGCCTGCGCGCACCGCACCACGGCCGACCGCAGCGTCGCTGCGACGTGCAGTCGCAGCACGCTGTCGGGAGGCTTGCGGAAACACTGCTGTATGAAGCCGAGAAATGCCGGCGCGAAAATGATGCCGACGATGACCAGGGTCCAGAGCCGCGGAGATGGCAGGGCCAGCCATCCGGCCAGCAACAGCACGAGCAGCGCGACGGGCACCAGGCTGCGGCGCAGGTTGTCGGCGATCTTCCACAGAGACAGCGCCGAAAGCGGGTTTCGTTGCAGGCGACCGTCGCCCACCGGCACCCACGGCAACAGCCAGCTCGCGATCTGCCAGTCACCGCGGATCCAGCGGTGACGGCGCGAGACGTCGGTCAGGTACGACGCCGGGTGATCCTCGAACACCTCCACGTCGCTGAGCAGGCCGGAGCGCGCATAACAGCCCTCGAGCAAATCGTGACTGAGGATCCGATTCTCGGGGAATCTGCCGTTGAGCGCCTGCTCGAATGCGTCGACGTCATAGATGCCCTTGCCGATGAACGATCCAGCGCCGAACCAATCCTGATAGAGGTCGGAGACCGTGCGCGTGTACGGATCGATGCCGGAATCGCCGCTGTACAGGCGCGCATAGATCGAGCGGCTCGTTCCCGGCAGGCTCGGGCTCACTCTCGGCTGCAGGATCCCGTAGCCCTTGCAGACCCGCTGACGCGCTGGGTCGTAACCGGGCCGGTTCAACGGGTGCGCCATCGTGCCGACGAGCTCACGGGCGGCGTCGCGCGGAAGCTGCGTATCCGTATCGAGTGTGATCACGTAGCGCGTGTTCGCCAGACCCTCGATGCCGCCGACGACCAGCGAGAATCGCTCGGCCGCCGACTCCGACACGCCTTTGCGCAGCAGCCAGTTCAGGTCGGCGAGCTTCCCCCGCTTGCGCTCGTATCCCATCCACACCCGTTCGCCGGCGTTCCACCGGCGCGGTCGGTGGAAGAGATAGAAGGTGTCTTCTCCGTATTGCCCGTTCAGACTTTCGACGCTCATGCGAGCGTGATTCAGCAGCGTGTCGTCTGCGGGGAGCGCCTCCGCGTCTGCGTCTGGAAAATCCGTCAGCAGACCGAAGCGCAGACTCGAATCGCGATTGGCAAGGAAGCGGACTTCGAGCGCTTCGACCAGGTCGTCGATGCCCGCAATCGTGGTGAGAAACGTCGGGACGACCACCAGCGTGCGCGAGGTCGACGGAATGGCCGTCGAGAAATCCATCCGCGGCAGCGCACGCGGCGCCACGAGCAGCGTTGCGAGCCAGTTCACCAGTGTGACAGCCAGCTGGCTGGTCGCGAGCGCCACAGCAGTCACGTAGATCGCGAGTCGCCAGCCGCTCGCGTTGCCGGCGGCTGGCAGCAGGACTGCGCTCGCCAGGATGGTGATCAACGCGATCGCGCCGAGATACGCGAGCAGCGGCGCTCGCCCCAGCGTGTCGCGCACAACTTCAGGCACAGGACGGTGGAATCGCGCCAGCCGCTCGAGCTCCCGCAGTCCTCGATCGATCAGGTAGTAGCCTACGTGTGCGCGTCGCGTATTCTCGACGTCATCCGCGCCCGCGCGGGCTGCGGCCTCGCTGGCCAGCCGGATCGAAACTTCGGCGATCTGACGCTCCGACTGCCTGCTCCGCTTCGCGATGCGTTCGATCACCTGGCGGTAACGGTTGCGGGTTGCGAAATCCATCCCCGCGTACGCGCCGGCCGGGTCGGTCCGCAGCGCCTGGTCGACCTCACTCACGGATTCGACGAAGCGGCGCCAGTCGACGGACGCGAGGAAACGCAGGCTGCCGATCGAGTTGCCGATCGTCACCTGGTCGGCCGCCTGGTTCTGGTTGCCCTCCTGTATCAGCTGGGCCGTCGTGAGGCCGGGTTCGGCCAGTCGTTGCTCGACCCAGCTGAGCGCAAGCCCGAGGGCGGGGCTCTGTCCCTGCAGGAGGCGGACGAACTCGGATACGAACGGCGAGGACATCGGCGGATTCGAGCGCGCCATGTCCGCGATCACCAGGATGAGGTTCTTGGGGTCACGCTCGACGGTCGTGATCATCCTGCGGGCCCAGACTTCCGCGAGGTCGCGGTCGATCCGGCCAGCTGCGATGCGCAGCGCCACGCGGCGGATGTTCTCGATCAGCGCGAGACGCAACATGATCGGGATCGCCCAGAGCTCGCCGAGATTCAGCGCCGTCACGCTCTCATAGGCGGCGATGAAGCGCTTCAGTCTCTCCAGGTCGACCCGCCCGTCTCCGTGCGCGATCGTCTCGAGCGCAATGTCATAGACGCGTGGGAATCCCGCGCAAGGGCCCTCCGCCAGCTGCGGGAGCTCGCGGCTGTAGTCGCGCGGCAGGTGCCGCCTCGCCGTGCGGATCTGCTCCTCGATCAGGTAGAAGTTGTCGAGCAACCATTCGCTGGCCGGCGTCACGCGGCGATCGGCCGCGACCGCCTCGGTCAACTGATCGAACGCGCCGCGCAGGATGTCCTCGTTCGCCGTCAACCGAGGCAACAGCTTGTCCGTCGCACGACGCTGCGATACGGTGTGCGTACGCGCGAGATCTCGACCGCGCTGCTCCAGCTGCTCGGCGCTCAGGAGCTCCGACCGCAGCGGAGGTTCTGCCAGCGAGATGTCGGAGGACAGGTCGTTCGGCCGCAGCCGGGCGACTGCGTAGCGGACGTGAGCGAGCAGACTGGCGCCCGTCAGTTTCAATGCCGTACTACTCCTGACGGCCGCGCACCCGCGTGTGCGCGGAGCCCTGGGCCGGGTTCATCGGCTATTGCGTTTGGGTCGTGGATAGCGAGAGTGGATCGGGCCGGTCAGCCGTGCAACCCTCGCAACGGGATGCCCCCAAAAGACAAAGGGCCACTCCGTGGCCCTTCACCTGTCCTCCTGCTTAGCGGGTTTTAGCCCTTAGCGATTGGACGACTGCAGCTTACTCGCTTCCGCTCCGGCGTGTGACGGGCAATGTCCGATTGATGCTGCCGGAAATTTCCTACATGACGCGATGGCCGGGCTTGACAATTCGAGGATCGCGGCTCTGGGGAGCCTCCTGATCCTCGCGCAAGAGCCGGAGGGCTAGTCTGCCGCCGCGTCCTTATCGACGACCGAGGCGCGAATCCGCTCGGCTAGCTCCGACGCCTCGGCACGCAGGCGCGCCACGTCGACGGTGACGACCTCGCCTTCGCGCATGAGCACCTTCCCGTCGACGACGACGCTGACGACATCCTGCTCGTCGGCAACGAAGACCAGGTGCGAGATTAGATCGTAGAGAGGCGTGAAATGCAGATCCTCGAGCGATACATGGATCAGATCCGCGCGGCGTCCGACGGCGAGCGTGCCAATCTGGTCCGCCAGCCCGATCGCCTCGGCACCGCCCGAGGTGGCCATCTTGAGTGCCGTCCTGGCCGGCACGACCTTCGGGTCCATCGTCGAGACCTTCTGCAGGAAGGCGGCGAGGCGCATTTCCTCCCAGAGGTCGAGATCGTTATTGGTCGCCGCGCCATCCGTGCCGAGACCGACGGCGACGCCGGCGTCCAGCATCTTCGCCACCGGAGCGACCCCCGAGGAGATCTTCATGTTCGAGGTCGGGTTGTGGATGACGCCGACCTTGCGCCGCGCGAGGATGGGTATCTCCTCGTCGGTGGGGTAGATCACGTGCGCGCCGATCGTCGGGCCGTCGAAGAAGCCCAGGTTCTCGAGCAGATCGATCGGTGTGGTCGAGTAAGTCTGGCGCGAGTAATCGATCTCGTAGCGTGATTCCGACAGGTGGACGCTGACGGGGACGCCAAGCTCCTGCGCTTTGGCGCGCACGGCAGCGAGCTGCGGCGGCTTCATCGTGTAGACCGAGTGCGCGCCAAGGATGGGGATGATCCGGTTGTTGCGTCCCTTCCAGCGCCCAACGAACTCGGCGGCGAGCCGCAGCGAATTGGCCGCATCCGCGGCGTCCGGGCTCTTCTGATCGATGACCGTCGGCGCGACGAGGACGCGCAGGCCGCAGCCTTCCACTGCCTCGGCGACCGCGTCGGGGAAGTAGTACATGTCGACGAAAGTCGTCGTACCGCCCCGGATCATCTCCCAGCAGGCGAGCTCGGTGCCTATCCGTACGAATTCCGGGTCGACGAAGCGCACCTCGGTGGGGAAGATGTAGTTGCGCAGCCAGTCCATGAGCTCGCGGTCGTCCGCGATGCCGCGCATCAAGGTCATGGCGGAATGCGCATGGCCGTTGATCAGGCCGGGCAGCACGACGCGGTCCTTTCCGTCGAGCGTTTCGCGGGCCCGGTAGCGCCGGCCGATCTCCTCGCGCGCCCCGACGGCGACGATGTAGCCGTCGTCGACGGCCACCGCACCGTCCGTGAGCACCGGCTGGTCACCATCCATGGTGACCACATGGTCGCCGGCGACGATCAGGTCGACGCCGATCGCGTCGCCGTTACCCGGTTGCGCGGCGCAGCCCGTCGCGAGCAGCGCCGCCAGGACGAGAAGTGCCGGGCGCACTCTCACGCGCCCCTCCCCGGAAGGGCAGACACCTGTGGCTCAGTCGAACCGCGCCCGGAACGACACCCCGATCACGCGCGGCTCGTTGTCGAAGCCCGTCAGGTTGTTGAAGTCGATGGCACCCTTGACGTTCTCTTCGTCCGTGATGTTGCGGCCAAACACCGCAACTTCGTACTGGCCGTCGTTCATCGAGTAGCCGATCCGCAGGCCGCCCTCGTAGGAATCCTCGCTCTTGAACTCCGCGGCGTCGTAAATGAAGAAGTGCGTCTCACCCTGGAACGCCCAGTCGGTGAAGATGAAGAATTCGCCGGCGTCGCCGACCGGCACGCCGTAGCGGGCGGTGACGGTGGCGATGTACTCGGGCGCCTGCGGGAACGGATTACCGTCGATAATGAGGTTGCCGTTGACTGCGACCGGATCGAGCTCAGTGCACATTCCGGAGCCGCACCCTGGAATGGTCAGCACGCTATCCTCGATCTCGGTGTCCGCATAGCTGAGCCCCGCGGTAAGCAGCAGCCGGTCGGTGACCAGGAACTCGCCCTCCAGCTCGAAGCCCATACCGGTGCCCTTGTCGGCGTTGACGAGCTGCACGAAGTTGCCACCTCCGCCGATCGCAGAGAGCTGCTGGTCCTTGATCTCGTAATAGAAGACCGCACCGTTTAGCCGCACGCGGTTGTCGGCGAGAGTGGATTTGAACCCGGCTTCGATCGAATCGATAGTCTCCGAGTCCGCGACCGACGGCAAGGCGCCGAATGCGACGTCGCGGCCCTGAATCGTCGGCGCGCGGAAGCCGCGCGCATAGCGGCCGTAGATGTTGAAGTCGTCGCTGACGCGGAAGAGAAGGCTCAGATCACCGCTGACCTGTTCATCGGCGACCGATCGCGACGCCGCGGGGGAGCCGGCGGCCGAAAAGTCCTTGTCGTCGTCGGTGTAGCGCGCGCCGCCGGTCAGGGTCAGTGCGTCGCTGAGGTCATAGCTCACGTGTCCGAACACGGCCCAGGCGGTGTTCTCGTGCGTAACCGTCGTCGAAGGCGGGAAGAACGGACTGAACGGCAGCGTCGTCACCGAGAACTTGGAATCGAAGTAGTACACGCCCGCCTGCCAGAAAAGCGCGTCGCTCGCCTGCGACGCGAGGCGAAACTCCTGAGTGAACTGGTCGAGGTCGTCGATCCCGTCCTGAGTGGTCGAGGGGAACGGTATGCACGTGTCCCCCGGCTGGCTGCCCGGCGGGCACGGCCCGACGAACGGCAGGAAATCGGCACCGAAACCGCCATCGATGTCGCCAAGGCTGCGGCTCTCGGTGTTCTCGTAAGCGGTGATCGAGATCAGCGTCGTGTCGCCGTCGAAGTCGAAGTCCATGCGCAGCGACCCACCCAGTCCCTCGGCCGACTGCGGGTTGTTGCGTCCTTCGTCGTCGTAGGACACGGTGTCACGATCATAGTTCGAGTTGAAGCCGTCACTGCCCCGTCCGAGGACATTGGCGCGGAAAATCGACGCGGTGCCGTCGATGTCGCGGCCGTGCACGTTCAGAAGTGCGCTGAACGACTCGGTAGGCTCGAACAGCAGCTGGGCGCGCCACGCAACCTCGTCGAAGCCGCCCATCGCGTCGTTCTCGTCCGTAAAATCGTTGTTGATCCAGTCGCCGCGCGACTGGTAGAGCACGGCAAGCCGCGCGGAAATCGCTTCGCTCAAGCCGCCGCCGATGGCACCCTGGACGTTGGTGGATTCGAGCTCGCCATAGCTCAGCGAGAGATCGGCATCGAAGTCCTGGCTGGGCTTCTTCGTGTCGAACTTGACGATGCCGGCCGGTGTGTTGCGGCCGAACAGCGTGCCCTGCGGTCCGCGCAGCACCTCGACCCGCTCGATGTCGAACAAGGGCGAGCTCTTCAAGATCACGTTTTCGAGCACGACCTCGTCGACGATCACGGACACCGGTTGCGATGCGGCGAGGTCGAAATCCGAGTTACCGAGACCGCGAATATAGAAGCGCGGCGCGAGCCGGCCGTTCGACGATTCGGCATACAAGCTCGGCACACGGGTCGCGAGCGCGCGGATGTCGTCGCCGCCCTCGAACAGCGCATCCATCCGCTCGCCCTCGAGTGCCGATACCGAGATCGGCACCTCCTGCATGTTTTCCGCGCGGCGTTGCGCCGTGACGATGACTTCCTCGAGCTGGCCGGCCTCCTGGGCCTGAGCCGCGCCGGCCGCGAGCGCGGCGGCTGCGAGTGTCTGCGCGCATGCGCGCGCCAACGGCCGAAACGAAGCGGTTTTCGCTGCCAAGAGAGTCTCCCCTGTTTGATCCGGTTGTGTTGTCGCGCGTGGATTCCGCGCGGCGGACGTGGCGGCGAGTATAGGCGGTCCGCACCCGCCGAATCCAGAAACGCGCAGCACGGGCCGACCACGCCAGCCCGGATACATCGGCTCCGGCATCGCGGTAGAATCGCTGACCCCGCCCCTGACCCCATGGCAACCAAGCACATCAACGCCCAGCCGGGCGATTTCGCCGAGACCGTCCTGCTCCCCGGCGATCCGTTGCGGGCCCAGTTCATCGCGGAGAACTATCTGGAGGATGCACGGCGCGTCAACGACGTGCGCAACATGTGGGGCTACACGGGCCGATATCGCGGCAAGCCATGCTCGGTGATGGCCTCGGGCATGGGCATCCCGTCGGCGTCGATCTACTGCCACGAGCTCTGCGCTGAGTACGGCGTCAAGCGCATCATCCGCGTCGGAAGCTGTGGCTCGGTGCAGCCGTCCGTGAAGTTGCGCGACATCGTGATCGCGATGGGCGCGTCGACCGATTCCGGGGTCAACCGGATGCGCTTCCGGGGCTACGATTTCGCGGCGATCGCGAGCTTCGGCCTGGTACGCGACGCGGTGCGGCTCGCGGAGAAGAGCAAACTCAGCTTCCACGTCGGCAACGTCTTCTCGGCCGATCTCTTCTACACACCCGAGCCCGAGATGTTCGACGCGATGCGCAAGTACCGCATCGCCGGGGTCGAGATGGAGGCTGCCGGCATCTACGCGGTGGCCGCGGAGTTCGGCGTGGAAGCGCTCGCAATCTGCACGGTGAGCGACGACATCACGAGCGGCGCGGCGCTCACTTCCGCCGAACGGCAGACCAGCTTCGACGAGATGATCCGGCTCGGTCTCGACACCGCGGTAGGTGTCACATGAATCGCGGTTGCGGCACGCCATGAGCACGGTTATCGAGCGCGTCGCACCCAGACTTCCGGCGCTCGACCGGGTGACCCGGGTCGACCAGATCGGCGTCGAGGAACGTGTAGCGCGATTCTGCACGCGCAGCATCAAGAAGGACTCGAAGGTCCATGCGCTCAGGCTCGCGCTCAGCATGATCGACCTGACGACGCTCGAGGGACAGGACACGCCGGGCAAGGTGACTCAGCTCTGTTGCAAGGCCGGGCATCTTCACGCCGCGCAGCCGGACCTGCCGCACGTGGCGGCGGTGTGCGTTTACCCGACGATGGTGGGTGTCGCGCGCCGGGCGCTCGCCGGTCACGACATCAAGGTGGCCTCGGTGGCGACGGCGTTCCCGAGCGGGATGGCGCCGCTCGCGATCAAGCTCGAGGAGACCCGCATCGCCGTCGAAGAAGGCGCCGATGAGATCGACATGGTGATCGCCCGCGGCGCCTTCCTGCAGGGTGAATACCAGCGCGTTTTCGACGAGATCGTGGCCATCAAGGAGGCCTGCGGCACCGCGCACCTCAAGGTCATCCTCGAGACCGGTGAGCTCGGCACGCTCGACCGGGTGCGCCGTGCCAGCGTGCTCGCGATCCACGCCGGGGCGGATTTCATCAAGACCTCCACCGGCAAGATCCAGCCCGCCGCGACGATGCCGGTCACGCTGGTCATGCTGCAGGCGATCCGCGATCATTACCGTGCGACCGGCCGCATGGTGGGGATGAAGCCCGCCGGCGGCATCGCGAAGGCCAAGCAAGCGATCCAGTACCTCGTCATGCTGCGCGAAACGCTGGGTGAGGCTTGGCTCACACCGGTCTGGTTCCGCTTCGGCGCGAGCAGCCTTGCGAACGACCTGCTGATGCAGCTCGAGAAGCAGCGCACCGGCGTCTACCAGTCAGCGGACTATTTCTCCAGGGACTGAGCATGGCGCGGCCAGACACGAAACTCAGGTTCGACACCGGCTGGCAGTACGCTCCGGCGCCGGAGAGCACTGACCACGCCCGGATCGATCCTCAGTACGGGCTCTTCATCAACGGGGAGTTCGTCGCAGCGCGCAGGCGGCAGCATTTCACGACGATCAATCCGGCGACGGCAAAGCCACTCGCGAAGGTCGCGCAGGCCGACGCCGGCGATGTCGACCGCGCGGTGGCGGCCGCGCGGCGCGCCTGGCAGCGGAGCTGGTCGAAGCTCAAGCCTGCCGAGCGCGGCAAGTACCTGTATCGCATCGCCCGCGCGTTGCAGGAACGGGCGCGCGAGTTCGCGGTCATCGAGACGCTCGACGGCGGCAAGCCTATCCGCGAATCGCGCGACGTCGACGTGCCGCTGGCCGCGGCACACTTCTTCTACTACGCAGGCTGGGCGGACAAGCTGGACTACGCATTTCCGGGGCGTCGCGCGCGATCGCTCGGCGTGGCCGGGCAGATCATCCCCTGGAACTTTCCGCTGCTGATGGCAGCCTGGAAGATCGCGCCGGCACTCGCGTGCGGCAACACGGTTGTGCTGAAGCCCGCGGAGACAACGCCGCTCACCGCGCTCAAGCTCGCCGAGCTCATCCGCGACGTGGGGCTGCCGCCCGGGGTCGTGAACATCGTCACCGGCGCCGGGGAGACCGGTGCGGCGCTGGTCGATCACGCCGACGTCGACAAGATCGCGTTCACCGGGTCGACGGAGGTGGGACGGCTGATCCAGCGCAGACTCGCCGGCACGGCGAAGCGCTACACGCTCGAGCTCGGCGGCAAGGCTGCCAACGTAATCTTTGCGGATGCCGCGCTCGACCAGGCGGTCGAGGGCATCGTCGACGGGATCTTCTTCAACCAGGGCCACGTCTGCTGCGCGGGCTCGCGGCTGCTGGTGCAGGAATCGGTCGCCGACGAAGTGATCACAAAGCTCAAGGACCGGATGGAGACGTTGATCGTCGGCGACCCGATCGACAAGAACACGGACATCGGCGCGATCAATTCTGCTGCGCAACTCGCGAAGATCGAGGACTATCTCGAGGTCGGACAGGCCGAGGGTGGCGAGATGTACCAGAGCGGGAGCCGCCTGCCGGAAGCAGGCTACTGGTGCCGGCCGACGCTTTTCACAGGCGTGTCGCAGTCGAGCCGCGTCGTCCAGGAGGAGATCTTCGGCCCCGTGCTCGCAATCCAGACCTTCCGCACCTTCCAGGAGGCGCTCGACAAGGCCAACAACACGCCGTACGGATTGTCAGGCGGCATCTGGACGGACAAGGGTGCGAAGATCTTCCGCATGACCCGCGCGATCCGCGCCGGGGTCGTCTGGGCGAACACCTTCAACAAGTTCGACCCCACCGCACCGTTCGGCGGCTACAAGGAAAGCGGCATCGGCCGCGAAGGCGGTCTGCACGGCCTCGATGCCTACGTGGAGCTCGTCTGATGGCCGCGCGCGCCGGAAAGCGCTCGAACGGAGCGCCGGCGACCTCGAAGCCGCGTTCCAATGGCGCGTCGGCGCGCCTGCCAATCGCGAAGACCTACAAGCTATACGTCGACGGCAAGTTCCCGCGCAGCGAATCGGGCCGCTACTACCCGCTCGAGCGCGGCGGCCGGCTGGTCGCGAACGTCTGCCGCGCGAGCCGCAAGGACTTCCGCGACGCCGTGGTCGCGGCGCGAAACGCGTTTGCCACGTGGTCGCAGGCGAGCGCATATCTGCGCGGCCAGATGCTGTATCGCGCGGCGGAGATGCTCGAGGGACGTCGCGAGCAGTTCGTCGCCGAGCTCGTCCTCCAGGGCGTGGCACGCGGCCCGGCGGCCGCCGAGGTGACGGCGACGATCGACCGGCTCGTCTACTACGCCGGCTGGGCGGACAAGTACCAGCAGGTGTTCAGCTCGGTCAACCCGGTCGCCACTTCGCACTTCAATTTCTCGGTCCTCGAGCCGACCGGGGTCGTCGCGATCATCGCGCCGGAGCCGAGCGCACTTCTCGGCCTGGTTTCCAACGTCGCGCCTGCCGTGGCCGGCGGCAACACCTGTGTCGTGCTCGCCTCCAAGACGCTGCCGCTCACGGCCGTGAGCCTGGGCGAGGTGCTGCAGGCCTCGGACTTTCCCGGAGGTGTCGTCAATGTGCTGACCGGGTGGCGCGAGGAGCTGGCCGAGCAGTTCGCCTCGCACATGGACGTCAACGCTGTGGTGCACTGCGATAATGATGCGGAGATGGCCCGGCGCGTGCAGGTCGCGGCAGCCGACAACATCAAGCGTGTCGTACTGCGCGCTGGGCTCGACTGGTACGCGGACGAGTCGCAGAGCCCCTACCTGATCCGCGACACGCAGGAAACGAAGACGACCTGGCACCCGATCGGCGCCTGAACCGCGTTCGCCGCCCTGCTATCGTCGACTGACTCCCTCAAGACCGTGGCGCACGTGCGCCGAGCTTCCGCGCCACTTGTCGGCCGACGTCCAGGAGCGCCTGATCGCCGAGTCGCCATTCGGTGGTCAGGTAGACGACCTTGCCCGTCGCTTGACCTAGCCACAAGTTGTGGAAGTCGGCTGGCAGCGTGTAAGCCGTGATGAACTGTTCGCCGTAGACCAGCACCGCGGCGAACGCGAGGTCCCAGTCGTCACTGGCACCCTGGGGCTCGAAGCGGAGGTAAGCCGGCGTGCGATTCAGATCGTCGGAGTCGAGCGGTAAACCCTGTCGTGGATCGTTCCGATCCGCGTTCTTCACGCGTATCTGTGTCGGCGCGAGGTGTGGCTCATTCGGGGCTGCGCCCAGGATGTACTCGCGCCAGGAGTGCTTCTCGTAATCATCAGCCGTCGAGTCAAGACGAAACTCCCGTCCCCCGAGCCCAAGATAGACCCTGCCGTCGGTACCGGCCCCATCCACGTTCCCGGTGATGATCTGACACAAAATGCCCGAGATCCTGCTCATTGGTGTCCCCTGACGCCGGCACGCGATCACTGCTCCGGCGATGTGCGTACCCTCATCGCGCGCTCAGCCAGTCAAGATTGATCTGTCCGGATCGCTCGATCAACACTCACCAACGGAGGTTCAGCCGCTCCAGCCCGCGGAATACCAGGCCGGGGCGGTAACGCGGCGGATCCCCATCCAGCCGCAGCGTCGGCAGGCGCTGCAGCAGCGTCTCGAACAGGACCTCGAGCTCGAGCCGCGCCAGCTGCGTACCGAGGCAGAAGTGCGTGCCGGCGCCGAAGGCGAGATGCCGGTTCGGGCTGCGCCCGACGTCGAACTCATCCGCACGCCCGAAGGCACGCTGATCGCGGTTCGCCGATCCGTACAGGAGGCCGATCATCTCGCCGCGGCGCAGCTCGAATCCGCCGTGCTCCATGTCCTCGAGCATGTAGCGGTGGAAGAGCTGAAGCGGAGCGTCGTAGCGCAGCATTTCGTCGATCGCGGACGGCAGCAGCGACGGATTCGCGCGCAAACGGGCCATCTGCTCCGGGTGACGGAGGAGCGCCCACAGCCCGTTGCCAGCCGCGTTCGCGGTTGCCTCGTGCCCGGCGTTGAGCAGCAGCATGCACACCGAGATCAGCTCGTCGGCAGCGAGGCGATCGCCCTCGTCGACGACCGCCACCAGGGCGGAGATCAGATCCTCGCGCGGGGCGGCGCGGCGCTCGGCAGCAAGCTCGGTCAGCATTGCCGCGAACTCGGTGGTGGCGAATTCCGCGCGTTCCTCATCCTGCGTCGTGTGATCCTTCTCGTAGAGCCGCACGATCCGGGCCGACCAGGGCCGAAGGCGATGGCGCGCCTGCTCCGGCCAGCCGAGCAGCTCGGCGATCACCTGCACCGGCAGCGGCGCCGCGAGATCCGCAACGAAGTCCATCTGCCCCTGCTGCATCCGCTCGTCGAGCAGGCGCTCGACGAGCGCGCGAACACGATCACGCAGGTCCGGTATGCGCCGCGGACCGAACGCCGCCGCCACCAGGCGCCGAACGCGCGCGTGGTCCGCGCCCTCGGTCTCGAGCAGGTTGACACGGACGTAACGGCTGTAGTTCGGCAGCCTGTCCCAGCCTGCCTCGCGACGGCCGTGCGCCAGCGCCTCAGGGCTCGTCACGTGGTCCATACTGCGGCCCAGGCACGAGTCGAGCACGAGGCTTCGAACGTCGTCGTGGCGCGCGAACAGTGTCAGGCCGATCTGCGCCGAATGAAAGACTGGGGTCTCGTCGCGGAGTCGTGCATACACGGGGTACGGGTCCGCGGCAAAGGCGGGATCGTAGGGACGAAAATCGACCTCGGGCGCGCGGCTCATGAATGCGGCGCGCGACCCTCTCCTACTGGGGCCGCAGCAGGTCCAGCACCGGCGCGAGCTCGGTCTTGCCCGCCGCGATTTCCTCGAAGGACAAACCGGCGAGCTCGTGCGGGAAGACGATCCACGCATCGGTCTTGTGCAGGAAGTAATCCGGGACGAGCGTCGTCTGGTTGTTTCCCGGCTTGTACCAGGGCGTGGCGATCTTCACATTGCGCGGCATGTTGAGCCGCATCTTCTCGGAGAGCTCCCGGAGCAGCGCCTGGATGCTGTTGCCCGAGTCGAACACGTCGTCGACGACGAGTAGCGAGTTCGCGGCGTTGGCCTCCTCGATGATGTAGTGCAAGCCGTGCACGCGGATGGTCTTCGAGCGCTGGCCGATGCCCACGTAGGCAGACGTGCGTACCGCGATGTGATCGGGGCGCACGCCGACGTACTCGAAGTATTCCTGGATCGCGATGCCGACCGGCGTGCCGCCGCGCCAGATCCCGACGATGAAATCGGGGAGGAAGCCGCTCTGGTGGATCTGCGCGGCCAGCCGGAAGGAGTCCTGCAGCAGGCTGGTCGCGGTGACGTAGATCTTTTCCATGCCGGGCCGTGGGTCGTCTGGACGCGGCGCAAGATACCATCAAAGCCGCATCCGGATTCTTCGGCATTCCGGAAGGATCAAGGCTCGGGGGCGGACGGGCGTCACGCGGGCGCTCGCTAGAGCTCGTCGCTCCTCGTCTCGCGTGCTGCTGCCAGGCCGGCCAGGGTCAGGAGCGCCGCGCCCGTGAGGTAGTAGCCGACGTACTGCAGCCCGTAGTTCGTCGCGAGCCACGTGGCAATGTATGGCGCGAGCGACGCGCCGAAGATGCCCGCAAGGTTGAACGTGAGCGAGCTGCCCGTATAACGGACGGAGGTCGGGAATAGCTCCGACAGCACGGTGCCCAGCGGGCCGTACACGAGCCCCGTGAGCGACATCCCCAGGATCATCGCGACCACCGTGCCGACGAAACCCGATTCCAGGAGCGGCGCCATCACCAATCCGAACGCCCCGATCAGGACCGCGACCCAGATCAGCGTGCGGCGGCGTCCATACTCCGCGAGCCGGGCCGCGATCGGGATCGTCACGCCAAAAGCGATGACGCCGAGTTGCTGTATCAGCAGGAACTGTTCGCGTGGGTAGCCCAGCCTGCTGGTGCCCCAGGAGAGCGCGAACACCGTCATCAGGTAGAAGAGCACGAAGGCGGCCAGCGAGATGAGCGTGCCCACGACGAACGTCCGCGGATGATCGCGCAGGACGGTAAGCATCGGCACCCGGACGCGCTCGTGGCGGCTGACCGCTTCGCGGAACACCGGCGTCTCGTCGATCGAGAGCCGCACGTAGAGGCCCACCAGCACGAGCACGGCGCTCGCGAGGAACGGGATGCGCCACCCGAACGAGAAGAACTGCTCATCGGTGAGCGATTCGGAGAGCACTATGAAGACGCCGGTCGACAGGAAAAATCCAATGGGGGCGCCGAGCTGCGGGAACATGCCGTACCAGGCGCGCTTTCCCGGCGGAGCATTCTCGATCGCCAGAATCACGGCGCCTCCCCACTCGCCGCCGAGGCCGATGCCCTGGCCGAACCGGCAGATCGCGAGAAGGAGCGGCGCGGCAAAGCCGATCGTCGCATATGTCGGCAGCGCGCCGATCATCACGGTCGATACACCCATCGTGAGAAGCGCCGCCACGAGCGTGGTCTTGCGGCCGACGCGGTCTCCGAAGTGGCCGAAGAGTGCTGACCCTATCGGCCGCGCCAGAAATGCGATCCCAAACGTGGCGAGCGACGCGAGCGTCGCCGCCGCCGGCTCGGACGCCGGAAAGAACAAGCGGGGAAAGACGAGGACCGCCGCGGTGGCGTAGATGTAGAAATCGAAGAACTCGATGGTCGTCCCGACGAGACTGGCAAACAGCACCTGTGCCGGCCGGTTCGCCGGCCGCACAACTCCGCTCGTCGAAGACGGGGACGACACCATGCAGCGTTCGGATTCTCGGGCGTCCCCGGACCAGTCTTAGACTACCGCATATCGGCTGAACGGCGGTCTGCACGCCTGACGAACTTCACGGCGGGCGAGCGTGCCCTGCCCAAAGATAAACCCCCGCCGGATCGCTCCAACGGGGGTTTTGAAGGCTCGAGCCACGGGTTCGCGGGCGGCACGACCGCCGCCCGCGTCCCCGCAGTCTGCTGGACCGATTAGAACCGGCGAGGACGATCCGACTTCGCCTGCGCCTCGTTCACTTTGAGCGCACGACCGTCCATCTGGTAGCCGTTCAGGCTCTGGATGCTGCGGGCGGCGTCGGCCTGCGACATCTCGACAAAGCCGAAGCCGCGCGGCTGACCGGTGTCACGATCGGTGATCAGGGCGACCGACTCGACCGTCCCGTGCTGCGAAAACAGCGCCCGGACAGCCGCTTCGTCGGCGGAAAAAGGCAGATTGCCTACGTAAATCTTAGCCATTGCAAAGTACTCACTGACTGATGGCCTGGCGACCGATCCATGCTGGATGCAGGGCGCCGTACGGCCGGAAACGAACTGGCGGGGCCTGCAACATGCGCCGGCCCGATTGCCGAACAAGCGGATGCAACGCGACCCCTGCCGCGTGGATCAGAAACTCTTCGACTCAGAGGGGACCTGAGGCAGATGTTGCGCCATTGTCGGCGCCGGCCGTCAGGGACAGACAAGGAGAAGGGTCGCTACCCGCGGGTAGTATACACCCGCGCGCTTTGCGAAGTTGAAGGAGATGCGTTGGCCTGTGAAGCAGCGGCAGGAGGTGTCGTCGCGCCGCAGACATAAGGCATAACATGCCGCGGTTTCGCACCTTCCAGTCCATGGCCGCGTGAGACGCAACGGATGCCTACGGAACGAGTCCTCATTACCGGGATCTCCGGTTTCATCGCCAAGCACTGCGCCGTCGAGCTGCTGAACGCCGGCTACCAGGTGCGCGGCACGGTGCGTTCGCCTGCCGCACGCGATGCGGTCCGCACCACACTCGGACACCACGCCGACGTGAGCGCTCTCGAGTTCGCCGAGGCCGATCTGCTGGTTGACGATCACTGGGCGGGCGCGGTGGCCGGCTGCAACGCTGTGCTGCACGTCGCCTCGCCCTTTCCGAGCAGCCAGCCGAAGGACGAGAACGTGCTGATCCGCCCCGCAGTCGACGGCACGCTGCGCGTCCTGCGTGCCGCGGCCGCCGCGGGTGTGCCGCATTTCGTGCAGACCTCCTCGGCCGTGGCAATCATGTACGGCCATCCGCCCGGGCGTACGGCGCCCTACACCGAGACGGACTGGACACCGGTCGAGGCCCCGGGTGTCACGGCCTACGCCAAGTCGAAGACGCTTGCAGAGCGCGCGGCGCGCGACTTCATCGACAAGGACCGCTCGGGTATGCGCTATGCGTCCGTGAATCCGGGCTTCGTGCTCGGGCCCGCCCTCGACCGCGACGTAGGCGCCTCGGCAGAAATCATCCAGATGTTCCTTAAGGGCAAGTACCCCGCCTGCCCGCGGCTCTCGTTTCCGTGCGTCGACGTCCGCGATGTCGCGCGGATGCACCGGCTCGCGCTCGAGACCGATGCGCCGCCGGGTGGGCGCTACCTGGGAGTGTCCGAGTCGATCTGGATGCTCGACATGGCGCGCGCTATCAAGGCGTCGCTCGGCGCAGTCGCGCGCAAGGTTCCGACCCGGCCGATGCCCGACTGGGTGCTGCGCCTGGTCGCGATCTTCGATCCCGTGGCCCGCCAGGCCGTGCCCGATCTCGGGCGCTGGTACGGGGTCGACAATACGCGGACCCGGCGCGCGCTCGGAATGGAATTCATTCCCGCATCGAAGGCCGCATCTGACATGGCGGACAGCCTGGTGAAACTCGGGCTGGTCTGACGCGCAGTCGCCATGGACGTGCTGGTCCTCAACGAACGCGAGATCCGGCGCTGCGTGTCGATGACCCCCGAGGCGGCCGAGGCCGTGGCGCTCGGTTTTGCCCGTCTGTCGGAGGGGCGGGTCAGCATGCCACCCGTGGTGAGAGTCGACATCCCGCGCCATCGCGGCGAGGTCGACATCAAGACAGCGTATATCGAAGGTCTCGACCATTTCGCGATCAAGATCGCCTCCGGGTTCTTCGACAACACCTCGCTTGGCCTTCCGTACGGAAGCGGGCTGATGCTGCTCATGAGCGCGGTCACCGGAATGATCGAGGCCGTGCTGCTCGACAACGGATATCTCACCGACCTGCGCACCGGCATCGCCGGGGCGATCGCCGCCCGGCACCTTGCGCCGCGCGGGATCGACACCGCCGGCGTGATCGGGTCCGGTATGCAGGCGCGCTACCAGCTGCGGGGGCTCCGGCTGGTGCGCAATTTCCGGCGCATACTCGTGCATGCACGCACTCCGGCGTCCGTCGAGCGTTACGCCGACGAGATGCGTCGCGAGCTGGGCGTGGAGGTGTCGGTGGCGGCGGACGCCGAATCGGTGGTGCGCGAAAGCCAGTACGTGGTGACGACGACCCCGACGCGGGAGCCCTGGCTGCGCGCCGCGTGGCTGCATCCGGGGCTGCACATCACGGCCGTCGGGGCCGACGGCGAACACAAGCAGGAGCTCGATGCCGACTGCTTCGCGCGGGCGGACCGCATCGCGTGCGACAGCCGCCCGCAGTGCTCCAGGCTCGGCGAGCTGCACCATGCGGTCGACGCCGCGGTCATCCGGCCCGATACTCCGGTGGTGGAGCTCGGCGAGCTCTGCAGCGGGCGCCAATCCGGCCGCTCGGGCGATGACGAAATAACCATCTGCGACCTCACCGGTGTCGGCGTCCAGGACACGACCATCGCCGTCGCGGCATTCGGCGCGGCGCAGGGACTCGAGCTGGGCAAGTCGTTCGAGGTCTGAACGCATGCAGATCGAAAGATTCGAGATGGAGCGCACGCAGTGCCTCTACGAGAACGTGGTCGAGCTCAACCTCTCCGAGAGCGGCGTGCTTCCGCTGCGCGTGGAGGAGCTGATCGAATCGCCCGCCGAACGCCAGCAGTTCCTCGAGCAGAGACTCTGGTACTGCGAGTCCGACGGCTCGCGCGCCCTGCGCGAGCGAATCGCGCAGTTCTACCCGGACTGCGCGGCCGCCAACGTCACGATCACGAACGGCGGGTCGGAAGCGAACTACGTGTCGCTCTGGGCGTTGCTTGGCGGCAAGGGTCGGCTCGCCTGCATGCTGCCGAACTATCTGCAGGCCTGGGGCCTCGGTCGCGCGTACGCAGCGGGGGCGGACGCATTTCACCTCGTGGTCCGCGAGGAGCGCGGCGTACGCCGCTGGGCGCTCGACCTCGACTCGCTCGAGCGCGCGGTAACGCCGCAGACGACGGTCGTGCTGGTCACGAATCCGAATAATCCGACCGGCGCGGTGCTGAACGCGGCCGAGATGGACGCCGTCGTGACAGCCGCGAGGCGGGTGGGCGCGTGGCTCATGGTCGACGAGATCTACCGCGGAGCAGAAGTGGATACGGATGCGACCACTCCGACTTTCTGGGGCCGCTACGATCGCGTGATCATCACGTCGGGGTTGTCAAAGGCATTCGGCATGCCGGGGCTGCGGATCGGCTGGGTCGTTGCGCCGCCGGAGTTCATCGAGCAGACCTGGATCCGCCACGATTACCTCACGCTGACACCGGGGCTGCTCAACGACCGGATCGCGGCGATCGCGATGGAGCCGGCGCGTCGCGAGCGCATCCTCGCCCGCACACGGCGACTGATCCGTCAGAGCCTCCCTGCGGTCGAGCAGTGGATCGACGCGCGCCGCGATCTGTTCGACTACGTGCGCCCCGTCGCCGGCGCCATCGCCTATCTCCGGTATTCGTTCGACATGGATTCCGTCGAGCTGTTCGACGTGCTGCGCCGCGAGCATTCGGTACTGGTGACGCCCGCCGGCCACTTCGGCGATACCGGCGGCCTGCGCTTTGGCTTCGGCTACGATGCGCCGAAGACGATGGCCGGCCTGGCGCGGCTGGACGAGTTGATCGCTCGCCGGGGTCTGCGCGCGAAGCGAGCCCAGACCTACGACCGAGATCGCGCGCGAAGCCTGAGTTCTAACGAATCCTGAATTCGTGGATGACTTCCGGAATCGAGGCTTCGTTCAGCGGCGCCATGATGTGCGCCCCCGACACGCCCGGTATGTCGGCGAGCTGCCGCAGGATGTCGATGCAGATCGATCTGCCTTCGGACCTGGGATCCGCGGCGGCTTCGAGTCGCTGAATGATGGCATCAGGGATCACGGATCCGAACAGGTTGTCGCGGATCCAGCGCGCTTGCTTCGCCGACACGAGTGGCGCGACGCCAACGAGCAGATGAACCTCCTTGCCGAGCGGGATGTCGTGCTCCCGCAGGCGGTCGAGGTAGCGTTGCAGCAGCGACAGATCCATACAAAACTGCGTCTGCACGAACTGCGCGCCCGCGTCGAGTTTTTTGCGTAAGGCTTCCGGCGTCCACCCGGGTTTCGGATCGATCGGCGCGTCCGCGCATCCTATGAGAAAGCGCGCCTTACCACCGACCTTTCTCCCGTGCGGCAGCGCGCCCTTGTCGCGGATCGACGCCGCCGTGCGCATCAGCGCGCTCGAATCGAGATCGAAGACCGGTTTTGCGTCCGCCTGATCTCCCGCCGTCGGATCATCGCCTGTCAGTATCATCACATTGCGAATACCGGCGGCAGCCGCACCAACCAATTGACTCTGCAGCGCAATCCGATTGCGATCGCGGCAAGTCATTTGCAGTATGGGATCGATGCCGTGTCGCAGCAGTATGGTTGCGGCAACGAGGGCGTCCATATGCGCCCTTGCACTGGCCCCATCCGTCACGTTCACCGCATCGGCAAGGCCCGCGAGCGGCCCGGCCTTTGCGAGTAGATCGGCAGGGTCGCACGACAGCGGTGGCGTCACTTCCGCAGTGAGGCAAAATTCTTGCGCTGCCAGCGCGGCCTGCAGTGTTCGGATCGTCACAGCGTATTCCAATGGGACAGCGCGAAAGATCAAAGGTACAGGCTTCGGGATGTCCACGCGACTGCCCCAGTCGAAGTGCGACCCAAAGAGAACGGCGATCAATTCGAATCCAGCATGAACACGCGTGTCGCTTCTCGAGCGATACGGGCCGACGACGAAGGCCGCCAGGACGAGTAGCCGACGGGACAAGGTCGTGCCGTACCTGATCGGGCGGCGAGGTCTGCGCGAGCGCCGTCTGCGGGAGGCTCCTCAGCCGCGCCGGAGCAACTCACGATACCGCGAGTCGTCTGAGAGGCTCGACATGTTCCAATCGTGGCGCGCCCACCATGCGTGACGCCAGCCGCGGCCGATGGCCTCGTCGAGCCGCTGCAGAGCAACATCGCTTCGTCCCAGTACGGCGTGAGCGCTCGCCGCCCAGTACGAGAGGTCCATGTTCACGATGCCTTGAGACTGGACATCATCGAGTTGCGCGAGCAGCTGCTCGAGGTCGCACCGCCCGCTTTCCTCGCCGGCGACGACCCGCAAGTGGGCATGGTTGACAATGTGCGGCAACCGCCAGACCCAGTTGTCGTTGATAGCATCGTCGATAGCCCGGAGGGTGTCAGGCGCTTGTTGCTCATAAAGTGCCCGCGCGGCTTCCAGGTTGCCGACCGCCAGATAGGCCTGTGCGCGTTGTGAAGGTGAGTAGCTGCGGTCGGTGTGGGCATCCGCGATGCGCGCCAGCTCGGAACGATCGTCGCGCACGATGCGTAACGCGACCACGAGGTCCGAATCGAAGGCATTGTCGGGTGAGCTGCGACACGCCGACTCGATCAAGGCAGCGGCTGCATCATCCTCCCCGACCTGCAGCAGGAACAGGCCTTTGCGGGCGAGGTAGAATGCACGTGTCGGAGCGCGCTCGATGGCCTGGTCGATCCAGCGCTGCGCATCCGCAAGTGCACCGCGCGTCGCATTGAGCCGCGCCATCCCGGAATACGGCACGGCGAACCCAGGGTCGATCTCGATCGCCACCGCGAACCGGGCTGCCGCCTCGGTCTCATCGCCGAAGCGCAGCGCATCGAAGCCCGTGTTCGTATTGACGATCGGCGACAGGGGATCGAGCCGCAGCGCTTCCCGATTGCGCGCCCCGGCATCGCGGTAGCGGCCTTGCGTCGTCAGCACCAGGCCGTGCCACACGTGCGCCATCGTGTAACCGGGGTTCAACGCCAGCGCGCGCTCGAGCTCGACTTGCGCCGCGACGAGATCGCCCTGGTTATGGTGGATCAGCCCCAGCGACGCGTGTGCCTCGGCCAGGTCCGGTGCAAGTTCCAGCGCCCGCCGGGCAGCGGGCAGGGCGTGTGTGACCGCACGGATCGCCGGCATGTTGCCGTAGTAGCCAGCGCTCAGCAGCGTGTATGCGTCGGCAAGTCCCGAGTATGCGAGAGCATACGCGGGGTCATGCTCGATGGCCTGCTCGAAGTAGGCCACCGCGCGTTCGAGCGATGCCTCCGTGCGCTTGTGAAAATGGTGGCGGCCGAGCAGGTAGAGGTTGTAAGCGTCGACACTCTGCGTCGCCGGAGGTGACGGCGCACGCTCCTCGCCGGTCGTGCGCGAGCCGATCGCTGCAATGACGGCCGATGCCACTTCGCTCTGCAACCGGAAAATGTCATCCAGACGCCGCTCGAAGGTCTCTGACCAGATCTGGTAGCCATCAGCGGCGCTCACGAGCCGCACATCGATGCGCACGGTGTCTGCCTGCTTGCGGACACCACCTTCGAGCACGGTCGCAACGTTCAGTCGACGTCCGATCTCTCGCACGTCCTCGTGCCGGCCCTTGAACGCGAACGACGACGTGCGCGCCGCCACGCGCAGTCCCGACACACGTGCCAGTTGGTTGCGGATTTCCTCCGACAGGCCGTCCGAGAAGTATTCGTTCTCCACATCCTTACTCAGGTTCGCAAATGGCAGCACTGCGATCGAACTCTCGGGTGCGGCCGGCGGTGGATCTGCGGACTCAGGCCGATCTGGCGTGCGCTCGATGCCCGAGGGAGTGATGTCGAACGCCCACGCAAGCGCCAGCGCAACCGGCAGCCCGACGGCCAATCCAGCGACGACGAAGCGCATGTACTGTGAGGCGTCGAACGCGTCGAGCAGCAGATCGACCGCTTGCGCCAGTATCCATGCGCCCGCGATGTAGAAGAACGCGACGCGCACGACCCGGCGGCGCAGCAGTTCCTTCCAGAATCGTTTCGCATCCGGATGCGCCATGGCAGGTATTGTCCGCGAGTCGCGCGTAGTACACGAAAATATCCACATGTCCAGCTAGATCGGCCTAGGAAGGGTCAAGAAGTGTCGTCAGAAACGAAAAACCCCCGCCGGATCGCTCCAGCGGGGGTTTTGTTTTAGAAGCCTGGCAGTGACCTACTCTTGCATGGCCAAAGACCACACTACCATCGGCGCTGAGCGTTTTCACTTCCGAGTTCGGAAAGGGATCGGGTGGTTCCCGCTCGCTATGACCGCCAGGCAGACCGGCTCACGCGCCGCGCTTTTCGCGCGGGCGGTGAATTCGAATCGGGTATGACGCATGCGTGTCGCTTCTCGAGCGATACGGGCTGACTCACGCAATCGTCGGGAAAATCTCCAGACCGATTGGGTGTTATATGGTCAAGCCTCACGGGCAATTAGTACTGGTTAGCTCAATGCATTACTGCACGTACACACCCAGCC
>Ga0268386_10000043_pt1 | contig 62744 bp, 53 predicted proteins | sample RVTome_15_FD_200260 | JGI IMG/M metagenome (GOLD analysis project Ga0268386, IMG submission 200260) | Soil microbial communities from uranium-contaminated site in the Upper Colorado River Basin, Wyoming, United States - RVT150D86... ... | reverse complement strand
GAGCTCGCGCAGCAGGCCACCGAAGTCAAGCGCATGCTCACCGGCCTTTTCCAGAAGCTGACCGCTGATCGCTGATAGCTGACCGCTGCCGCCGTCAAGATTTCAAGTGTCCTTGGCTATTGCTAGTGCGCCGTCTTCATCAGGTGCGCGCGGAACAACGAGCGGCGGATGCGCCCGAGGAGGCGGCCCCGCTGGACGGGCTTCGTGATGTAGTCGTCGGCGCCCAGGTCCAGGGCCTGCGCCTCGGAGTCGATGGCATTCACCACGGTCAGGAACACCACCGGGATCTGGCAGGTGGACAGGTCGCGCCGCAGCTTGCGCAGCAGCTCCAGGCCGTCCATTCCCGGCATCTGCAGGTCGGTGAGGACCAGGTCCGGCCGGTCCTTGTACACGTTGGCCAGGGCCTCGTCGCCGTTCGCCGCCACCGCCACCGAATACTGCTCCTCGGCCAGGATGTCACGGAGCACGGCGGCCATCGCGGGGTCGTCCTCGACCACCAGCACCCGGCTGGCGCGCGCCGTACCCGCATCGGGCGCGAGCGCGGCCGGGACCGCGGGAGCCTGTGCCTGCTCGTCCTCCAACGCATCCTCGTCGGGAGGCACGACGCGCCGCACCTCGTCCATCAGCGTCGTGCCATGAGCCGCCTTCCGCTGCCCGTCCTCGAACATGCTCACCATCCCGCCGGCCCGGGCGGCCCGCCGCACCACGTCGTCGGAGGCCCGGGCGAGAATCACGCTCCGGACCCGCGGGGTGAGCCGCATCATCTCGTAGACCGCCATGCGGCCCTTGAAGCCGGAGAAGCGACAGGCGTCGCAGCCCTTTGGCGTGGCGGTCCCGTCCGGCCCGACCGTGCGGCAGTCGCACAGCCGCCTCACCAGCCGCTGGGCGAGCACGGCGACCAGCGACGAGGCGACGACGTAGGCGGGCAGGCCCATCTCGACCAGGCGGGTCACCGCGCTCGGCGCGTCGTTCGTGTGCAGGGTGGACAGCACCAGGTGGCCGGTCTGCGCGGCCTGGAAGGCGATCTGGGCCGTCTCCAGGTCCCGGACCTCGCCGACCATCACCACGTCCGGGTCCTGCCGCAGGATCGACCTCAGGCCGGCGGCGAAGGTCAGCCCGGCCCTGTCCGACACCGCCACCTGGCTGACGCCGGTGAGCCGGTATTCCACCGGGTCCTCGACGGTCACGATGTTCGTGGTCTCGGAAAGGAGGAAGTTCAGCGAGGCGTAGAGGGTCGAGGTCTTGCCGCTTCCGGTGGGCCCGGTGACCAGGATCATCCCCTGGGGCCGGCGCAGGACCTCCTTGAATCCGGAGAGCACGGTGCTGTCGAAGCCCAGCTCCTCCAGGGCCACCTTGGCCCGGTCCTGGGCGAGGATGCGCACGACGACCTTCTCGCCGTCCGCGGTGGGCAGCGTCGACACCCTGAGGTCGTAGCTCTTCCCGGCCACCCGGATGAACGTCCGGCCGTCCTGCGGTTTGCGCCGCTCGGAGATGTCGAGGTGGGAGATGACCTTGATCCGGGAGATGAGCCTCCCCTGCACCCGCTTGGGCATGTTCATCACCTTGCGCAGCAGGCCGTCCACTCGATAGCGCAGGTCGATGCCCTTGGGCTGGGGCTCGATGTGGATGTCGGAGGCCGCCGTCCTGATGGCGTCGGCCAGGATGGCGTTCACGAGCTTGACCAGGGGTCCACCCTGGGCCGCGGCCTCGGCGTCCTCCTCGTCCTCCTCCACGTCCTGCTCGGTGACGACCGAGAGCTGGTCCGCGAGATCCAGGTTGTCGAACTGGGCCAGGGACGTCTCCTCGGCGGCATAGAAGCGCTCGAGGGCGGCGAGTATCTCGGACTCCGGCGCCACCACCGGCTTCACCTTGAGCCCGGCGTGGAACGCCACCGCGTCCGCCGCCGCGACGTTCGTGGGGTCCGCCATGATCAGGTACAGGTCGCGCCCCTCGACGAACCACGGCAGGCAGACGTACTTGAGGGCCAGCTCCTTGGTGACCTTGTTGAGAACCTCGTTGGGGATGTCCACCGCAGCCAGGTCGGCTGCCGGGATCTGGAGCTGCTCCGCGATGACCTCGCAGATCTGGACCTCGCTGGCATGGCCGAGGTCCACCAGGAGCCGACCCATGCGCGTCCCCTTGGAGTGCTTCTGGCGCTGAATGGCGTCCTCGAGCTGGTCTGCGGAGATGACGCCGTTGTCCACCAGCATCTCGCCCAGGAAGCGCTTCCGCCGCCGGCCGCCCCCGGGGGGTGCGCCCGGGCCGTCCGGCGGCCGACCGCCCACCGGCCCTGGTCTGTCGCTCGTCATGCTTCCGCCTGGCGGCGCCCGCTGCCCGGCGCCTGCCCCTGCTCCGCCTCGTGCACGGCGGCCATGATGTCGGAGCCGGGCCCGTAGGCTCCCAGCCCACTGCGCGCGGCGAGGCCCGCCCGCCCCAGGGCCTCCGCGATCTCTGCGCTCCGCGCCTGGGCCTCGGCGTGGCCGACCCCCTGCAGGACGAGGACGAACTCGTCGCCGCCCCAGCGGACCAGCACGTCCGTGGAGCGCGTCCGGCCCCGGATGGCCTCGGCCGCGCGCCGGAGCGCGTCGTCCCCGGCGGCATGGCCTTCGCGCTCGTTCAGCTCGCGGAAACCCTCCAGGTCCAGCAGGAGCACGACGCCGTGCTGGCCGCGTCCGCCCGAGCGCAGGTCGTCGACCAGCTCCCGGAACACCTGGCGATTGAAGCAGCCCGTCAGCGCGTCGGTCTCCCCGAGGACCTTCAGGCGATGCTGAGCCTCCTTGAGCTGCTGGTGGGTCGCGGTGAGAGCCCACTGGGCGGCCTCCGCCACGGCCAGGACCACGGCGAGGCCGAAGAACGTCTGGACCACGAGCACGGCGGACGTTCCCGCCCCGCCGGAAGTCAGGGCGGGAGCCAGGGCCAGCGAGGCGAACAGCAGGGACAGCAGCCCCAGCGCGTTCGCCATGCCGCGGATCCCCCAACCTCCGGGCTCGCGGAGCGGCCACAGCAGCGCGGCCGCTCCGGCATGGGTGGCGGCCAGCATGCCGTGGACGGAGGCCTGGAGCGCCGCGGCGGAGAGGACTGCCGGCCCGGCGCCGGCCAGGAGCAGCGCCCCCGCGGCGGCGACGGGGAACACCACCGCGGGGAGCGGCCCGCGGGAGAAGTCCCAGCTTCCCTTGAGCACCAGCAGGCCGTACACGGCCTGGCCGAGAACCCAGAGGAGGAGGAGCGGCGTGGGGCCGGCGGCGAGCGCCGCCAGGGCCAGCGCCTGAGCCGCCCATGCTGCCGTCCAGGCGCGGAGGTAGGGGCGCGGATCGTGTCGCGCCGCGAGCCGGAAGAAGAACAACAGGACCAGGGTGAGGGCGAGCTGCGCGGCGATCGCCGTGTCGAGCATCGGCATGACCCCGTGCCCGGCCCGCCGACGCCCGGGGGCCCGAAGCGACGCTAGCTTACAACAGCGTGTCGGAGAGCGCACGACACGGCGGCCGGCGTGGCGAGGGTGCCGGGACGCCCGGTCAGCGGCCGGAGCGGGCCGAGCGACGCGGCTTGGGGGCGTAGTAGCCGGGCTTGTGCCGGACCGAGACGTCCGTGCGGCCGCGGACGATCACCGCGATCTGCCGCCAGCCGCCGTCCTGCCGGCGAGGCTCGGGCACGTAGGCGATGCTGTACTGCGACCGCAGCCCTTCCGCGATCCGGCCGTAGAGCGGCTCCAGGTCCTGGAGCCGCTCGGGGAAGTGCGCGAAGCCCCCCGTGACCCTGGTCAGCTCGGTGAGGAAGTGCCTCACCCGTCGGAGCTCCAGCGGGTCCGCGGTCCCGACCTCGCCGGGCAGGCTCACCGCCTGGATCGACACCGCGCTGCGCCGGGCCAGCTCCAGCACCTCCTCCTCGCCGTTGAGGGACGTAGTGTCCCGGCCGTCCGAGAGCAACACGATGGCGAAGCGCCGCATGGGCTCGGCGGAGGCGAGCGGTTGCAGCTCTTTCAAAGCGATGTAGAGCGTGTCGTAGAGGGCGGTGTCGCCCTCGGGGACCGTGGACTGGATCGCCGCCTCGGCACGGGCGCGGTCGGTCGTGAAGGGCTCCTTCACCACCGTGCGGCCGCTGAACTGCACGACCTCGACCTCGTCGTCCGGCCTCAAGCGGGCGACCAGCCGGGTCGCCGCAGCCTGCGCTGCCGCCATCTTGGGCAGCATCGAGCCCGAGGCGTCGATGAGCAGCACCACGGAGAGCGGCAGGCTCTGGCGCGTACATAGGGACAGGCTCTGGCGGACGCCGTCCTCGAAGACCTCGAAATTGGACTCCTCCAGGTCGGTCACGAAGCGGTCTCCGCGCCCCGAGACGGCCACGTTGAGGTTGACGACCTCGACTCCGGTCTCGAAGGTCGGGACCCGCCGGGCGTCCACCTCGGCCGCGATGCCAGCGGACGCGGCGAGCAGAGGGATCGCGATGAGCGCGGTCACTGGTCGCATGTTCTAGCTCCTGGTCGGGCCGAAGGGAGGCCGTGGACGGGAAACGCGGCACCTGCGAGCCGCGTTGCAAGAAGCGAGCCCGCGTCTTGGCCGCTCGAGTCCGGCCCATGACGAGCGCCCCGGAGGTATGATCTCGGCAGAACCATGAAGGTGAGCGCGCAGGCCATGGCCCGGCTCGAGGGTGTCGCGGCGAAGGGCGAGGAGGCGGTCCCCTGAGCCTGATCCGCTTCGAGGCCAACGGCGGTGCGGCCCAGGGGTACCTCGCCCGGCCCGCGGCCGGGACCGAGCCGCGCCGCGGAGTTGTGGTCGTGCAGGAGTGGTGGGGCCTCGTGGACCACGTCAAGCAGGTCGCCGACCGCTTCGCCGGGGCCGGCTTCTTCGCCCTGGCACCGGACCTCTACCACGGTACCGTGACCCGCTCCCCGGACGAGGCGGGGAAGCTGCTCATGGCCCTCGACATCGCCGGGGCCGAGAAGGACCTGAGGGGCGCGGTCGTGCACCTGCGCGGGCTCACCGAGCGCAGGGTGGGCATCGTTGGCTTCTGCATGGGCGGTGCGCTCAGCCTCTTCGCCGCCTGCTCCAACGGGGACGACATCGGGGCCTGCGTCGTCTACTACGGCGGCCACCCGAAGGTGCAGTACGATTTCGGCGGCCTCAAGGCCCCCGTGCTGGGCCACTGGGCCGAGGACGACGACTGGGCGAACGCGACCATCCCGCGGATCGAATCGGCGCTGAGGGAGCGGGGGGTATCCTACGAGTTCCATACCTATCCGGGCACGCGCCACGCCTTCTTCAACGATCATCGCCCGGAGGTCCACGACCCGGCGGCGGCGGCGAAGAGCTGGGAGCGTACGGTGGCTTTCTTCGAGGCCAACCTCTAGCCCCCGAGCTCGCCGGTGATTCGCGTCCCCGCGTTCGTGGTGATCGGTGGGGGAGTGGACGGGGCGGGTGCCGTCCGACGCCTGCTCTGCGCGGTGGCCTCCGGCCGGCTCGCCCCCTGCAACGTCGTCGTCGTCGACCGGGATCCGCGTTGCCCGGCATCGGGGCTGGCGGCACCCCGCCCTGCCCGGGACGGCGGGCCCGGAGAAGTCGGCGGGGGGCGCGTACCCGAGGTACACCTCGCGGTCGCCGACTGGTCCGAGTGGCTCGAGGCCAATCTGGACGTCCTCGATCCCCGCGCGCACCTGGTACCATACCACTGGGCGCCGCACCTGCTGCTCCACTGGCTCGAGGCGCAGCTGGCCCGTTCAGGCGCCTGCACCTCGCGGGGCCCCGCGCTGGGCCCTCGCGGCCTGCCCTTCGAGACCGCGACCCGCGGCGGCGATCGTGCGCTGTCCTATGCGTCATGGCCCTGTCCGCCCGCCTGCATAGAGCCCGACCGCTGCCCCCATACCCGCGGGCCGCGGGACTGGAGCCTCGCCGCCGACCTGGAGGCACCGCGCGCGAGGGACGGGTTCGACGAGCGCGTCGTGTTCCGGTGCCTCCACCTGGTGTGGGGCGTGGGGACGATACCGGTGGCGGACGTGCTGCAAGGGCGCGACCGGTTGGTGCGGGCCGGCGGGAGCCGGAGCATCCGTGCGCTGGTGGCGACTTCCAGCCACTGCCACGGCCTGGCCACTGCCCTCGACGTGGCGCCGCCGTGCGAGCGGGAGGTTGGCGCGACCTGAACCCGAGGCGGCAGAGGATCAGCGCGAGCCTCCGGTGCCGGCGGGACGCGTGAGCAAAGGGATCGTGGTCCCGCGTTCCGAGCAGGTGACGAGCAGCTCGAATCGCCGGGCCCGCGTCTCGGGCCGCGTGGCGCTCATGACCCAGAACGAGCTCGTGCGGCGGTACCAGGGCGGCCGGGACTGGAAGAACGCCCAGGCTCGGGCGTTGCCGCGGAGGGTCTTCAATAGCGCGGGCTCCAGCTCGACCGGCCGCGACTCGTACGAGTAACCCGTGGCGCGGTCCCGGGCGCGGAAGGCGGCGAGGCCGGCAGGGCGCATCCGCCCCTCGGCCTCGAGGCGCGTGGCGTGACGCACGTTGACGGCGCTCCAGCGGCTGCCCTCCCGGCGCGGAGTGAACCGGACGCTGAAGCTGAAGGCGTCCACGCTCCGCCGAACGCCGTCGATCCAGCCGAAGCACAGCGCCTCGTCCAGCGCCTGGCGGTAGGTCATGCCGCGGTCGCCGGCGTGCTGCCTGTAGCAGCGGACGACCAGCTCGACGTCCCGGGCGTGGTTCCGCTCGAGCCAGGCCCGGAACGCGTCCGGGGTGCGGAATGCCTTGGGGCCGGGCACGCGCGGATTCTAGCCGGCCTTCGGGCGCGCGACCCGGTTGCCCGGTAAGCTAGCCGGGTCCGAAGGGAGGACGACGGCCATGGACGGCGGCGGGTTCTGGTCCAACCTCGACGCCCTCGTCGCTTCCAGCCGCATCGTCGTCGATCGGCCACGGGGCAGTCGCCACGGGCATCCGGCGGTCGCATACCCCTACGACTACGGCTACCTGGCCGGCACGATCTCGGGCGACGGCGAGGGCGTGGACGTCTGGATCGGGAGCGGCGGCGGGACGGCCGTCACCGCGGTCGTGTGCACGGTGGACCGCTCGAAGCGCGACGTGGAGCTCAAGCTGCTGCTCGGGTGTTCCGCCGCCGAATGCGAGGCCATCCTGGCGTTCCACAACTCCGGGGACAGGGGCGTCCTGGTGGTGCGGGACCGCCCCGGCGCGGTGACGGCACCCGGGGTCCCGCCCGCGGGGAGCGGTAGAATCCCCGGTCCTGGGGGATCCATGGGTGAGTTCGTCCGCGCCATCGCCGCCGCCGACCTGCCGCCCGGAAGCTGTGCCGAGGTGAGGGTCAAGGACAAGGCGGTCGCCCTCTACAACGTGGGCGGCGCCTTCTACGCCAGCTCCAACACCTGCGTGCACCGCGGGGGCCCGCTCGGCCAGGGCATGCTGGAAGGCGCGGTGGTGATGTGCCCCTGGCACGCCTGGACCTTCGACGTGACGACCGGGAGGAGCACCGTCAACCCCGAGCTGGGGATCGCGACCTTCGAGGTGAAGGTCGAGGCCGGCCAGGTGCTCGTGAAGGTGGACTAGGCCGGTGCCGCGGGCCGTCGCCGATCAGGTGCCGGCGAGCGGGGCCTCCGGTTTCGAGCGGACCTCCCGGGAGCTCTCCGCGCACACCTGGTTCCGCCCCGCGGCCTTGGCCGCGTAGAGCCTCTCGTCCGCGGCCCGGATCAGCTCCTCCTCATTGCCCCCGTCCCCGGGGCAGTTGGCGACGCCCAGGGACACCGTCACCGCCCCGACCGCGGGCAGGGCCGAACCCGCCAGCTCCTGGCGGATCCTCTCCGCCGCGGCCACCGCTCCGGCGAGGTCCGTCCCCGGCAGCAGCAGCGCGAACTCCTCTCCTCCCAGACGTGCGGCGAGGTCGGTCTCTCGCCGCCCTCGCTTGAACGCGTCGGCGACGTGCCGGATGGCCTCGTCGCCGACCGGGTGCCCGTGCGTGTCGTTGATCCTCTTGAGATGGTCCAGGTCCGCCATGACCAGGGAGAGCGGGACGCCGCTCCGGCGCGTGCGGGCGATCTCCACCCGGAACGCCTCGCTGAAGCGGCGGCGGTTGGCGAGCTGGGTCAGCTCGTCCGTGGACGCCATCCGGGACAGGCTGGACAGGAGCCGGGCGTTCTGCACGCCGAGGGCGAGCTGTTGCGCGAGGTCGCGCAGGAACTCGATCAGGCCGGGATCGAAGCGTCGCGGACGGCCCATGCCCGCCAGGGCCACGGCCCCCAGGATCTCGTCGCGCCAGGCCAGCGGCACGAGCAGCAGCGAGGTGGCGTCCCGGAACGGCTTGAGCGGCTCGGGGGGAAGGTTGCCCTCCCCCTGGAACGCCACCGTTTCCCTCTTCTCGGTGAACGCGGCGAGCGCGGGAGCCGCGAGGTCCAGGCGGTGCTCGCGGACCGCGTCGCGTTCGGCCGGGGAGGCGCCTGCCACGGCCACGGCCACCAGCGTGTCCGTACGCGGGACCCGCAGGTACAGGGCGACGCGGTCCGCGCCGCTGACGCCGAGGACCTCGGGGGCCACGTCGGAGAGCAGCGACTCGGCATCCCGGCGGTTCGCCGTCGTCCGGGTGATCCGGGCGACCGCCGCGGCCCGAGACCGCGCCTCCCGCTCCCGGCGGAGCACCGCCCCCGCCTCGATGAAGAGCGCGGCGTGGTCCGCGAAGGCGTTGACGAGCTGGGCCTCCCTCGGACCCGGCAGGTGGCCCGCCTCCAGGGCGACGACCAGGGCTCCCAGGATCTCCCCCTTGGCGACCAGGGGGGACGAGAGCACCTTCCCGCCGGTCCCGGGCATGCCCAGCTCCGGGAGCACCGCGGACGCTTCGGCGATGACCCGGAGCTGGTGGCCCTCCAGGATGCGCCGCAGCTCCGGAACGGAGGCGTGGGACAGCTGCGCGCCCGCCGGCCCGCCGCGGCACGCCGCCACCCGCAGCAGCTCGCCTTCGCGCACGACGGCGGCGGCCACCCGGTAGTTCACCACGCGCCACATCTGGTCCAGTACCGTCTCGAGGGCCTTGTCCTCCGAGAGCGTCCCCACCAGGGCGCGGGACATCTCCTGGAGGCTCTCGTTCAACACGCGCCGGTCCCGCTCCTGGGAGTAGAGGCTTATGTTCTCGAGCGTGACGGCGGCGGCCCCGGCCAGGGCCGACAGCGTCTCGACGTCGGCGGCCGAAAATCCGCCTGCCTTGTTGCGTGCGTAGAGAAGGCCCAGGATGCGGCCGTTCCGCTCGACCGGCACGGTGAGCAGGGAATGGACCCCCTGAGTCGCGATCGAGGGGCTGTACAGGGGATCGTGACCGGGGTCGTTGGAGACGTAGGGCTGACCCGTCCGCACCGCCTGGGCGGAAGCGGGCGCGGCGTCGAGGGGGAACCGGAAGCGGGGGATGGGCTGCCCTCGCGATGCGTAGCTGGGGCGGCGGGCGATCAGCGAGCGGCTCTCGGACTCGTAAAGGGCCAGGTCGCAGCTCTCCGCGCCCACCGCGGCCGCTGCGCTCCGCGCCACCGCCTCGTAGCAGTCCCCGACGTCCTCGCGCAGGAGGAGGAGGGATGGATCGCTCAGCTCCAGTGCGGTCCTCTAGGATTGACCGGTCGGGCGAATCAGAACCCGGCCGCCGTGCCCCTGTCAAGTCTGGACTTTTCCGCGAGGGTATGGCAATAACTCTGATGGAGCGGCGGCGTGCATGGGCCGGCCGCCTCCCCGGCCTGCCGCCAAACCGCCCGAAGGAAGTCACGAACGGACGGCTATGAATCCAGAACTGCGCTTGGCGTCCCTGCTTCTAGCTCTCGCGCCCCTCGCGGCGGCGGCCCAGGAGGCTCCGCCCTCTCCGGCACCCCCGCCCGCAGCCTCGGACACGCCCAGCTTCCCCGCCCAGGTGGAGCTGGTCACGGTCGACGTCGTGGTGACCGACAAGAAGGGCGTGCCGCAAACGGGGCTCACCCGCGACGACTTCACCCTGCTCGAGGACGGCGTTCCCCAGACGATCGCCACGTTCGAGGCGATCCAGCTCCCGGCGACGCCGTCGGCCAGCCCTCCTCCGCGACCGCGCGTCTCCCGCAACGACACCAGGGAGCAAAAGACGGGCCGCACCTTCGTCATCGTCTTCGACGACATCCACCTGACCCCCCAACAGGCCCACCGGGCGAAGGGGGCCGTGGCCTCGTTCCTGACCACCGGGGTGCGGGAGGGCGACCGGGTCACGCTCGTGGCCACCGGGGGGGGGGCCTGGTGGAGCACCCGGATGGAGGCGGGCCGGGAAGAGCTGATCACGATGCTGAAGCGTCTCGACGGCCGCCACATCCCCGACATCTCCAACGAGCGGCTGAGCGAATACGAGGCCATGCGCATCCACGTGTTCCACGACAGCCAGGTGGAGCAACGGGTGTCCCGGCGGTTCGAGACCTACGGCGTGAGCCAGCGCATGGAGCGCGCGGAGGACCAGTTCTACGACGGCGACCCCTACGTCCGCTCACGCGCGTCGGAGGTCTACTTCCAGGCCGTGTCCAAGAACCGCATCACCCTCCAGGTGATCGAGCGGGTGCTCCAGTCCCTGGAGGAGGTCAAGGGACGCAAGTCGATGATCCTGGTCTCGGAGGGGTTCATATACGACCCCAACATGGACGAGTTCAAGCGGGTGGTCCAAGCCTCCCGCCGCGCGAACATGGCGGTCTACTTCGTCGACACCCGGGGGCTGGCCGGCATGCCCGTGTACGCCACGGCGCAGTTCGGACCAGCCATCGACAACCGCGACATCGGCGCCATGTTCATGGAGGACCTCGAGGCGTCGGAGGGGGCGGAGTCGATCTCCGCGGACAGCGGAGGCTTCACGGTGAAGAACACCAACGACCTCTCCAAGGGGATCCAGCGCATCGCCGACGAGTCCCGGACCTACTATCTGCTCGGCTACAACCCCAGCAACACCGCCCGGGACGGACGGTTCCGGAAGATCCAGGTGAAGGTGGACCGCAAGTCCATCCAGGTGAGGGCCCGCCGCGGCTACTACGCGCCGCTGGAGGGAGGTAAGACCGCCCTCGACAAGAAGAAGGACGGTCCGGCGGACCCGGACTTCCAGGTTGCGCTCGACTCCCCCTTCGAGATGGACGGCATCCCGCTCCGGATGACCGCGTACGTGTTCGACGAGACCCTGCTCGGGAAGGCCAGCGTGGTGGTGGCCACCGACGTGGACGTGCGGGGGTTCGCCTTCGAGGAGCAGGAAGGGCGCCTCGAGGACGCCCTGGAGTTCCTGCTGGTGGTGGCCCACCGCGAATCCGGGGAGTTCTTCCGCTACGACCAGAAGGTCGAGATGAAGCTGCTGCCGGCCACGAAGGAGCGGCTGGGGCGCACGTGGTTCCCCGTCGTCCGTGACTTCGAGCTGGCTCCGGGCGGGTACCAGGCGAAGATCGTGGTGCGTGACAAGAACAGCGGCCGGGTCGGGAGCGTGATCCACGAGTTCGAGGTGCCGGAGCTGACCGAGCTTCGGGTCTCGACCCCGGTCCTCACCGACACGCTCCAGCCCACGGAGACCCCCAACGAGCGCCCCCGCCCCGCCCTGCTCGCGCGCCGCGTGTTCCCGGCGGGGTCGATGCTCTACTGCCAGTACGAGGTGTTCGGCGCCGCCAAGGAGAAGGCGTCCGGGATGCCGAAGGTGACCGCCGGGTTCTCCGTCCGCGGCAGCGACGGCACCCTGGTCACGCGGTCGGAGCCCAGCCCGATCACGCCCACCTCGCTCGGCAAGATCTCGCGGATGATCGGGACGCCGCTCAAGAACGCGGGCCCCGGCCACTACGAGCTGGTCCTGACCATCCAGGACGAGCTCGCGGGCAAGTCGCTCGAGATCCGGGAGCCGTTCACGCTCGAGGAGCCGCCGGCCGACACCGCCGCCCAGACGGGGGAGTGAGGACCCCTGGGAACCTCAGTCGTTTTCGGGTGAGGCGGTCGGAGAGGCGGCGGGAGCCCCATCGGCCGGTGCCGTCCCGGCGGGAGCGGAGGGCGTCGCGCCCGGGGTGGCCGGGCTCGGGGTCGCCGTCACCGCGGGGATCTGGTCGAGCACCGAGGCCGGCCTCGGACGGAGCACGGACAGGGCGAGGCTGCTCACCATGAAGACGCCGGCGAGGATCGTGGTGGCTCGGGAGAGCAGGTTCGCCGACCCACGCGGCCCGAACGCGGTCTGTGTCCCGCCGCCTCCGAAGGCGCTGGCGAGGTCCTGGCTCTTGCCTTGCTGGAGCAAGACCACTCCGATGAGGAAGAAGCAGGCGATGATGTGGAGGACGATGACAAGGTAGTACGCGACGTTCATGGTCTCCCCGTCAGGTGGGCGGGCTCACTGCCCTTCCCGGAAACAGCCACTATACAACAGGATCTGTGCCGCCAGGACGGAGCGACGCGCTGGCGGGGATCCGCTCGTACCGGGTCCTCCTTCCCGCCGGCTATGTTTCCGAGCCGCGGCGGCGCTACCCGGTCCTCTACTTGCTCCATGGGAAGGGCGGCGACCAAGACGACTGGGCGGACAAGACGAGGCTCGCGGAGCGCCTCGGCGGCGCCGGCCTGCTGGTCGTGATGCCGGACGGCGACGACGGCTGGTACATCGACGGCGCAGCCGAGGCCAGCGGGTACGAGACCCAGATCGTGGGGGAGCTGATCCCGCACGTGGACTCGCGCTACCGCACCATCGCCCGCCGCGACGGCCGGGCGGTGCCGGGCCTGTCCATGGGCGGATACTACGAGCACCACGAATACCCGGGGGGCACACCTGGGAGTACTGGAACGCCCGCCTTCCCGACCAGCTCCGGTTCGTCCTGAAGCACGTCGCGCCAGGGGAGTGACTCCATCGCGGTCCCCAGGGTCTGCGGCTGGAGAACTGGCGCCAGGCCTCGGACTGAGGCCGACGGTTCGCGGGCGATCACCCCCGCGGGAAGTGGACGATCTTGAGGAACGACTCTGCGGTCAGCGAGGCGCCGCCCACTAGGGCGCCGTCCAGGTCCGGCTGGGACATCAGCGCGCCGATGTTGTCGGGCTTGACGCTGCCCCCGTAGAGTATGCGCAGGGCGGCTGCGACGGGCTCGCCGTGGGACGCGGAGACCCGGCGGCGGATGAAGGTGTGGACCTCCTGGGCCTGCTCGGGGGTGGCGTTGCGGCCGGTGCCGATGGCCCAGACCGGCTCGTAGGCGACGACGCTGGCGGCGGCCTCGTCGGGAGTCAGGGCGCGGAGGGCGCGCTCGAGTTGGCGCTCGACGACATCCATCGTCCGGTCGGACTCGCGCTCGGCCAGGGTCTCGCCGACGCACACGATCGGCGTGAGCCCGGAGCCGTGGGCGGCCTTGGTCTTGCGGGCGACGCCCTCGTCGGTCTCGCCGAAGAGCTGCCGCCGCTCGGAGTGGCCCAGGATTACGTGCGTGCAGCCGGCGTCGCGCAGCATCAGCGCCGAGACCTCGCCGGTGAAGGCGCCCTCCTTCTCCCAGTGCATGTCCTGCCCCGCCACCGCGACGGCGCTGCCGCGCAGGGCCTCCACTACGGCGTGGATGGACGTGAAAGGCGGCGCCACCAGCACATCGGCTCCGGGCCGTTCGCCCTCGAGCCCGTCGCGGAGTGCCTTCGCGAGCGACGCCGCCTCGGCCGCGGCCTTGTACATCTTCCAGTTGCCGGCCATCAGGGGACGCCGCATCAAGATCCTCCCTCAGCCGCGCGCGGCTCGCGGATCGGCCTCACGGCCGGTCCTGCAGGCAGGCGACGCCGGGCAGCGGATCGCCGGCCAGGAACTCCAGGCTGGCGCCGCCGCCGGTCGAGACGTGGTCGATACGGTCGGCCAGACCCATCCGAGTGACCGCGGCGACGCTGTCGCCGCCGCCGACGATCGTCGTCCCCTGCGAGTCGGCCATTGCCCTGGCCATGGCCAGCGTGCCCTTGGCGAACGGCGCCATCTCGAAGACGCCCATGGGTCCGTTCCACAACACGATCCGGGCGCGGCCGACCTCGCCGGCGAAGGCCGTGGACGTCAGCGGGCCGACGTCCAGGCCCATCCAGCCCTCGGGCATCTCCGACACCGGGACGGTGCGGCTCTCCGCGTCCTCCTTGAAGGCGGCGGCCACGACGTGGTCCACGGGCAGCCGGATCTTCCCGCCCGCGCGGGCGAGCAGGTCCTTGGCCAGACCGACCTTGTCCTCCTCGACCAGGCTCTTCCCGGTGGTCAGCCCCTGGGCGCGGAAGAACGTGTACGCCATGCCCCCGCCCACGAGGAGCGCGTCCACGCGCGGCAGCAGGCTCTTGATCACCTGGATCTTGTCGGAGACCTTGGCACCGCCGAGGACGGCCACGAACGGGCGCTCGGGCGCCTCGAGTGCCATGCCGAGGTAGCGCAGCTCCTTCTCCATCAGGAGGCCGGCAGCGGACGTCTTCACGTGGCGCGACACGCCCTCGGTGGACGCGTGGGCGCGGTGGGCGCTGCCGAACGCGTCGTTCACGAAGACCGTGGCGCCGGTGTCCTGGATGAGCCGCGCCGCGAAACCCGGGTCGTTGGCCTCCTCCTCCTTGTGGAACCGGACGTTCTCCAGCAGCAGCACCCCGCCGTCCGGAAGCGCCGAGGCGAGCCGCTGGACCTCGGGGCCCACGCAGTCCGGCGCCATCTCCACGCGCCGCTCCAGCAGCTCGGCGAGCCGCGACGCGACCGGGGCCAGGCTGAACTCCGGGGCGAGCCCCTTCTTCGGCCGCCCCAGGTGCGAGGCCAGGACGACCCGGGCCCCGGCACCGATCAGGTGGCGCAGCGTGGGCAGCGAGGCGCGGATCCGGGTGTCGTCGGTGATCGTGCCGCGCTCGACCGGCACGTTGTAGTCCACGCGTACGAAGACCCGCGTGCCCGCGAGATCGGAGACGTCCTCGACCGTCAGCTTCGCCAAGGTCTCGCCTCCTCCGCGACGTGCGGCGATCCGATCGGGGGAAGGGGCGCGCGGCTCCGCGCCCCTTGCCTCGCTAGCGGTCCTTCGCGGCCATGAAGTGGAGCAGGTCCTTCATGCGGCTGGAGAAGCCCCACTCGTTGTCGTACCAGGAGAAGACCTTGGCCAGGTTCCCCGAGACCACCTTCGTCAGGGGGGCGTCCACGATCGACGAGTGCGGGTTGCCGCGGAAGTCGATCGAGACCAGCTCCTCGTCGCTCACCGCCAGGACCCCCTTCATCGCCCCCGCGGCCGCCTTGCGGAAAGCCGCGTTGATCTCCTCGGCGGTCGCCTGGCGCGACAGCTCCACCGCCAGGTCCACGATCGAGACGTTGGGAGTGGGGACCCGTATGGCGACGCCGTCGAGCTTGCCCTTCAGCTCGGGGATGGCGAGGTGGATCGCCTTCGCCGCCCCGGTGGACGTGGGGATCATGGAGAGCGCGGCCGCCCGAGCCCGGCGCAAGTCCTTGTGGGGCAGGTCCAGGATCTTCTGGTCGTTCGTGTACGAGTGGATGGTCGTCATCTGGCCCTTGACGATCCCGAACCCGTCGTTCAGGACCTTGGCGACCGGGGCCAGGCAGTTCGTCGTGCAGGACGCGTTGGAGAGGACGTGGTGCTTGCGGGCGTCGTACTTGTCGTCGTTGACCCCCAGCACGATCGTGATGTCCTCGCCCTTGGCGGGGGCCGAGATGATCACCTTCTTCGCCCCCGCGGCGAGATGGGCCTTGGCCTTCTCGGCGTCGGTGAAGAGCCCGGTGGACTCGATCGCGTACTCCACCCCGAGGTCCCTCCAGGGGAGCTGGCCGGGGTCCTTTATCGACAGGACCTTGATCTTGCGGCCGGCCACCTGGATGGTGTCGCCCTCCACCGTCACCTCGTCCTCGAGGTTGCCCAGGATCGAGTCGTACTTCAGGAGGTGGGCGAGGACCTTGGCGTCGGTGATGTCGTTGACGGCCACGAAGTCCAGTTCCCGGTCGTGCAACGCGGCTCGCAGGATGTTCCGGCCGATCCTCCCGAACCCGTTGATTCCCACTCGTATGGCCATAGGCTGTCTCCGTGAATCAGGTGTGGACGTAATTGAGGTAGCGGACCTTCGAGGATACCACCATCGAGCGCCGGCCGCTGCGCCGTCTGGTCCACCGCTGCGGCCCGGTGGCCGCCGCCTGCGGCCGGGGCGAACCCCACGCTATACTCTCGACTTTGCGCGAGACTCCGTGTACCTGCTGTACAGCATCGTCCTGGCCGCCGGGTTCGTGCTGTCGCTCCCCTTCTACGTGTGGAAGGGCCGGGCGACGGGCAAGTACCTCCAGACCTTCGGCGAACGGATGGGGCGGCTGCCGGCGTCCCTGAACGCCGGTGGCGAGCGGTCGATCTGGATCCACGCCGTCTCCGTGGGCGAGGTCCTGGCCGCCCGCACGCTCGTGGGGCCCCTGCGCGAGCGCTTTCCCGGCCACCGCGTGTTCGTCTCGACCACCACCGTCGCGGGCCAGGCCGTGGCCCGGAGCTCCCTCACCGAGGTGGACGGGCTGTTCTTCGCGCCGTTCGACTGGGTGCGGCCGGTGCGGCGGGCGCTCGACGCGCTGAACCCCGCCCTCCTGGTCCTCATCGAGACCGAGCTGTGGCCGAACCTCATCCACGAGGCCCGCCGGCGCGGGACCCGGGTGGCGGTGGTGAACGGCCGCATCTCCCCGCGCTCGTTCCCGCGCTACCGGCGCGTTCGCGCCCTTCTCAAGCGCATGCTGGGGGAGGTGGACCTGTTCCTGATGCAGGGCGAAGCCCACGCCGCCCGGGTCCTGGAGATGGGCGCTCCCCGGGAGCGGGTCCGGGTCCTGGGGAACCTCAAGTACGACGCCCTCGAGGAGGTCCTCGCGCCGGACAGCCTCGCCGACCTGATCCGTGACGGCACGCGGCCTCTGTGGGTCGCCGGAAGCACCGTCGACGGAGAGGAGGAGATCGTCCTCCGAGCATTCAAGCGGGTCCGCGAGCAGGTGCCCCAGGCCAGCCTCCTCATCGCACCCCGGCACCCCGAGCGGTTCGCCGTCGTCCCGGGGATCGTCGAAGCGGAAGGGCTGAGCTGCGTGCGGCGGACGTCGCTGCGGCCGGGAGCATGGCCGGAGGGCCACGTCGTCGTCCTCGACACGCTCGGTGAGCTGGCGCGCGTCTATACCCTCGCCACCGTGGTGTTCGTGGGTGGCAGCCTGGTGCCGGCGGGAGGGCACAACATCCTCGAGGCGGCCGTGGCGGGGAAGCCGGTGGTGGTGGGTCCCCACATGGAGAACTTCCAGGAGATCGCCGACGAGTTCGTCGGCGCGGACGCGGTGGTCCAGGTGTCCTCGGCCGACGGCCTGGTCACCGAGGTGGTGCGGCTGCTCAACGACGCCGATCGGCGGGCGGCGCTGGGTGAAAAGGCTCGCTCGCTGGTACACCGGAACCGGGGCGCCCTGCGCACCACCGTGGACGCGCTGGCGGCCCTGGTCGCGTGAAGGACGCGGCGGCCCGCGCATGGCTGGCGCCGGCGGGCGCGCTGTTCGGCGCCGGTGCCGCCCTCCGCGTCTCCCTCTACCGCCGCGGGCTGCTGGCCCAGGCGCGGCTCGCCGGCCCGGTCATCAGCGTCGGGAACCTGAGCCTGGGGGGCACGGGCAAGACCCCGGTGGTGGCGCACATCGCCGCGATGCTGGCCGCCGACGGGCTTCCGGTCGCCGTCCTCAGCCGCGGGTACGGGGGGTCGTTCCGCGGCGAGGCCCTGGTGGTGTCCGACGGGCGCACGGTCGCCGCGGACGCGTCGGCGGCGGGCGACGAGCCGGTGATGCTGGCGCGGTCGCTCCCCGGCGTCGTGATCGCGGTGGGCCGCCACCGCGACGTCGTCGGCCGCGCGGTGGAATCGCGGTTCGGTCCCCGGGTCCACGTCCTGGACGACGGCTACCAGCACCTCCGCCTGGCCCGCGACCTCGACCTCCTCTGTCTCGACGCCTTCGACCTGGACGACCGGCCCCTGCCCGCCGGCCGGCTCCGGGAGTTCGCGTCGTCCGCGGCCCGCGCGGACCTGGTGCTCGTCGGCCGCGCGGACGAGGCCGGCCCGGAGCGCATGGCCCACATCGAGCAGCAGCTGGGTCCCGAGCGCACGCTCCGCCTCGTCCGACGGGTCGAGGGGTTCGTCGGGCCGGACGGGAGCCCGCGGGAGGCCCCCGGCCGGGCGTTCCTCGTGTCCGGGATCGCACGCCCGGAGCGCTTCCACGCCGACGCGTCCGCCCGCGTGGGCGCCGTGGCCGGTGTGGCCGTCTTCCCCGATCACCACCGCTTCTCCCCCGCGGAGCTCGCCCACGTGGTCGACCAGGCGCGCGTGGCGCGGGCCGACGCCGTCGTCACGACCGCCAAGGACGCCGTGCGGATGCCGGCCCCCGTCGACCTGCCGCTGTTGGTGCTCCGCGTGTCCGCCCAGGTCTCTCCCGAGCGCCGGCTGCGCGAGCGGCTCCTCGCGGTGGCGCGGAGGGCCGCTTGAACCGCCACGCGATGGAGGACCGGGCGGCGGCCCTGGTCGGCCGGTTCCTGGGCCTGCTTGGGCGGCGGGCGTGCCTGGCCGCCGGCCGCTCCGCCGGCCGCGTGTACTCCCGCCTGGACCGGCGCCACGTCGGTATCGCGCTGGACAACCTCCGCCACGCCTTTCCCGACTGGGACGACGCGCACCGGATGCGGGTCGCCCGCGCGGTGTATGCCCATCTCGGGCAGGTGCTCTTCGACGTCCTCCGCCTGGAGGGGCGGCCGCGGGAGGAGATCCTCGCCGAGGTGGACTTCGAGGGGCTCGAGCACCTCGAGTCCGCCCGGTCCGCCGGCCGGGGCGTGCTGTTCGTGGCCGCCCACATCGGACACTGGGAGATCCACGCGGTGGCCCACAGCATCGCCTACGGGCGCGTCTCGGTGGTGGCCCGCCCGCTGGACAACCCGCTGCTCGACGCGCGGCTGACCCGCTTCCGCACCCTGGGCGGCAACGCCGTGATTGCCAAGCGCAAGGCCCTGGGCATCGTCCTGAAGGCGCTGCGCGGCGGCGAGGGAGTGGCGATCCTCATCGACCAGAACGTGCAGGAGCAGGACGGCATCTTCGTGGACTTCTTCGGTCGCAAGGCCGCGACCACGACCGTGGCCGCCGCGCTGGCCTTGAAGACGGGCTGCGCGCTGGTGCCGACGCGGACGGTTCTGCGCCCCGACGGCCGCTGTCGCGTGATCTACGAGCGGCCGGTCGGCCGGCCCGCCAGCTCGGACCGCACTGGCGCCATCGCCGAGCTGACACAGCTCTTGACCGGCGTCATCGAGGGGTGGGTGCGGGATACCCCCGAGCAGTGGCTCTGGATCCACCGCCGCTGGAAGACCCGTCCGGTCTCGGGTGCCGGGAGCCCGGTCGCCGGCGGGCCCGCCGAGATCCTCCCCGGGTCCCCGCCGCGGTCCGCGAGCGGGATGCCCGGTCGCGGCGCCGGTCCTGCGGCCGAGGCGCGCCCCGATGCCGGGGCGGGAACACTGCGGAGCTGAGGTGGACAGCCCTCCGATCCGGCGCCTCCTGGTCCGCGCTCCCAACTGGCTGGGCGACGTGGTGCTCTCGCTGGCCGCGGTCCGCGACCTCCGCCGTAACTTCCCCGACGCCAGGATCGAGGTCCTCGCGCGTTCGTGGGTGGCCGGCCTCTACGGGGCGGTCGCCGAGGTGGACGGGATCCGGACCAGCCACGGCTTCCTGGCCAACGTCCGCTCGATCCGCGGTGTCTTCGACGCGGTCGTCCTGCTCCCCAACTCGATCCGCTCGGCCCTGCAGGCGTTCGTGGCCCGGATACCCGAGCGCTGGGGCTACGCGACGGACGGGCGGCGAGCGCTGCTCACCCGCGCCGTGCGCGTGCCGGCCGAGGTCCGGGGCGAGAGCCAGGTGTACTACTATCGGGCCATGCTCGGCGGGCTCGGCCTGGAGGTCTCGGCCTCGGCCGACGTCTCCATCCGCTGTCCCGACGCATGGGCCGCCTACGGCGCCCGCACCCTCGCCGAGCCCGGGCCCTGGGTCGGCCTCAACCCCGGGGCCGCGTACGGCACGGCCAAGCGCTGGCTGCCGGCGCGCTACGCCGCGGTAGGGGATCTCCTCGGCCGCCGATTGGGCGCCCGGGTCGCGATCCTCGGCGGGGCCGCCGAAGAGCCCCTCGGCCGTGCGATCGCGGCGGCGATGAGGTCTCGGGCCCGTGTCCTTTGCGGCGATACGACGATCCCGGAGCTGGTCGGGGTGATGTCCTCGCTGAGCCTGTTGGTGACGAACGACTCGGGGCCGATGCACGTCGCCGCCGCCCTGGGCGTGCCGCTGGTGGCGATCTTCGGTCCGACCGACTGGGAGGAGACGGCACCGCGAGCCCTCCGTCAGCGCCTCGTCCGCCAGCCCGTGGAATGCGCCCCGTGCCTGCTCCGGGAGTGTCCCATCGATCATCGCTGCATGACCGGCGTGACCGTGGACCGCGTCGTGGAGGAGGCGCAGGTCCTGCTGGCCGGCGGGCATGCCTAGGCCCGCCATCTTCATGGACCGGGACGGGACGCTCTCCCGCGAGGTGGGCTACGTCAACCACCCCTCCCGTTTCTCGCTCTATCCGTACTCGGTGGACGCCGTGCGCGCGATCAACAGCAGCGGGTTGCTGGCCGTCCTGGTGACCAACCAGGCGGGAGTAGCGCGGGGGTACTTCCCCGAATCGGTGATCGACGAGGTCCACGCAGCCCTTGCCGGTTCGCTGGCGGCGGGCGGAGCGCGCCTGGATGGCATCTACGTCTGCGCGCACCATCCCTCGGTCGGCGACCCGCCCTATCGACAGGACTGCCAATGCCGAAAGCCGCGCCCCGGGCTGCTCGTCCGCGCGGCAGCCGACCTCGACATCGACCTCGCACGTTCCTACGTCGTGGGTGACCGCCTCGCCGACCTGCAACTGGCCTGGAGCGTCGGCGCCGTCGGGGTCCTCGTCAAGAGCGGCTACGGGCTGGGCGAGCTGGTCCATCACGCGCCGCGCTGGCCGCGCCGCCCCGACATGGTGGCGGAGCACCTGTTCGAGGCGGTCGAGCGGATCCTGGCCAAAGCACCGGGTCGGGCATGAGGCCCCCGAGCCGAGCGTGAGGCCCGCCGGCTCCAAGGTCGTCGCGGTGGAGGATCTCCCAGGTGTCGCGGCCCACGCACGCGAGTCGGGGCGCCGGGTCGCCCTGGCCAAGGGCGTCTTCGACGTGCTCCATCCCGGCATCGTGCGCTACCTGGACCGGGCGCGCTCGGCGGCCGACCTCCTGGCGGTCGCGGTGCTCGGCGCGCTGGTGGAGCGGGGCCGGCCACTGGTCGCGCCTGAGGCGCGCGCGCACCTGGTCGCCGCGATACGCTCCGTGGACCACGTCGTGGTCGTCCCGGGCGACGACGTGAGCGCGCTCATCCGGAGCCTGCGGCCCGACGTGCTCTGCACCACGCCGGATGCGCTGCCGACCGCCGCCGAAGCCGAGGCGCTCCGCGGCTGCGAAGCGCGGTGGGTGGCCACCGACTGGCGGCAGGAGGACGAGCGGCTCGCGTCCCGAGGAAGAGCGTGACCGCGCTGATCGTGCGCCTGTCCGCGATCGGCGACGTGGTCCACGCCCTGCCGCTGCTGGCGTCCCTCGCCCGGCACGGATGGACCGCGGGCTGGCTGGTAGAGCCGCCGGCCCGCCCTCTCCTGGAAGGCCATCCCTTCCTGGACCACCTCACCGTCGCGCCGGCCGCGCGGGTCCCGGCGCCGCTCGCGGCGGCGCGTGCCGCCCAGGGTCTGCGGGCGCGGCGGTACGACGTTGCCGTGGACGTGCAGGGCCTCTGGAAGTCCGCGGCGTGGGCCCGCCTGGCAGGCGCCTGCCGCGAGCTCGGCGCCGCCGGCCCCTGGCGCCGGGAGCCCCGGTCCGCCTGGCTCCTGCGCGAGCGGGTCGACATGTCCCCGGGGCCGACGCACGTGATCGACCTGAACCTGGCGCTGTTGCGGCCGCTGGGTATCGACGCGGTCGGCTCGCGCGAGTTCGCCCTGCCGCGCTTCGTCGAGGATGGCCGCACGGTCGAGGCGCGGCTGGCCGCCTCCGGACCGGGCGGTGGCCTGGTGGTCCTGAACCCCGGGGGCGGATGGAGGGGCAAGCTCTGGCCTGCCGACCGCTTCGGCGCGCTCGCGCGCGCCCTGCGTGAGCGGGGCCTGGCCCCGCTGGTCACGTGGGGGCCGGGAGAGGAGCCTCTGGCCGCCCGCGTCGCCGACGCTTCCGGAGGCGCCGCCCGGACCTGCTTTGCGACCACGCTCCGGGAGTACGTGGAACTCGTCCGTCGGGCCCGGCTGGTGGTGGCCGCCGATACCGGCCCCCTGCATCTGGCCTGCGCGGTGGGGACCCCGGTGGTGGGGCTCTTCGGTCCGACGGACCCTTCACGCAACGGCCCATTCTCTCCGGACGATCTGACCGTCCGCCGGACGGCGCCCTGTACCCCATGCCACCGCCGACGCTGCCGCATCCACGAGGGCGTCATGGCCGGAATCGAGGTGGCCGAGGTGCTGGCCGCGGCCGACCGGCGGCTCGCGGCGGGTGTGCGCGCGCTTGCCCTCTAGGCTCCGGGTTCCCGCGGGCTACGCCCTCGGCGTGCTCGTCGTCCTGATGGCGCGCCCTTCCCTGGGTTCCGTGGCCGTGGGTCTAGCTCTGGCCACGGTGGGCGAGGCCCTCCGGATCTGGGCGTCGGGGCACATCGACAAGACGCGTGCCCTCGCGACCGGCGGCCCGTACGCCCACACGAGGAACCCGTTGTATCTCGGCAGCATGCTCATCGGCCTCGGCGTGGCGGTGGGGTCCTCGAGCCCGTGGGTGGTGCTGGCGGTTGCGGCATACTTCGCCGCCTTCTACCCGTCGGTGATGCGCGAGGAGGCGGCGTTCCTGGAGGAACGGTTCTCCGAGCGATACCGGGGGTGGGCGCGGCAGGTCCCGTCCTTCGTCCCCCGCCTGTGGCCGGCGGGCCCCCGGGACTCGCGGTTCCGCTGGTCCACGGTGGCGAGCAACCGCGAATGGCGCACCGTGCTGGCGCTGCCGGCGATGGCGGCGCTCCTCTACCTGAGGGGTCTGATCGGGCGCTAGTCCGTGGGCGGGCCCGAGGGCGCGAGCGGCTACGCGTCATCCCCACCCTGGCTTGCGGCGTGTCCGGTTCTGGAGACGGCGGACCCGGCGGGAGTGGCGAGAAGATGGCACGCCGGTTGCTCTTGGTCGCTGGAGGTCGGCCAAGGGGTGGATCGGGTCCCCGTGCTGATCAGGCAATCTGACCATGCCCGTCCAAGCGTGCCGGGCACATCGGCAACCACATTTCGAGCGGGGGGAGGCCGCGTCCGGTGACCCGGCCCGTGTCTCCGGATCGCGGTCCCCTGCCGCCGATCCGGCCCGCCGCCCGGTGGACCGCGCTGATCGCGGAGGTCCGGGAGCCTCTCCTGAGGGCCCTGGAGATCACCTCCCGGCACTCGGGACCCATCGAGGACTCCTGGCGGCGGACCCTCGACCGCCTCGGCTTCACGAGGGAGGAGATGGACGCGGTGGGGGGGTTGCGGCTGCACCTCCATCTCCGGGAATTGAAGTTCGGGGACATCGAAACCTACACGGCGGCGCTCGAGCGCCAGGCGGAGATCCTCGCCGGACGGGGACTGCCGGAGAGTCAGGCGCGAACCGCCCGCTTCTGCCACCTGGAGAGCCTCCTGCCCTATCTCGCCGCAGAGGTGCCGCGGTCCGCGGAGCTCAGCGCCGCGTTGGTGCGCCTCACCTTCGCGGGAGCGTTGTGCATCTCGGCAGGGTACGACAGGGCCCGCGCGGCGAGCTGGCAGAGCTTCGGGGAGCAGGAGCGGCAGCGGCTCTCGCGGGACCTCCACGACGAGATCGGGCATCACCTGGTCGTGCTGAAGCTATACCTGGAGATGATCGGCAAGGAGTCGACCCGCGGGAACCCCCCCGAGACCCGCCGCAAGATCGGCGAGGCCCTGGGCCTCGTCACCCAGGCCATCCAGTCGGTGCGGCGGCTGATCCTGGACCTCGGGCCGGCGGTGCTGGAGGAGGTCGGCTTCCTGCGGGCGGTGAAGCTGTACGCCCGCCAGTTCACCTCCCACACCGGGATCCGGGTGGACGTCCGGGACCGAGGCCTGCCCGCGGCGCTGCCCGCCAACTACGCGACCGCGCTGTACCGGGTCCTCCAGGGCGCGCTGTCGAACGTGGTCAAGCACGCGCGGGCGAGCCGCGTCACGGTCACCCTGGGCAGCCCCCGGCGGGCGATGGTCCGCATGGTCGTGGAAGACGACGGCATCGGCTTCGACACGGAGGTTCCGAGGCAGGCCTATGGGCTGGCGGCGATGAGGGACCGCCTCGCCGGCCTCGGCGGCCGCGTCCACCTGGATTCCCGGCCGGCCGGTCCGGTCGGCCAGCGGTCGGGAACCCGGATCGAGGTCGAGCTGCCGCTGGAAGGGATCGTATGGACCCGCTGAGGCCCAGGGTCCGGCTCCTGATCTGCGACGACCACGAGCTGTTCCGCGAGGGGGCAAAGGCGATCCTGCGCGAGGAGCCCGCGATCGAGGTGGTGGGGGAGGCGCGGGACGGCCGTGAGGCGATGGACAAGGCCCTGCAGCTCCGGCCGGACGTCGTCCTCATGGACATGGAGATGCCGGATCTCAACGGGCTCGAGGCCACGCGCCGGATCCGCCACGCCGAGCCGGCGGTCAAGGTGCTCATCCTCACGATGTACGCTGAGGACGAGCTGGTCGCGCGCTGCCTGGAGGCGGGGGCGTCCGGCTACGTCCTCAAGGACATCCCGGTCTCGCAGCTCGTCTACGCCCTGCACGCGGTGAGCAAGGGGGGGAAGTACATGAGCCCCGGCGCCCTCGAAGGCATGGTGGAGCGGTGCGTGGGCGGCCAGAAGCGCACCGAGACGCGCTACGACCTGCTCACCGACCGCGAGCGCGAGGTGCTCAAGCTCCTGGCGGACGGGCTGACCCCGAAGGAGATCGCGGCTCGCCTGGGGCTCAGCCTGAAGACGGTGGATGTCCACAAGACCAACCTCATGCGCAAGCTGGACATCCACACCCGCGCCGGCCTGGTGAAGTACGCGATCGAGAACAGGCTGATCCGGCTCCGGGTCATGGAGTGAGGGGATAGGGGAGCCATGCGGCCCAGGGGACCCGCCGAGCGTCTGGAAGCGCGCCGATGGCGCGCCCTCCGGCTGTTGGACCAGGGCCTCTCGCTCAACGAGGTCGGCCGCACGGTGGGGTGCGCGGCCAGCTCGGTCATGCGCTGGCGTGACGCCCGACGCCGTGGCGGTGCCGCGGCCCTCAAGGTCCGGGTCTCGCCGGGGCGTCCCCCCAAGCTCAACCCCGCCCAGCAGCGGACCCTGGCGCGCCTGCTCCGTAGCGGGCCTCAGGCCCAGGGCATCCGCCGGGAAAGGTGGACGAGCCCAGCGGTCGCACGGCTGATCCGCTCGGAGTTCGGGGTGAGCTATCACCCGGATCACGCCGGCCGCCTGATGCGCCGGCTGTCGGCCCGACGCGGCCGTGCCGGACGCATCGCGCTCGGCCGGCGGCGCCGTCGCCGGCCACACCGGGGCCGCACGTCCCGCTGAAGTCCTCCCGATCCGTCTCCTCCGGAGCTCCGACAGGGTGCGGCCCGCGGGCGGGCGGCTGGAGCAAGAGGCCGGCCTCGGGGGGGTACCGGGTCTAGGATCGGCGCTTTCGCGTGACGCCCTGACGCGCCTCCATCGGTGACCGCTTTCTGGGCCTTCGGGGACCGTTCTGTCCCGGAGGCTGCCTCTGACGCCCCGCCCCTGCCCGTCCGATTCCCGGTCCCGCCCCCCGACCTCCGCTTCGTCCCCCTGACACCTTTTCAGCCGGTGCCGCCAGAGCGCGCTCCGCGGTGGAGACCCGCGCTCGTCCGGCGATGACGCCCGTAGGGCGCGTCCAGGGCGCGTGGGGAGTTCCACCCGGCCGGCCTCGGGAAGATCTTGCTCCATGGCAGAAGCCTTGCTAGTCCCGGGGTGCACGACCCGCGCGAGGAGAGCCGCCTGATGCCAGCGTCGCCGTCCAGCCTCCGGTGCCTTCCCGTGGCCGCCCTGCTGGCCCTGTCTGCACCGGGAGCGTCCGCGGCGGAGCTGCGAAACCTGCGCTTCGAGCGGCTCTCGCTCGAGGAGGGCCTCTCCCAGAGCCACGTCAACGCGATCCTGCAGGACAGCCGCGGCTTCATGTGGTTCGGTACCCAGGACGGCCTGAACCGTTACGACGGCTACCGGTTCACCGTGTTCAAGCACGACCCGTTCGACCCCACCTCGCTGTCCAGCAACATCGTCTGGGCCATCCACGAAGCGGCGGACGGCACGCTGTGGGTGGGCACCGACGGCGGTGGTCTCGACCGCTTCGACCCGCGCACCGGCGTCTTCGCCCACCACCGCCACGACCCGCGCGATCCCAAGAGCCTGAGCAGCGACCGTGTGCGGGCGGTGTGGGAGACGCGTGACGGGGCGCTGTGGGTTGGAACGGACGGAGGGGGGCTGAACCGGCTGGAGCGCTCGGACGGGAGCTTCACGCGGCTGAGGCACAACCCTTCGAACCACGACAGCCTGAGCAGTGACCGGATCCGGCACCTCATGGAGGACCGGGAGGGCGCGCTCTGGATCTCCACCGACGGCGGCGGGCTGAGCCGCCTCGATCCCGCCCGCACGCGCTTCACGGCGTGGCGCACGAACCCGGCGGATCCGAAGAGCCTCTCGGACGACCGCGTCCGCAGCACCTTCCAGGACCGCGAGGGTGGCGTGTGGGTGGCGACCTACAGGGGCGGACTGAACCGGCTGGACGCGGCGACCGGGACCTTCTCGCGCTTCCGGCGCGATCCGGCGGACCCCGGCAGCCTGGGCGACGACAAGGTTCGGGTGGTCTACCAGGACCGCTCCGGCATCCTCTGGGTGGGCACGGACGGGGGCCTGGACGAGTGGCGTCCGGACGCGCGGCGCTTCGTCCATTACCGCCACGAATCCACGGACCCCGGCAGCCTCAGCGACGACCGGGTGATGTCGATCTACCAGGACCGGGGCGGCGTGCTGTGGGTGGGGACCCAGGGGGGCGGCCTGAGCCGGTGGAACATGGTCACCAGCTCCTTCTCCCTGTTCCGCGTCGATCCCCGGTCCCGGTCGACGTTCACCAGCAATGCCGTGACCTCCTTCGAGTCTGACGGCGGCGGTGTCGTCTGGGTGGGGACGTACCAGGGCCTGAACCGGTACGAACGGCGCAACGGCACGGTCCGGATCTACCGGCACGACCCCCGTGCCCGGCGGAGCCTCAGCGACGATCGCGTCATGTCGCTGCTGGTCGATCGCCGCGGGACGCTGTGGGTGGGGACCCTGGACGGCGGGCTCAACCGCCTCGATCCCGCGACCGGGGGGTTCACCCGTCTCCGGCACGACCCCGACGACGAGGCCACGCTCAGCGGGGACGGCGTCACGTCTCTCCTCGAGGACGCGGACGGGAGCCTATGGGTGGGGGTCTATCGCGGAGGGCTCAACCGGCTGGACCCGCTGACCGGCCGGGTGACCCGCCGCTTCCGCCACGATCCCGCCGCGACCTCGAGCCTGTCCAGCGACCGCGTGATCGCGCTGGCCCGCGACTCGAAGGGCGCGCTCTGGGTGGGCACGGAGGGCGGCGGCCTCAACCGCCTGGACGCCGTTTCGGGGACGTTCGTCCGCTACCGGCGCGATCCGAACGTGGCGGGGAGCCTGAGCGGGGACGTGGTGTTCTCCATCCACGAGGACCGCCGCGGCACCCTGTGGGTGGGCACTCAGGGCGCGGGGCTCAACCGTTCGGACCCGCAGGACCGCGCGGACGGCACGCTGCGGTTCCGTACCTACACGGAGCGCCATGGGCTGCCGAACGACTCGGTGTACGGAATCCTCGAGGACGACTCCGGCGACCTCTGGCTGAGCACCAACCGCGGCCTGAGCCGTCTCGACCCGCGCCGCGAGGCCTTCCGGAACTTCGACACCTCCCACGGGCTCCAGAGCAACGAGTTCAACTTCGGCGCCCACCACCGGGCCGTCACGGGCGAGATGTTCTTCGGGGGCAACGCCGGCTTCAACGCCTTCGTCCCCGACCGCGTGCGCGGCAACGAGTACGTCCCTCCGCTGGCGTTGACCTCGGTGCAGAAGCTGGGCCTCGAGGTGAACGCGCAGGAGATGCTGGCCCGGCATGGCGCGATCCAACTCGGCCACCGCGACTACGTCGTTTCGTTCGAGTTCGCGGCCCTCGACTACTCCGCCCCCGAGCGAAACCGCTACGCCTACAAGCTCGACGGTCTCGACCGCGACTGGATCCAGGTCGGGTCGGCCCGGCGGGCGAGCTACACGAACCTGTCTCCCGGCCGGTACGTCTTCCGCGTCAAAGGCTCCAACGGCGACGGAGCCTGGAACGAGGAAGGGCTCTCGGTCCCGGTCACGGTCCTCCCGCCGCCCTGGCGCACCTGGTGGGCCTACGCGGCCTACGTCCTTGCCGTGGGCGCGGCCTTCCGAGGCTACGTGCGGTTCCAGGCCCGGCGGCTGGGGCGGGAGGCCGAGTACAGCCGCCGCCTCGAGCGCGAGGTCCAGGAGCGGACCGCCGAGCTGGCCCTGCGGAACGAAGAGCTGCACCAGGCCAATCAGAAGCTCGAGGAGGCGAGCCTCACCGACTCGCTGACCGGTCTGGGGAACCGGCGCTTCCTGATGACGCACATCCGCCGCGAGGTGGCGATGGTGGACCGCTACTACCGGAAGGTCGCCGCGGGGACCGGCAACCCGGCCGAGAGCCGGCCCGACTTCGCCCTGATGATGATCGACCTGGACGGGCTGAAGGGCGTCAACGACGCCTACGGCCACGCCGCCGGGGACCGCGCCCTGGTGCAGATGCGCGACGTCCTGGAGCGCGCATGCCGCAAGTCCGACACCATCCTCCGGTGGGGAGGCGACGAGTTCCTCGTTGTCGCGCGCCAGGCCGACCACGAGGTCGCGGACATGCTGGCCGAGCGCGTCCGCCGGGCGGTGGAGGAGCACGCCTTCGACCTGGGCGGGCACCGGCCCGTGCACCTCGGCTGCTCGATCGGCTGGGCGATCTACCCCTTCGTCTCCATGGCACCGGGGCTCCTCACCTGGGAACAGGTGGGCACCATCGCCGATCGCGCGCTGTACGCGGCCAAGAGCAGCGGCCGGAACGCCTGGGTGGGAATCCTGAGCACGCCAGGGACCCCGCAGGCCGACACCGTCCACCTTATCAACCAGCGTCCCGGGGCCCTGGTGCGGGAAGGCTCCATCGAGGTACGGACCTCGCTCACCGCCGGCGGCGACCTGGTTTGGGAGCGTCGGGTGGAGGGCCGGGGCAGCCACGGTCCGGGCCCCTTGGTCGGCGCACCGGCGCTGGCCGGCGCCTGAGCGGGGCCTTCGACACGCGGGGCGCGGACGCGCCCCCCTTCCCTTCGCGCTAGACTCTATCCCTCGCCGCCGGCGGGTGCCGGCCGGGGCGGACGCGGGGGGCAGCAGATGGTGCGTGTCGGCCGGCGGGAGTTCGTCAAGGCCGGCGCCGCCGCCGGTACGGCCGCGGCTACCGGAGGCGCCACGGCGGCGGCCCAGGGCGGCACGGCGGGCGCGGGCCCTGCGATCGCGCCGGGCGGCAGGCCTGTCGTGGTCTCTTCCGCCAACGGCCATCGGCACCGCAACGGGGGTCCCCGGACCTGCGTCGAGGAGGCGTTCCAGCGCATCGTGGGGGGCGACGACGTCCTCGACGCGTTGATCGCGGGTGTCGCGATCGTCGAGCTGGACCCGGAGGACGACAGCGTGGGCTTCGGGGGCCTGCCCAACGCCGACGGGGTCGTCCAGCTCGACGCCTCCGTCATGCACGGACCCAAGCGCCGGGCCGGCGCGGTCGCCGCCCTCGAGGGCGTGCGGACACCCTCCCAGGTCGCCCGCGCGGTCATGGAGTACACGGACCATCACCTGATCGTGGGGAAGGGCGCCCAGGACTTCGCCCGCAACGTGGGCTTCAAGGTCGAGGCGGACCTGAACACGACGAACTCGCGCGCCAAGTGGCTGGAGTGGAAGCGCCGCACCGACCCGGGGCACTTCCCGAGCCCGGAGGCCCGCGAGGAGTACCGCCGCAAGGTGACGCTCGAGATGATGCGGGAGGGGCTCATCGACCCGCATCACTGCTGGGGCACCATCAACTGCAACGGCGTGAGCGCGCGCGGCGACGTCTGCGGCGTCACGACCACCAGCGGGCTCAGCTTCAAGATTCCCGGACGGGTCGGGGACTCGCCGATCCTGGGGGCAGGACTGTGGGTGGACGGCGAGGTCGGCGTGGCCGGCTCCACCGGGCGGGGCGAGGCGAACCTGTTCAGCCTCGCCTCCCGGCTCATCGTCGAGGAGCTGCGGCGAGGCCGGCATCCCAAGGACGCCGGCATGGAGGCCCTGAAGCGCATCCGGGAGAACACCGTCGAGAAGCGCCTCCTGACCGAGAAGGGGCTGCCCGACTTCTACGTCACCTTCTACGTCCTGGACCGCTCCGGCCGCTACGCCGGAGTGGACCTCTACGGCACCTGGCATGGCAAGCCGCGGCAGTTCGCGGTGGCGACCGAGAACGGCCCGCAGATCCTGCCCGTCGAGTCGCTCCTGGGGGAGGGGCCGCCCGCCCGATGAGCGACGCGCCCACACTCGCGGCGATTCGGAGCGCCCGCGAGGGGTTGGGGGACCTCGTGGTCACTACCCCGGTCCGGCGCTGGGACGACCCGGCCCTGGCCCGGGTGCTGGGTCCGGAAACCCGGGTTTTCCTGAAGGAGGAGCTCTTCCAGCGGACCGGGACGTTCAAGCCCCGCGGAGCCCTCTCGGTCATGCTCGACCTCTCCAGGGACGCGTTGGCCCGCGGGGTCACCGCGGTGAGCGCCGGGAACCACGCCATGGCGGTGGCTTACGCCGCGGGCGTGCTGGACACCACCGCGAAGGTCGTCATGCCCCGATCCGCGAGCCCCTTCCGGGTGGCTCGATGCAGGGAGCTGGGGGCGGAGGTGGACCTCGTCGACGACGTCCACGCGGCCTTCGAGCGGGTGCGGCAGATCGAGGAGCAGGAGGGCCGCAGCTTCGTGCACCCTTTCGAGGGCCCGCTGACGGCCCTGGGGACGGCCACCCTCGGTCTGGAGATGGTGACCCAGCTCCCGGACCTCGACGCCGTGATCGTCCCCATCGGCGGCGGAGGGCTGTGCGCGGGCGTCGCGGCCGCGGTGAAGGAGGCGCGGCCCTCGTGCCGGGTGTTCGGGGTCGAGCCGGAGGGAGCGGACACCATGACGCGCAGCTTCGAGGCCGGTTCGCCGCAGGCCATAGACAGGGTGAGGACGATCGCCGACAGCCTGGGTGCGCCGCACGCCGCGCCCTACAGCTTCGGCCTGTGCCGCCGCTACCTGGACGGCCTGGTGGTGGTGGACGACGACGCCCTGCGCCGGGCCATGCTGCTGCTGTTCGAGTCGGCCAAGCTGGCGGTCGAGCCGGCGGGCGCGGCCGCCACCGCGGCGCTGTGCGGTCCGCTGCGCGACCGGCTGCGGGGTAGGACCGTGGGTCTCGTGGTCTGCGGGTCCAACATCGACGCGGGGACCTTCTCCGCCCATCTCGCCGCGGCGGCTCCGCCGGAATAGAATTCGGGGCGGGCCGTTGTCTCCGGAGAGGAGCCCCGTCACCCGCTCCTCGCGCGCCCGGGTGGGGCTGCGGCGCGCGGCGAGACCTCATGCACTACGTGATCGTCGGAAACGGCGTCTGTGGGATGGAGGCGGCCCTCGCGCTCCGGGGGCGTGACGCCGACGCGCGGATCAGCCTCGTGTCCGAGGAGCACGACCACCTCTTCTCCCGGCCCGCCCTGATGTACGTCTTCTGCGGCCAGCTCACGCTGCGCGGGACCGAGCCCTACGATCGGCGGCTCTACGACCGCATGCGGTTCGAGCGCGTCCGGGCCCGGGTCCGCGCGGTCCACCCGGACGAGCATGCCCTGGTCTTCGAGGACGGGCAGCGGCTGCCCTACGACCGCCTGCTCCTCGCCGTGGGGTCGCGGGCGCGACCCGCGCCCTGGCTCGGCGCGTCCGGGCGGGGCCACCACTACTTCGTCACCCTGCGCGACCTCGAGGGGCTGGATCACGAGGCGCGGAGCGGCCAGCGTGCGGTGGTGATCGGCGGCGGCCTGATCGGCGTCGAGGTGGCCGAGATCCTGTTGCAGCGCGGGCTGCGGGTGAGCTTCGTCATCCGCGAGCGGTGGTACTTCCCGGTGGCGCTCGACGAAGCGGAAGCCACGATGGTGGCCGAGCACATGCGGCATCACGGCGTCGACGTCCGGCTCGGCGCCGGCGTGGCCGAGGTCCGCCGGGGGGAGCGGGGACGCCTGGAGGGTGTGAGGCTCGAGACCGGCGAGGAGCTGCCCTGCGAGCTTGCGGTGTCGGCGATAGGAGTCGTCCCGAACACTGGTTTCCTGCACGACAGCGGCCTGGTCCTGTCGAAGGGCGGCGCGGTCGAAGTGGACGAAGCGCTGAGAGCGGGCGTGCCCGACGTGTGGGCGGCCGGCGACTGCGCCAACGTCACCTGGGCGGACGGGACGCGGCGGCCGGAGCAGCTGTGGTACACGGCCCGGGACCAGGGACGGCTGGCCGCCCGGTCGATGCTCGGCGACGAGGCCGCCTACCGGCGCGGCACCTGGTACAACTCGGCCAAGTTCTTCGACCTCGAGTACACCACCGCGGGCTGGGTGCCGGTGCTGCTCAACTGGGACGACACTCCGCTCGACCCGGGTCCCGACGTCCGGTCCTGGTTCCAGCGCGTCCCGGGACGCTTCGAGAGCCAGCGTGTCGTGGTGAAGGGGGACCGCGTGGTCGGCTTCAACATGCTCGGCGGACGCTGGAACCACGAGCGACTGCTCGAGTGGATCCACGACAGGCGGTCGCTGGACTGGGTCCTCCGCCGCCTCGGCGAGGCCCAGTTCGACGAGGAGCTCACCACGCGCTTCCGGATCCACCCCGAGGCGGTGAGGACCGCATGACGAGGGAGCCGTGCAGGCCGGGCTGCTGAACACGTACCAGCGTCCGGCCCGCAACCGATCGGCGGTGGCCTGGAGCCTGTCCGCCCTGCTCTTCGCGTCCTACCTGCTCCTCTACCTCGGGCCCATCCCGGCCCTTGGGATCCGTTTCGACCTCTTCCAACGAGTGGCGGACGCGGCCGGCCTGGGGAGCAAGTGGACGCTCTACGGCCTGCTCTACACCGTGGCGATGGTCGCGGGCGGGGTCTACTTCCTGCGGCGGCACGGCAGCAGCCCCTATCACCGGGTCCGGACGATCGTCGTGGTGGCGGTGCAGGTGGTGCTCGCCTTCGCGCTGCCCCTGGTCATGAAGGTCTTCGCCGGCAACGAGTACTACTTCAGCTATTTCTGGCCGCTCAAGATCGAGTACCTCTATCCGTCCGTGATCCTGGCCCAGCCCTTCCTCATCCTGGCCTGGAGCTTCCTCGGGTCGCTCCTGGCGTTCCCGCTCCTCGCGTACTTCCTGGGCAAGCGCTTCTACTGTTCCTGGGTCTGCGGCTGCGGGGGGCTCGCCAACACCGCCGGGGAGCCGTTCCGTCACCTCTCGGACAAGTCCGCCGGCGCCTGGCGCGTCGAGAAGGTGTCGGTCCACTCGGTGCTGTTCCTGGCGGTGCTGGCCACCGCGATCGTCTGGGTGAACTGGGCGATCGGGCCCAGGCACCCGGACTTCGCCCGCTTCGCTTTCCGCGTGCAGGAGTGGTACGGGTTCGCGATCGGGGCCATGTTCGCGGGCGTCTTCGGCGTCGGCCTCTACCCGCTGATGGGCACGCGTGTCTGGTGCCGCTTCGGCTGCCCGATGGCGGCGATGCTGGGCCTGATCCAGAAGCTCGGACGGTTCCGGATCACGGTGAAGAAGGACATGTGCATCTCGTGCGGGAACTGCTCGACCTACTGCGAGATGGGCATCGACGTTCGGGCCTATGCGCAGGCCAACCTCGACGTGCGGCGCGCCGCCTGTGTCGGCTGCGGCATGTGCGCCCACGTCTGCCCGCGCGGGGTGCTGAAGCTGGAGAACAAGCCCGTCCGATTCCGGGCCGGCGAGCCGATCCGGGTCTACGCGGTGGACTTGTAAGCCGAAACGAGCGCTCGAGCCGCCGCATCAGGGGATCCAGGCCCTCACGGCCGCCGGGTCTCCTTTCGGGCGGGCGGCGTGGAGTGTCCGCCGCGTGGGTACGGCCGCGGAGGGACCCCGGGACGAGCCCTTCCACCCGTCCCGCGGGGCAGGAGACTCAGCGATTGAAAGCCTTGCCACGGCCCGCCCCGGTCCGGAGGGAGCAGCTCCGGGGGATAGGTCGCCGACCCTGAGGCGTCCGCCGCAAACCCCGGCACATCAAGCGATCCGCTCCTCGCATCCCGGGTTGGCGGCCGCCCGGACGCCTGGCACCCTGCTTGCTCGCTTCCTCCCGAGACCTCGCGGTCCCGACCAACCCGGAAGGACAGACACCTCGACGGGCATCACGTCCACAACCAGGGAATCGGCGACTCGTATTCGTGGACGCCATCGACCTGCAAGACCTCATGGCTGGCTCCCCGTACGAGACCCGGGGCCGCGGGGTCTCACCCTCGGACCTGCATCGAAGGGACCCGGTTCTCCACGGTCCCGCCACCCGTTCGGCGTACGCCACGAGCACTTGACTTTCGTCTTTTATTCGCCTAAGGTGCCTCCTTCCACTAGGAGGTCCGATGACGAACCTCGAGTTCTACGTCTCTCGCCGCCAGGCGGAGCGGCCGGCGTTCATCAAGGTGCTGAAGGCTCTGCCCCCTGGACACCTGGACTACCGTCCGGACCCGAGGTCCAGGACGGCCGCGCAGCTCACCGCCGTGCTCTCGGGCTCGGAGGCCGCGCTCCTCGCCCTCATCGAGAACGGCGAGGTGGAGTGGAAGGAAGACCTGGGGCCGGGCACGGTGGAGGAGATGGCCGCGGCCTACGAACGGGACGCGGCGAGGATCGATGAGCGCTTGGCCGCCCTCGACGACACGGCCTGGGAGCGCGAGGTCAGGATGCTGATGAACGGCGCTCCGGTGTGGTCGGACACGCTCAGCCAGATGGCCTGGGGCTTCCTCTTCGACGCGGTGCATCACCGCGGCCAGCTCAGCACCTACCTCCGGCCGATGGGAGGCAAGGTGCCGGCGATCTACGGCCCTTCGGCCGACGACTCGGGGAGCCAGTAGCGGCCCCTCGGAAGGGGGTTCACTGTGACCCCAGGCGGCCCAGGTCCAGGAGCAGGCCCAGCAGGACGACACCCCCCAGGGTCAGGGCCGGGCCGGATCCGCCCTGGCCGAGCGGGATCCCGAGGAGCGGCACCCGTGCGAGCGCCACCAGCACCAGCATCGCGGTGGCCGCGAGCAGCGCCCACCAGGCCCAGGTGTCGCCACGGCGATAAGGACCCGTGGCGATCGCGAGGAAGAGCACCGCGAATGCGGCCGCGTAGGCGGCCGAGGTCCCTCGGATGCCCCGCAGCGCGGTCAGGATCGGCTCGTGCCCGGCGGCCACTTCCGCGACCGGAGAGCCGCCGATGAGAAAGTCCCCTCGGTAGCCGAGGTTGGCGGAGATCAGGCTGACCAGCAGGACCAGGCTACCGGCGATCGTCAGCAGCACCCAGCTCGCGGTCCGCAGCTTCGAGGGCATCTTCGTCCTCCTTGGAGAGGAGGATCCTACACCAGCCCGGCAGTGGCTCGCGTGCCGGTCCGGGCCTGCTCCAGCTCGGATGCCTCTGCTGCTCATTCCAGCGATCGCGTATCGCCCCCGGCCGCCGCTACGTGCTGGCGAGGGTGATACACTCGGGCCGTCCCGGGATCGTGCCCCCCGCGAGGCTCTGCGCGGCCGGCCGGAGGGTTCGCGCACACACGTCAATGGCGAGCCGCTGCAGTGACGGGAGGAGAAACATGAGAACGTGGCTCCGTCGCCGGGCGCCGGCCTCGATCGCCGCGGCCCTGTGTTGCCTGGCGCCGCCGCTCGCGGCCGGGGCTCAAGAGCAGGCGAAGGACGCCGCGGCCTGGGACGCGCCCCCGGAGGCGAAGGACGTCCAGAACCCCGTCAAGGGCGACGGGAGGACGGTCGAGCGAGGGGACAAGCTCTTCCACAAGTATTGCGTCGCCTGTCACGGGGCGGAGGGGACTGCCGACGGGACGCTGGCGAAGAGGCTCGGCTACAAGCCCGCCAACCTGTCTCTCGAGCGCATGGAGAAGCTCACCGACGGCGAGGTCTACTGGAAGATCTCCAAGGGCCGGGCGCCGATGCCGGCGTTCGAGGCGCAGTTGAGCTCGCGGGAGCGCTGGGACCTGGTCAGCTTCGTGCGCACCCTGGTGAAGAGCGCGCGCTAGCTCCCCGCGGCGTCGCGAAAAGGGGCCGAACCCAGCTCAACCGAGCGGTTGCAGCAGCGCCTCGAGGATCCGCTGGTCCTCCGGTCCCACGTGGAGGAGGCTGCCACCGGCGAGCGTGCCCGCGCCGATCTGCCGCTGCCATTCCAGGCGTCCCTCGAAGGTCAGCACCTGGCTCGAGCCGGGGATGGCCACGGTCACCTGCATCGGCCGCCCCATCTCCGCCGCTCCCGCCAGCTCCACCTGGAACCCGCTCGCGCTCAGGTTCACGAGCGTCGCGGTCGCGGCAGGGCCGTGGGCGGGCTCGACCGTCACGTCCAAGCCCACCGGCCGGCGCGGCTCGGAGCGGGTCTCCCAGCTCACGCGCCGCTCGGAGAAGCGCAGCACCCGCTGGCAGGTGCCCACGAACCGGGCGCCGTCGACGGGCTTGAAGAGGCAGGCCGCGGCGGACTGGCCCAAGGGGCCGCGGCGGGGGTCCGCCCCGTGCGAGGCGAGCAGCACCACCGGCGGCACCGAGCAGAGCCGCTGCATGCGCTCGATGACCGCGCGCGGGTCCATGTCGGGCAGATCGGTGGAGAGGGCGACAAGGTGCGTGGGGGCTTCGAGGACCGAGTCCACGAGGGCCCGGGCCGTGCCCACCGTCTCGACCGCGCAGCCGGTGGCGGTGAGGGCCGAGGCGAGCTGCACGCGGACGCGGTCCTCGCAGTCGGCGACCACCACGCGGCGGGGGCACGGTGCGGATCCGGCCGTTACCGGGAGAGTGGAAGGGAGGACGGCGAAGGACGTGGACAGGCCCATGGGACGACGACACCCCTGAACCACTATGCGCCCGAACCGAGGGCGATCCGGTGATCGGGAGCACAGCCCGAGGTAGCGGCCCCGCGCGGGCGGTGGCGGCGGCCGATCTCCGCGCTCCTAGCGGCGCTTCGGCTCCACGAGCTCGCCCAGGAGGCCCTCGAGGCCGAGGCGGACGCCGGCGAGGCCGAGGTCGCGAGCCGCCGAGCGGACCTCCTCCACCAGGAAGCCGGCGAGCCCGTCCCGCGGCCGGTCCGCGGCCAGGACCTTCAGGACCTCCGGTTTGGCCGCGTGGACCTCGTCCAGGAACGCGGCCAGGGCCGCGACCGTCGAAGCCAAGCCGTGATGCCGCAGCACGTGCTCCCTGGCCACCCGTCCGATCGCGTCGCGCAGGCCAGGCCGGGCCAGGAGATGCTCCAGGAGCGCCTCGAGCTCCGCCTCCTCGTGCGGTCCCGGATCCACCGGGATCACGACGCCCTCCGGGAACTCGTCGCTGGCGGGAGTGCCGCCGGTGACGAAGGCGGGACGGCCGGCTCCCAGGGCCCGGACCAGCGCCCCCGAGATCTCCCCGTGGGAGGGAAAGCGCAGCGCCAGGACGGCGTCGGCCGCACACAGGTGGAGGACGAAGTCCTGGATGTCCAGGCGGCCGGTGACCGTGAGCCGGGCGTCGAACCCGGCCGCGCGGGCCCATTCCGCGAGCGGCAGGCTCGGGTCGACCCCGCCGGCTACCACCAGGTGCAGCGCCGGGTAGGGTCCCCGCAACCGGCCGAGCGCGCGCAGGGCCAGATCGAGCCGCTTTGCCCGGCTGGCGAGGCCGGGCGCCGTCACGATCAGCGCGTCGGCGGGCAGGCGCAGACGCCGGCGGGCCTCCGCCCTGGCGGGCAGGGGGTCGAAGGGCAGCGAGAGGTGGTGGGGGAGGTGGATCACCCTCCGTCCCGGCAGCCGCCGGGCGGCCCGGCTCCGAACGTACCCGGTCAGCCCGACCACCGCGAGGCTCTCCTCGAGGACGCGGTCGTTCAGTGGGAAGAGCGCGGGGAACACCTCGCCTCCGAGCGCGCGGGCCACCTGCCGGCCCACGAACGTGCCCGTCTCGCCGTGCGCCCGCCGCATCTCGCGGAGGTACCCCTGCACGTCCCCGCGTTCCACGGTCTCGCGCAGCACCAGGTGATGGAGGCTCCAGTCGTGCAGGACGGCGACGCCCGGCCGCCGCACCGCCGCCCGATAGACGTATGCGTGGGATGGCGAGTTGCCCAGGTGGTAGACGTCCAGGTCCGCGCCGGCGGGCTGTTCGTGGCCGAGGACGGGGTAGCGGTTCCGGATGGCCGCTTCGACCGACGACGGATCCTCCACGACGAGCACCAGGTCCGCGTGGCGCGACAGCTCGTCGAGGGTCTCGGCGACGTAGTCGGCGATCCCGGAGGGTGAAGGGGGCAACGGGCTCCACACGGCCAGCTTCAACGGCCGATGCCCCCGCGCCGTCGCGCCACGCGCGTACGCTGTCATATTGCCGTCGGCCGGGCAAGGACGGTAGGATGCCGCTCATGTCCAGGCGCCATGAAGCGGCCGTGCTCGCGTCGGTCCTCCTCGGCTGCACCGCGGGAGCGTCGCAGCCGCCGGCTCCGGCCACCGATCCCGTGTCCATCGCGTTCCCCGGCCAGTGGGCCCCGCCCCCCCCCGACTGGAAGTACCCCGTGTTCTTCAGTGGATGCAGGCGCTTCCGGGAGCCGACCGAGCGCCTCGCGTGCGCGGAGTTCATACTGTCCGACTGGCCGCGGCTGAGCCGCTACGCGGCCGCCAATGCCGCGCTGGGCCCGTCCCGTCCCGGCGAATCGCGGGTCGTCTTCTTCGGCGACTCGATCACCGACAACTGGTCGAAACCCGGCTACGGCGGCTTCTTCCCGGGCCGGCCCTACGTCAACCGGGGCATCGGAGGGCAGACCACCGCACAGATGCTCGCCCGGTTCCGCGCCGACGTGGTGGCCCTGGGCCCCAAGGCCGTGGTCATCCTGGCCGGCACCAACGACGTCTCCGGAAACAACGGGCCGGTCGGCACGGCCTCGATCCAGGACAACCTGGCCAGCATGGCCGAGCTGGCCCGCGTCCAGGGCATCCGGGTGGTGCTGGCCTCGATCCTGCCGGTGACCGACGACGAGAAGGGCACGGACGGCGCGCCGATCAACCGGACCCGCGACCGCCCGCCGGAGACGATCGCCGGGATCAACAAGTGGATCGCGGGCTACGTCGCGCGCGAAGGCCACGTCCACCTGGACTACCACACCGCGCTCGCCGACGTGCGGGGGGCGCTCCGGGCGGAGCTGAACGACGACGGTCTGCACCCCAACGCGGCCGGGTACGCGGTGATGGCGCCCCTGGCGGAGAAGGCGATCGCGGAGGCCCTGGCCAGGTAGGCGGGAGGGCGGCCCTGCGCAGGCCCCGCGGCTGGCTCAGCTATCCGACATCTCGCCCAGGCTCAGCCGTCCCGAACGGCGCTTGACGTAGATGCCGTAGAGGACCCCGGCGGCCAGCCAGGAGAAGCCCCAGACCTTGGCCTTGAGGCCCAGGCTGATCCAGAGATAGAAGCACATCGCGAAGCCCAGGATCGGGGGCAGGACCATTCCGGCGGAACGCTGCTTCTGCCGGATCACGTAGTGGATGAAGGCCGCGGCGTTGACCCCCATGAAGGCGATCAGCGCGCCGAAGTTCAGAAGCTCGACGCCGAGGGCGAAGCTCATCAGGCCGTACTCGACGAGATGGGCCCCGACGAGGGCGATCGCGCCCACGAAGAGGACGTTGTTGCGGGGGACGCCGTTGCCGTCCACGAAGCCGAAGAAGCCGCGCGGGAGGGCGTCGTCCCGCCCCATGCCGTACAGCAGGCGAGCGGCGCCGAGCAGGGCGCCCATCCCCGAGCCGATGGTCGCGATGATGAGCGTCGCGTTGACCAGGCCGAACAGCACCGGCCCGCCCATGCGGCCGGTCACGTGCACGTAGGCGGTGTCGACGTCGGGGAAGCTGAGCTCAGGCCAGACGAGCTGGGCGGCGTAGACCTGCAGCGCCGCCAGCCCGCCGACCAGGACGCAGGTGAGCACCGTGGCCAACAGCACGTTCCGGCGGGGGTTCTCGACCTCCTCCGACAGGGTCGAGATCCCGTCGAACCCGATGTAGGTGAGCACGGCCACGGACGTCCCCGTCCAGAGCGCGCCCAGCTCGAACGTCTCCGGGTCGTAGAAGGGCCGGGTGAAGAAGCCCTCGGGGATCGTGGGCAGGTTCATGACGTACCGGGCGGCGGCGATCAGTATGACCACGATCACCGCCGTCATGAACGCCGCCAGGCCGGCGTTGATCTTCGCGTTCGTCTTGATCCCGACGAGGTTGAGGCTGGTCAGGAGCACGGCGAAGAACACCGCCCAGGCCACGTACGGCACGCCGGGGAGGTAGTTCATGGCCAGCTTGCTCAGCAGGATCGTGCAGATGAGCGGGTTCAGGATGTAGTCCATGGCCATGCTCCAGCCGGTGAGGTAGCCGGGCACGGGATGAACCTCTCGGGCGACGTATGTGTAGGCGGACCCCGCGCTGGGGTAGGCCCGGGCCATCCGCCCGTAGCCGAAAGCGGTGAACGCCATCGCCACCATCGCGATCAGGATGGCGGTGACCACGTGGCCGTGGGCGCGCGTGGCCACGACGCCGAACGGCGACATCGGGGCCGTGGGCTGGATGACGATGATCCCGTAGAGGATCAGGCCCCAGAGAGTGAGGGCCCGCTTGAGCCCGTGCTGCTGCCCCGGTGCGGCGGACGACCCTGGCGGCAGGCTGGCCATGTCGGTTCCTCCGTGGTCTGATGGTGTTCGTAAGGGACTCTAACGAAGTCGGCCCAAAACGCAAGCTGCGCGCACGACGGTCACCAACTGCCGGACGCGTCACCGCGCCGGGCGGCGAAGTACTCCGCCACGAGCTGGGTCATCCTGCCGATCGCCTCCTCCAGCGCGGACCCCTCCCCGTGGTGGTCCGCGGTGAAGACGCTCACCACGACCCGTCGCCCGGGCATCTCCAGGACGCCCACGTCGTTCCCGATGAACGGGAGGAAGTCGCCGGTCTTGTGGGGGATCGCGTACCCGCTCACGAAGCGGGGGATCCGCGTCCGGTAGAGCTGCCCGCGCAGGATCTGGAGCATCAGCTCGGAGGACGGGCGGTCCACGAGCTCGCCGCGCTCCATCGACTCGAGCAGCGTCGCGATCTCCCGTGGCGTGGACAGGCCGAACGGCGTCCGCGCCTCGCGGTGGAAGACCTCGGCGCTGGGTGCCGCCGCCAGGGCGTCGAACCAGCGCCTGGCCGGTCCGGTGGCCCGCGTCTTCGCGAGCCCGAGCGAGTCCATCCGGCGGTTGACCGCCTCCACGCCGCCCACCATCCGGAAGACCACGTCGGTCGCGGTGTTGTCCGAGACCACGATCATGAGGGTGACGAGGTCCTTGACCGTGAGGACCGCTCCGGGGTCCATGCCCCTCAGGACGCCGGTGCCGGGGAGCCGGTCCTCCGCGGCCAGGGTGTACCGGCCGGCCAGGTCCATCCGGCCCTCCTTCACCTGGGCCAGGACCTCGACCAACAGGGGAATCTTGATGACGCTCATGGTGTCCATCTGCCGGTCGGCGTCGAGCGAGATCTCCTCCCCGGTCTCCAGGCACTTGACGTAGACGCCCCAGGTCGCGTCGAGGCTGCGGGTGATGCGCTCGACGTGGCTTCGCAGGCGGGCCAGGGGATCCGGCGCCGCTCGCGGCGCCGACGGTCGGGCGGGAGGCTGCGCCAGGGTCGCGGCACCGGCGCCGAGGCCGGCGGCCAGCGCGAGGCCCGCCGCCGGTCCCCATCGAGGCCCAAGTCTGCCGGTCATCGGCGTCCCTCCGATCGGGGCCATCGGGTCTCTGGAACGACCTTCGGCCCTGTCGAGCACGGCTCCTTCGCGGACCGGACTCGGGATGGTGCGGGCGTTGGTGAGGCACGCAGAGGCCTGGAACCGGCTCGGTCCGTGGCACGTACTGGTCTCAGGAGGGAGGACGGGATGAGTGTCCGCGGAGAGCGTTTCAAGGTGCGTGGCGAGGAGCTCCTGGGCCACGTCAAGCGGCTCGTCCACGAGGGCAACGTGCGGCGGATCCGTATCCGGCAGGACAGCCAGGTCGTGGCCGAGTTCCCGCTCACGGTCGGGGTGGTCGGCGCCGTCGGGGCACCCATGCTCGCCGCGGTCGGGGCGCTCGCCGCCCTGCTCACCCGGTGCAGCATCGAGGTGGAGCGTGTCGAGGACACGCCCTCCTCCGGCTCGGCCCGGCCCGGTGGCCGGAGCACGCGCCCTCGCCGCCGGACCGCCCGGCGTCCGGGGTAGGCCCCGGCGAGAAGGGGGACGGGTCTGGCCGTCGCTGCGTCGGCCGCGGGCGGACTCAAGACTCCCGGGCTTCCCCCTCGAGCTCGGCGCGGAGCCAGGCCCGCGCCCGCACCCAGCCCCGCTGGACCGTCCTGAGCGAGACGGAGAGGGTCTCGGCGGTCTCCCCTTCGCTCATCCCGGCGAAGAAGCGGCAGTCCACGATGGCCGCCAGCCGTTCGTCCCGCTGTCGTAGCTGGGCGAGCGCCAGGTCGAGGTCGAGGAGCCACTGCGCCTGGCGCTCGGCCGCCGCCCGCTCCTCGTCGAACTGGACAGGCGGGACGCCGCCGCCGCGCTTGTCCGCGGCTCGGGCCCGGGCGCGGGAGACGATGACCTGCCGCATGGCGCGCGCCGACACCGCCATGAAGTGCTGCCGGTCCTGCACGCGCAGCCCCTCGCTGGCGGCGAGCTTGAGGTAGGCCTCGTGGACGAGGCCCGTGGTGTCCAGGGTCTGGCCGCGGGCCCCGCGGCGCAGGTGGCTTCGGGCGATGCGCCGCAGCTCGTCGTAGACGAGGGGCAGCAGGCGGTCGAACGCCGTGCGGTCGCCCTCCCCGTACGCCTTGAGGAGCTGCGTGATCTGGTTGCCCTGCGCCATCGCTCTCCGCCCCCGCTGGGGCGGATTCTATCGCTCCCGGGCCGGCGGCTGCAGGCGCACCCTCACGTGTTCGTGGTACGGCGTGGCGGTCTTGGAGAGCCACCTCGTCGATCGCGCTCTCCGACGAGACCTCCTCGAAGGAGCGGTCCGCGCGGCGGCGCAGCGGAGCCGAGAGCCGATCGGCGTGCTCCTGAGCCAGTCCGGTCCGAGGGCTCCTTCGCGGGCGCGCGGTCGCCGAGCCCGGCGACGCGGCGGATCCCCACCGCGAGCCAGTAGACGATGGCGGCGATCTCCAGCCAGACCAGAGGCCCGCCGCCGCCGTAGAAGCGGCCCGCGGCCTGGAGGAACCCCCAGGGCGGTGCCGGCGGGATCGGCCCGAGCAACGGCGCGAACAGTACGGCCGCGCCTACCCAGTCCTGCGCGAGGTGGAGCGCGGCCCCCGCGGCGAGCGGGAGAACGAGGCGGCGGAGCGAGGGTGCCAGCAGCCACGCGACGCCGAACACGGCGAGCTGGGTGGTGAGGGCGTGGCCGTACGCGCGACCCGAGAGCCCGGCGACGAGGTTGAGGGGCTTGTCCACGAGGTCGGGCAGGTAGGCGCCCAGGATCAGCAGGCCGACCGACATCCGCGACACGACGGGCAGCCGATCGCGCAGGAGGCGATGACCGGCGGCGGTGACGGTGAGGTGCCCGAGGACCACGGAAGAAACCTCGGCTGGCTCAGGCGCGCAGTCGCGCCATGGGCCGCACGCGCGCGACCAGCGACCCGAGCGTCGCGGTGAGCCCGCGCTCTCTCGCCTCGGCCAGGAGCGAGTACGCGACCGGGGTCACGATCAGGGTGAGCAGGAGGCACAGACTCTGGCCGCCGATGATGGTGACCGCCACGGCCGAGCGCTGGGCCGAGCCGGCGCCGATGCCGAGCGCGGTCGGTACGAGCCCGGCCACGATGGCGAGAGTGGTCATCAGGATCGGCCGGAGCCGCACGTGGTTGGCCTGCAGGATCGCCTCCCGCAGCGGCACTCCTTCGGCGAGCAGCCTGTTCGTGTAGTCCACTTGCAGGATCCCGTTCTTCTTGACGATGCCGAGCAGCAGCAGGACGCCGCGGGCGCTCCACAGGTTGAGCGTGCGCCCGGTGAGCCAGAGCGAGAGCAGGGCGAAGGGGATCGAGAGGGGGAGGCTGAGCATGATGGTGAACGGATGCAGCAGGCTGTCGAACTGCGCGGCCAGGACCATGAACATGAAGATGGAGGCCAGGAGGAACGCGATCACCAGGTTCCGGGTGGTCTCGTCCAGGATCTTCACCGCCCCGGAGAAGCGGTAGGTGTACCCCGGGGGAAGCCCCACTTTGCGGATCTCCTCGCCCACGACCCAGGCCGCCTGGTCGAGGGGGAAGTCCGGGGCGTTGTTGGCGAAGACCTGCACCTGGAACTGCCGGTTGTAGCGGTCGATCCGGGCCGGACCGAGGCCGCGCTCGATCGCGGCGACGTTGTCGAGGCGGATCTGGCCCACCTTCGTCGAGGGGATCATCAGGCGGGCGAGCATCTCCGGGTTGCGCTGCTGCTCCGGGAGGACCTGCATCGTCACCGGGTACTGTTCGCCTCCTTCCTTGTAGGTGGAGATCTCGTCCTCCCCGGCGATCATCAGCCGCACCGCGCCGGCTACGTCGGCGGCCCTCACCCCCAGGTCGGAGGCCCGCTGCCGGTCGATGCGGACCTGCAGCTCCGGGCTGCTCAGGCTGACGCTGGGTTCCACGTCCAGCAGGCCCGGGACCTTCCGGAGCCGGTCCCCCACCTTCTTCGCGATCTCCGCGGCGGTGGCCAGGTCCGGGCCCATGATGAGGGCACGGATCGGGAAGAAGGTCTCCCCTCCACCCAGGGCCGACGGGATCACGACCTTGTAGCGCTGGTTCGGGTAGCTCGCGCCCAGCGTCCGGATGTCCGCCGCCACGTCCAGGTTGGAGCGGTCGCGCTCGGAGAGCTCCTCCAGCCGCACGTACACGTGTGAATGGCTGGAGAGGCCCTCGTGCCCGAAGGGGTTCACGAACGCGACCTCCGGGATCTTCGCGATCCGCTCCGCGAGCCCGGTGGTGAGCCGGGCGGTGGCGTCGAGCGACGTCCCCTCGGGAAGGTTGAGCACGATGGTCAGCTCGCCCTGGTCGTCGGGAGGGCCGACTCCATCCCTGTCCGTCCTGTGAACGCGTCCTGGATGGCCGATCCCTGCTGCGTCACCGAACCGCCTCGACGGCCATCCCGTCAGCCAGCTTCTTCTCGGCCAGGGCCATCGTGGCCCGCTGGCGGGCCAGCTCTGCCCGGAGGTCGGCGACCCCCTGGAGCGCCATGTCGTAGGCGGCTCGCGCGGCCTTGTACCGGGCCTCCGACTCGTCGAAGGTGCCTCGTGCCACGAGGCCGTCGTCGAACAGCGAGCGCGCGCGGTTGAACTTCTGCTCCGCGTCGCTCAGATCGGCCGCGGCCCGCTTCACCTCGGCCGCCTCCGCCTCGCCGCCCTCGTCACCGTCGGCCGCCAGCCCCAGGCGCGCCCTCACCTGCTGGAGCGCCGCGCGCTGCTGCTCCAGGGCCAGCTCCAGCTCGACCGGGGAGACGGCCACCAGGGGCTGATGGCGCACGACGCGATCGCCCACGTCCGCCAGCACCCTGTCGACCTTCCCCTCCACCTCGGAGCTGACCGTGACCTCCTCGAAGGGGAAAAGCGACCCGACCGACTGGACGTCCCGACGCACCTGGCGCTGTTCCACCGGAACGATGCGAGCCTTGACGCTCGTCCGGCCGCGGCTCTCGGCGGCGCGACCCCGGCCGCACGAGAGAGCGACGAGGGCGGCAACGAGGGCGAGGCCGCAGGCCAGGGGGCGGGTGGTCATACGGAGCTCCGGGCCGCCGCAACGCACGGCCGCGCGGTGCGCAGTCTACGCCGGAACGCGAAGCTCGGCCGGCCACCTTTGCGTCATTTTACAGATGCCCTGACCTACGCTCGTCCCGGTGCAGGTGTACCTTAGGGGGTGCCGAAAAATAGCGCGCACAGTCGCGGGACGGCGAGCGCGAGGGGCGCGGCGAGCCACTGAGCGCTCGTGCTGTTTATTTTTCGGCACCCCCTTGGGCCCGCCGCGCCCTCGGGGCGGCTGGAGGTCGGGATGTCCAGGCTGTGGCCAGGAACGGCAACGTGTGTGGTTCTCGGCGGTTGGCTCGTCGTCCTCTCCGCGGCGGCGGCTCGGCCGGAAGAGCATCGTGCGGACTGGCTCCGTGCCGCCCGCTGGGGCGTGATGAGCCACTACCTCCCGGACTGGATCGAGCCCGCCCGGCAGTGGACGAGCCAGGAGTGGAACGGGCTCGTGGACGGGTTCGACGTCGAGGCCCTGGCGCGCCAGCTCCAGGACCTCGGCGCCGGCTATTACCTCCTGACCATCGGCCAGAACTCGGGCTTCTACCTGTCGCCGAACGCGACCTACGACCGTTACGTGGGGATCCGTCCCAGCCGGTGCTCGCGGCGCGACCTGGTCGCGGACGTCCACGAGGCCCTTGCCCGGCGGGGGATCCCGCTCATGGTCTACCTGCCGTCGGGCCCCCCGGCCAGGGACGGGGTGGCCCAGAAGGGCCTCGCGTTCGAAGGGGACGGGCGGCGTAACCGCGAGTTCCAGGACCGCTGGGAAGAGGTGATCCGCGAGTGGGCGCTGCGCTGGGGGCCAAAGGTGGCGGGTTGGTGGTTCGACGGCTGCTACCACCCGAACGCGATGTACCGGTATCCCGATCCACCCAACTTCGCGAGCTTCGCCGAGGCCGCTCGCGCGGGCAACCCCGCGAGGATCCTGGCCTTCAACCACGGCGTCTTCCATCCCGTCCTCTCCGTAACGCAGCACGAGGACTACACGGCCGGCGAGGTCAACGACCTCGAACGCGACCTCGTGAAGTCCCGCTGGCGCGAGGGACGCGTGGACGGCTCCCAGCTGCACGTGTTGAGCTACCTCGGCCGGACGTGGGGCCGGGGGGCGCCGCGCTTCACCGCGGAGGAGGCGGCGGGTTACACGCGCAAGGTCCGCGGCCTGGGCGGGGTCGTCACCTGGGACGTCCCCGTCCAGAGGAACGGCGTCATGACGGCGGAGTTCGTGGAGCGGTTGCGGGCCGTGGCCGCTGCCGCAGACGGCGCCGTCCCTCCCCTGCCCTGACGCCGTCGAGATGGACGAGCGACCGTCGGGTCCACACCCAGATCGCGCGGAGCCGCCCGGAGGCTCGATGGCGGCCGGTCCGCCATTCCGGTGTGCCGCGTCGCCGGAACCGCTGGAGAAAGAACCCTGGCTGGAGTAGGCTCGCGGGGAACAGGCGAACCTCGCGGAGGTGAAAGATGGGGTCCACGCGCAAGGAGATCTCCCGGCGGGACTTCGCGGCCCGCTCGGCGATGGCGGCAGCGGGGCTGTGGAGCGTCCGGGCCGGCCTGGGGGCCGCCGAGGCCGCCGCGCCGGCGGTGGGCAACCGGATCCTCGGCGCCAACGACCGCGTCGTCATGGCGGTCATCGGCATCCGCGGCCAGGGAGACGCGCTCAAGCGAGGCTTCGCGCGCCTCGAGAACGTCGAGATCAAGACCCTGTGCGACCCTGACGAGAACCTCTTCGCCGAGCGTGCCCAGGACCCCAAGGTCCTGAAGGACGTGCCCGGGTTCCGTCCCGGATACCAGAAGGACCTCCGGCGCGTCTTCGAGGACAAGGGCGTGGACGGGGTGATCATCGCGACGCCGAACCACTGGCACGCGCTGGCCAGCATTTGGGCCCTCCAGGCCGGCAAACACGTGTTCGTGGAGAAGCCCAGCTCCCACACGGTCTGGGAGGGCCGCAAGATGGTGGAGGCGTCCCAGCGCTACGGCAAGGTGGTCCAGGTCGGGACCATGAACCGCAGCCGGCCCGCCGTCCGGCAGGCCATCCAGTTCCTCCACGAGGGCGGCATCGGCGACGTGTACATGGCCCGCGGCCTTTGCTTCAAGCCCCGGCCCTCGATCGGCAGCTACCCCGACGGGCCCATGAAGCCGGGCGAGACGTACCGCCTGAACGTGGAGGCTCGGAGCGACGAGCCCACCTACGACGCCGCCTACCTCGGGAACGTGGACTACGACCTCTGGCTGGGCCCCGCACCGGAGCGGCCGTTCAACCGCAACCGCTTCCACTACAACTGGCACTGGCACTGGGACTACGGCAACGGCGACACCGGCAACCAGGGACCGCACCAGTTCGACATCGCGCGGTGGGGGCTCGGGAAGAACGAGCACCCCGTCAAGGTCCGCTCGGTGGGCGGGTACTTCGGGGGGGAGTCGTCGCAGGAGACGCCCAACCTGCAGACGACGGTCTTCGAGTACGCGGACGGCCGGATCCTGGAGTTCGCGACCCGCGGCGGGCACACCAACGACGAAGGGACACAGAAGATCGGCAACCTCTTCTACGGGACCAAGGGCTGGCTGTGGATCGACGGCGATGGCGGCGGGTGGCAGTCCCATCTCGGCCGCAAGGGCGAGAAGGGCCCCGGGTCCGACGCCCCGCCGGGGTCGGGAGGCAGCGACCCGCTGGTGCTCACGAGCATCGAGTCGCCCCACTACCAGAACTTCGTGGATGCGATCCGTGCCGGCGACCCGAAGAAGGTGAACTGCGACATGCTCGAAGGCCACCTCTCGTCGGCCCTGCCGCACCTGGCCAACGTGTCGTACCGGGTGGGCCGCTCGCTCACGTTCGACGGCAAGGCCGAGTGCTGTGTCGGCGACCCGGAGGCGGACCGGCTCCTGACCCGTGAGTATCGGAAGCCCTACGCGGTGCCGGACAAGCCCTAGGGGGTGCCGAAAAACAACGCGCACAGTCGCGGGACGGCGAGCGCGAGGGGCGCGGCGAGCCACTGAGTGCTCGTGCTGGTTGTTTTTCGGCACCCCCTTGTCGACACGACGGAAACGTCGCCCGGCCCGGCCGGAGTGACGGAACGCACATCCGGAAGGCCCTTCTTGGCCGAAGATCGCGGCCCCACCCTCCTGGGAGCCGCGGGAAGGAAACGCTTCCCGGCCGGCGCGAACGAGGTCAACCCGGCTGGGAGACCGCCCATGCGATCGGTCCACGATTCCCTGGTTCTGTTGTCGGCTTCCGGTTCGGCCGGCTATCGCGTGTCCCCGAACACGCGCACGCTCCACTCGGTCCGGGTATGGGGGAGGCTGCACCCCCAATGGGCGCACCGCTTCACCGTCGGGTTGTCGAGGCTCGGCATCAGCATCCTGAACGGGTTCGCGCATCGGGACGGCGAGGGGGGCTGGGCGGCGGAGTTCCTGGTGACCCCGACGTCGGGCGCCCCCGACCCGATGGCGGTGGACTTCCTGCTGCTCACCCGCGAGGTGCCGCCTGCCGACCTCCCACCCGTCGCACTGGACGACTACTCTCTCGACGGGGCGCCCGAGCGCGGCGGCGTCCTGGACCTCGAGGTCCGCGGGCCCGACCGCCTCGGGTTCCTGGGGAGCCTGCTGCGTACCCTCGGCGACCTCGCTCTCGTGCCCCACGAGATGACGATCCTGACTCGCGCGGGCGAGGCCCGCGACCGCTTCGCCCTGAAGACCCTCGAGGGCAAGGTGCCCACCGACCCGACCCGTCGGGCCCTCGACGCCGTGCTGGCCGGCCACCGCGGGCGGGCGGCCGCCTGCGCCCCCGTCTGACCGCGGCACGTCAGCGAGGCAGCCGCTCGAGCACGAGGTCGAGGCTCTCCCGGGTCGTTCCACCGTCGTCCGCCCGGTTCATCCCGACGCTCCACAAGCGGTAACCGGTGCCGTCCGCCGAGGGCTCGTATCGGATCGGCTGGGGTGGCGCCCACGGGTCCACCGGCAGGGGCGGGAGCGACGTCGGTGCCGCGTGGCGCCGATCGCGTCCGGCCGCTTCCTCGACCGCGACCGCCGATCGGGCCAGCGCGAAGCGGGCGGCGAGGTCGTTGGCGCTGACGCGGATCCGAGGCGTGTGTGCCGGCGAGACCACCCGGTAGGCTGGGTTCCAGAGGGGGCCGTCCTCCACGGCCGTGTCGGGGCGCGTCTGGCCGCCACCGCCCCCGTCCGCCGCCTCCCTCTCCCACTGCCAAAGGCGCCGCTCCGCGGCCTCGGCCGCCTGCGCCGTCAGGAGACGGTACGGGACGATCGCCGGCAGTATCGGAGGGACCGCGAAAACGTCCTCGGGCCGCCGGGCCAGCTCGAGCCCGCCCACCACCTGGAAGCGCTGCTCTCGCAGAGACGTCGCCACCGTCGGCAGCCGGCCCTCCAGCCTCGCCAGCTCCGCGCCGACCTGGGTCAGGGGAGGCCGCCGCTCCGACACCAGCAGGTGTCCCAGGGCGTCGATGCCGGTGGTGGCGGCGGAGATCCCGATCAGGTTGCTGATCAGGGAGCCCTCGGCGAAGTCACTGCCCAGGCGCACCGCGTCGAGATAGCGCTCCGCCGCGCCCTGCCTGTCGCCGGACTGGGCGCGCTCGTGTCCTTCGAGCACCAGGAGGCTCGCGAGATTCCGCGCGGGCAGCAGGCTGGGGACGGTCTCGTTGGGCGCAAGCGGCTTCAGCTCCCAGACGCAGCGGGTGCAGCGCACCGCCTCGCGCGTTCCCGCCACCAGGTCGCGCCGCCGGTCGAGGAGGGCCAAGGCTTCGGGGCTCAGGGGAGACCCGGGTCCCGCCACGACCGCAGCCGACAGCGCGTCGCGGTGGGGCGGATCCTCGGCCAGGCGGGACATCAGGCTCCGATACCGCGGGGCCGCGTCCTCCTCCAGGACAGGTCCGCGAAGGACAGGACGCCGCTCGGTCGACCGGCGCCGGCGCTCGGCTTCCAGCGCCGGCTCCAGGGACCGGGCCAGCGCATGCAGGCGCGCGCCGCCCCAGGCGTCGGCCGCCACGCGGGCGAGCGGCGCCAGGACGAGGAGCGCGACCAGGACCGTCACCGCGCGGCGCGCCAGGGGGGAGCGCCGGACCAGCCCGACCGAGGACCCGACGAGGCCGAGAGCCACCGCCAGCCCCGCCGCCGCCGTAGCGACCGCGGCGAGGCCGTCTCCGGTGGGCCAGCGCCGCTCGGCCGCGGCGAAGACGGCGGTCCCCACGACCATGGCCAGGGCGCCGGTCGCCGCCGGCGAGGTGACGCCATCCCACACGAGGTCGTCACCGAACGACCGGGTCCGCCGGAAGTAGCGCCGCACGGCGCCGTGCACGGCGATCGCTGCGAGGACGATCCCCGACAGTGGCAGCGTCCATTCCCTCAGAGCGACGAAGGCGCGGTACCGGAGCGGAGGCGTGGTGCCAAGGGCCTCCTGCCAGGGACCCGCCTGGTCCAGGGCCGCCGCCGCGGCGAGGCCCATCGGCAGGTAGACGGCCACTACGCCGAGCAGGAGGCTGGCGGTGAGGGCCGCGAGGATCTCGGCCACCAGCGATCGCGATTCCGGGCTTCGGGTCATCGCACTTCCTTCGAAACGGCGCATCCCTGCGATGCGAGCGAGTGCCCATTCTGCCTCAAACGCCGCGGCGGACCCGTGTCCCGCGGTCGTGAGTCGCCGCGTTCCCGGCGGCGAGGTCGAAAAGCCCCGGCCGGTTGACACCGGGGCGGATCCGGAGGCAAGGTCTGCCGTGCCTCTAGGCGGCCCGGCCGTCCTGGCGTTCCTGGCCGCCGCCGGCCCGTCCGCATTCCCGATGACCTGCCCGGCCGACGCCCCGGGCCCGGACGAGGGCTGGCCCGCGGCCGCCATCGATCGCGTCGACATCGTCCGCAACGACGTCTTCGAGGGCGAGGAGGACGGGCTCGCCTGGCCGTTCCGCCTCGCCAACCGTCTCCACGCGGTCACCCGCGAGGGCGTCGTCCGGCGCGAGCTGCTGGTGGGACCGGGCGACTGCCCGGACGGGGAGGCCATCGCCCAGACCGAGCGGAACCTCCGCCGGCTGGGTTTCCTGCGCGACGCCCGCGTGGACGTGCTGGCATCGCCCGAGGCCGGGACCGTCGACCTGCGCGTCTCGACCTTCGACACCTGGAGCACGGCCCCGCGGCTGCGTTTCGCCAAGGTGGGGAACCGCGTCGTCTGGACCGCGGGGCTCGCCGAGAGGAACCTGCTCGGCCGGGGGCAGCAGGTCGAGGTGTCTCGGCGCGCGGACCTGGACCGGGACCACACGGTGGTGTCGTTCCGCGACCCGCGGCTGGCCGGCACTCGGGTCCACGCCTACGGCTCGTTTTCCGACCGCAGCGACGGGACCCGCAGCGAGCTGGAGCTGGTGCGGCCCTTCTTCGCCCTGAGCACGGCTTGGGCGTTCCGGGCCCGGCTGGAGACGTTCGGCCAGCTCGACCCGGTCTACGACGCGGGCGAGCGCGTCGCCGACCTCCGGCACGAGGCGCGCTGGCTCGACCTGGAGGGAGGCCGCAGCGTCCGCCGCACGTCGAAGGGGGCTCTCCGGGTGCATCTGGCCTACCGCCACCGGCGGGACCACGTCGCCGGCGACCTGCGGCGCTTCGGGATCGCCGAGGCGGGGCTCAGCCTGGTCGAGCACCGGTTCGTGAGGCTCACGCACGTGAACCGGTTCGAGACGGCGGAGGACTTCAACCTCGGCCACCAGCTCACCGCGGCGGCCGGAGTCTCCACCCGTGCCCTGGGAGGAGAGGCGGACCGCAGCCTCTTCCTCTCCTTCTCCGAGCGCAAGGGGGTGGAGCTGGGCCGGGGCCGCCTCCTGGTGGGAGCCGTCCGCTGGGCTGGCCGGCACCGCGGGGGGCGGTGGCAGAACGCGGTGGGAGAGGCGCGTCTCGACAGCCTGGTCCGTCCGGCCCCTCGCGCGCTGCTGCTCACCACGGCCCGATACCTCCACGGTACGAACCTGGACCCGGAGGTGCAGCTCACCCTCGGAGCCCACAACGGCCTGCGCGGCTACGCCGTCCACCAGTGGGTCGGCACCCGAAGCCTGTTCGCCGCCAGCGAGGCCCGGCTGTTCGTGGCCGACGACGTCAAGCAGCTCGCCTCGTTCGGCCTGGCGCTGTTCGCCGACGTGGGCTACGCCTGGCCTGACGGCCGCCGGGCGGCCCTCAAGGACCTGCGGAAGGACGTCGGGATCGGCCTGCTGGTCGGCCGCAACCGCCTCAGCTCCACGCGGCGGATGCTGCGGATCGACCTGGCCTACGCCTTCGACCCGGTCCCGGGCCGCGGCCGCTGGCTCCTGTCCGTGGGGTCGCAGGGCGCTTTCCTGGAGTGAGAAGGGAGGACAAGTGCCTCCGCTACTTCCAGGGCTTCAGCGGGCGGCCGATCCCGGCGATCGAGGCCGGCGTCTCCACCGGGAGATGAGGGTCTCGCCGTCTACCCACGCCTGAGCACCTCGGCCGCGTCCACTCGCGTGGCGCGCCAGGCCGGGTGGACCGAGACCACCAGCGCGGTCAGGGGCAGGACAGCGACCGCCAGTAGGCTCGCGCCATCGACGGCCCCGGCCCCGAAGAGCAGAGGGGACGCGGCCCGCGCCGAGACGACGGCAAGGCCCAGGCCGATCGACGTGCCCATCAGGACCAGGCGCAGGCCGTGGCCGGCCACCCAGGAGACGATGCGACCCCGGCTCGCCCCGACCGCCATGCGGATGCCGATCTCGCGCTTCTGCTCCCGCACGCGGTGGAGCAGGACGCCGTGGACGCCGAAGAGCGAAAGCAGGAGCGCGGCGACCGCGAACGAGGCCATCGCGAGCATGGTCTGGCGGTCCCGGGCATAGGTCGCTCCCAGGAGCGTGGACAGGTCGTGGATGCCGTGGGCCGGCTTCTGGGCGTCGATCTCGTGCAGCACCTCCCGCACCGCAGGCGCCAGTTGCCGGGGATCGGCGCGGGTCCGCAAGGCGACGTTCATCACCAGGTAGGGGCGCTGCGCGTGGGGCAGGTAGATCTCGTCCCGGGCCGCGCGGCGCGGTCCGCCGAAGCGCAGGTCGTTCACGACGCCGACCACATCGTAGCCGTACGTTCCCGAGGTGCTGTAGTCGACCACCAGGCGCCGGCTCACCGCGCCGCCGGCCGGCCACAGGCGCCGGGCCAGGCCCTCGCTCAGGATGACCGCGTGCGGAGCGGCGGGTCCGTCGGCGTCCGTGAAGGTGCGGCCCGCGCGGAGGCGGATGCCCAGGGTCTCGAAGTAGCGCGGCGTCACCATACGGACCCAGGCCTGCCGCCGGGCGCGCTCCTCGCCGGGCCGCTCCTCGGGCCAGACCGGCCTCTCGAAGTCCGGGCCCAGCGGGCTCGTGGGCAGCGCCGTGGCGGCGCCCACCGAGACGACGCCGGGCAGGGCCTCGAGGCGTTCGAACAGCCGGGCGTAGTACGCTCGGGTCTTGTCTTCGCTCCCGTAGGTCTCCATGTCGAGGAATATCGGGGCCACGAGAACGCCCTCGGGCTCGAACCCGGGGTCGACGGCGTGCAAGCGCTGGTAGCTCCGGAAGAGCAGCCCGGCGCCTGTGAGGAGGACCACCGCGAGCGCGACCTCCGCCACGACCAGCCCGTCGCGCACCAGCCGGCGCCCACGTCCGGCGGTGGCGCGGGTCGTCCCATCGTGCAGCTCGGTGCCCGCGTTTGCTCGGGCCCGGCGCCATGCGTAGGGCAGCCCCGCGACCAGCGCGCACGAAGCCGTGGCCGCCACGGCGAAGAGCAGCGCGACCGGGTCCAGTTGGACCTCGTGGAGGCGGGGCAGGCTGGCCTCGGCGCGGCGGAGCCCGGCGACCGCGAGTGCGGCGCCGAGGGCGCCCAGAGCCCCTCCCAGGCCGGCGAGCAGGAGGGACTCCACCAGGAACTGCTGGAGTAGCTGTCGGCGGGTGGCGCCCAGGGCGAGCCGGATCGAGGCCTCCGGACCCCTCTCCAGGCCGCGGGCGAGCGAGAGCACCGCCACGTTGGCGCAGGCGGCGAGGAGCAGGAGGCCGACCGCTCCCAGCAGCACGAACAGCGTCCGGCCAGCGTCTCCGACGACCTCCTCGTGCAGGGGGACGAGGCGCACGGCCCAGCCCCGATTGGTCCGCGGATGCTCGTCGGACAGGGCGCGCGCGACCGCGTTCAGGTCGTGCTCGGCCTGGTCTCGCGTCACGCCCTCCGCCAGGCGCGCCACCGCGCCCAGGTAGTGCTGGTCGCGCGGCGGGTCCTCGGCGACGTCCCACGGCAGCCAGAGCTGAACACCGGGCTCCGGCATGGGGAAGCCGCTGGGCATGACGCCCACGACGCGGAAGGTCCGCCGGTCGATCGTGATCGTGCGGCCGACGACCGACGGATCCGCGCCGAAGCGCCGACGCCAGAGGCCGTGCGCGATCACGACCACCGGGTCGGGACCCACCGGGGCGGCCGCGGAGTTGAAGAGCGCACGCGCCATCTCCCCGGCCGTGAACGTACGGCCCAGGGCCGCGTCGACCCCCAGGAGCGGGAAGAAGTCCTCCGTCACCTGCGCCGCGAGCACGACTTCCGAGGACCCGTCGGCCGTGAGCGTCCGCCCCATCGAGTAGTACCCGGCGACGCCGGTGAGGAGGCGCGCGCGGCGGCGCCAGTCGGCCAGGTTGGCGGAAGCGACCCCGGTCCGCTCGACCCCAGCCTCGGGGTTCGTGTCGAAGACGCGGACGAGCGATTCGGGGCGCGGGAGGGGCAGCGGCCTGAGGACCACCGCCTGCAACACGGCGAAGAGCGCCGTGCTCGCGCCCACTCCCAGCGCGATCGTGAGCACGCAGAGGGCTGAGAAGCCGGGACGCTTCCGCAGCATCCGGACGGCGTAGGCGACGTCCCGCCGCAGCGACTCCACGAGCGCCCCAGGCCGCCCCTCCCTGAGCCGCTCCCTCGCCGAGTCAGGGTGCCCCAGCTCGATCCGCACCTGTCTCCGCGCCTCCGACTCGTCCAGGCCCCGGCGGACCTTCTCGGCCACGGCGGTCTCGACGTGCTGCGAGAGCTCCTCCTCGGCCTCGCGGTCGAGGCGGCCGGCGTGCACCAGCTCGTAGAGACCGCGACGGAATCTCGTCCACATGGGAGCGTGTCCTCCCTCCTCGTCGCAGATCACGTCGCCTTGAGGAGGCGGTCCATCGCCGCGGACACGCGCTCCCACTCCCGCTCCTCGACAGCCAGGCGGCGCCGGCCGGCGCGCGTGATCTGGTAGTAACGCGCGCGGCGGTTGTTCTCCGACGCGCGCCACTCGGCGTCGATGAGGCCGGTGCGCTCGAGGCGCTGGAGGGCGGGGTAGAGCGAGCCCAGGGTCACGCGGAACACGCCTCCAGAGACCTGCCCGATCCGCTGCCCGATGCCGTAGCCGTGCCGCGGCTCCAGGGCCAGGGTCTTCAGGATCAGGAGGTCGAGCTTCTCCGCGGCCATGCCTCTCCTATCGATATCGATATGAAGATAGGCCGGGCTGCCCTGCCGGTCAACCCCTCCGGGGGGGGACTGACGGAGCCCGGAGGCCACGCCCCAACGAGTCCGCGTTGGGCGCCGTCGGCGGCTCCGGAGATGGGATCCCGCCGTGCCAGGATCGAACAGTGCGGCAGGCGTGGGGGCCCGGTTCGCTGGGAGTCGGCCACGCTGCGGACCTGGCACCTCGATTGCACGCCAGCGGCGCATGTCGAGCCTGGCGAACGACGTGCGCATGGCGTTGCGAACCCTCCTGCGGCGCCCGGTCCATGCAGGGGCCGTCGTCCTGATCCTGGCCCTGGGGATCGGAGCGGTCACCGCGGTCTTCACACTGGCGGACGCGGTCCTGCTCGCACCCCTGCCGTTCCTCGACGAGGAACGCCTCGTGCGCGTCTACGAGCACGACGTCCGCGAGGGCCGTCGGTACGGGCGGTTGACGGCCGCCGACTTCCAGGACTATCGCGAGCAGGCCGCCAGCTTCTCGGCGCTCGCCGCCCTGCGCTCGCGCGGGGTCACGCTGACCGGGACGGTCGAGGCCCAGCGCCTTTCCGGCCTGCGCGTCTCGGGATCGCTCTTCGACGTCCTCGGAGTCGGCGCGGCCCGCGGCCGCGTGTTCGAACCGAGTGACGAAAGTGACGGAGCCCCCTGCGCAGCCGTCCTCACGAACGGCGCGTGGCAGCGCATCTTCGGCGGCGACCCTGGTGCCGTCGATCGTCCCGTCGCCCTCAACGGCGAGCCCTGCATCATCGTCGGGGTCCTGCCGCCGGCCTTCGTGTCTCCCCTGGGGGGCGAGGTGGACGTGTTCGTCGCGGAGGGCTTCCATGAGCTTGCCAGCGATGCGGTCCGCGGGCGGCGCATGCACGTGCTCGCGGTCGTGGGGCGCCTGGCGCCGGGAACGGACCTCCGGGCAGGTGCCGCGGACCTGGCCGCGATCGCAGACCGGCTCGAGCGCCTCTACCCGCAGGAGAACAGCGGCCACCGTCCGAACCTCGTTCCCTTGCGCGAGTCCCTGGTGCGGGACGCGCGCCCGCTGCTGCGAGCACTGTCGGCCGCCGTGCTCCTGCTGCTCGTCCTCTCCGTGGTCAACGTCGCCGGGATCGGCCTCGCCCGCGCTCTCGCCCGCCAGCGCGACCTCGCCGTGCACGCCGCCGTCGGGGGCAGCCGTGGCCGCCTGGTGCGCGCGCTCGTCGTGGAGATGCTCGTCCTCGGCGTGCCGGCCGCCGTCGCCGGCACGGCGCTGGCCCAGATCGGGGTGGAAGCGTTCGTGCGTGCGGTCGGGGGCGACCTCCCCACCGCACCTCGCCTGAGCTGGCGAGTCCTCGCCTTCGTGGTCTCGGCGACGGTGGCGGCAGGCCTGGCGGCGGGGCTAGGGCCGTCGCTCGCCGCGACGCGGCTCGACGTAGCGGCCATCCTGAGGGGGGGCGGCCGGACGAGCGTGGGCGCCGCGGCGCGCACCCGTCTGCGGAGTGCCCTGGTGGCGACGCAGGTGACGCTCGCGGCCGTGCTGCTCGTCGGCTGCGGCCTGCTGCTCCGCACGGTATCGGCCCTGGAGCGCACCGACCCCGGTTTCGATCCAACGGGAGTCTGGCTGATGAGGACCTCCCTTCCGCAGGTGCGTTACGACGGGGGCGCGTCGCGGGCGGCGGCCGTGCGCGCGTACCTGGACTCGCTCCGCGCCCTGCCCGGAGTGACCGCGGCCGCGGCGTCATACACCGTTCCGTTCGAGGACGTGAGCACCACCGGCCTGAGGGTCGCGGGTGCGCCCGTCGCCGGCGGTCCCGACCCGGAGGTGGGCTACAACGCCGTCAGCGCAGACTACTTCCGGGTCCTGGGAATACCGGTAGTCGGCGGCCGCGCCCTGGACGAGAGCGACGTCGCCGGCGCGCCGCCGGTCGTCGTCGTCAACGAGTCGCTGGCCCGGCGCTTCTTCCCGGGCCAGGACCCGGTCGGCCGGCTGGTCGGCTCTGGCAACGACACCGACGCCCCGCCCCTGCGCATCGTCGGCGTGGTCGGCGACGTGCGCCGCACCGGCCTCGACAGCGAGCCCCAGCCCGAGCTCTTCTTCTCCCTGGCGCAAGACACGACGCCCAGCCCGTTGCTCCTCGTGCGCACGGAGCCGTCCGTCGCCGGGACCCTGCCCGCGGCGGCGCGCCGGCAGCTCCGGGGGCTCGATCCCGAGCTGCCGCTCTACGCCGTGCGCCCTCTCACCGACCTCGTCGCCGAAACCATCGCTCCGCGACGGCTCGTCCTGGACCTGCTCGCCGCGTTCTCGTGCTGCGCACTCCTGCTCGCCGCCGTGGGCGTCTACGGTGTCGTCGCCCAGTCGGTGGTGCAACGACGGCAGGAGATCGGCCTGCGTCTCGCGGTCGGGGCCAGCGGGTCGCACGTACTCCGCATGGTGATGCGGGAGGGGATGAGGCCGGTCGCGGTCGGGGTCCTGGCGGGGGCGGCGGTCTCGTCGGCGTTCAGCCGGTCGGTCGCGGCCCTGCTCCACGGCGTCACGCCGACGGACCCGCTCACCCACGCCGGAGTCCTGGTCCTGGTCGCCGGCGTGGCAGCGTTCGCCTGTTACGTGCCCGCCCGCCGGGCCGCCGCGCTCGACCCGGGCCAGACGCTACGGAGCGACTAGCGGCACGACCGGCTTCAGAGCCGAAACGGCTCGCCCCGTGGGCCCGGGCGACGGCGGAGGGCGGTCCAGGCGGGCGGCTCGAGCGACGCCATGAAACGCAGGTAGTCGCGGGTGGCCACCGGCGGCCGCGACCGTAGCCGCCTCAGGGCCGCCACGTCGTCGGGCGTGGTGGGCAACCCTCGCTCGAGGTCGAGCGGCTCAGAGGGATCGTCGGAGCGCATCGTACCTGTCGGTCATCCCGGCCCGCTCGAAATACCCCCGCACCTCGGTCTCGTCCAAGCCGGGGATCTGCAGCAGCGACTGGACGTCCGCCAGGTCCCGCAGCTCCCTGGTGGGATCGTTCTTGACGGCCTGGACCTTCATCGCGATCAGGTGCTCCGCGCGCGGGACCTGGGCGGTGCGGGCGCCCAGCTCGAGACGCGGAGTGCAGCCGGCGAACAGCCGCCGGGCCGTCCCTGAATCGAGGTAGACGAGGTCGAGGCGGCCCAGCTCCGGCTCTGTGTGGAGGTGGTTCGAGTACCCCGGCGAGCGATGGAGCGTCTCGTATCCCTGTGACTCCAGGAACGCCACGAGCGCATCCTGGGCCTCGATGGCGGTGACGAGGTCGAGGTCGACGGTGGCCCGGGTGATGCCGTGTGCGTGGAGGGCGAGGGCTCCGACGACCGCGACCGGGAATCCCTGCTGCTCGAGGAACGAGGCCACCAGCCCGAACGCGCGCTCGAAGTCCATCCCCGCGGCGAGGATAACACGCCGACCGGGTCCGGCCGGGCGCCTCGATCAGCGCGCCGAGGCGACCGATTCGATCAGCTTCCGCAGGTGCTCCTGGAACTCGGCAGGACGCTCGACCTGGGGGTAGTGCCCGACGCCCTCCATCAGGACCACGTCGAAGGACGGCGAGTGCTTCCGGTTGGCCTCGACCGCGGTCGGATACGCCGTGGAGTTGATGGCCCTGACGGGAACGCCGGCGTTGCGCAGCGCGGCCGCCTGGTCGTAGGTGCGCAGGGTCTGGAACAGGCCGAGGAACGCCTTCGGGTCGTTGTCGCAGGTCTCCCGGTCCATCCGCTCGCGGGTCTCGGCGGGGGCGTCCTTGGGCAGCAGGCCCAGCATGAGCTCGTCGCACGTGGACGCGAAGTCCCGCCGGTACGCCTCGAGGAGCTTCCGCCAGCTCTCCTCCGGCCACTCCGCCTCGACGTTCTGGAGCGTGTCCACGGCCACGACGGCCGCCACCCGCTTGGGGCCGAGGCGCCGCGCCGCCTCGAGCGAAACCGGGCCTCCGAGCGAATTCCCTACCAGCATCACCTTCGGCAGCTCCAGGTGCTCGACGAGCGCGGCCACGTCGGCGCCGAGTGACTCGATCGTCCAGCTCTCCCGAGCCGCGCCCGAGCGCCCGTGCCCCGGAAGGTCCATCGCCACCACGCGGTGCGAGTCGTCGAACGCGTCGAGCGTCTCGCGCCAGACGCCCATCTGGCAGTTCCCGCAGTGAACGAAGACGATCGCGGGCTCCCCCGTCCCGCGCTCCAGGTACGCCATCTCCAGGCCGTCGGCCAGGCGCATCGTCTTCGGCGTCTCCGCCGCCCAGGCGCCGGCCGCCGCGGCGGCCAGGCCGGCCGCCGCCAACGTCCTTCCCGCACCCTTCATGGGACGGATCATCTCACCAGCTCGCGTGCACGTGGGCCCGGATCCGCTCGTCGTACACCACGCGCACGGCGTCGATGACGCTGTCGGACAGCGGCGGCAGGGAAGCGGCGGCCGCGTTGTCCCTCGCCTGGACGGCCGTCCTGGCCCCCGGGATCGCGCAGCTCACAGCGTCGAACATCAGGATCCAGCGGAGGGCGAGCTGCGCCAGCGTGGCGCCGGCCGGAACGAGGGGCCGGAGCCGCTCCACCGCCTCGAGGCCCGCTTCGTACGGCACGCCGGAGAACGTCTCGCCCTTGTCGAAGGACTCGCCCTGGCGGTTGTACCGGCGGTGGTCGTCGGCCGCGAACTCGGAATCCGGGCGGAGCTTGCCGGTCAGCAGGCCGCTCGCCAGGGGCACCCGCGCCAGGATCCCCACGCGCCGAGCCCGTGCTTCGGGGAAGAACGCCTCGGCCGGCTTCGTCCGGAACATGTTGAAGATGATCTGCACCGTCTGTACGTTGGGGTGGCGCAGGGCCCTCAGCGCCTCGTCGACCGTCTCGACGCTGACGCCGTAGTAGCGGAGCTTGCCCGCCCGGACGAGGTCGTCCAGGATCCCGAACACCTCCGGCATGTCGTACACGGCCGGGTGAGGGCAGTGGAGCTGCAGCAGGTCCAGGGCGTCCGTCCCCAGGTTGCGCAGGCTGCGCTCGACCCAGGCGGCGAGGTTCTCGCGGGTGTACCCTTCGGGGGTCTGGACGGGGAGGCGCCGACCGGCCTTCGTGGCGAGGTGGATCGTCTCGCCCCTCCGCTCGCGCCGCAGCCGTCCGACCAGCCGCTCGCTGCGGCCGTCGCCATAGACGTCGGCGGTGTCCACGAAGTTCATGCCGGCGTCCACCGCGGCATGGAGCGCCTTCATGGACTCCTCGTCGTCCACCGGCCCCCACGCCGAGCCGATGGCCCACGCCCCGAAGCTGACCGCCGACACCTTCATGTCGGTGCGGCCGAGCGGCCGGTGCTCCATCTCGTCCTCCTCGAAGACGCGGATTCTAGCAGCGGTGGCCGGGCGGCGCGCGGCGGCCGCGCGTGCCCTGTCCCCTCTGGCCGGCTCGGTCGCCGAGTCGCCGAGGGCTCCCGTTGACCCCGCCCGGCAAGTCCCTACGCTCACTACCGATGCCTGCCCACGAGCCGGACCTCAGCCCGGAGACGTGCCCGCCTGCTCCAGGCGTTCGCTCTCGAGGCGCTGAGGGTCCGAGCCCGGCGTCCACCGCCGGTCGGAGGTGGCCAGGGACGGTCAGTCCTCCAGCCGGATCCGCCCGAACGCCGCCGGCGTGTGGAACGTCCGGCTCATCACCGGCCGCCAGTTGACGTGCCGGCGTCGCTGATGTGGGCCCTGGATTCGATACAGGTTCGCCCTCATCTCGAGGCCGGCGACGGGGGCGGGGACGCCGAGGGCCTTCATCGGGATGCGCATCTCGCCGTACCAGGTCCGCGCGGCGCGATCGATGCGTGCCTCGACGGCGAAGCCCGAATCCCACCCGGCATCGTAGCGGGCCGGACGGACGCCGAGATCGATCGCCAGGTCCACCCGCTCCCCCTGCGGCGACACCTGGAACTCCTTGTATCTCGTGATGCCGGCATGGTCCGTGCCGATGAAGGCCTCCGCCACGTCCCAGTCCCAGAGTCGTGGGGTGTCGTCGTCGGTCGCGGGGTGCGGCTTCAGGTGCAGCTCCTCGTAGGGGCAGACGAAGAGCAGGTAGAGGCTCGTGGCCGTCCACCGCGAACGGATCTCGGTACGGTGTCCCGGCACGGGCCGACCCTGCCGGTCCGTTTCGGCGACCACCCCGGCGACACCCTTCCAGTGCGGCGCCTCGGGATCGGCGGTGAGGGCGAAGTCGCTCTCGGAGCGCAGGCTCGGGAGGACGCCGTCCTCCGTCGACCGTGAACCGGCGACCGGCACCGCCACCAGCCAGCAGGCGACCAGCAGGAGCGCGGTAGGATCGACGTGTGGTGCGAGCGCTCGCGTT
>Ga0268386_10000042_pt1 | contig 63586 bp, 54 predicted proteins | sample RVTome_15_FD_200260 | JGI IMG/M metagenome (GOLD analysis project Ga0268386, IMG submission 200260) | Soil microbial communities from uranium-contaminated site in the Upper Colorado River Basin, Wyoming, United States - RVT150D86... ... | reverse complement strand
GCGTCATCAAACGCAAGATGTCGAAATGGCCCAAAGCCCGCCCCGAACACCGCCGACGACCGCCGCTGGCGAAAGCCTTTGAGGACACGGTTGTTATGATAACTTGAACGGTATTGCGGCTAAACGAATCACTCACACCGTCGTCTGCATCCGCTCGCGATGCCGCTCCACCGCCGCCTCCACGAACCCCCGGAACAGCGGATGCGGCTTGCCCGGCTTCGAGCGGAACTCCGGGTGGAATTGCACGGCGACGAACCACGGGTGCTCCGGGATTTCGACGATCTCCACCAGCTCGCCGTCGGGGCTGGTGCCGACGGGGATCATGCCCCCTTCCGCGAACTGCCGGCGGTATTCGTTGTTGAATTCGTAGCGGTGGCGGTGGCGTTCGAAGACGTGGCCGGCTTCGTAGCAGCGGGCGGACTTTGACTCTTCCAGCAGCACGCATTCCTGTGCGCCGAGCCGCATCGTGCCCCCCTTGTGCGTGACCGACTTCTGCTCTTCCAGCAGGCAGATCACCGGGTGCTTCGTGTCGCCGGAGAACTCCGTGCTGTTGGCGTCGGCGAACCCCAGCACGTTGCGGGCGAATTCGATCACCGACACCTGCATGCCCAGGCAGATGCCGAAGTAGGGAATTTCGCACTGCCGGGCGTACTCGGCGGCCCGCACCTTGCCTTCCGTGCCGCGCATGCCGAACCCGCCGGGCACCAGGATGCCGTCCACGCCGGCCAGCAGCATCTCCGGCCCCTGCCGTTCCAGCTCCTCGGCTTCGATCCGCTGCACGATCACGCGGGCCGACTGCGAAAACCCGGCGTGGTCCAGCGATTCGTAAATCGACTTGTAGGCGTCGCGGTGCTCGATGTACTTCCCGACGACGGCGATCGTCACATCGGTGTCGGGGTGCCGCACGCGCTGCATCATTTCCTGCCAGTCGTCGATCTGCAGCGGGCCGGCGTTCAGATGCAGTTTTTCCACGATCAGTTGATCGAGGTTGTGTTCCACCAGCCCCAGCGGGACTTCGTAGATCGAAAACTCCTTGTCGACTTCCTCAATGACCGCCCGCTTCTCGACGTTGCAGAACAGCGCGATCTTGTCGGTGTGCTCGCGGCCGATGGGGCGCTCCGTCCGCACGATGAGAATGTCCGGCTGAATGCCGATCTGCCGCAATTGCCCCACGCTGTGCTGCGTCGGTTTCGTCTTCGCCTCGCGGGCCGCCTTCAGATAAGGCACCAGCGTGAGGTGGATGAACAGGCAGTTTTCCTTGCCGATATCGAGCGGAATCTGCCGGATCGCCTCCAGGAACGGCAGCCCCTCGATGTCGCCGACCGTGCCGCCCAGTTCCGTAATCACCACGTCCACGTCCGGCCCGGCGAGGTTGCGGACGGCGGCCTTGATTTCATCCGTAATGTGCGGCACCACCTGCACAGTCTTGCCGAGGTACTCGCCGCGGCGTTCGCGTTCGATGACCCGCAGGTAAATCTGCCCGGTGGTGTAATTCGACTCGCGCGACAGCGGGCTGTTGGTGAACCGCTCGTAATGCCCCAGGTCGAGGTCGGTCTCGCTGCCGTCGTCCAGCACGTAGACTTCCCCGTGCTGGTAGGGGCTCATGGTGCCGGGGTCGACATTGATGTACGGGTCCAGCTTCTGCATCCGCACCCGCAACCCACGGCGTTCCAGCAACATGCCGATGGACGCGGACGTCAGCCCTTTGCCGAGGGAACTGACGACGCCGCCGGTGACGAAGATGTGTTTGGTCATTGGGGGGTGGTTGGTTGTCCGTGGTCGGTGGTTGGGTTTCCGTACCGGGGCGCTGATTGAGGTATACCTTCCAATCGGCCTGCGGAAAAGTGAGCGCGGTTCGCGATCCAGTCATTCGATTCCAAATGTGGATTCAACGGCGCGGACTTTTTCGTCGTCGTCGGGAAAGCCGCAGTCGCAAACGCGAAATCCTCGGAATCTCAACTCACCGCATTGATGGCAGCGACCGCATCCGGAACAGTACGGCACATTGCATGCGCGACAGCGATCGTACACGCTGAGTTCCCTTCGTGGGATTCGCCGCCTTCCACACGAAGGACAGCGTCCGCAGCCGGGACAAACGGCGACGGTCGAGTCGTGAATCGCTTGGCACGCACCACACTTGACCAATTTCACAATTCCCGTCCGAAATCCCCGAAGTCAGTCTTCGGAGTCATCCACGATTTCCGCTTGCCGCCGATCCGCAATCACCCGCCCCGCCGGGTCGTTCATCCACTCGAAAACCGCGTCGAAAACGTCCTCCAGTTCCGTCGCGCCGGAAAACGCCCGCAGTTTCATTCGCGTTCCGCATTGCGGGCACGTCGCGTAGAAGTCGAACGGCGAGACGCTGAGCTTCCGGCCGCAGTGTTCGACCTCGCGCTCGACCGGGAACGCGTGGATGGCCTCGATGAGCTCGTGCGTGATCTCGATGGGAGTGTGAGTGTTCGTCGCCATTATCCCAACTCCGTCAATCGCTGCTTGAACTCGCTGCGGCTCATTCCCGGTCCGGGCTGAATCTCGACGTGCGCCTCCTGGAGGCGGTCTGGAAGGACGGGCGCACCGTGAATCGGCACCACCTTCAACCCCTTATTCTCCACGGCTTCGACCGTCAGGGCAATAGCGTCACTTCCGGGACGGAAACTCGCGAGGATTTCTGCTTCCGTCAGCGGCGGATCGACGGCGTCGGTGTCGAAGATCGAAATGCCTACTTCACCCTTGCGGAGTTGAAAGGCTGGCTTCGACGGGTGCGCGACGCGGATCAGCATTCTCGGTTCATTCTAGCGAGAGACAAGTGACTCGCAGCCCGGGCATGTTGCCGCCGCACAGATCGAGCATGATCCTCCCGAGTATCAATGCCAACATCGGCATTTTCGACGACGGCCACGCGGACTATCGTTCACTGGAATGCTCTTTCACGATGGGCACGCCCCAGGGCGGAATGCGAATCGCCATCCGCCGCTTGCGGGCCGCCTCCGACCATTCCGCCTGAATCCGCCGGCATTCCCGCACGATTTCCTCGGGCGACGGGTCCTGCGGCAAGGGCGCGTCGTTGCGTTCCGTTCTTGCTTTGCATATCGGCAGGTGGCGCATGCTCAACATGGTTCAGAACCTTTCGTTGAATACCGCGAGTCGCGCGGTTCGGACGGCGGCGCCGAATCGCTGTCGAGAACGTTCCAGCCCTCGTCCATCAGCCGCTGCGCGGTGTAGCGTGCGAGTCCCTCGAAGAGTTCCACAACCTGCGTGGCCGACGATTGCTCGGCCAGCCGCTGATAGAGTTCGGCGAGCGCCTGGTCGATGCGGGACTTGCGGGCGAACATCTCGTCCGGATTCATGTCGGAGTTGAAATTCGTCTCCCGCAACAGCCGCCGCGCGTCTTCATCCGGAACGTATTGAATCCACGTGTCGAGGACGTTCACGACCCCGTGCCGCTGATATTTCGCCAGCGCGAGGTTCATCGCCTGTTCATCCCGGCGGATCTCCTCGAGCAGGAACTGCGTTCGTTCGTCCTTCGAGGTCGAGCGAGCTTCCTCGAGCGCGTCGCGCAGCCGGCGGTGGAACGAACGGATGCGTTCCAGGATGTCGCGAACCTGTTCGTAGGTCATGCTGGCGGGGCTCCTGGTCTGCCCACCTGTCGTTGTCCCTCATCCCACGTCTTTCAATGATTCTCCAGCACCCACTGCACCGCGCGCTGCGTCAATTCCGTCGCATTCCGCAGGCTGAGCTTCGACTTGATGTTCTCGCGATACGTCTCGATCGTCTTCGGCGACAGAAAGAGACGCTCGGCGATCTGCCGCGTCGTGTGGCCGCGGCCGATCTGCTCGAAGACTTCCAGCTCCCGGTCGGAGAGTTGTTCCATCGGCGAACGGCCGACGTCGCCGTTGTTGCCGACGCTGCGGGTCAGCATGCGTTCGGTCATCGTTTCGCTGAGGTAGATTCGCCCGTCGAGCACGCGGCGAATGGCCGTCAGCAGCCGTTCGGCCGGTTCGCACTTGTTGATGTAACCTTTCGCGCCGGCCCGTAGCGCCCGTTCGGCGTAGACGTGGTCTTCGTGCATCGAGCAGATCAGCACCCGCACGTCGGGGTCGATGCCGAGCAGTTCCCGCGTCAGTTCCAACCCGCTTCCGACTTTCAGGGAAATGTCGGCCGTCACGACGTCGGCCCGGCGGCGGCGAAACGCATTGACGGCCTGCGGCAATCCGTCGGCTTCGCCGCAGACTTCCAGGTCGGGCTGTTCCGCGACAAGGCGGGCGAATCCGACGCGAATCAGCGGGTGGTCGTCGACGACGAGAACCGCCGATGACGACGATCGTTTGTGACTGGCAGCCATCGCGTGCTCCTCGATTCTGCAACGGGTAGAATTCCATCGGTCGCGGTGAGCAGCAATCTGCGTGCCGCACGGTCGCTCGACGTTGTGCAGAACGATAAACGACGATCGGGTGAAAACTTAGGGCTGAAAGCGGGCCGTCCCCGATTCAGATTTGTCAGCGTCCCCCGGCAGGCGATTGCGCGCTCATCGCGCCGACTGGCGGATCGACGATCAGCGTTGGGTGCATACCGCTGGTTGGTGGGACGTGGCGGATACTGCCAGCATCCGCGCGGACGCTGGCAGCGTCCGCCACGGGAAAGCCGCTTGCCCACCATTCGCCGGATGCAGCCATCAGCGCTGTGCCCGTTCGGCCCCGAGTGACAGGGTCGTCGCCGATCGACTATGCTGGTAACGTGGCACTGCTTGACGGACGCCGGGGAAGTCGATCGCCGTCCAGAGACCTTTGGTGGCGTCCGTCAAGCAGTGGCAAGTGCCGGTCGCGCAACTCAAGGCGAGTGTTCCCGCGATGCCCACGGTCCTGGTGATCGACGACGATCGCTCCGTCAGCCATCTGGTGCGGTCGGCTTTTGAGGAAGTCGCCGTCGACGTCATTTCCGCCGAGTCGACCGACAACGGGCTGCGCGTCTGTCGCGAGGCGGACCCGGACGTTGTTTTGCTGGACATGTTTCTGCCGTCCGCGAACGGGATCGAATCGTTCCAGAAGCTGCGCTCGCTGGATCCCAAGCGGCCGGTGATCCTGATGACCGCCGACACCGACAGCGAGCACGCGATCGAGGCCACGATGCTCGGCGCGCACGATTATCTCATCAAGCCGCTGGAATTGCGGCGGATCCGGGAGATCGTCGGCACGGCACTGCAGACCCGGCGGATGATGCGGACCCCGGTCCAGATCCCCCTCGACCACGACGTGCAGCCCGCGGACCATCTCGTCGGCAAAAGCCGCGGCATGCTCGATGTCTACAAGGCGATCGGCCGTGTCGCCCCCGAGGACGTGACGACGCTGATTCGCGGGGAAAGCGGCACGGGAAAAGAACTGGTCGCCCGCGCCATCTACCATCACAGCCTGCGCAAGGACCGCCCGTTTCTGGCGGTCAACTCGGCGGCGCTCCCCGACACGCTGCTGGAAAGCGAGCTGTTCGGCCACGAGAAAGGCTCCTTCACCGGGGCCGACCGGCGGCGGATCGGCAAGTTCGAGCAGTGCGACGGCGGGACGATCTTTCTCGATGAAGTCGGAGACATGTCCCCCGTCGTGCAGGGCAAAATCCTGCGGCTCCTGCAGAAGCAGGAATTCGAGCGGGTCGGTGGAAACGAAACGATCCGCACCAACGTGCGCATCATCGCCGCCACCAACCGCGATCTCGACGCGCTCGTCGACGCGGGGGCGTTTCGCGAAGACCTCTATTACCGGCTGAACGGGTTCACGATCCATCTGCCGCCGCTGCGGGAGCGGGGCAACGACATCGTTTTGCTGCTGGAATACTTTCTGGGCCGGCTGGGCCACGAGCTGGACCGGCAGCACGTCGAGGGCATCTCCCCCGACGCGGTCGAAATTCTGATGAACTACGACTGGCCGGGCAACGTGCGGGAACTGGAGAGCGTCGTCCGCCAGTCGCTGCTGAACGCCTCGGGACCGGTCATCGTGCCCGCCTGTCTGCCGCAGGAATTGTTTTCGACGGCGACCGGCGACGCAGGGGCCGTCTCCGCCCGCTCGGCGTCCGATTCTGACGAGACCGATCCGTCGTCCGACCTGGGGCCGCTTGTCGAATCGCTGCTGGCTGAAGGAAGCACCGGCGTATATGCCGAGGCGCTGCGCGCCATGGAGCGCTTCGTCATCACGCGCGTCCTGCGGGAAACCCACGGCAACCAGTCGCAGACGGCGAAAATCCTCGGCATTACGCGAGGCAAGGTCGCCGATCGCATTCGAACGTTCGGCATCTCGCTGGAGCAGGCCGTCACCGTCGCCGACAAGCGCGGGTAGTACTACTGTCTCATGCCACAACAAGTAGGGTGGGCTGTGCCCACCAAAACGCACGATGCTGTGGTGGGCACAGCCCACTCTACAGGGAGTGAGACAGTAGAAGTAGTAGAATTCGTGAGAATCCTGGAGCGGAGGCACGCTCTCGCCCGGCGACGAGGGAGTTCGCGTCCGCGAGTGTGGGATGGAGTACCTCAGAATCCCCGTGACGAAAGACGATTTCAGCCCCCACCGCGTCGACGACTTCCGCACGAAGGTGAACCTCGTCGGCAAACCGGTCTACGTCCACTGCAAGAGCGGAAAACGCTCGGGCGCTTTCGTGATGATGGACCTCGCCGTCCGCCGCGGCTGGACCGGCGAAGAAACGCTGAAGAAGGCGGAAGAAATGGGCTTCGAGTGCGACGTGCCCGAACTCAAGGAGTTCGTCAAGACGTACGTCGACGGCAGGAAGGGGTGATTGCGGCGGCGATCGAACTCGATCGATGATTCCGCTCTTTCCCGCAAAGTGCGCTGGAACACCAGATGTGCCGCAGGAAGGAAAACGCAAAGTGCGTCGCGCACCAGCCTGACACCGGCGGCCGAGTCGGAGTGGCGGCGCCCGCTGCACGCGGACTGCCGCGCGGCCGAACTGCGGCTATCGCAGTACCGACGACTGTCCTGCCCCCGTCAACATCGGTTCGCGGGCGGGCTTGTCGAGGCTGTGTTCCGGGTCGGTCCGCAGCGTGCGCGGCTCGGGCGGACGCGGCTGTGGCAGCCGCGGGCGGAAGGCGATCAACAGCGCCAGCGGAATGTACCCCGTGAGCGATTCGCCCACCTGCTGCGGATACCAGAACTGCAGGCCGACGATGACCGCGGCCGTCGCGGCCAGCAGGTGCTCGAAGCGTTTCTCGCGCGGCCAGACGGTCAGCACGGTCAGCATCAGCAGGAACGACACGATGATCGGCACGCGGAAGACTTCGTCGGTAATCCGCCACGCCAGCGGGGATTCCCCCTGGACTAGAATCGCCGCCCCCCGCGAAATCAGTTGCAGCGATTCGTGCAGGTAATTCTGGACGTCTGACGAAAGAAACGCGAAACTTCCCAGCAGCACGGCCCACACGCCGACCAGCGCGGTCGCGAATCGCCGCGCGTGCGCCCGGCCGTAGAACGCGAACCACACCGGCAATGCGAACGCCGGATACAACATCGAGCCGCACGCCAGTCCCATGAAGATTCCCGACGCCCACGGCACGCGGTACAGCGCCAGCGCCCACAGGATCCAGGCGGTCAACAGAATGTGGTTCACCGAATTCGGATCGAGGGCCGTCGAGGGCAGCAGCAGGTACAACACCGACATCGCGATGGCGAGTTGCCGGTCGTGAAAGTGGCGAATGCCGATGAAGACCAACGCCCCCAGCACCGCCAGATGTCCCAGGCCCGCGAGAACGCCCGCGGCGACCTGCGCGACGGAGTCCGGCTGGGATTGCGGCTGTCCCGCCACGCGGTTGGAAACCTCCAGCGACCCCGCCGTGGCGATCGCCGGCACCGGACCGGAGCCGGTGAGGATGTCTTCCTTCTTCGTTGGCAGCGGGGTCGCCCCGTTGAGCATCTCCTGCCCCTGCTCGACGGTCTGCTGCGAGGCCCGCGGCAGGGGAACGTACAGGATACCGCAGGTGACGACCGCGGCCGCCGCCACTCCCAGAAACACGAGTGCCTGCGCGTTGAGGTTCGTTTCCAGCCGCGGCCGCTTCACCAGGAACCTGTCGACGAGCAGCCGCGCGAGCAGGACGCCGGCCGACGTCAGCAGCATGGGCACGCCGATCGACGAATCCGTCGGGTCAATGCGGAGCAGCGCAACGCCGACCGAAACCCCCGACAGCACGATCAGGTCGAAGTTCCGCAACGACCAGACGCGGCCGAAGCGGAAGAAGACCGTCAGAATGAGGGGGATGGAAAAGCACAGCCAGGCCATCCCTGCCGCGACATGGTCGATCCCGAGAGCGTCGTCCATCGCGATATCCATACAGACCCCGCCCGGCTGAAACGCCGCTCGGGACTGCTCCCTTGTCTGCACGCGGCCGCGTCGATCCCCACCGACGCCGCGCCGCACATAACCCACACGATTCGCCGGCTCCCGGTTCCCAGCCTTGAGACGGCAAATCCCTGATTCAGGAACATTAAGATACGGAGAATTCAAGCCCCGGAAAAGCGACCGCAGCCGGAATTTCGCGGAAATCGCGATCTGGTTTTGGCAATCCGCCGGCAAATCTGCCAGAATCCCATGGTTTGACAACTCCGCGAAAAACCACGCAGCCCTCGGCGGCCGGATGCTCCACCCGCCCCCGATCCGCGTGCGTTCTGAAACGCAAATATAACGGGTGACATTAGTTATGGAAAACAATGGCTGCTCGACGATTCCATCACCGGTTACCTTTACGCAGGCAACCGCCAACGACCTGAACGCCGCGGTCTGGCAGGGTGCCGCGGTGGCCACTGTCGTGTTGCTCGTCGACCCGGTTTTTTTCGGAAAATCACTCCCGACCGACGAAATCCGGGCCGCATTCGGCGGCGATCCCGAACTCGCCGTCGTGGGCGTCGAATCCATGGCCAGCGAATTCAGCGTGCCATTGCCCGCCGACGTGAAGGCGTTTCTGCCGATCGTTTCTCCGCCGGCCGCTCTCGCCTTTCGCAGGGCTGCTCCGCTCGGCGAGTTTCCCGATTGTTCCGATCCCATCCGCGGCTGGTTGTTGCGGGCGGCCGAGAACGGTCTGCGGCAGCAACGGCTGGTGATGCCGGCCGAGGGTAAGTCGTGGGAAGTCGACTCTCGACTACCGATGCTGCGACCCGCCGAACCGGGACGGGAATGGCATTGGCTGCGCGACGGGATCGAACGGCTCGACCTGCGAGCGCTGTTGCGGACTCGCTCCGAGGATGATGCGACCGCCTTCCGCGCCGGCCTGCTGCAGATGAACGACTTCCTCGACGCCAGCCACGAGCAGTCGCAGAGCATCGAGGGGGCTGGAAGGAACCGGGCCGGCGACTACTGGCACGCCGTCATGCACCGCCGCGAGCCGGATGACTCGAATGCGAAATACTGGTTTCGCCGAGTCGGTTCGCATCCCATCTTCGCGGAACTCGCACGGCGGGCCGATTCGCTGCTGAGCGGGTTCCCCGAGGTGTCGCGGGAATGGCGCGGCCGGCTGCTTCCCGGCGCCCGCTGGGACCCCTCCGCGTTTGTCGACCTCTGCCAGGCCTGCCCGAAATCCGAAACCGACGACCTCTCCCGCTTCGCCCGCCGGGTGCAGTGGGTCGAGATGCAACTGCTGCTGGAACAGACGCGGAAGGATGCGGGGGGAGATGAGAGTTGAGATTGGAGAGTTGAGAGTGGAGAGTGGAGAGTTGAAAGTGTGCTGTGTTTGTTGGGGACCGAAGCGCTTCGTACTGGGTACTCCGTACTGGGTACTCCGTACTTTGTACTGAGTACCCAGTACGGAGTACAGAGTACGCAGTTCCGAACGTGGGCCTCATCCTTCATCCGTCATCCTTCATCCTTCCTTCATCCCTCATTTTTCATCGTTCTTACACGCACTGACTGCCGGAAAGGACCCACTGTGACCGCACGCATCATCGACGGACGGGCCATCGCCGCGGGCATTCGGGACGGCATCGCCGCCGACGTCGTGCGGTTCTATGGGGAGACCGGCGTGCGGCCGCATCTGGTGGCGATCCTCACCGGCGACGACCCGGCCAGCGCCGTCTACGTGCGGAATAAACAGCGGGCCTGCGAGAAGGCCGGCATCCGCAGCACGCTGCACCGGCTGCCGGCCGAGACCACGCAGGACGAGCTGCTAGCCGTGGTCTGGCAGTGCAACTCCACGCGGGACGTGCACGGCATTCTCGTGCAGTTGCCGCTGCCGCCGCAGATCGACGAGAAAGCCGTCCTCGACGCCGTCGCGCCGCTGAAGGACGTCGACGCCTTTCACCCCGAAAACGTCGGGCTGATCGTCCAGGGGCGGCCGCGGTTTCTCCCGTGTACGCCGCACGGCATTCAGGAACTGCTGCGGCACGAGCACATCCCGACCGAGGGCCGCCACGCGGTGATTCTGGGCCGCAGCCAAATCGTCGGCAAACCGCTGGCAATGCTGCTGATGCAGAAGGGGGACGCGGCCAACGCCACCGTCACTGTCTGCCACAGCCGCACGCACGGCCTCGCCGACATCGCCCGCACGGCCGACATTTTGATCGCGGCGATCGGCAAGCCGAAGTTCGTCACGGCGGAAATGGTCAAACCGGGCGCGACTGTCATCGACGTGGGGATCAACCGCGTCGGGAACGAGCTCGTCGGCGACGTCGATTTCGAGGCCGTCCGCGAGGTCGCGTCGGCGATTACTCCCGTCCCCGGCGGCGTCGGCCCGATGACGATCGCCATGCTGCTGCGGAATACGCTGCACGCGGCGCGGCTCGCATCGACCGTTTAGCCGCGACTCGGAGGCATCGGAGAGGAGCGCCGCAGTTTGGTGTACCGCCTTCAGGCGGCCCGATGTGCGCCCAACGATCATTGCTCGCACAATGGGCCGCCGGAAGGCGGTACACCAACTTAGAGTCGCCGTTAAACGCTTCCGATCGCAACTCCGTCAATCCTCCGCGAACCGCGGGCGGTCGGAAGTCGTCGCTCCGGGATGCGGCCGCTCGAACGGTCCGGGGTCCCGCGGGGCGGCCGCTCGGTGTCCGATCGGCGTCGCGCGCCGCGAATCCTCCCGGAATTGCGGAATCGGCTGCGGCGTTCCCTTCTCCTCCTCGAATTCCGGCCGTTCGTTTCGCAGCGGCTGGATGCGCATCCGCCCCGGCGGTTGCCCCTGATAACGCATCTGCCGCTGCCCGTGCGACCGCGGGGCGGCGGCCAGCCCGCGAGCGAGGTCGAGCGTCGTGCAGCCGTCGTAGTGCGGCAACTGCCACGTCTTCGGGGCGAACTCCCCCGGGTTGACCTGCACGGTCCCCAGCCGCAGCGTCATCGACATGTCGGTCTGCGGCCAGTAGAGGTCGATGCGGTAGGGCATTTTCAAGCCGGAATGCCGCTCGGTCTGAAAGCCGTTGAACTCGGCCTTCATCAGCAGCCGCCCGCTTGGGTGGTCTTCCAACGATTGCGAGAGGACGTGGCCGTTGCAGCAGTCGACGACGATCGTCCGCTGCACGATGCGGCCGGCCGGCGTGTATTCCCGCGAAACGAGGCGGGCCAGCTTGTCCCCCGGCTGCCGCGGAAGCATCCGCACGTTCTGCGGGTCCAGCGGAATCACCCCCAGGGCCTCCAGCAGCCAGTCGGGGCGGAAGGGAAACGGCATCCGCCCCTCGACCGTGTCGAGTTGGTCGTGCCGCACGGTGAAGACTTTCTTGGTCTTGTCGCGGCCCATCCAGAACCAGAGCCGCTCGGAGTTGGAGCCGAAATCGAACTCATTGCCGGTGATTGTTGAACTGGCGACCAGCCGGAAGTTCCTCGACCGCTGCACGGCGATGTGGGCGTCCAGACCGAATGGCAACGACTTCGACGTGATCCGCGCGTCGCTGCACTGCCACGCCTCGAGCTTGTTCGCCCGGAGGTTGATGTAGGCGACGATTTCCTCCGTCGTCGGGTTCTGGCTGAGGACGCAGGGTTCCGGTCTCGGTCCGGGCGCCCAGCGGGGCAGCCATTCACAGCCTGCACACGTCGCCACCAACGCGAATGCAGCGAACGCGACGACGTGCGCTGGCAGTCTTCGAGCGATTGGCTTCTTGTTGCGGGATGCCATCCGTGTCACCCGTTTGCGGTTCACGCGGCGGTCAGAAACGCGTCCACCGCCTGTTGCAGTTGTTGCCGTTCGTCGTCAGCGAGGTCGTACTCGCGGACCTCGTACGGTCCCTCGCCGTGGCTGCCGATCAGTTGCAGATACTCGATGTCGCCGTCGCGGCGGCTGCCGTCCAGCTTCAGACGGCGCTTCTGCACCAGCAGCAGCGCCATCACGAACCGCAGCTTTTCGCGGGCCGGGTTGGCGTCTTCCGAAAGCTGTTCGAACGATTGCAGCAGCGACTCGGCGTCGAGCGGTTTGGGTTTGTCGGGGTTCGCCTCCGGAACCGAGGTCCGCCAGTAACCGATCGCGTTCTCGGGCGGGCCGTTCCAGCCGGCCGCCGAGTAATCCTGCCGCGTCAATCGCCCGTTCTCCTCCAGCAGCACGGAATAACACACCGCCCCCGGCGGCAATTCCTCGCCGCTGGCGGTGCACGTGCGGCCGATCGATTTCAGTTGATAGTCCATGCGCGCCGTCGCCGTTGCGAAATCGGGGGGGGATCGTATCGAAACATCTCCAATGCCACAAGGCGGATGCGCGGCTGCCGCGATCGCGCGCTGGCGGTGGCGTCGTCATCCATGATGATGCTGCTGTCGAAAGCGAAGAGTGCATCATGAACAACGCCGCTCCCATGCACGCCGCCGCCGGCATGTGATCGCATACGCCTCCCCGCCCTCCGCGCGCAAGCTCATCGCCGCGACGCCGTCGCATCGTGAAAGCCTCCTTCCGGGTCTCAGAGCCCGCGAGTCAAAAATCGGCGAGATCGTGGCTCTGGTAGGGGAGGGGCGTCAAGTGGAATCGCCGACCACGGATGGCACGGCTGCCGCGGGTTCGAGCGATCGTTTCTCCGAAGAATCCGTACTACAAGGGCTTCCGAGTTTTGTTTCCTGCGCAAATTCGGTGAATGCGAACGGGCCGGAACTCAGTGACAGAAAAATTGATGACAAAGAATCTGGCGGAATCGCGGTGGAGTCATTTTTTTGTCATCAATCTTTCTGTCAGCAGCACCCTGAGGACGGATGCCGCTGCTTTCGGGATCGAGCGTCGAGTGAGAGAATTTTTCACCCCCCAATTTATAACCCGCCCTTGATCAAAATCAGGAAGAGGCGGGTAAAAAACTGAAGGGTGAAAAATGGCGGACTTCAAAGTTTAGTTGCGGCTTCGCCGCGCTGGGCGATCGGTGGCATCCGTGGTCGGATGAATCCGGCTGCCGGCAACGGAATGTTCGGGCGTGGGAAAACGGCGCGTCCTCCTGACGTGATCTGGGTTACGCGCCGGATCGAGAGAGGGGCGGGACTGGGAAAAGAGCTGCGTCCCCGTTTTGTTTTCGTCCTCCTGACGTGATCTGGGTTACGCGCCGGATCGAGAGAGGGGCGGGACTGGGAAAAGAGCTGCGTCCCCGTTTTGTTCCCCTTTTGTTCCGTTTTGTTTTTTTCGTTTTGTTCTTTGCAGGTCCGCGAAAACGTGGAAGGGCATCACTCCCGGCGCGCAAACCGTGCGCCGGGACGAAGCCGGGCCGGTGGCGAGGGGCTTGCTCCGCGGCAAGCCCCCGCACCGTCCGTTGACGTCTTATGGGTTGCTCGCTCCGGGCGCGGAGATGGTCCCCTCGAAGGAACCGATTGTCGTGCCGGCGATCCTGTCGAACAGGCGCTTGACGACGAAGCTCCCGCTGGCGCCGGCGAACCGGCCCGTGCCGCCCGAGATGGTCGCGGTTTCCACGATGGCGATCACGCCGGGGATTCCCGTCGGCATGGCTTGCCCGGTGAACTCCGCGACGAGCGTGTCGCCGTTGGCCGCGGTGAACTCGTAATCCCCGGCCGCGGTCCTGGTCGGGGTGTTTACGAAGTGCGGAACGGAGACGTCGAATTGCCCAAGCTGGGTCGCGGTCCCCGTCGCCTCGACGAGCACGAAGTCGGTCGTGGCATCGACCGCCTCGTGGAAGACGACCCCACCCAGGCTGCCCTGGAACGGCACGAGGTCTCCCGCCGCCGCGGGGCCGGCCAGCCCCAGGACGGTCAGAACGGCTGCTGCGATGCCTGCTGCGTAACTGTCGCGTTTCATGCTTTCTCTCCTGGCGGTCTGCGATAGAATGGAGAGACATTGTTCCCGGCGCGCAGACCGAGCGCCGGGGCGGTGCCGGGCCGGTGGACCCTGAGGGTGCCCCTCCTTCTTCGCGGTTGGGACTCACCGGCCATCATTTCCTAATGTTCAGAGATCAGAAGCACGACGGCCGTAGTCGAGCGCTTCTTACGTTTTCTGCCTCTGACTTTCGATTCCAATGCGAAAACGGTCGCCTCAAGATGCCGTTCATCACTCAGGTATTGCTGCCAAAGTGCGATAATCGGGGCCGGGCAGTCGACCAAAGCGTATTCCAGGCCTTTCATTCCCGAATGATCGATCGATACGGTGGGTGGACGCGGAAAGGCCAGGCGGAAGGTGCCTGGCTCAGCCCATCGGGCGACCTTTACACCGATGAGCATTGGGTCTATGAAATCGGCCACGCGCGGCGCGATCTCCGCTTCTGGCAATCCGAGAAAGCGCGGCTGTTGGGTGAGTTTGATCAGGAAGACGTCTGGATCATCCAATACGAAGGCCGTAAGATTTGATGCGTTTGATGTTCTGGAAAGATTACTCATGGCTGTTTCGTCACCGACCGCGTTGATCACCGATCAGGGGAGAATCGTGCTGCTCCGCCTGGAGGGCTGTTCCTATCAATTGACGCAGGAATCACTACGGGAAGTCCTCGGCTTGCCCGGCGGCCCACCCGGCCTCGGCATCTCCATTGACGGCGATCATCTGCAATTCGAGTTCGCCGGCGATAATCGATCGGTCACATTCACGGCTGCTCAGCTACAACGTCGGCTCGCCCGACAGGCGCCGGCCCGCGTCTGAAACTCCGACTTTGACCTTCAGCGGGCCGGCGACGAGAGGCTTGCCCGGCGGCAAGCCCCTTCACCGTTCGCCGAAGTCTCAGGGTTTGCTCGCACCAGCCGTGGAGATCGTGCCGTCGAAGACGCCGATGGTGATGCCGGTGCCCGGCGCGAAGAGGCGATCGCAGATGAAGCTCCCGCTGGCGCCGGCGAATCGGCCGGTTCCCCCGGTGATGATCGCGACTTCGGTAATCAGGACCACGCCCGGCGTCTCCGTCGGTACGGAGCTCCCGACGAAGTCCGCGGTCAGCGTGTCGCCGTTGGCCGCGACGAACTCGTAGGTCCCGACGGCGGTCCTGGCCGAGAGGTCGACGAGAGCCAGAATCACGAGATCAAGCTCCCCGAACTGGGTCCCGTTTCCCGTCATTTCGAACCGGTCCAGCGCGAACGGTGGATCGAGAAATGTGCGGCTGGAAAGACTCCCTTCCACGGTCCCTTTGAAGGGGACTTGCTCCCCCGCCGCCGCGGGACCGGCCAGCCCCAGGACGATCAGAACGGCTGCTGCGATGCCTGCTGTGTAACTGTCGCGTTTCATGCTTTCTCTCCTGGCGGTCTGCGATAGAATGGAGAGACATCGTTCCCGGCGCGCAGACCGAGCGCCGGGGCGGTGCCGAGGCCGGTGAGTGTCCTTCTTCGCGGTTGGGACTCACCGGCCGTTTTTCGTTTTTTTGCTTAGCTGGGAATCTGTCCGGAATCCAGGTCGTATCAACCCGATGCGTAAGCGAGGGAGCCCTTGGTTACGCGGCGGGTTGGTCGTCGGAATTGAACGCCCCCCTGGTTTGCTCTCCGTTGGCGCTCAGGACGCTCACCGGCCGCCTGATTCAATAGTAGTATCCGTAGTATCCATAGTCATAGTAGCCGTAGTCGTAGTAGCCGTATTCGTAGTATCCGTAGTCGTAGTACCAGTAACCGACTGCCGACGTGTTCGACAGCAGCGCGTTGGACGAAGGGCTGCTGAGCTGCACCGAAAGGTACTTGTCGGCGGAGTCGTTGGAAGTGTCGATCAGCGCGACCGTGATCGTCTGCGTCGTCTCGCCGGGCTCGAACGTCAACGTCCCGGACTGGGCGACGTAGTCAAGGCCGGCGACCGCCGAGCCGTCCACGGTGGCGAAGTTCACCGTCACCTCCTCGTCGGAGGGGACAGCCAGGCTCACCGTGAAGGTGATCGACGTGCCGTAGTAGTCCTGGTATGCGTCGAAGATGCTAACGCGAGGCTCGTCGTCGACGATGGTGACGATACCCGTCCCGTCGGCGATCTTGGCGCCTTTGGAGTTGGAGAGCCGCACGCTGAAGAATTCGTCCGGCTCAACCAGCCGATCGCCCCTGATGGGGACGAGGATCGTCTTGCTCGTTTCGTTCTTCGTGAATGTCAGTCTGCCGGAGACGGCGTCATAGTCGCTGCCGGCGTTTGCCGTTCCATCGGCGGTTGCGTAGTTCACCATGACGCTGTTGCCGTGGGGTTCGGTCAACGCGATGGTCACGCGAGCGTTCGCGGTGCCGCTGTTCCCTTCGACGATCGTGACATCACCGATGGTCAACATGGCGGCCGGCAGGCAGCGGACTTCGAGGCATTCGGCGGGCTCGAGGAAGGTCCTTCGCGGAAGCCCGTACCGTCGCGGCCGTCCCGCTTTGGCGCGGGGTTTCAAGCGGGAAATCAGTGAGCGAAACATGGGATTCTCCATTGGGTCTGCGATACAATGGAGGCACGCCTCCGCGGCGCGCAGACCGAGCGCCGGGGCGGTGCCGGGCCGGTGAGGGGCTTGCTTGGCGGTAAGGCCTCACCGGCCGTTTTTCATTTGCAAGCGTGTGATGTCATCGCGCTTGCTCTTGTTCGTCGCGCTTTCCGTTGTTGCGAGTGGGGGAATGGAGTGGTGGAGTATTGGGGAATCCCGGGCCGCCGCGTGTCCCCTTTCCAGACACAGTGCTACCAGTTTGAACCTGTGGCTTCGCCTCGCGCCGGCGTCAAGGCGGCCCACCAGACGTCGCGGCTCATGCTCGGGTTCAGCAGGCGAACGCTGCCGTCGGCCAGGCCGACCACGATGGCGCTGTGCGACGTCGACGCCCGCGTCGGATCGCAGTTGCCCAGAAACGGCGTGGGCTGGACCTGGAAGATCGACCCGGGGCCGATGACGTCGGGCACGCCGCGACCCACCAGGGCCGCAATCGCAAACCCGGGTTGAAATGATTTCGGCGGAAGGGTCATGGGAGGCGGCTGCCAGGGGAAGTGCGGGGCCGTGCAATACGCCCACGCGGTGCCGCCGTCGCCGATCCCCATCGGCAGCGCCGGCGTCGAGCAGCGGGCGTATTTCTCGGCGTGGAGAATCGTGTTGGAAGTGCCATCCAGGATGTCGGCGAAGCGCATCTTGCCCTGCGGACTGCCCGTGGGAGGGGTCGTACTCAGGTCAGCCGTCCCCGAAATCAAGCCGTTGGGCGCGTAACCGGACGCGCCGAATGCGATGCCGCCGATCATCACGACTCCCCCCGGTCCGACGCTGGGGTCGGAGGGGCAGAGGAAGACCGCCACTGGTTGGCGGTAGACGTCGTTGTTGCCCGGATAATGGACCGCGGTCGGTCCGGCCGGCGGTGGATACGGCACAATGCCCAGCGAGCTCTGGAAGAGAGGGCCTTGCTCGATAAACGGCAGCAGGTGGAAAAAGTACGTGCCGAACACGCTGCGGGCAGGCGGATGGTAGCCGACGCCGGGGGGCAGGTGCCCGAACGTGTCATGATGCAGGTGGGCGGCCAGGCCGAGCTGCTTCATGTTGTTCGTACACTGCGACCGCCGGGCTGCCTCGCGGGCCGCCTGCACCGCCGGCATCGTCAGCGCGACGAGAATGCCGATGATCGCGATGACGACCAGCAGTTCGATCAGCGTAAATCCGCGCCGGTGGTGCGATTTTGATTGGCGATACATGGCTGGGTTTCTTTCCGGGGTCGGAAGTCGGAGGTCGGAGGTCGGACGAAAAGTCGAGAGTCGAGGGTCCAGAGTCGAGAGCCAGAAGATCCCGATCGACCGAGAACTCTGGCTCTCGACTCTCGACCCTCAGCTCTCGACTCCTCCACCACTCACCACATCATTTCTCCACGGGCAGCCGATCCAACTGCGAAACGTCCCAGACCTTCACGAACGTGTCCCGGCTGCCCGAGTACAGTCGTCGGCCGTCGCGGCTGAACGCCACGCTGCTGACGAGGCCGGTGTGTCCGCGGAAACTGCGGACCAACGTTCCCGTCTGGCTGTTCCAGACCTTGACGGTGCTGTCTTCACCCGCCGAGGCAATCCAGCGTCCGTCGGAGCTGTATGCCACCGCGTACACCTCGCGGCCGTGCCTCCGCAGGGTTTCCTGTTTCTGACCGGTCTCGACGTCCCAGATGATGACGGTGTTTTCCCCGCCCGCCGTCGCCAGCCGGCGGCCGTCCGGACTGAACGCGATGTTCAAAGACGGGCCAGGGATTCTCGCTTGAAAAACGTGCCGGGGTTTTGTCTGGGGTTCTTTCCGGTCCAGGTGGGTCGCGTCCCACAACTTTACGATTCCGTCGTCACCCGCCGAGGCGAGGTGCTTGCCGTCGCGGCTGAAGACCACTGCCCGAATCACCACCCGGCCGCCGCGGCCGAGCGTGCCGACGGGCATCTCTTGCCGGCCGGGCCGTGTGTCCCAGACCTGCACGGTGCCGTTCGCGCGCCCCGTGACGAGATGGCGGCCGTCGGGGCTGAAGGCGGCGGAGAGGTATTCCGGGCCGGGCGGGAGCGAGAAGATTTCCTCTCCCGTCTGCGAATTCCACACCTTGACGGTGAACAGCCCGGCGCCGACCCAGCCGGCCGAAGCGATCCGCGGTTGTTTGGGATGCCAGGCCACACAGAACACGACCTTGTCGTGGCCGCGGAAATCGACGCTCACTCGACCGGTCCGGGCGTCCCAGACCTTCACGGACTTGTCAAATCCCGCCGACACCACCTGCCGGCCGTCGGGGCTGATTGCCAGGCTCCAGACCTCATCGTCGTGCACGGGGAACGTCGTCAGTTCCTGACGTTCGTTCTTCCCCAGCGGGGCCGCATCCCAGATCCGGATCGTCCGGTCCCCGCTGGCCGAGGCAAGGCGGCGACCGTCCGGGCTGAAGGCCACGCAGCCGCACCAGCCTCTGTGCCCGCGGAGGCCGAGCACTTCCCGGCCGGTCGTCGCGTCCCAGACGCGCACGATCTTGTCTTCGCCGGCCGAGGCGATGCGGCGGCCGTCCGGACTGAAGGCAACCCCTAGGACGACGCCCGTCGGATGCCGCAGCGTGTGAAGGCGTTCGCCGGTCGTCGCGTCCCAGACCTTGACCGTCCTGTCGAAGCTGGCCGAAGCGATGCGGCGGCCGTGCGGAGTGAAGGAGAGCGAGCTGACGGGATGGTGATGGCTGGGAGGGATGGGAAACGGAGTTTCCGTCATTTCCGCCTGCTTCACGTCCCAGAGCTTCAGTCCCCCCCGCCAACTTCCCGACGCGAGACGGCCGTCAGGACTGAACGCCACGCTGATCGCCAGCCGTTCGTGACCGGGAAGGATGTGCAGACGTCGGCGGTTCTTCCAGTCCCAGACGATCACGGCCCCGTCCTTTCCCGCCGCGAGATGCCGGCCGTCGGGATTGAACGCCACAATTCGCGCCGTGCCGAACTTGTTGTGCACGTCGATCGGTTTCGTGAAGACGGCTTTGCCGGTCGCCAGGTCCCAGACCTTGACTTTGCGGTCCATGCCCGCGGAGGCCACGTGCTTGCCGAGGGGGTGGAACGCGACGCTGGCGACCGAATCGGTGTGCGCCTCGGAAATCTCGAGGACGACCGTGCGCGTCTCGCAGCTCCAGATCTTGAGGCTTCCGTCCGCGCCCGCCGAGACGAGACGTTTGCCTCGGGGGCTGAACGCCACGCTGGTGATCTCGGTCTTGTCCCGCAGCACGACCGGCTCCACCCGGCACAGCCGCTGCAGGTAGTACCACTCCCACCCCCGCAGGTATTCGGGGCACTCGCCGAGGAGTTGCAGCGCGCCCCCCAGGTTGTCCATCGACAGTTCCCGGTGAGCCAGCGCAATGCGGTGGAAGTAGGAATCGCGTCGCTCGCGTTCGAGGCTCCTCTCCAGGTCATCGGTGGCCTCTTGTTCGGCCTGGAGTGCGTCCTGAGTCGCCTGTTTTTCGCGGGCGATCAGGATGCTGCTGGTCGCCAATCCCACCAGCGCCAGCACTCCCGCCAGGACCGCCGCGAACGATATCAAAAACGCCGTCTTCTTTCGCCGCGCGAGCTTGCGGAAGCGATACCATGCCGACGGCGGACAGGCCTGCACGGGTTCGTCGTTCAAAAAGCGTTGCACGTCGGCGGCAAAGCCGCTGGTCGATTCGTACCGCCGGTTGCGGTCCTTTTCGAGGGCTTTCATCACGATCCAGTCCAGTTCGCCCCGCAGCGACTGGCTGAGTTTTCGCGGGTCGATGTGGCGTTTGTCGGAGATGGTCGAGAGCATTTCTGCGGCGAGCGTGCTGATTCGCGCACTGGGCCGGGGCGGCTCGACTTCGCGGATGATCCGCCGCATCTCGTCGAAGCCGGAGTTCTGCAGCGTCTCTTTGTCGAACGGCGTCGTCCCGGTGAGCAGTTCGTACAGCAGCACGCCCAGCGAATAGACGTCGCTGCGGGTGTCGACGTCGAGGCCGGAAAGCTGGGCCTGCTCGGGGGACATGTATAACGGCGTGCCCACCATCTGGCCGTAGGCGGTGTAGACGGTTCTTTCCGTCAGTCTCGAACTGAGGGCCTTCGCGACGCCGAAGTCGATCACCTTGACCACCGGCTTGTCGTCGTGCAGCGTGACCATCACGTTCGACGGCTTGATGTTGCGGTGGATGATCCCCTTCTGATGCGCGTGCTGCACCGCCCGGCAGACGTCGATGAAGAGTTGGAGGCGTTCGCGGGTGCTGAGCTTCCGCTCGTCGCAGAACTCGGTGATGGGAACGCCGCGGACGAGCTCCATCACGAAGTACGGTCTTCCAGGCGAGCCGGGAGCGTGAGCGACCGGAGGTCTGGGGGCGCTTGCTCCGGTCGCTGACGCTCCCGGCTCGCCGGTGCTGCCCGCATCCAGCACCTTGGCGATATTCGGGTGGTCCATCAGCGCCAGGGCTTGCCGCTCGGCTTCGAAGCGGGCGATGACGTCGCGGGTATCCATGCCGGGCTTGATGATCTTCAGCGCGACTTTTCTCGCAACCGGTCTTTCCTGTTCCGCCACGTAGACCACGCCGAAACCCCCTTCGCCGATCTGCTCGCGGAGCTTGTACGGGCCGATCTGCGTGCCGGGGGGTTCGGCGGCGGGAGGCATGTCGAGGGTGGCGACGGCTTCCGGTTCGAGCGGGGATTCGAGAAAGCTCTGCTGCTGTTCGAAACCGCGGAGCAACGCTTCGACGCGGTCGGCCAGGGCGGCGTCGTCTGCGGCGAGCCGGGCGAGGTAATCCGCCCGGGCGGCCGGCGACTCGATTCGCCGGGCGATGTTGAAGATCGATTTTTCGTCGCGTTGGGCGTGCGACATGATTGCGTCTCTCGATTTCGAGCGGCCTTCAAACATCCATGCGAGAAATGGGGACGAACCCTCTAATGGTTTTTGAGAGTTTTACGGAAACGCGGATGAAGGAAGGATGAAGGATGAAGGAAGGACGAACCGCAACCGCGAAACGACGAACGTGTGCCGCTCCCCACATCCTTCATCCTTCATCCCTCATCCTTCCTTCATCCTTCATCCCTCGACAGCTCGACCTGCAGCCAGCCTTTGGCGTAGGACCAGTCGTTATCGGCGGTCGCCAGCGACACGCCCAGGGCGTCGGCGGCCTGCTGGCGGTTCAGGCCGGCGAAGAACCGGAGTTTGACCAGCTCGGCCGCGCGGGGGTCTTTCGCGGCCAACCGCTGCAGCGCCTCGTCGAGGGCCAGCAGGTCGAACGATTTCCCGGCCAGTTCCGCCTCGATCTGCGACAGCTCGACCCGCCGAAACGCGCCGCCGGCTTTGGGACCTTGCTTTCGGCGGTACTGGTCGATCAGAATTCGCCGCATCGCCTCCGCCGCGGCGCTGAAGAAATGCCCGCGGGAATCCCAATGCCGCGACCGCTCGACGTCGACCAGCCGCAGATACGCCTCATGCACCAACGCGGTCGCCTGCAACGTCTGCCCCGGTCTTTCCTGCACCATTTTCGCGGCGGCGAGCCGGCGGAGCTCGTCGTAAACCAGCGGCAGCAACTGTTCGGCGGCCTGCGGGTTGCCGTTTTCGATGGATTGCAGAATGCCGGTGACGTCGGACATCGGAGTTGAGAGTTGAGAGTTGAGAGTTGAGAGACCAGAGCATCGACGTCCGTGATTGTAACGTCGGAAGGAGACGAGGATGGCGGAAATCAGCCGACCCACAGCCACGATCTCGCCGAATTGTGACTCTCGGGCTTCCACCCGGGAAGGAGGCGTGACAAGGCGACGGCGGCGGTGTCGTCATCCATGATATTGCTGCTGCCGAAAACGAAGTCTGCATCATGAACGAGGCCGCTCCCGCGGAATTCGCCGACGGCCTGCAGTTGATGAGCGCCGTCAGCAACACCATGATGACGCCCGCGGCCCGATTCGGCAGCCGGATGTTGTTGACGGCGTTGATCACCACGGCAACCTCCCGCCGCAGCGCCCCCCTCGTCATTGCGTCGGTCGCCCCTCCGCGCGCACGGTGATCTCCGCAACGCCGTCGCATTGTTCGCACCTCCAGTCGCGGATTGCCGCCCGCGGGTCAGAATTCGGGAGCATCGTGACTCTGGCAGCGGGGGGGCGTCAAGAGCCTTTTCGGGTGATTTCCTTTGAATCCGACCCCGTAACCGGTTACTATCCATTCGTCTCTGGTGACCTCCCCGATCAGCGAACTGCGAGACGCCGCCGTGAAAACCATCTCCAGCCCCCGCGGGCAAGCCAGCCTGCGGGACCTCCTGAACCGCGACCACACGCTCAACCACGCTGACGTACCCCTGCCAGTTCACCCTCGTCGCCGCGATGAACCCCTGCCCCTGCGGATTCTTCGGCACCGACGATTGCCGCTGCTCCGTCAAAGAAGTCGAGAACTACCAGAAGAAGCTGAGCGGCCCGATTCTCGACCGCATCGACCTGCAGGTCGAGCTCCGCCGCCTCTCGCTGGACGAGCGCTTCGCAGCCGCCGAAGACGAAGTCTCGCCGAAGATCCGGCAAATGGTCCAACACGCCCGCGAGCGCCAGCACGAGCGATTCCAGGGGACCGACATCCCCTTCAACGCCGCCATCCCCGGCGGCCACGTCCGCGACTTCTGCAACTTCGCGGGGGATGCGTTCGATCATTACAAACGCGTGATCGAAGACAGCAGCCTGTCAACCCGTTCGATGGACCGGCTTGCCAAAGTCGCCCAGACCCTCGCCGATCTGCGCGGGAATGATCAGATTGAGGTGCAGAATGTTGATGAGGCGAAGGGGTACGTGGTTGGGGGGATTCTGCGGGAGGGGATGTAAGACGGCCCGAATGAAAGTTTAGGTCTGGCATCCCGTGCATGGCGTGGGAGATCGAGTTGCCTTCTTACGGCCTAACACACAAACGAGATGCCCAGAATACCGCACCGATGCGACTTGCGAAGCGATCCAATGCAAACTCTGACGACGCCTTCAGGCACCGGAGTGCCTGACCTACCAGACTTCCTAACAAAGGAATGATTCAATGGAATTCATAGTCAAATGGTTGTCAGGGCACGCACTTACTTTCGGGTTGAGGAGATTACTCAAACCGTTTCTGACCGAAGATGTGCAAAAGGGATTGCGTCAAGCCGCAAAAGAATGGAGCAAAACGCTTCCAGATGACATTCCCCCGCTCACAATAGAGGCAGTCCTGCCACAGCCACCCTCAGTCGGTGTTCAAGACCCGCCTCCTTGCCCGTCGGAAATCTTCGATAGGCTGGCGAAAAGTGAGATTCCAGACGCGTCTGCCTGGTTCAGCGGGCTCTTTGGGCAATGGCAATGGGTACGCAAAAACATCGAAGGACCGCACGCGTTTTTTCTGCTGCCTGAAGCCGACGCATGTGTACATTTGCGCGAACTCGCAACGCGCCTAGAGCTCGAGTGCCAGAAGAACCAGCAACTGTTCCAAGTGACCGTTTTGAAGGCGATTCAGAAAAACGAGTCGCTTCTCGCCGAGATTTCTGATCGAGTCATTGACTCTCAGGACGCCACAAAGAGATCATACGAGGCAAGCGGCGATATTTCGCGGCAACTGGATCGACTTCTCTCGGCCCTACAAGCAACGCAACCGAGCTCGACGAGGGGCCAAGAAAAAGGGTTTCACGCAGAGATCGATGCCGCAGCGGCGTTTACACAGTCTGCCCAACCGGATATCGCTATCGTTCAACTCGAACGACTTCAGAAAGAGCAATGGGATCAGCTTACGAACAGGGAACGTTTTCGCGTACTTGCGAATATCGGCCATGCGTACCATCTTAAAGAAGATGAGCAGCGCGCTGCACGATACTTCATTGACTGCAAACAGTACCAGCCGGAAGATGAACAGGCGAGGTGCTTAGAGGCGATCGGTAAGTCACTTCGAAACGAGAAACAGATTGCTTTCGATCTCGCACAAGGGATTCGCACTGACTTTCCGTCGTCTGACCTTGCATACGCAACATGGATTCGAAATGCGCCCGATCAATTCACATTCGACGAACTTGAACTTGCGACGCCAGTAAGTCTGCGTAGCGAGATCGAAACATCGATGGCCCTGAGTTGGCGCGCGCTTCACGATGGTGATCTTCCTAAGGCCGTATCCTACGCGCGAACAGCCATCGCCAAGGACTCCGGATCGCCATTGCTTTTGGAGAATCTTGCAGTCGCGCTGATTGAAAGTGCGCGGTCCGAAGCCGCGGAACAGTTTTCGGAAGCTCCCGCGTTCTCACAGCCGACAAACCTCGACGAGGCTAGGTCGCATTTGCTGCAGGCATTGGATGGAACACCACAGCATCTCTTGCGAAGGCGAGCGCGGCTGCGATACTACCTGGCCATCGTTTACCAACTCAAAGGGTTGTGGGACGATGCCCACGACGAACTCCATGCTGCGTACGACGCTGTTAAGACGAATCCAGAGTACGCGCGCCAATATGCACTGTCATTGGCTGACCGCAGTCAAATCGGACGTGCGATCCCGACTCTGAGACAGGTGGTGGCCCCTGATACTTCTCGACGCAACGCAGTATTGCTTGCTCATCTGCTCTGCGTTCGAAATCAAGATGGCGACCAGAGCGAAGCAATCGAGCTTCTATCGGGAGAGCTGGCAAATCTCGACGCAATTGACGCGCTAATCCGATGTGATATTGTCGCCATGCTTGTTGATCTGTACGCCCGGTCTGACAGGCACGAGCTGGCATCTGCCACGGTCGACACGATACCGGTGGAAGCGATCGGAAATGAGTCCCGTCATGCAATCAAAGCGACTCAACTGCGACTCGCCGGAGATATCGAGTCAGCAATCGCTGAGATCGAGAAAGCAGTCCACGCGCTCAGCGCACAATCCCCGCGGAAAGAGCGACGGCGCGTCGCCATCGAACTGGTCGCTCTCGGTCGATATGTTGATGCTCTGCCGTTACTCAAGGCGATCGTAAGCCCGAAATCGATCGCGATCGACCTACGAACGCTGCTGTATTGCGCAGATTTCTGCTCCGATGACAGATTCATCACAGAGTACTGTGCTGACCTTCGTCACAATGGATTCTACGATCGCGAAGCTCTTCATTTGGAGATCGATACGCTGCAGGAATACAACTGCTTCGATAGAGCGATCGCTGTCATGCAGGAGTATCTGAAAAGCGCCAACGACTGCCCTTTGGCAAGGGAGATCCGAGCGAGACTGTCGCACCTCGCGATCCTTTTGGCTCGCGATGAATTTGTCGAGCACGACCCGAGTCGTCTACCAAGAGTGACCGAGGTCGAGCCACCACTGGGACTCGCCGTGGTTGAGATACTCAGCCACGGTCCGGAACCGGAACGCGGAGTCGAGTACGCGTATGAGTTGCTACGCAAGCACTTCGCTTCGCATTTCGCGCATAAGGCCGTCGTTATGTCATTTCTGCTGGGTCACCGCAGGGAGTTGAGAATCGACGAGCCATCTGTCGCCGGACCCGGATGCGCTGTTCGCTACAAGGAGACTGGCGCCTCCCATTCTCAGTGGTTCATTATCGAGGACGGTCCCGATCCTGATTTGGCACGGTACGAATACCCGTCAACTCATTCGCTGTCGCTGGCAGTGGCCGGAAAGCGGAAAGGGGACGAGTTCGTGCTGAAAAAGGACGCCGTCAAAGAGCGGAGTGCACGTGTGGAGGAGGTCTGGAGCAAGTACAAGTACCGCTTCAATCGCTGTATGGAGGAATGGGAGGACCGTTTTCCTGAGCAGTATTTCCTTTGGAGATTTGAAGTCAGAAAGGACGCAGCAGGAACTCCGGATATCGATCCAATTCTGCAATCCGTGGATCAGCGAATCGAGCAAGTCGGCGAGTACGATGAAGTATATCGTACGAATCCGCTTTCCCTCAGCAATTTCGCTGTCATGACGGGAAGTTCCATTCTGGAGTCATTGGAGCATCTAGGAGCAGATCCAAAGTTGCCGATACGGTGCTGTGCCGGCACCGATGATGAGCAAGAACAGGCACTTCAATGCTTCAAGGCGTCCAGACCGTTCATTCTTGATGGAACAGCGCTTTCAACGCTGTACGTGACAAAACTCTTTGATAAGCTCGCAGGCGTGGGCTTCGAGTATGTTGTGTCGAGCGGGACTCTTCAAGAGTGGCGTCGGCGCTATCTGGAGAGACTTCATTCCCACCGGGAAGGTGGGTTTCTGACAAAGGACGGCGACCGGTACGTGCTGATTAAGGAGAGCCCCGAAGACTTGGACCGTCGGCTGGGTGAGTTTCGTGCTTTCGTCGAGCTGATCGAGTCGAATACACGAGTCGAGGACGGAATGGCGCTTGCGGATGTGGCGCGTGACAACCGCGATGAACTGATCGCAATGTTCGGGAGACCTGCCGCTGAAACGATCGCAATTGCGTCCCTGAATGATTATGTCCTGTGGACTGATGATATGGCCGTTGCAGCGTTCGCGACGCAGCAAGGCGTTCGTGGTAGGATTTGGACAGACGCCGTGAGTCAATGGGCATTCGATGTCGGACACATCGCGCGCGAAGTTCGAGACGCGACTGTGGTGGGACTCATTCAGCGACGATACTTCTATACGCGGCTCATCCCAGATGCCGTTTTGTGGGCTGGCGAGCATTGTGGGTGGAGCGTAACGAATTCAATGTTTTCCAGCCTTCTCGACTGGTTCTCCAACCCTTTCACAAAGCAGGAGGGAGTCTGCGCTCTCGCTGCTGAGCTATTGAAAGGGATCTCAAGAAGGGCCAAAGCTCCGTTCTACAGCGACATCGCACTGATGCAATTGCTTCGTAACATTATGCAGCGGCCAGATGGGCGGGGGATCATTGCCCGTTTGTATCGAAACATTGATTCAATCTGTGGCGTAGACGCCAGACTTGCCCATAATCTCAGGGATTTCTTCCAAAAGTGGAAGGCTATGCATCCGGTTGCGTAAGCGTCTCAGCAGCAACGGCGCCGGATGCCACGGGCGACCACCATGAATTCACCCCGGTGCGGTGCGCGCGCCGGTCATTTCCACCGGGCTCACGGTGTCAACAGGGTGGGCTGGCCCTGCTTGAACGACCAATCATGTAGGGTGCCTCAAGGCTTTGCGCCGACGCACCGCGATCGACCACCGACGTTTACGCGCGAACCGGTGCGTCGGCGCAAAGCCTTGACGCACGCTACACGCTGGTGGTAACGGAGAACGGGAAATCCTCCGTCGGCCTGCTGTTTGCTGCCACATCCAGAGGAGAATATGGGTTCATCGTGCCGATCTCTCAAGTGTTGACCCGTTTCGGCGGCATTACGCTGGTCTCGAAGCATGGTGTCTGACATGTCCACCCAGGAAACTGCCGAAAAGCTCCTCGAAGCGCTCGAAGGCGTGCCCGGCGTTCAATCCGTTGGCATCGGCCGGCACGACGACGAGGCAGCGCTGTTCGTCTACGCCAGTCGCAGCGGAATTCGCGAAGTCGACGCAATTGGGGACCGATGGCACGGGTTTCCGGTGATCGTCCGCCGCGTGGGACTTATCGCACCTCTTGCGTAGCTCTCAACGTAAACCGATTCCCCGGCGGCGGCTGCCGCACATGGCGATTCTCACACGGTCACCCGTTGACCGCACTTCGGGCATTTCGCCGTCTTGCCCGCCGGCGTTCCTGCGGGGACTTTGATTCGGGCCTGGCAATGGGGGCATTCCACCGTCCGCGGGCCGTCGTCGGCCGGCTTGACGGGGGCTGCGATGGACGAAAAATCGGGGATGTCATCCGGCTCGCCGATCCAATTGGCAGTCTGCGGCGCCGGCGCCGGCAGCGGACTGGGTTGTGAGGTCGCGGCGGCTGCCGTTCGCCGTGTGTTGTTTTCAATGTCGATCATCAGCAGAATCATCTCCGCGGATGCCCACAGGAGAATGGCCCAGATCAACAGGGCGACCATCCACACGATGAACATGAACGCCCCGAGCCTGCCGACGGCCGTGGCGAGGCCGCTTCCGTCATCGCTGGTTGAAGCTCTCAGCGAGAGCAGCATCAGCACGAAACAGCCGAACGCGCCGATCCCGTGCAGGCACGAGAACACCTTCAGAACGAGGGCGATGAACTGCAGCGCCGGATATCCGCTTCGAAGACGGCTCATAGCGGACCTCACAGGATGTGATTCCGTGAAGTAGAACACCACGGTATTCGGGGGCATCCCGCGATGCCACCGAATTCCGGACAATTCCCGCGCTGCGGAGCTGCTGGGCGGCGTGGCGGTGATGGTCGGCGATGAGATCGCCGCTGCCGACCTCGACAGCCTCGTGTTCGTTCCCAACCTGAACTTCAACGGCGAGACGAGCTTCACGTGGTCCACCGGCGACGGGACGGCGTTCTCGCTGAAACCCGCCGTCGTGACGATCGACATCCTCTCGGCCGCGGAACAGGCCGACCTCATCTTCGTCAAGATCCAGGAACTGCTGGCTGCCGGCCTGATCAACGAGGGGCAGGCCGAATCGCTGAACTTCCTGCTGAAGGACAACAACGGCGACGCCGGCAAAGTGCAGGCGTTCCTGTACGAGGTGCAGGCCTACGTCCTCGGCGGCATTCTGACCGAAGAGCAGACGCACGATCTGCTCGTCTGCGGCGACCTGCTGCTGATCAGCCTGACGGTGGGGTGGGTAGTGTCCGCGTTTGAATCCGTGTTTCCGGCGGACGGCACGGACTTTGCATACCCATGTAAAGTTGCCTCTATAGCCGTTCCGTGCCCTGTCGATTCGCCATGCCTTACCGCTGGCATTCTACCGCACGGTCCGCGGATGCAGTATCCTGAAAGCATTCAGCGGGGCTAGGGTAGCTCCCGAACGGCCGCCGTCCTGACGGCCCGCCCCGCCGCTTTCTCTCTCAGGACGCCACGTATCAGGACCGTGGCCGGATGAACAACGCGCCATCATGGGCGGATGTCCGCGACGAATTCCGCCGAATCAACGATCCCGATATGCGGGCGGACGTAGCGATTCGCTTTGATTCCTCCACTGGTCGCGAGCAAGTGAGTTGGAGAATCGCCGCATCCCTGACTGTTGATTCTGGACACCAATTTGGGGTTGCGGCTGAGACCGCTGCAATTCTGTTGGATTGGCCAGAACCACACCCTGAACTTCGCTGGTGGGAGTGGTTGTCATTTCTGCTGGAACAGTTTCCTGGCAGATGTCGATGGAGCGGCCCAGCCCAGCATGTCATCACAGCCGAAGATGGCACCGAAACTGTCGTTTCGACAAGTCTGCACGGCAGCATTGCGAGGATTGTGGGACTCTCGGAAATTGCGGCCGGAATGCTGCTAAACAAATCTCTGTCGCTGAGCGGTGACAGAAACGACCGCGAATCCCCCGATGCTCAACTCACGTTCCAAGAGAAGTGCATCATCGACGCAATTGGAGGCGAAACGCTATTTGGCCCGCAAATCGCTGAAAAAACAGCGTTCGGTTACAGTTCACGATTCCGAGCGAAGCTGTCAGAAATGGTAAAGCGGGGACTGCTGGAACATCCACCGAACGGTCGCGGTTATTGTCTCCCAACATGAACTCTGTCCCGTGACAGAGTGATAGAGCGTTTGTCACTCTGTCATTTTTCTTTGTCTGGTACAGACAATCACCACTCCGCGCAGAAAATGACCCCGCTGACTGGAATTGGTCCGGTCAGCGGGGTTCTCTCGTTTACCGGTCGGCGGTTCTTGCTTGGCGGCATCCGCCGGTCGGTCCAGCACGGAGGTAATCCATGCTAAGCCTGATACTGTCGCGTCGTCAGTTTGTGTCGTATGTGGGAGCCGGATGGACTGAGGCCCGGTAAGGCTCCCCGGCGGGATGGCAGAGCGGCAATGCACCCGGCTTATACCCGGAGGTCGGCGCTGGCTTCTCAGGGCTGTACGCGCCGCGTGGGATCGTACCCCACTCCCGCCGTTCCATTGTTGCGGCACAGCCGCGAGGCGTCAATCCGCTTTCTTGGATCGGCGTTTCGCGGCCCGCAGCAACACGTCTCGTGCCCACGTCACCGGTTTTTCTCCGACGGCTTCCGCCGCGTCCTGTATCTGGTATTTCTCGTCCGCCGTCATCGGGAGTTTCATCGACTCCGTTCGACGGTCCTCGGGCGCTTTCGGAGGTCGTCCGGTTCTTGGCATGACGACAAATCATACCCATGAAAAATTTTCCGTCAACCCGGATTCTCTGTTGATCCGCCTGATATATTATGCGTATAATAAGTTGGTGATTGGGAATCGGTTCCCAACGAAAAACCCCGGAAGTGCTGAAACACCGCCGGGGCGACAGACAATCAGGCGTTTCCGCCCGAATGCCAGCCTTAGCAACTGCATTCTACCGCGATTCGCCGCAATTCAAAGGCGAATCCGATGGCCAACGTCCTGAAGCGCGAAAAACAGATTCTCGTTCTCCAACACCTGATTGAAGGAAACACGATCCGCAGCACGGAACGGCTGACCGGCGTCCATCGCGATACGATCATGCGGACGCTGGTCCGGTTCGGTGAATCGTCCGAACGGTTCCTGAATTCCCGGATCGTCAACGTGAAGACCGACCACGTTGAACTCGATGAGACGTGGACCTGGGTTGGCAAGAAAGACAAGCGGCTCACCAAGGCGGAACGGGACCGGGACGACCTCGGATCGCAGTATCTGTTTCTCGGAATCTGTGCGAAGTCGAAACTCATCGTGTCGCACGTCGTCGGGAAGCGAAACGGCGAGACGACGCGGGAGTTCGTGGACGACCTCAGTCGTCGCGTCTGGCTGACGCCGGATCGCACGTCCGACCAGCGGCCCCAACTCTCAACGGACGGCTGGTCATCGTATTACCCGGCGATCCGTGAGGCGTTCACGGGAACCGTGCGGCACGGCGTCATCATCAAGAATTACTCCGACCCGGAAGTCGGCCGTTACGCGCCGCCGGAACTGAATCGCGCCCGCCGGTTCAGCATCAACGGGATAAAGGAACTCTGGACGGTCTGCACCAGCCATATTGAGCGGTTCAACCTCACGGTCCGCACGTTCCTGAAGCGGTTCACGCGGCTCGCCCTGGGCTTCAGCAAGAAACTGGACAACCTCAAGGCGTCCGTCTCCGCGTTCATCGCGTTCTACAACTTCTGCTGGCGGACCCGGCACAAAGGCAACAGCGGGAAGCTCCGGCCCACGGCTGCGATGATGGCCGGGTTGACGGATCGACTTTGGTCGTTCACAGACCTGTTTGACGCGGTTCAGGCGGCGGAGAAAGACCGCAAGAGCAACGAGCGGTACGCGCGGCTGGCGGCGAAGCTGGCGGAGCGGAATTGACGGTTGACGATCAGCGTCTGTACGATTCAATAGTCCAGACAAGCCAACAATCACGAAACACTGCCGCAAGGCACTGGGCCGCTCCCGGCTTGTCTGGACAACAGACCGGAGCGGCCCGTTTTCAGTTGAATGGAATTCAGGAAATGCCGGACAAGCCGTCGCAGCCTCCAAGGCCACAGCCACCGCGACCCCATGAGCAAACGCCGATCAGAAAAGAACATCCGGTTCCGAGACCGTACCAGCCGCCGTTTCCTATCCCGCCGCCGCCACCCCCGAAGCAGTGATTGCATTCAGACGCTTTGCGCGTTCGCGTTCAATTGCATCATTTGAGCGAATGCCTTCTCCCCACTGACATTCAATTTCATCCCAATAACAGCGCTTCAGCAGTCGCTTCCACGGTGCGGGTTCGGACGCATTCAAAGAATTCGCCTTATCTGCGATTTCCTCTGATCGCTCAAAATGCACCTTGATATTTGCGTTTTCCTGAAGCGATTTGAGTTTGAATTCAAGTCTTTCGGCATCCTTGCGAAGTTCGCTCCATCCGCGGAAAAGATCGGCATGGAATTTTTCGCGATCGCCAAGCGGCATCACGTTCAAGACAAGCGCAAGCGCGATCAACGCAAACCCAGACCATGCCGGAGCCGTGCTATCAGAATCAACGAACATCGGCCACAACACGCCGAGAACAGACAAGACTCCGATCAAAACTCGAATGCATTTATCGGCAGCGCCCCACCACCATTCGAGCAATTGGTGGTAACGCTGGTTGATCCCGCCCGTGGTCTTGAGTTCGTAAGCCTGAAGCGATAACGTCTGAACGTCCATTGAAAGACTCCCATTGAAACACGGCCCAAATGGTAGTCTTTACCGGAATTCACTCCCCGTCAAGGGCGGACGCGAGGCAGAATACTGAACACCCGAACAAAATTCTCGCCGATTTCAAATTAGGACACTACCGGTGGGGTGAATCGGGCCGTGAATCCCGTTTCCCAACTGTCCACCAACCACCCCGCCACCGGTCCAACCTCGCCGCGCGGCGACTTTCCCGGTCGCGCAAACTTGATGAATCACCGATGAGCCTCCCGATCGCGGCCTCTTTTAATGCATTGCCGATTCTCAGGTTACGCTGAACGGTTCCGGCGGATTTCTCTTCGCGGTTTCTTGACGCAACCGCAGGCGCGGGTAGAATCTCCTTGCCCCGGCAACGGGCAGGGATGCATGCAACAGGTGGAAATCTGTTGACTTGCCGCCGACGGATTGGCGGGGATGCTGTGTTGCCCCGACAACTCAGGGAATCGCCCCATTCGGAACTCAGGAAGGCTCCGGCTTCCGTGTTCGCCGTCCGCTTCGAGGGATGAAAGATGAGAGATCAAGGATGAGGGATGCGCGCCTCGGCGACCCGTTCAGCATCCCTCGATCCCTGATCCCTCATCTCTAATCCCTCATCCCTTCGCCGCCTGGAGCTTGCTTTGTCTGCAGGTCTCGACCAGGACTTCAAGGAACTCGTCCGCTCGCACACCGACCTGGTGGCGCTGATCGGCGAGAGCCTCACCCTGCATCCGCAGCGCGGCGGGAGCGAGTACAAGGGGTTGTGCCCGTTTCACGACGACCACAACCCCTCGATGACCGTCTCCCGCCAGCGGCAGTCGTACAAGTGCTGGGTCTGCAACGAAGGGGGGGACTGCTTCTCGTGGGTCATGAAACGCGACGGACTGCCGTTCGTCGAAGTCCTGCGGTACCTCGCCGAGCGGGCCGGGCTGGAAATGCCGAAGACGTTGCGTCGCGGCAACGTCGAGGGGCGGAAGACGAAGGAGACGATCTACGACATCCTTAACTGGGCCGGCGTGCAGTTTCACGAGTTTCTGAAAACGGCCCAGGGGGCGGAGCGGGCGCGGAAGTACGTCGCCAGCCGCGGCTTCACGGCGGACACGATCGACACGTACCGGCTGGGGTTTCATCCCGAGAACTGGACGTGGCTGCTCGACCGGGCGCGGGGCAAATACTCGGCCGAACAACTGCTGGCCGCGGGGCTGGTCCGCGAGCAGCGCGGGTTTTCCGGTTATCGCGATGAGTTGTATGGTCGCGTTTTGTTTCCAATTCACGACGAGCGCGGTCGCGTTGTCGCGTTCGGGGGACGGGTTCTTCCCGGAGACGACGAAGGCCGCGGACCGAAATATCTCAACGGCACCGAGACCGCCGTGTTCTCCAAGAGCAAGCTGCTCTACGGTTTGGACGTGGCCCGCAAGGCGATTTCGGACTCGGGCGAAGTCCTCGTCACCGAAGGGTACACGGATTGCATTACGGTCTCGCAGCACGGCTTCCGCAACGTGGTCGCCACCCTGGGAACGGCGTTGACGGAACAGCACGTGCAGTTGCTGAGGCGGTTCGCCCGCAAGGTGGTGCTGGTGTACGACGGAGACGCCGCCGGGCAGAAAGCCTCGGTGCGTTCCGTCTCGAAGTTCCTCGCCCAGGAAGTGGACCTGCGGATTCTGACGCTGCCGGCGAAGCAGGACCCGGCCGAGTTTCTGAATGACCGCGGGGCCGACGCCTTTCGCCCGTTGATCGACACCGCCGCCGAAGCCTGGGAATTCCGATTGCAAGCCGCCGTCGCAGAGCATACCCTCAACTCCGTGGACTCCCGCCACCGCGTGCTGGAGGACATGCTGGAACTGCTGGCTTCCGCACCGCGGCTGGCCGGCACCGTTCGCGAGGACTTGTTGATTGCGAAGGTCTCGCGGATGTTACAGGTGCCGGAACGCAAGCTGCGGCAGCGACTGCAGGACGTGAGGCGACAGGCGACGTCGAAAGGAATCAAGACATCCGGTGTTTCGGAAACACCGGGTGTCTCGTCCGGCTCGTCGGGGGTGGCGCAGGATGCGGCAGCCACGCCGTCGACCCTTTCGTATGACGACTCGATTGAGTGCGAACTGCTGGAAATGATCTTCGCGCATCCACCGCTGATCGACCGGGCCGCCGCGCGGATTGCCGCCGAGGATTTCCGCCACGCCGTCCTCCGCGAGCTGTACGAACTCTGCTGCGAGCTGTGGCAGCGCGGCGTGCCCCCCGAGTACGACAAGGTCACCACCGCGGTGGAAGACGAGCGGCTCAAACGCTGGGCGAGCGAAATCGACGACCGCTCCCGCAGAAAGAAGACGGAAGAGATTCTGCGCGACGACGGTACCATCGAGGGCCACCCCTCGCCGTCGTCGGTGTTTCTGCAACTGATCCGACAATTCGAACGAAGGCGGCGCATCACGGAACTCGCCGCCCCCCTGGATGGGCGCGGGGCGGCGAATCCAGACGGCGCCGCTCCCACCGCGTTGAATTCCTCGCCGGGGCTGACGTCGGAAGCGAAAGCCCGGCTGCGTGAACTGACCGAACACCGGCAGACCGACCCGCACATCAAGCTCAAACCACGTTCCGGGAGGAAGCGCTAGTGCATCGCATCGACAAGAGCCTCAAAGAACTCATCGCCCGGGCGAAAAAGCAGGGGCACCTCACCTACTCGCAGGTCAACGCCTACCTCCCGGACGAAGCTCTCAACCCCGAGAAGCTCGACCACCTGCTGCTCACCATCGAGGAGCTGGACCTCGACATCGTCGCCGACAAGGAAATCCCCAACGGCAAGCCCGAGAAGAAACGCCGGGCGAGCAAGCCGAAAGCGAAAGCCAACGGCGACTCCAATGGTGAAGACGGCTCGCGGAAGATCGACGACCCGGTCCGCATGTACCTCACGCAGATGGGCGAAATCCCGCTGCTGACCCGCGACCAGGAGATCGCCCTGGCCAAGAAAATCGAAGTCACCCGCCGCCGCTTCCGCCGCGCGCTGCTCGAATGCGACTTCCCCATGAAGTCCGCCATCGACGTGCTGACCAAAGTCCACGTCGGCGAACTCCCCTTCGACCGCACGATCAAAGTCTCCGTCACCGAAGGCCTGGAAAAGACGCAGATCCTCGGCCGCATCGGCTACAACCTCTCGACGCTCGAGCATCTCCGCCGCGAAAACCTCGACGACTTCGACGTCTTCCTCTCCGACCGCGCCTCCGACGAACGCAAGCAGCAGGCCCAGCGGCAGATCGCCGTCCGCCGCCGCAAAATGGTCACGCTCATCGAGGAACTCTCCCTCCGCACGCAGCGCCTGCAGCCGCTGATGAAACGCCTCGAACAGATTTCCGCCCGCATGACCGAGCTGGAACGCGAGATTCGCAGCCTCAGGCGGCTCAAATCCGCCCGCGAAGAACGGGCCAACCTGCAGAAGGAACTCCAGGACCTGATGCAGATGACCCTCGAAACCCCGCAGTCCCTCCGCGAACGTATGGCCTGCATCGCCCGCCGCTACGCCGACTACGAACTCTCCATGCGGCAGCTCTCCGGCGGGAACCTGCGGCTCGTCGTCTCCATCGCCAAGAAGTACCGCAACCGCGGGCTGAGTTTCCTGGACCTCATTCAGGAAGGCAACACCGGCCTGATGCGGGCCGTCGACAAATACGAATACCGCCGCGGCTACAAGTTCAGCACCTACGCCACGTGGTGGATCCGCCAGGCGATCACCCGCGCCATCGCCGACCAGGCCCGCACGATCCGCATCCCGGTGCACATGATCGAGACCATGTCCAAGCTGCGGAAGGTCAGCAAGAAGCTGCTGCAGGACAACGGCCGCGAACCCACCATCGAAGAAACCGCCGAAGCCGCCGGCGTCAGCCTCGAAGAGACCCGCCGCGTGCTGAAAATTTCGCGGCACCCCATCAGCCTCGACCGCCCGGTGGGGGAAAGCGAAGACAGCTACTTCGGCGACTTCATCGAAGACGAATGCGTCGAAACCCCGGTCAACGCCGCCACCCAGGAAATGCTCAAGGACAAGATCGACACCGTCCTGAAAACCCTCACCTACCGCGAGCGGGAAATCATCAAACTCCGCTACGGCCTGGGCGACGGCTACACCTACACCCTGGAAGAAGTCGGCCGCATCTTCAAAGTCACCCGCGAGCGCGTCCGCCAGATCGAAGCGAAGGCCGTGCGGAAGCTGCAGCACCCGGTGCGGAGCAAGCAGTTGAAGGGGTTTCTGGATAATCTGGCGGCGAATGTGGGGTGAATGGTGGCGGCGTCGGCAGCGTGACTCAATTCCCTCGACCGCAGAATGCCTTCAATACTGGGCCAAGAACGTCGTCTCGCCAAGAATTCAAGAACTGCTCTGTACTTCTGTGCCGACTTTTGCGATACTCGTTGCGCAGGCGACGCGGTAGATGGAGGAGAGCACGATGGGATGGGATCCATTCGATGTAAAGAGTTGGACGCGACCGATTGGGTTCGCTGAGTCGCGGCTGTTCGCACCTGGTAGAACGTGCGAACATGCGGAAGCTCGCGTCCTGGTGGATGGCAGAGATTCACGCTTCGCGATCCTGATCGGTGACGATGCGGGACTTTTGGCGGATGACCCGATGCCATTGTCGTGGACGTGGTCATCGTACCTCAGCGCACTGATTTCCGTAAACACTCGCACAGCGGAGGTTTATATTCGGCATTGGAGCAATCCGACCGAGAGGATTGGAGTTCGTTTGCCGCGCTCTGCTGCAGATGCGGCGGAAACGCTTTCGCGCGCAGCACGCCTGCCGCGCAGAAAGCTCTCGCAATCTGTCATTACGCGGATGATTCATGTATTCAAGATCCTACGGAAGACTCTCTCAGTCTATGGACATGGGAACAAGAACATCGTTCAAGTTTTCAATCTCTTGCTGGACGTATCGTCCGTTGGCGGCTCACGGCACGCGTTAGCGTCGTGCGACACTCTCAATGACCTATTCGCTCTCAAAAGCCCGTCGTCGATCGACAAATTCGAAAAGTCTTTGAAAGCGCGCATTGGCGACACCGTTCAAACGTTCTTGCAGGCTGAGTCAGATTCAACCGTTCTTTACCCCCATCTGCTGATCAGGCACGCCTCTGGTCATCTGTATCAAGAAGCTCATTTCGAGCTTGAACGCACCGACGCTGCAAAACAGCTTGACATTTGGGGAGCACTCGAACCATCAACCGCAACCAGAGGAACTCAAAAGAGGGACGCCCGGACCACGCCTCCTGAGTTGGCTCGTTCGCTTGTTGAGCAAGCGTTTTCAAATCTCGGGAAGATCCCCGATGTAATGGAGGTCCTCGATCCGGCATGCGGATCCGGGGTGTTCCTCCAAAGTGCTCTTCGGGAATTGGAGAGCAGGGGATTCGACAAGATGGTTCGCCTGCGCGGTTTCGATGAGTCTCCAGTTGCTGTTGAAATTGCAAGATTCTGTTTGTCTCATGAACAGGTCACGATGGCCGACAGAATCGCCATCGATGTTGATATTCAAGAGGTCGACGCCCTTACGGCCGAATGGGGCAATCCACACGCCATCTTGATGAATCCGCCGTTCACTCGATGGCGTGATATGTCCGAATCGGAACAGCATCAGGTCGTCGCTGTTTTGGGGGATCTACAGACCGGGCATTCGGACAAAGCAATGCCGTTCTTGCTAAAGGCGGCCGAAGCGGTATCGGCCGGAGGGACAATTGCGTCAGTTCTCCCAAGTTCGATGCTGGATGGCACGCGCGGCGAGCCATGGCGAGCTGCAATCACGCAGTTTGCCGACATCGTTTCGCTTGGAAGATTCAATGGATACAGTTACTTCACCGGAGCGATCGTCGAACCCGCATATGTAGTGCTGTCCAAATCGCACGACGAAAACCGCGCCCTGACGGTTCTCATAGCGAATGAAGGATACGAAGGTGATGCTCTCAGGGAACTCCGCCGGCTCGACACGCTTTCTACCTTCGAATCTGATAGCGTTTTTGTCTCCAACGAGGTCGACCGAGAGAGAGTGAGCTCGATAAGCTGGATGCCGAGGACCTTTCGATTTGATCGGCTGTTGGCAGAGTTGTCAGTAGTTCATCCAACTGTCGGCGAGCTTTTCGATGTGCGGCAGGGCGCATTGAGTGGAAAGAACTCCGCATTTGTGCTTACCGCGGACAAATACACACAACTGAACGATACAAGAAAGGCAGAGTTTTTTCGACCTGCAGCGAGCACCGTATCGATTCGATACGGACGATTGTTTCGGCGACAGTACGTCTTCTTTCCCTACTCTGGGGGAGAATTGCTGCTGAAGTCGGAGGCTGAGGTCAGAGAGGCGCTGCCCGATTATTTTTCGGGCACATTGGCAATGTTTCAGTCGGACCTAAAGAAACGGTCACATATGGAGGACAGGTGGTGGACTCTCACTCGGGCGCGCGACCTCGACGTACAAGGGGGCCCGAAGCTCGTATCCGCCTATTTTGGCGATGCTGGTAGCTTTGCATTCGATGCCCAGGGCAATTATGTGTGCCTACATGGTTACATGTGGGTATGGTCGGGTGGACCGATTGGCGTGTGCGAGGAGGAAGAAACGGAGGGGGTTCCTTTCGAGGACTCGGATTTGCCGTTTGCCTATGTGGCGCTTCTGAACAGTAATGTTTTCGAGGTTCTCTTGTCGTGTTTCTGCCCGAGGGTCCAAGGAGGACAGTTCAATTTGTCAAAGCGATTCGTGAACGACATTTACATTCCGGATTTTGGCGCCTCTAACGCGCCTGGGGATCTTGTTCATGAGCTCGCTCAAATTGGCCATGCATTGTCACGTGGTTCTGATGTGGACGCACATGAGTTGAACCGCATTTCATCGCGCGTTTACGGAATTCCGTACGATGAATGGGGAATCAGAAATGGACCTGAAACTGACCGGCATTAGTAATCTTCATTCGCGTATCTTGGCGAGGATCGGCCGCTTCTTGGTGGGTGATTGTCAAATGCGCGCAGACCGATCGGAGCCGTATTGGGAAAAGGGGCCCTTCGGCGGTCCTTTTCAGTTTCAGTTGCGGTCAAATCTTGAAGCGAATTCCTCTGCGAGACATCGGGAGCGGATACCGGTCGTGAAGATGGACAGTGTCGCTGGAATGATTTGGGTCTCGTGGCGCGAGGAATGGGAGAAGGAGAAACATCAAAAGCGCGTTGCGCGACTGCGCAAAGTTGGCTTCACGTTTTATTGGGGAGAGCCGCCCGAAATCGACGACGTGCTGTTTCGAGCGGAGTGGGAGGCGCGAGGCATCGGGTCGGTGAATGCTGCACAGCCGCATTGGCATTCAGACTTGGCCGGTTCGTTGGAGATAGCTCGTTTTCATTTTCCGATGGCTGGCTGGGAATACTCAGATTCCCATCCAGCCTGTTGGCAGAGATTTCTCGACGATGATGACGCACTTTGCCTTTGGGTGGAGCGGATTGTTGAGTACGCTTGCAAGCAGTTTGCGGAATACCCGCCGCAGATTGCTCGTCAATAATGACGCCGGGTGCCGCTGGGCGGGGGTGGCCCTGCGTGAACGACCAAGACGCCAAATCCGCGCTGGGGCGTGCCACTGCTTGACGGCTGCCGCGATTCGCTTCGGTTGCACGCAACGCCCCGCCGGCAGCCGACAAGCAGTGCCGATGGGCCGGCAGCGTCGCGAAGGGGCCAATGTCGGCTTTCGCTCCGCGAAAGGACGCGGTTCGCCTTCCCGCTCGCGATGCGACAATCGGCGTCCTTTCGCGGAGCGAAAGGCGACGCTGGAGTGCGTGCGCGTCCCGGAGGGACATTCGAAAATAGCCGGCGAGTTCACTCGCTGGGGTCGGTCGCGAGAGGCCGCGCAGTCCCGAAGGGACGACTGAGACGCCGGGTGGCCACGGCGCTTCATTCGTCCCTTCGGGACTGCGCGTTCCGGTGCTTCTCCTTCCGGGCGATGAATCGCCCGGCTACTTTCGCACCGTCCCTGCGGGACGCGACAACGGCCGTCACGTGCGTCATTCTTGCGGTCGTCGATCACGTTTGCCGCTGCTTGACGAACGCCGTTGGAGCGGGTGAAGTATCGGTGGGCTGCGGCGGATGCGCAGTCGAGAACATCCTCATCCAAAAGCAGGGAACGACAGTTGAAGCTGCGGCTGGTCGATCTGCCGGACATGCATCCCGGCCTGCTGTGGGACGACATCGCGGCGGCGGCGGTCGCGGTGTTCGACGAGCGCGGATTCACTTCACCCTTTGCCTTGCCGATGACCGTTGAAAACGTGCCCGGCTACGGAAGCGGGAACCTCGATCTCGAAATCGCGGCAGAGGGATTTTCCGCTGTTCGCGTCGAGAAGCTGCGCCGTACAATAGAGGCACATCGGCTGGTCGAATTGGCCGCGGTTGCCGTCGCAGGCCTGGCGCTGTTTGCCGCCGGTGGCCACGTCATCCGCGACGTGGCGCTGCGCGGCAGCTCGGCGGATTACCTGGTGGGAGCGGAGAATCATTTGTTGGAGATTACCGGGCGATCACGGAGTCGCGATCTGCAAGCTGCGTGGAATGCCCATTGGAACCGGCTCACCGATCGGCTCGATACCGGGTTCTTTGTTTGCGGCGTGGAATTCGAAACTCCGTCCGGCCGTCTGGCTTTCGCGACGTAAACCGGGAGAATCATCAAATGGCATCCGTCCAGGCACCCGTCAGCGACATGCTCGTCACCGTCAAATCCCGTGAGATTCAACGCGCGCAGGCGGCGGAGAGGACGGGACGCCGCGCGGAAGCGGCGCGGCATTTCCTCGCCGCCGCTCATCTGGAACTGGTGTTGGCCGGCGACTTCGAAGAGGCGGGAGACCGGGAACTGGGCCGCCGCAGCCGCATCAGCGCCGCCTCCTGCCTGTGGCGTGCCGGCCGGATGAGCGATGCGGAAGCGCTCTTCGAAGAATTGAAGGCGTCGGAGCCGTCGGCGGCCGGGGAGATTCAGGACGTTCTCGATGACCTGAAACACGCTTCAAGCGGTGCCGCTTGAACTGGCCACTGCTTGACGGCTGCCGCCGTTCGCTCCAATCCCACGCAACGCCCCGCCGGCCGCCGACAAGCAGTGCCGATGGGGCGGCAGCGTTGCGAAGGGGCCAATGTCGCCTTTCGCTCCGCGAAAGGACGCGGTTCGCCTTCCCGTTCGCGATGCGACAATCGGCGCCCTTTCGCGGAGCGAAAGGCGACGCTGGAGTGCGTGCGCGTCCCGGAGGGACGGCTGAAACTCCGCGCGCCGGCGACGCTTCAGCCGTCCCTTCGGGACTGCGCTGGGGAGGCGTCTCACCCCCGGCGATGAATCGCCGGGCTATTATCGGAGCGTCCCTCCGGGACGCGGGTCGCTGGGTGGAATGAATTCCACACTACCCGCGGCTTGTCACCGGCGGATTCGAGAGATCGTGACTCCGGCGCCGGCTGCCACTGGCGGCTGGTCCGCCAGTGCACAACGAAGGCAACCGCGGCCAACGACTCTACACCTCGTAAGGCCCGCGGGCTGCCGTCGGGGGCGTGAGTTCGCACATCGTCAAATGAACGTCAACCGCTCCGTTCCGCACTGGCAGGCAAGCCGCCAGTGGCACACGTCTGGTCAATCGCCTCGACGGCGCCGCACCGTCGGCCTTCAGCCGACCGGCGTTTGCCACCGGCTTCAGCCGGTGGGAAGGGTGGGCGAGGAATTCCGGGAGCCGGCTTCAGCCGGGCTTCTCGATCGGTCTTCAGACATCGCGGGCAGGGAATGGTTGGAAACCAAAGCCAAAGCCGGCTGAAGCCCGGCTGCATGGTTTGTGAGTCACCGGCACCACCAGCTAAAGCTGGTGGCAAACAGGAGTCGGCTGAAGGCCGACGAAGCGATGCGCCGACGATCCCGCGGACGCATTACTTGACGAACGCCGTTCGCGCGGCTGAAGTATTCGCTGCGGCGGGGTGTACATTCCGGTTCGCGAGGGAGTGCACGCGATGCGGTTTGCGAGGTGGCTGTTTCGAAGTGCCGGTGTCTATGGACTGCTGGTGCTTCTTCCGCAATACCTGCTGGAGGAGCGTGTCGGAGTCGATCATCCGCCGGCGATTACGCATCCGGAATACTTGTACGGGTTCCTCGGCGTGGCGGTGGCGTGGCCGGTGGCGTTTCTGGTCATTGCGCAGGCGCCGGCCCGGTATCGGCCGCTGATGAATCCGGGCGTCATCGAGAAGGCGTCGTTCGCCATCGCCGTGCTGGTGCTGTTCGCGCGGCAGCGGGCTTCGGGGACGCTGCTGGTGTTTGGAATCATCGATCTCGTGTTGGGGCTGCTGTTCGTGATCGCCTATCTTCAGGTGCGCGACGAGGGCAAGATGAAGGATGAGGAAAGGATCAGGGATGAAGGATGAAGGATTAAGGATGAAGGATTTGACTGGCCATCGTTCATCCCGCATCCCTTATCCTTCATCCTTCATCCTTCATCCTTCATCTCTCGTCCCGCCGACGCTTCGAAAGCCGACTCCGCATGCCCGCAGGCGAATACGATCTGGTTGTCATCGGCGGGGGGATTCACGGGGCCGGCGTCGCGCAGGCGGCCGCGGCGGACGGGCAGCGGGTGTTGTTGCTGGAGAAGCGGGAGCCGGCGGCGGGGACGTCGTCGCGATCGAGCAAGCTCATTCACGGCGGCCTGCGGTATCTCGAAACCGGGCAATTCGGACTCGTTCGCGAATCGCTCCGCGAGCGGGAGCTGCTGCTGAAGCTGGCCCCCGGGCTGGTGCGGCGGGTGCCGTTTTTCATCCCTGTCTATCGCGAGACGCGACGCCGGCCGTGGCAGATTCGCCTCGGGCTGAGCCTGTATGCCCTGCTGGGCGGGCTGAAGCGGCATGCGCGGTTTCACTCGGTCCCGCGGCGCGACTGGGGGCGGTTCGGCGGACTGAAAACGCATCGCTTGCAGGCCGTCTTCCAATACTTCGACGCCCAGACCGACGACGCCGCTCTCACTCAAGCCGTGGTGAAGTCCGCCGAGTCGCTGGGGGCCGAGTGTCTGTGGCCGGCGGAGTTCGTGGCGGCCCGGCGGACGGACGGCGGTTACCGCGTCGAATATCGCCACGAAGGTGGGGCACTCGCTCCGCGAGTCCCGGCACTCGCGGAGCGAGTGCCCCACACTGGTGGGACCGCCGAGTGTGAGACGACCGTTCTGGTGAACGCCGGCGGACCGTGGATCAACGCCGTCCGCGAGCGAATTTCCCCGCGGCCGCCGGGAATCGAAGTCGATCTGGTCCAGGGTTCGCACATCGTGCTGGACCGTCGTCTGTGCGACGGCGTGCTCTACGTGGAATCGCCGCGGGACGGCCGGGCGGTGTTCATCATGCCGTGGGGCGAGAACCAGTCGCTCGTGGGGACGACGGAAACCACGTTCACGGGCCGGCCGGACGACGTGCAGCCGTTGCCGGAAGAGATCACGTACCTTGAGGTGACGCTGCGGCACTACTTTCCCGATTGCGACGCGGCCGGCGAAACACCCGGTGTCTCGAAGACTCCGGGTGTTTTGCCGCCGGCGACCATCGGGCAGTTCGCCGGTCTGCGCGTGCTGCCGCATGGGGAAGGCTCAGCGTTCCGGCGGCCGCGCGAAACGATCCTCGCCAGCGATGACGATTCCCGCCCGCGCTACATCGCCATCTACGGCGGCAAGCTGACCAGCTACCGCGCGACGGCCGAACGGGTGTTGCGTCGGCTGCGACGTTCGCTCCCACCGCGGGCTCGCGTCGCGTCGACCCGCGAGCTGCCGCTGGGGTGAGCGACGGATCGGCGGCGGCACACCCTTCCGGGGCCGCCGCCTCGTCAGTTCCGGCCCCGACGGCCGCGTCAACCTGTGGGATGCGACGCCGGGGGACGAATGACGAATCACGAAACGGACTGCCCTTCGTCATTCGGATTTCGTCATTGATTCGACATTCGTCATTCGTCATTGATTGAGGGACGGCCTCGGAAGGCCGTCCTACGGGGGCTCGCGATCACTTCCTCCCCGGCCGCCCCGCCGCGATCGGCTTGCCGAGCTTGTTGGCGACGAAGGATTCCGTCTTCTGCACCAGCTTCACGAACTCGCTGCGGCGGCCTTCCGGGTCTTTGCCCATCGCGCCGGCGGCCAGCTCGCGGACCAGCTCCAGGCTGGCTTCGCCGGCGTATTTCGAATCCCGCAGCAGCAGGCCGTACATGGCGACGGCCGACGCGAAGTCGAAGTTCTGCGAGGGGGCTTTCTTCGTCGCGTCGTCTTTCAGCGGGAATTCGATCTTCGTGCTCTTGTCGCCGGTCGGCTGCTTGTACCGCAGCTTGACGGTCAACAGTTCCTGCGTGACGGGCTTCGTTTTATCCGCCACGACGCGCCGCTGGTACTTCAAGTCGTCCACATCCGGCTTGCCGCTCTTTGCATCGACGGGGACGATTTCATACAGCGCCGTCACCGTGTGCCCCGCGCCGATTTCGCCGGCGTCTTTCTTGTCGTCGTTGAAGTCCTGGGCGGCCAGCATCCGGTTTTCGTAGCCGACGAGCCGGTACGACGCGACCTTCGCCGGGTTGAACTCGACCTGGATCTTCACGTCCTTGGCGATCGTGTACAGCGTGCCGCTCATCTCTTCGACGAACACCTTCTTCGCTTCCTGGAACTTGTCGATGTAGGCGTAGTGGCCGTTTCCCTTGTCGGCGATTTTTTCGAGCTTGGCGTGTTTGGTGTTCCCCATGCCGAAGCCGAACACGCTCAGGAAGACCTTCGACTTGGCCTTTTCCTGAATGAGCTTCACCAACGCATCATCCGACGACACGCCGACGTTAAAATCGCCGTCGGTGCACAGGATCACCCGGTTCGAGCCGGTCTTCGCGAACGCCTTCTGGGCCTGGTCATAGGCCATCTGAATGCCGGCTGACCCGTTGGTCGACCCGGCGGCGTTGAGGCTGTGAATCGCCTTGAGCAGCTCGTCGCGCTTGTCCCCCGCCGTCGGTTCCAGCACCGTGCGGGCCGTGTTGGAATACGTCACGATCGACACGCGGTCTTTCCCCCGCAACTGGTCGACGAGCATTTCCAGGCCCAGCTTCACCAGCGGCAGCCGGTTGGCCGACTGCATCGAGCCGGAGACGTCGATCAGGAACACGAGGTTGGCCGGCGGGCGCTTGTCGTGGGGGATTTCGCGACCCTTCAGACCGATCAGCACCAGCCGGTGTTTCGTGTTCCACGGGCAGACGCCGCCTTCCAGCGTGACCGAGAACGGGTGCGCCGACGTCGTCGGCTGCGGGTAGTCGTAGCGGAAATAGTTCACGAACTCCTCCACCCGCACGGCGTTCCGCGGCGGCAGCGCTCCCGCGTCGAGGTACCGCCGCACGTTCGAGTACGACGCCGTGTCGACGTCGATCGAAAACGTGGAAAGCGGGTTGGCCAGCGGCGTGAGGAACGAATTCTCGACGATCGCGTCGAACCCCTCGCCGCCGAAATCGGCCCGGCCGTCGCCGTCGACGTCGAGCGTGCGGACTTCCTGCCGCACGGCTTCGCCGAGGATGACCCGGCCTTCGACGGCGGGAATCCGCTGCCCCTGGCGTTCGGCGAGCGCGACCTGCCGTTCGAGCCCCTGCAGCCGGTCGCTGAGGCGGGTCTTCACCCGCAGGATGGCCAGCTCCCGTTTGGGGTGCTGCTTGGCGAGGTAATCGAACCGCTGGACGACGTTTTCGCGGACGGCTTTGACGTCTTTGGCGGCGAACCATTCGACGGCGGGCTGCTTTGGCGGCTTTACCTCCTGCTTTGCGGCTGGCGTGGGGCCGGCGATGTCGGCGGCGGGCCGGCTGCGAGGGCTCCTGTCGTTTTGCTTCACGCCGTTCACACTACCCTGACCTGCCTGTTGCTGCCCTTGTCGTCCGGGTTTCCCTGTCTTGAACGACCTGTCGAACAAACCAAGGTCGTCCCCTGGCTTTTGAGAAAGCCGCAACAAGCCGTCGCCGTAGGGGTGGAATCTCGTGCCGAGCCGGACTTCCTTCAGGGAATGAATTCGGCCGCTCTTACGAAGGACTTCTGACTTCGGGAGGTAACTCCAATTCTTGTTCCAGCCCGCCGCGTATTCGCGGCCGCCGATACCCAGGTAGGTCGCGCCTTTCCGGCCGGCGGCTCCGCTCAACGATTTGTAATAGGATCCCGGTTGATAGTACGACGGTGTGGCTTCGAGAGGCGCGCCGGCTTGCTGGTTCGAAGACGACGCCGCGAGACCGGTAATGCCTCCGCCACGGGAATAGGGGTTCAACGCGGGCAGATTGCCGCTGGGTGATGCAATGGAAAAGCGCGTCGGGGCAGGTTTGGCCTTTCGGCCGCTCTTCGAACCGCTCTTGGAACCGCCCGGAGAGGCCGGGCCGGTCGAGGCAATCGCTATCCGCCGTGCCGTCTCCGACACAATCGTCGGGCGGCCGGCAGCGTTGCCCGGCGTGTCCGCCGCGATCGGCATCGGCGATCGGACGTCATTTGCGCGATCGGCGTCGGAAACCGGTCGGCCGTCCATTGAAGAAGACCGGTCCACCGTCGTCAGCGACTCGCCGCGCGACGCGGTGCCGGAACGCCGCTCCTTCTCATTCACCGCCAGCAGCCAGCCCGCCGCCAGCAGCATCAGGCAGGCGGCGGAGATGACGGCGAGGTTCCCGCCGCGGGTGATCGGCTGGCGGGCGGGACGACTCGGCTGGCTCGATTGCGGTCCACTCATCACGGCGCTCCTTTGAACTGATGTCAGGGCCGGCATCGGCTCGGCCCGCAGGTGGGCGGTCAACTCGACGGCGATCCCGCGGATCGCGTCCACAGCGTCCCGTGCCGCCGGCGATTCCGCCAGCAGCCGTTCGACGTCGCGGCGTTCGTTCCCCTCAAGCTCGCCGAGGGCGTACGCCGTCAGCCGGGGGTCGTCGTGGATGGGGTTGGTCATGGATGGCTCCCGAAGCGGGGTCGGTTTCCCGTAGTGGTCACGGAATCTCACGAGTTCGGTTGTCAGCCGCGGCGGGCCGTCCGCTTCACGGGACGAAACTTGCTCTTCTCAGCCAACGGCGCCTCGGCTTTGGGATAGAAGTACCACGGTCGCGATTTGGGCCGCGCTGGTTCCTTGATCTTCCTATCCAAGGCGACGAAGTCCGAGATCGAAAACGTCACCCGCACGCCGCCGTAGACGATGGGACTGGTCGTATCGAGGCCGATGCGGGCGGAGTGGGCGTGTGACCGCCGTACAACGAACCGCGTGATCAACCGGCCGTCGTGACGCCAGCTTCCCGACATAACGTGGGCAACCGGCAGGACCCGTCCGTCGCCGGTGAAGTCGAACGTCCCCACGTGAATCGAGCCGACCTGAAATCCCAGCTTCTTCTCGTCCAGCGACAGCGTGAAGTGCAGCATGTCGTCGGCCTCTTCGACGGCCGCCACGTGCACGCCCGGCATCGCCGCCTTCTTCAGCGGAACGATGTCCAACACGGCCCACGCGGCCGACGACCCAGCCACGAACCAGACCGCCGCAAGTGCAAACGCCGCCAATCGAAATTGCGATCGCATGCCATCTCCTGGATTCGAGATTTCGGATGCTCAGCCGTTTGCTAAGCCGCAAGCGGCGTCATTCCGCCATGTGCAGCCGCGCCTTTTCACGCAAGGCCGCGATCCCTTTGTGAATCAGAAACCCGACGTTCGTCACCGACAGCCCGGTGATCTCGGCGATCTGCTTGTACTTCAGCCCGTTCTGGAATTTCAGCCGGATGACCTCCTGCTGATTCGCCGGCAGCCGGTTCAGCCAGCCGGCGACCTGCTCGGCGGCGTCGGCGGTCGCCGTGGATTCGTCGGGCGGCAGTTCGTCGCTGGGGGTCCGCCAGGCGATCGGTTCGGCCAGGGTGGTCATTCGCTGCTCCTTGCGACGCACGTCGAGGGCGAGGTTGCGGCAGACGGTAAACAGCCACTGCGGCAACCGCCCGTCGAGTTCCGCTGCGTCCTCTTTCCACAACCGCAGAAACGTTTCCTGCACGACGTCCCGTGCCCGCTCCACGTCGCCGGTGATCCGCTGCGCGTACCGCAGCAACGGCCCTTCGAACTCGTCAAGAGCCGAACGGACCCGCGCCGGGTGCTCGCCGTTGGCCGGCTGGTTCATGGGACGAAGTTGGGACTTGTGGACGCGTTCCGGAGAGATGACGGATGAAGTGGGGGAATCTTAGCGGGAAAACGAGAACTTCCGGTCCGAGGCCGACGCCTGAACGAAGAAATCCCTCTTGATCGGGGGATTTCGCGGAACGGATTGGGGTCAGCGGGGTTCTTATTGTTGCGTCGTCTCGTCCGAGGCGACCAACGGTTGGGCGGCCGGCATGCCGGAACACAGGAATGCCCATTTCTTCAGCAGCAACTCCAAGGGAAACCGCTCGCGGCTCGATGCTTTTGATGTCTCAAAGCAGTGTTCTCGGAGATCGGTGAGGATTTCCGGAGCGTCGAGGGGAGCCGTATTCCGCGTGGTGAGGCTGAAACCGATGCGAGGCGAACGGATGAACTCTCTGCCGGGCATGACGATTGCTGGAGTACCGACAGTCTCGAACTTCCGCGCTTCATTCAATTTCGATTGCATCCCGTCGCGGAGGGACGAGTTGGCTTTTTCACCTGTTTTCGAGGACTAGAAGGGGGCATTGCATGTCACGTCGTCCAACGTTCCATCGCCAGCGCGGGTTCACTCTGATTGAACTGCTGGTCGTCATCGCCATCATCGCGATCCTGATCGCCCTGCTGCTGCCGGCCGTCCAACAGGCCCGTGAGGCGGCCCGGCGGTCGACCTGCAAGAACAACATGAAGCAGCTCGGGCTGGCACTGCACAATTACCACGAAACGTACAAGATGTTCCCGGCTTCCGGCTACGCCACCGGCATGGGAAATTACGACCACTTCACGAGCTCGATCAATTTTGCGATCCCGCGGCAAGCCAACGTCAGTGGATTCGTGATGCTCCTGCCGTTTTTCGATCAAAGTCCGATTTATCAGCAGTGGGACTTCAATCATGCCGCAAGCTGGTCGTACGTCTATGGGAATCAAAGTCCCGCGACGGTGCTGGGAGATCCCAACGTCAACGCGCCGCTGTCAAAGACGCCCCTGGCCGTCGTCACCTGTCCGTCCGACAATGGAAAACCTTACTACCAGGCCGCGAATCAGTATTACTCCATCAGCGGCACCGAGCAGGGGGGTTACCGCACCAACTACGAATTCAGCGTGAATTACCAACTGTACATTCAGCCCCACTTCTGGCAGGCGACCACGATCCAGAATCGGCCGGTATTCGGATTTGATTCCAATTCGCGACTCCGCGACATCACCGACGGCACCACGAATACCGTGCTGATGGTGGAACAGATCCGCGAAAAGTACAATGGCGCTCTGGGCGGCTGGTCGTATCGCTGCCACGTGAACATCGGCGTCGACTTCAACTGGGTCCCGATCAATAGTTGGGATTACCCGCCCGGTTCCGGCGGCAACCGTCTGGTCGGCCGGCTCGGGCAGTGGGCGTCGGCGGGCAGCATGCACCCCGGCGGATGCCAGGTCGTGCTCGGTGACGGCTCGGTGCGCTTCATCTCCGAGAACGTCGCCGCGAGCATTCGGTACGGATTGTGGGGCATGTCCGACGGCACGACGCTGGGAGAGTTCTAGGAATCGACCGAATCGCGGCGACTCGGACGTGCTCGAACCATCGGGCACGTCCGTTCGTTGCGTGTCGCGCGAGCCGGCCCCGCCGCGTTCGGCGCATTGCAACGTCCGTGAAATGCACTCAGGAGCGAAACCGATGCGCGTCGGGGGATTGATTGCGGCGCTGTTGCTCGCGGCGATGTCGCTGTCGGGTTGCGGTTCGAAAGGGTCGAATCTGCCGAAACCGGTTTTGGTGACGGGGACCGTCACGCTGGACGGCAAGCCGCTCGCAAATGCCACGGTTTACTTTCGGCCGGAAGGCGACAAGATGGGCACCGGCTCGACCGGGACGACCGACGCGAACGGGAAATATGAGCTGGTCACCAGCTTCGGAAACGAGACAAAACCAGGCGCGATCCCAGGAAAATACCGCGTCTGGTTCAGCCAGATGGTCGGACCGGACGGCCAGCCCGTGAGTGTCGATTCCGCCACGCCTCCTGCCGATCTCGGTGCACGGGAAGCGCTGCCCCAGCACCTGTCGGACGCAACGCAGTCCGACGAAAAGGTGCAGGTCAGCGAGAGCGGGGGGACGATCGACTTCAAGTTGAGCAAGAATAAGACGCGAGGGGTCGGCGGCCGGATGCCGCGCTGAATTCTCTCGATACCCCGTCGCTCTCTTCATTCCTGACGGTCCTCGCATTTCGGTGCGCGCCGCGGCACGTTCCCGGGCGGCTGAAGAGCTCGCCAGCCCGACTTCCCACAGCGTTTCACCCTGCGCTCGCCGGGTCGCGGAAGATAGCCCGATTGTTGAGCAGCGGACTCAACCGAAACCGCGCCGACGCCTCCGTCGGCGGATTTCGGGGCGTTTCTCGAAAATGTAAAAAGTCCACGGTTTTTTCTTGTACCGCCGGATTTTGTTGTTCTAATGAGAATGGCGTGCTCTTCGGCACGTCAATTGCGGCGTTGCCCGCCAATTCCACATCGTCAATCCGTTCGGCCGCATCTCCCACAAGAGGGATGGGTTCGTTACATTCACTCTCTCATTCTTACCGGAGGATCTTCGACATGTCGTGTCAGTCATCGATTCGTCGAAATCGGGGTTTTACCCTGATTGAACTTCTGGTCGTCATCGCGATCATCGCAATTCTGATCGCTCTGCTGCTGCCGGCCGTCCAGCAGGCCCGCGAGGCGGCCCGGCGGACCACCTGCAAAAACAACCTCAAGCAGATCGGTCTGGCGCTGCACAATTACCACGACGCGTACAAGATGTTTCCGGCGTCCGGGTATGCCGTGGGGATCGGGCAACACGATCATTTCACCGGCGGGACAACGCCGGCAATCGTACCGTACACCAACATCAGCGGGTTCGTGATGTTGTTGCCGTACTTGGATCAAAAGCCCATCTTCGACCAATGGGACTTCAACCACGCCGCGAGTTGGTCTTACGTTTACGCCCTCCATCCCTCCTCGGCAACGATGCTCGGCGATCCGAATGTCAATGCGGCCCTCTCCAAGACGCCGTTGGAAGTGCTCACCTGCCCCTCGGACAACGGCAAACCCTACTATCAGGCCGCGAACCAGTACTATTCCATCAGCGGCACCGAGCAGGGCGGGTATCGCACGAACTACGAGTTCAGCGTGAACTACCTGCTGTATTACTATCCTCACTACTGGCAGGCGACCACCGTGCAGAACCGGGCCTTGTTCGGGTTCGATTCCAACTCGCGAATTCGCGACATGACCGACGGCCCCAGCAACACCGTGATGATGGTCGAGCAGATCCGGGAAAAATGGAACGGCCAACTGGGGGGCTGGTCGTACCGCTGCCACGTCAACATCGGCGTCGACCTCGCCTGGCAGCCGATCAACATGTGGACCTACCCCGCCGCGGGTTACGAGTACACCTACCTGCCCGGCCGGCTCGCGCAGTGGGCGACGGCGGGAAGCCTGCATCCGGGCGGGTGCCAGATCGTGCTCGGCGACGGCTCGGTGCGCTTCATCTCGGAAAACGTGCACGCGAACATCCGTCGCGCGTTGTGGGGCATGTCCGATGGCCAGCCCCTTGGGGAGTTTTAGCGACCGATCAATCATCAGGGGTGGCGCACCCCGGGTGTTCGACGGGCGTGTCCGCACTGCCGGGCGCGCCCGTTCTTGCACCAGGTGCCTCCACCATCTTCCAGGTCCTCGACGTGGGATCGTACACAGGAGCGAATTGAATGCGCGCGTGGGGATTCTCTGCAATGATCGCTTCGGCGGCACTGATGACGTCGGGTTGCGGCTCCAAGAGTTCGAAACTGCCCGATCCCGTTCCGGTCAGCGGGACCGTCACGCTGGACGGCAAGCCACTGGCAAATGCGGTCGTTTACTTCCGGCCGGAAGGGGACACCAAAGGCAACGGGGCGACGGGAACCACGGACTCCAACGGCAAGTACGAACTCGTGACCCGCATTGGCGACACGACGAAGACGGGCGCCATCCCGGGAAACTATCGCGTCTGGTTCAGCCAGATGGTCGGTCCCGACGGCAAACCGGTCAGCGTGGATTCCGACACGCCTCCTGCCGACCTCGGTGCGCGAGAAGCGCTGCCACCGCACCTGTCGGACGCAACGCAGTCACAGGAAAAGGCGCAGGTCGGCGAGAGCGGGGGGTCGTTCGACTTTAAGCTCAGCCGGAAGAAGAAGGCCTTCGGGGCCGGCGGGGTGATGCCGCGCTGAACTTCCCGGCTGACGCCGGTTTCCGCATCAACGCGCCGGTCCGCGCCCGATCGGACCTTGCAGCGTGTTCGGTGCCCGCTGCCGCTCGCCTGCGATCGTCGGCAGCCCTCAGAGCCTGCTCAAGGCTCTCACCTGAGATGCTGGACGCGTTTTGATGTGCCCGAACCGCTTGGATTGTCCGTCCACGTCGGCTCCGTTATCGTGAAATCAGTGAGCGGTGAGTGGTGAACGCTTCGAGCTTGCGACATTGCGATCTTCCACGTTCAACTTTTCGATCCGGACCGCGGTCCTGCTGCTGCTGGCGCTGTTGCTGCCGGTGGGAATCTATGTCCGACTGAAGGCCACCGAGCCGGTTGCGCCGGTGATTGAAGTCGCCCATGCTCGCGAGGACTTTGCCGCTTCCGAAGTGCGGTTCACCAGGGGCCGGCTGGGCGCGGAGCCGAACGGGCCGGCCCCGGATGGACGCGTCGGCCCGCACGCATCCCACGGGCCGGCCCCGGATGGACGCGTCGGCCCGCACGCATCCAGCGGGCCGGCGATCATCACCAACGTCCAGATCGTCGACTTCGACCGCGACGGCCTGCCGGACGTCATCGCCTGCGACGCCCGGCGGGGCAGGGTGCTGTGGTATCGGCAGGTGAAACGGGGCGAATGGAAGGAGATCGTCCTCAACACCGACCGGCTGCTTCCCGCACCGGGGCGGGCCACGGTCGTCGATCTCGACAAAGACGGGCACAACGACGTCCTCGTGGCCTGCCTCGGAAACTACATGCCGACCGACGAACACGTCGGCCAGGCGGTCTGGCTGCGGAACGACGGCAACAATCGTTTCACCACGCACGTCCTGCTGGAAGATGTCGGCCGCGTGACCGACGTGCGGGCCGGCGACCTGAATGGAAACGGGCATCTCGATCTCGTCGTCTCGGCGTTCGGACATTACCGCGGCAAAGTCGTCAGGCTGGAAAACGACGGCCATCAGCGGTTCCGCGAGCACGAACTGTTCGCGATGCCCGGTGCGATTCACGTCCCACTGGTCGATCTCGACGGCGACGGCGACCTGGATATCACGGTGCTGCTGTCGCAGGACGAAGAATCGGTGCTGGCTTTCGAGAATCTCGGCGGAGGGAAGTTCCGGCCGAAACCACGCACGCTGTTCGCTTCGTCCAACTTCGACCTCGGGACCGCGGGGCTGGTCCCGTGCGATCTGGATAAGGACGGCAAGACCGACTTTCTGCTCGTCGCCGGCGACAACCTGGAACTGCACGTCAACCACCCGCAACCCTGGCACGGCTGCTACTGGCTACACAACCGCGGCGATTGGAAGTTCGAAGTGAAGCGGCTGGCGACGTTCGGCGGAACGTACTCCGCCGCCGCCGGGGACATCGACGGCGACGGGGACCCCGACATCGTCCTGGTGAGCATGTTCAACAACTGGAACCGCAAAGACGCCGTCAGCATTGTCTGGCTTGAGAATGATGGGCAACAGAACTTCAAAACCTGGCGGATCGACACGGCCCCCATCGAACTGGCCACCGTCGCGTGCGGCGATCTGAACGGCGACGGGCGGGCGGACATCGTCGCGGGAAGTTTTCACGTCGTCCCGCCGTTCGACCGGCTCGGCCGGATCACGACCTGGATGTCGCAGCCGGCAGCCCCAAACAAGAGACGGTGATACCGTGACGCGCTTTGACGGATTATTGATCGTAGTGCTGATTGTCGAAGCCGGCGCCGGAAGCGTTCTGTATTGGCGGCGCGAAGTTCCGCCAGCCCGGCCGCCCATCCCCGAGCTGGCCGAGTCGGACACGGCCGGCCCGGACCTCCGCGAACTGGCGGAGAACTGCCGTTCCACCGACGACTGGAGGCAATTGGCCGAAACCTATATCTCCTACGGCTATTTCGCGGAGGCGGACTCCTGTTACGAACACCTCCTCTCGTCACGGCCCGGGGACGCGGAAACGTTGTTCGAATCCGCGTTTTTGTTGTCGCGAATGGGGCGGCTTAACGAATCGAATCGCCGCTTCGTGGAAGCTCTCGATGCCGGGCGCGCCGACCCCGCGGAGTGCTGGTACTTCATTGGCCGCAATCATCTGCGGGCGGAAAACAACGACCGAGCCGCGGAAGCCTTCACCCAGGCACGGGAATTCACCGCCGCCCAGTTGGAACGGGCGCGGATCCGGTCTCGCGCGGGCGATGCGCGGGAGGCGTTGGAGTTGCTGCGGCCCGTGCTGGCCGCGGAGCCGGACAAGATCGAGCCGAATCTGCTGGCCTATCAGTGTTACCTGCAACTGGGGCAACCGCTGCGGGCGGCCGAATTCGCCGAAAGGGCCGCCGACGTCTCCGGCCGGATCTTCTCGCCGTTCCAAACGCAGTGGATTCGCCTGCGGAAGGCGATCCCCCGCGCGGGGTATCGCAAGCGGGCCGAACGGGCGGAGAACTGGTTCCAGCAGGAATGGTACGATCTCGCGGAGGAAGCCCTCGCCGAGTCGGTCCGCATGCAGTGGGACGAACCCGCCGTCAACATGCTCGCCGCGCTGGCCACCCGGCGGGGGGACCACCAGCACGCGGTGAAACTGCTGCAGGAAATCCTCGAACGCCGAGGCCCCTCCTGCCGGCGGTTCGAACGGCTTGCCGACAGCTTCGCCGACCTGCGCGACTGGGAGCGGGCCGTCGCGACGCTGGAGCTGGCGTTGCAGACACGGTCGCGCGACGACTTGCGCGGCATCTACGGAAAACTCGCGAACTGGTCCCGGCAACTCGGCCGCGAAGCCGACGCCCGCCGATATGCCGACCTGCAGTTGCTCTGGACGGGAAAAGTCGCATTCTGGAACGCCGACTGGGCAAAGGCCGAAACAGATTTGAAGGAGGCCGCAAAGCGGTTGCACAAGACGGCGGATGCATGGTTTTTTCTGGCGGAAACCCAGCGGCGACTGAAGAAGGGCAACAAGGCACGCGAGGCCTATCGAAGCTGCCTGAAACTGGATCCGCGGCACGGCCGGGCCCTGCGTGGAATGGCGATTCTCGACGGGCAGCTCTGAATCCGGCCGTGCGGTCAAGACGGGAAGCCATCCGGCAACGGTGCGGTTTACGGTCATTGCCGTCCGAGGAATCGGATGCTCGAACGCAATCACCGCTGCATGCAGCAGATGCCGTGCTTCATGGTCCGGCTCGTCGCAGTCCTCGCGGCACAGATCGAACCGCGACGCCCGGATCTGGCCGAACGGCCCGTAGAATTCGTCCCCGGTGATTCCCAGTGCGTACCACAACGGTCCTTCGAATTCGTCAACGGCCGAACAGACCCGCGCCGGGTGCTCGCCGTTGGCCGGCTGGTTCATGGGATGAAGTTGGGACTTGTGGACGCGTTCTGGAGAGATGACGGGTGAGTGGGGGAATCTTAGCGGGAAATCCGGGACGGGCGGCTTCAAGTTCAGCCGGAAGAAGAAAGTCGGCGTCGGGGGCTCGATGCCGCGGTGACGTCCGTGCCGGCTTCATCGGCTGCGGGAGGCTGCGCGCAAGCCGGATTCTCACGCCGGCTCACCTGTGGAACCCGCCGGACAGACAACGTTCGGGGCAACCCCGACGTGATCCTCCGGGATTCGGCGAATTTTCGGGATTCGCGAAAATTCTTCGATTTTGGGTTGCACGCCCGCGCCTTGCCGGGTCAAATGCACGGTATCTCAATCTCGGGCACGGCCTCGCGCTATCGCCCACCTTCAAACCAGCAGCGATTCAATTCGACCGGTTCTCCGTGAGTAGGGACGTTCGTCCCCTCTTTCACCGTTTTCTGTTTTTCTGGAGGGTTTTCCAATGTCACACGGTCGAAAGTCACGTCGTCGGAGGGGGTTTACGTTGATCGAACTGCTGGTGGTCATCGCGATCATCGCGATTCTGATTGCCCTGCTGCTGCCGGCGGTGCAGCAGGCGCGGGAGGCGGCCCGGAGGACGTCCTGCAAGAACAACCTGAAGCAGATCGGGCTGGCGCTGGCCAACTACCACGACATTTACAAGTCCTTTCCGCCGGCGAAGCTCAATTCCGGAATGTATCAGAGCACGACGAACGGGCACACGATGAACACCAGCGGCTGGGTGCAGATGCTGCCGCAACTCGATCAGAAGCCGTTGTACGACCAGTACAACTTCAACGTCTGCTCCAGCGTGTCGAACGCCCGGGGAGTGATCGTCGGGAACCCTGTTGCCGGCGGTGACGAACTTGTCAACCAGCCGATTTACAGCCAACGTCTCGAGGTTCTCGAGTGCCCGTCGGACCCATCGGCCGGCATACCGCGCGTCAACGCGATCAACAACCCGTCGAATGCGTATTCGATGAATCGCGCTCGTCAAACCAGCTATCTGTTTTCGACGGGCGTTTTCACCGACTACAACGCGAACTACACGGCGTACAACCGAGACATTCGACAAGGGGCATTCGGAAACAATGGCGCGGCGCGAATCCGCGACATCACCGACGGGACAAGCAATTCCATCGCGGTTGGAGAGGCCAGCGGTGGACGCTTCAAGACGTCGATCAATTACGGTCCCTGGGGGCTGAACGGCGTGCACACCTGCTGCCACGGCCGGGTCTACAGCAGACGCAGTTCCTTACCGATCGGGCTCAACAGCACGGATCCCCGCGACTGGTCGATCAATTCCGCCTACCAGGGTCGGGCGGACGGCAAGACCTATGCATGGGTCTTTAACAGTCAGCATTCCGGGGGCGCCCAGTTCGTGTTCTGTGACGGATCCGTTCATTTTCTGAGCGAGAATATCAACTACCTGACGCTGTGCCGGCTGGCCTACATCCACGACGGCGAACCGGTCGGGCAGTTTTGAACCCTGCGGCATCCCGGCTGCTCCCCGGTGGTGGGAGCGGGCGGAAGGAAGTGCGGTGTTCACAAGGTTTGATTCCGTTTCATCCGTTGGGTGAACCGAAACTGATGTTCCGCGTTCGATGACGCGGAAGAAGACGTTTTTCACGCTTCCCATTTTTCACTTCCGGATTTCGAGCCAGCGTCGCTCGAGAGGCCGAGGGGCTGCTTTGAGCCTCTTTGGAATGGGGAAGGTGTGCGCGGATTTTTGATGGGTTTCGCTTGCAGACTCGGAATCCGTCTGATTAAATGTCGGAAACACACTGCGTGAGGCCCGATTCCGGGCGTCCGTTTTTCGACATGATCCGTTCTTCCGTGTTTCCGACGCGCTCTTCGCGTTCCACATCCTGGACATTCTGGAGTCTGCAAATGAGCAAATCAGTGAGGAAGCCATCGTTGCGTGGGTTTACGTTGATCGAACTGCTGGTGGTCATCGCGATCATCGCCATTCTGATCGCCCTGCTCCTCCCGGCGGTGCAGCAGGCCCGCGAGGCCGCCCGCCGTACGTCCTGCAAGAACAACCTGAAGCAGATCGGCTTGGCACTGCACAATTACCACGACAGCTACAAGACATTTCCCCCGGCCAAATTGAATTCCGGAATGTATCAAAGCACCGTCAACGGTCCGACGTTGAACACGTCGGGCTGGGTGATGCTGCTGCCGCAACTCGACCAGAAGCCGATGTTCGACCTGTACAACTTTAACGTCGCGTCAAGCTGGTCGAATGCCCGCGGCGTGCTGGTGGGCAATCCGATGCAGGGTGTGGACGACTCCGCCAACAAGCAGGTCTACAACAAGCGGCTGGAAGTTCTGGAGTGCCCCTCCGACCCCAATGCGGGATTTGAATTGATTCGAAACATCAACACCGAAACGGACGCCTACTCCGCGAACGGAGCGCGGCAGACCAGCTACCTGTTTTCAACCGGCGCGTTCACCGACTACGACGCGAATTACACGGCGCTCAGCGGGCACGTGCGGCAGGGGGCCTTCGGCAATAACGGTGCGGCAAGAATTCGTGACATCACGGACGGCACCACCAATTCGATCGCCGTGGGTGAAGCGAACGGTGGACGCTATAAAACCAGCACCGTCTACGGTCCCTGGGCATTGAACGGCATGCACACCTGCTGCCACGGTCGCGTGTACAACAACAACAACACGCTCCCCTTGAGGATCGGCGACCCGGTTGCGTACCCGCGCGACTGGTCGATCAATGCGGCCTATCAGGGGCGTACTGACGGAAAGACGTATGCGTGGGTCTTCAACAGCCAGCATTCCGGTGGCGCGCAATTTGTGCTCTGCGACGGCTCGGTGCGCTTCATCAGCGAAAACATCAACTACCTGACCTTGATGCGGCTGGCGTACATCCACGACGGCGAGCCGGTTGGTGAATTCTGAGGTCCGATGAGGACGAAATCCATTTCAGGGTTTCCGGGCCGCGGAGATCCGGAAACCCGTCGTTCATTACGGACTGGGCGAATTCGTCCCGTATCCACCCGAACGGCATCAGCGTTCCGTATGAATGGCAACCTTCTCCGCGGCGACGAACTGGCACGCCCTTCCACCACGGCTTGGTCCGTTCCGTTGCATTCATGAGCCAGCGCGATAAACTGAAATTCGGGTCAACGAGTTGTCTTCGTCCCACGTCAAGATCCGGCTGCTGCGGGAAACCTTTCGAGGCGTCATGCTCGCGGCGGATTTCTTATTCGATCTCTCAGCGAGGGAAATGACGAATGAAAGCGATGTGTCTTCTGGTGTGCGTTGCGCTGCTTGCGGGGTGCGGGGGCAAGAAAAAGGGCCCGGCCACCGTGAAGGTCTCCGGAACCATCTTGTTCAATGGAAAACCCCTCGAAGGCGCGGAGGTGAACTTCGTCGCGGGTGACTTCGCTTCGTTCGGAAAGACGAATTCCGAGGGAAAATTCACGCTGGCGCAGGGTGCCGTTCCCGGCAACAACAAGGTCTACATCCGTAAGCCGCTGACCGGCCCCGGGTTCAGCGACAATCCCGAAGACGGGATGGATGCCGCGCAATTCGAGGCGGCGGCCGAAGGCAATCCGGAACTCGCGCGAAAACTGAAACAGAGCGCCGGCCCGGTCATTCCGCCGGAGTACAGCGATCCACTGAAAACGAAATTGACGTTCAACGTGCCGGACGAAGGCACGGACAGCGCTGACTTCAACATTCAACCGTGACGCTCCGTCCGCAGCCGTCTCGCCGTCAAGGGGCTCGGGCAGAATCGCGGCCGAGTTCGCGCGCCCGGCGAAAATGCTCTGCCGCCTCGTTGCTTCTGCCCAGCGACTCCAGCAGGGTGCCGAGGTTGCGGTGCGCCTCGACGTTGCCGGGATCAATTGCGACGGCGCGGCGAAAATGGTCCAGAGCTTCCATTCGCCGATCTTGCCGGACCAGCACGATGCCCAGGCCGTTGTGGGCCTCGGAGTAGCGGGGGCGAAGTGAAATGGCCCTGCGGAAATGCGCCTCGGACTGTTTGAGCCGGCCGCGCAACGCCAGCACGATCGCGAGATTATTGTGGGCTTGAGCGAAATCCGGATTGAGACGCAACGCCTCTTGATAGCAGGTCTCAGCGCCGGGAGCGTCGCCCCGCCGTTGCAGCACGTTGCCCATGTTATTCCAGGCTTCCGCATTGCCCGGATTCAGCCGTATCGCGATCTGCAGGTGGTTGGCGGCCTTTCGCAGCTCGCCGCGCTGCAGCCAGGCCCAGCCCAGGCTGCGGTGGGCCAGGTCGGAATTCGGGTTCGTCCGGACCCATTGGCTGTGAAAGCTGACGTCGTCTTGAAACGTGGGACCCCGATGAAAGCTGAAGACGGCCAGGGTCAGCATCGCCGACGAGCCGAACCCGAGAACGGTTTGACGGCCCCGCCGGTCATTCCATAGCGACGAGGCGAGAGTCGCCGCGATTCCCGCGATTCCCACCAGCGCCAGGAACACGTACCGCTCGGCGAAACGTGCTTCTTGTTCCAGAAGGTTAGACGTCGGCAGCAACGCCAGGACACACCAACCGAGCCAGAACAGAATCCGGGCGCGGACTACCGGCCAGAACCGGTACGAAAGCAGCCCCGCAACGAACACGACCAGCAGGCAACCCACCAACCGCCATTCTGAAAGCCAGATCTCGGCAGGAGGTTCGTAGACGAGATCGAAAAACGGAAAGAACGTGACCTGCAGCGCATACAAGACTGACAACAGAGGTCCGAACGGCCTCTCAACGATTGCCAATCGGTGCTCGTTCGTGCCTCGAAAGAGCACCCAGCGGATTGCCAGGTACGACGCCAGAATGATCAGCGACGGCCAGTGTCTGCGGGTCCATTCCCGCAGCTTGCCGGTCGATGTGGAACCGCGCGTCATTGAGAGACCGAGGCAATCCGCCAGGAGAAACAGTACCGGGACCACGACGGCCTGCTCCTTGCAGAGCAGCGCGACGGCGAAGCAAGTGAATGCCGTTGCCCGTCCCAGACGGCCTTCGCGCAACCAGGCGCCGACCGCTGCCAGAATGAAAATCGTCGGAAGCAGCGTCTCCCGGCCGGAACAGATCGGATAGACCGTGCACGACGCCACCGGGTGGACTGCGAACGTTCCGCTCGCGAGAAACGCAAGCGGCGAAGGCACCTCGACGCCCGGACTCCGCAAGAGGACATAGACAAGCAGTGCCGCCAGACCGATCAGTACCGCGTTGAACACATGAAATGGAGCGGGGTCGTTCCCGTGCAGGAACTTCTGCCCGACCATCGTCAGACGGGCAAGAGGCCGGTAGTAAGGAAGGCCCTTCCAATGCCGTTCGACGAACACCTCCGCGAAATCCGCGGTGGCTTGCGGCGGTGCGACATTGACGACGAGCTGGTAATCGTCGTAGATGAACCCGAACCGCGATGAGGGCAGATAGAATGCACAAGCCCCAATGAACAGCACCGCCGGCGCGAGATATCGACGCCAGGCGGGCGAACCCGCTCGTCCGGTGCGATCGGTCGGCGGCGTCGGCTTCAGCCGGTTCGAGTTCAAAAGACTGCCTCGTTCATCGACGCTGTCGACCGCGGCGGGCACCCTCTTTCCGATCGCTGTGGACCGGATGTCTATCGTTGGATTGTAGGGAAGCCGACTTCCGCCGTCACCTACGATGCCGATCATCGCAACAAGGGGCGTGGCAATTTTCATTGGCACGGCGCGTTCGGGGTCGGGTGTGGAAAATTCAAAATTGCGGAGTGTGTTTTCCCATTGGGGTCGAGTTCCGTCGCAATTTTGAATTTTCCACACCCGACCCCATTGCCAGCGGAATTTGCCGCACCCGCAACAAGGAAGGAACCACGAACCGACGGGATGCCCGCCCTCGGATCTCCTGCCCGATTTGACGGGTTGATGGGGCACGTCGAATCGATGATTGCGCCTCGCAGACGCACGATTCCCGACGACCGACCCTGCGCGTGCGGCAAAATATGCGGGCCGACCCTTTCAATGGCAAGGATTCCCCCAGTGTTGACGAAATTACCCGATATCGGGAGTTCATGCTCTCGCGCGGCCGTCACTCACCAGCCCCCCGAACTGCCGCCGGCGTGAAACTGCTTCGCGCGCGTTCCTCTGGCCCTCAGCAATCGAAAACGAACATGGCACCTCGCATCGTTTTCCAGGCGTTTCTGCTGTCTCTTGCCGCGTTGACGGCCACCGGTTCCGCGCAGACGCGGGACGTGCCGGTGATTCCCGAAGCGTCGGAGCTGTTTCCGGCGGATCGGGCGGCGGCCCCGGTGTCGTCCGGATGGTCTCGCACGCGGCCGCAGACCCGGCCGGCGGCTCAGGTCGCACAGGCGGGGGGGCAGGATTCTAAGTCGGCATTGCCCCCCGCTCCGGCGGGAGAAAACGGCGTTCCAAAGCCCGTGGTCCCCTATGAGCGCGTGCCGGCAGCCGGCGGCGGGTCGGACCCGATGGGCGTTCCGATGGGTGCGCCGATGGCGAACGGCGACTGCGTCGGACCGCAGATGACCCCCGTCGACGACGTCTTCGTCGAAGGGGCCGCCGGCTGCGGCAGTTGCTGCGGCGACGAGTGCTGCGACGACTGGTGCAAGAAGTGCTGGTGGTTCGGCAAACGCAGCACCTGCGACATGCCGCAGCACTTTCCCTACCCGCCGGAATTCCACGGGTACTACTACTTCGCACCGTACAACTACGTGCACGTGCTGCAGCACCAGCAGATCGCCCCGATGCTCGGCTCGGTGCCGTTCGCCCCGTATGAGACGAACCTGCACAAGGTCTACGTCGATGCGGTCGGCGAACGGGAAGCGACGCGGCCGGCCAGCGACGGCGTGCTGAGGCCGCTCGAGCCCGATTCCGGCAAGCTTCCCAACCTGGAGGAACTGCTGGGCGGCAAGCACGATCTGGACGACCCCCGCGGCCCGTCGAAGAAATTCGTGCCGCCGAAGCCGGGCATCGATCCCAAGGGGGGCGGGGGCTTCGACGAGTAATCGAGGAATCATCGCCAATGACGCAGGTCCCGGGGATGCGGAATCCCCGGGACCTGTTGCGTTTCCAAATCAGCCGGCGGGGGGGGGCGCCCCCGGGTTCG
>Ga0268386_10000041_pt1 | contig 63636 bp, 56 predicted proteins | sample RVTome_15_FD_200260 | JGI IMG/M metagenome (GOLD analysis project Ga0268386, IMG submission 200260) | Soil microbial communities from uranium-contaminated site in the Upper Colorado River Basin, Wyoming, United States - RVT150D86... ... | reverse complement strand
TCCCGGGCCGCTTCCGCCACGGAGCCACTGGAGGGTATCGTCCCGACGGCTTCCACCATCGCGTCACGCACCGTGACCCCGCGGAGGGCCTCGTCCAGCCGCACCTGCTGGTAGCTGGCCGCCGAGGCGTCCTTGATGAACCAGCCGATCAGGATGTACCAGACGCCGGAGAGCGAGTCGCCCCTGATCAGGCTAAAGACGCCCGCCACGATGAGGAAGTAGGCGAAGAAGGTCCCAGCCCCGCTCGCGATCCGGGTGGCACGCGCCTTCCCCAGCGACCCCCAGAGCGCGCCGCGCAGCAGCCTTCCCCCGTCCATCGGGAAGGCAGGGACCAGGTTGAAGAGCGCGAGGACCAGGTTGATCAAGGCCAGGTACGTCGCGACGGCCGCGGCCGAGGGGCCCACGAAGGGCAGAAACGCGCTCGCGTAGAAGAGGCCGGCGAGGCTCAAGCTCACCAGCGGACCTGCCGCCGCCATCCAGAACTCGGCCCGGCCGTCCCTCGGGTCCTTGTCGAGCTGTGCGACGCCTCCGAAGATGAACAGGGTGATCGACCGGGTGCGGAGGCCGTAGCGAAGGGCGATGACGGCGTGCCCCAGCTCATGGAGGAGGATCGAGACGAAGAAGAGGAGCGACGCCACCAGGCCCTTCGCCCAGTAGGAGGAGGCCGGCAGGTCGGGCTGTTGCGCCGGGAAGTAGCCCGTCGACAGCGTCCACACGATCAGGCCGAAGATGATCAGCCAACTGAAGTGGAGGTTGATGGGGATCCCGATCACCTTGGCGATCTGGACGTGGTCCGTGCGACTGCTCGCGCTCATCGGCTCCCCCACGTTTCGTCCGGCTCCGACCGGTGAACGCGCGATCGCTCCTCCGTCGTCAGCCCTTTCGGCCCGCCTTGGTCCTCTTCGACGGCGCCGACCCGTCCATCCTAGCAGGCCACGGCCGCCAGCAACTGTCCGAAGCGCGCAGCCCTCATGGCCCGGCAGCCTCCGACTCGCGCCGACCGCTCACCGCCACTCCGAGCTCGAGCTCGTCTGCGATCCGCGGTGCGCGGCGTGATCGTCGACGTCGAGCGTCCGCAGCATCTCCGCGAAGGTCCGCGCCATCGGGTCGTAGCCGCTGCCGGGGACGATGCAGAGGGCGTAGAGCACGTGTCCGTCGGACAGGCCGCGGGTGACGACCGTCACCCTCTCCTCCTGGCCCGTGACGGGCGACCGGCCCGACAGCGCCACCGAGAACGACGCCGCCCCGTCGATCTCCTCCCGTCGTGCCTGACCGTCCTGGGCCCGCAGGTAGGAGTTGGAACGGATGAGCTGCCGGACGAGGTCGTCGGTGGCGTCCTCCAGGCTCCCGCGCCACCGGCTCGTGTCCTCGAAGGGGGCGTAGCTGCGCTGCCGGCTCGCCTGCTGGCGGTCGGTGTCACCCTCGAAGGGCGCGTAGTGGTTGACGATGACCCCGTAGAGCATGGCCTGCTGGCCGTTCCCCGTGTCGACGACGCCGCCGTCGGGTGCGATGGAGACGGCGTATCCCGCGTTGGACGCGTAGGCCCGCCAGTTGTCGGGGTGGTCGATGGTGAACAGGCCGTTGCGCTGCTCGAACCTCGCGAACCGCGGCGACGGCTGGGCCACCCGTACGTCGTATCGACCGCTGCCTGGATTGCCGCCGTCCGGGTTCCGCGGCTCCTCCCACCGCTTCGCGACCTGGGAAGGCGGAGAGAGTCTCCGAAGGCCGGCCCTCATGCGGTCGAAGCCGCCCACGTCCTGCGACCGAGCCCGCCGCAGGCTCCCGGCCTGGTCCCGGATGCGCGCCTCGCGGTCGGCGGACGGGGGATGGCCGCTGAAGAAACGCTCCAGCTTGCCGGGATCACGGCCCTGCTCGCTGCGGAGGAGCGCGAAGAAGTCGGCCATGGCCACGGGGTCGTACCCGGCTCCGGCCATGATCTCCGCTCCGAGCTGGTCGGCCTGGTACTCGGCGTCGCGGCCGAACTTGAGGAAGGCCACGTTCAGCCCCAGGCCGCCGATCGCGCTCACGATCTTGGACGCGCTGTCGCCGTTCTTCCCCAGCAGCCCGCCCAGTATCCCGAGGCCGGCCTGGCTCAGGTACGCCTTCGAGGCCTGGTGGGTCCCGTGGCGCAGGGCCACGTGGGCCATCTCGTGGGCCAGCACGCCCGCCAGCTCCGCCTCGCTCCGCGCCGCCTCGAACAAGCCGCGGTTCACGTACATCGGGCCGCCGGGGAGCGCGAAGGCGTTGATCGAGGAGTCGTTCACGGCCTTGATCGCGTAGGGGTAGGGCGCGCCGGGCGCCCGCGCCGCCAGCTTCCCGACGATCTTGTTGAGGTAGCTGTCCACACTCCGATCCTTCAACAACGGGAGCTGCCGTTCGGCCTCGACTGCCGACTGACGCCCGATCTCGATGTCCTGCTCCACGCTGAACAGGTTGAAGCCGGGGCTCGCGGGCTTGGCCGCCGCCTCCGCGACGACGGGCGCACCGAGCGCGAGAGCACTCGCGAGCAGGACCGACGGCGCGTGCATGGTTCTCATCATCTTCCTGTCTCCCTGTATCTTCCTGTCTCCCTGTGGATTCCGCCTCCGCGCGCCGAGGGCGTCACGCCTGCGGACCGGCCCGGGGCGAGCACTAGATGCTCGACTTCCTCTGCGCGAAGAGCCGCAGGAGTCCGTTGAGCGCCAGGTGCAACAGGATGTAGACCGCCAGCGCGACGATATAGGACAGCATCAACTGCATGGAGCCCACGGCGGGGTCCGGCATGACGCTGCGGAACGGACCCAGCAGCGGCGACGTGACGGCGTCCAGAAAGCGCTTGAAGCCGCTGGCCTGCCGCGCGCCAAAGAGCTCGAGGACGATCTCGAGGCCGATGAGGCCGTAGATCAAGAAGAAGACGTATTCGCCCACCTGCGACACACGCGTCATGCGGCGGGCCCGCGTCAGCTCGCCGTCGGTCTCGGCCACTTCCGCGGTGGCCTTGTGCTTCAGGCTGGCCGCCACCGACTTCACCTCCGCCTGCTCCGCGGGGCTGCTCACGGCAGACTCCGTGCTGATCCGGGCGTGGACGTCCCGTTCCAGCTTGCCCTTCATGAGCTCGTGTTGCGCCAGGCGGCGGGCTTCGTCGTCGGCGACCGTCCGTGCGTCCATCGGGACCTTCCTTTCAGACGTCCAACTGCCGATCCGGTCTCACGTCTTTCGCGGCCGCCCGGCGATCAGCATCCCGCCTCCGGCCAGGATCATCAGCGCACTCACGACAGGAGGGACCTTTTCATCGTGCTGGGTAGTGATGCCGAGAGACGCGTCGCCGATCCTCAAGCCGTGTCGCTCGCGGTGGGGAATCGGAACGAAGAGCGACCCGAGACCCAGGATCAGCACCGCGAGCCCGATCACGAACAACGACTTCATCGCCTCCTCCTCCTGCGAGTTCCCGCGGGCTGCAAGCCACGCCCGGAGATCGACCTGCCCGTCACGATGGCCCTGGTGCTGGCGCTGTTAGACCGAGGGCACCAGCCCAACCTGGCGTGAGCACGTTCGGTGCCGCCCCGGGGACCCGCTCGAGCCGCCTCCACTCGTGCGAAGCACCGCCTCCCGCACGTTGGCCGCCGGCTGATCGAGGGGCCGCAGGACGGGAGTGCCCCTTTGTGCAAAGCTCCCGCAGTGACGACGTCGAGCCAGCCCACGGGCAGACGCGGTGGAGCGAGCCACGCCTACCGCCAGCACGTTGCGAGCCGTGGACGGGGCGGTCGAACTCGCCGGCCGGCCCCGCCCGTGGCGTTCCCTGCAGCGGGCCCCGCGGTCGACGTGCCGCGGGGGGCCCCCGGTCAGCGCGCCGAGGCCAGCCGGTTGAAGACGCCCAGCGCCCTCAGCAGGGCTATGAGCAGGGCGGCCCCGAGGATGGCCACGACCCAGGCCTGGAGCCCCGTGTGGGCGCGCACGCCGAGCAGCTCCCTGGCGACGGCAGTGCCCAGGAACGACCCGACGATGCCCACGATCACGTTCGCCAGGATCCCCATCTGGGCGTTCGTCCTCATCATGATGCTGGCGAGCCAGCCAACGATGCCGCCGATGATCACCGTCATCAAGATATTCGTCGATGCCAGGTCCATGATTCCCTCTCTGTGTGCAAACTGCCTATCCGGGCCCGCGACGTGTTCGATCGGGCCCGGCGCTCCACCGCCTCAGAAGGCGCGCCGGCCCTGGAACAGGTTGAACAGCACGACGATGACGGCCAGAACCAGCAGGAGGTGGATGAGCCCACCCGCGCTGTAGGACGAGACCATTCCCAGGAGCCACATCACGGCGAGAATCACGACGATCGTCCAGAGCATCTTTGCCTCCTCGGCCCTGCCGGTGTCACACGCCGGCGCCAACTCCAACTGCAACCACCGTGCCACGGGGAAACCGGTACGCACGCACCGCGGAAGAAGCGGCGGCGCGATTGGCTGGAGGCTCCTTCGAGGCGTACACTGACTACAAGGGTGATCCCTCAGCGTCCTCCCTCTTTCGCGCGGTACGACCCTTGCTTATCTCCACGTGTCGGTACACCACTTCACGAGTGAGGCGACCTGCTCTGGAAGATCCTCGCGAGGGAGATTCGGGCGGCGGCGGGGCCGGGGCCGGACTCTCCGCCGGCGACCTCTTCGCCGTCCTGTGGGAGGCACTCGCGGACATCCTGGGTACCGCCGCCACGGCCACGCTGCTGCGGCGTGCGGCACAGCGGGCGGCGCCCCGCTGGCCGGAGCTGGCCGCCCTGTCCATCACGCGGGAGAGCCTCGACTACCGCTACAGCGTCCCTTCCGCCTGGAGGGAACCGGCCCTCGACCCGCCGCAAGCGCTCTGCGAGCTCGCCCGCGAGCTCTCGGCCCTTCTCGTGGACCTGACCGGGGCCGTCGTCGTCAATCGTCTCGCGCAGGTCCCCGAGCTTCGAGACCGCGGCATCGTCGCCCCGGCGGGAGTGGAGCCGTGAGCTCGAACCGTCCCGTCCTGGCGCGCCTCACCACGGGCAGCGCCGCGTTCGACCGCATCCTCGGCGGCGGCATCCCCGCCCGGTCCGTCACCGTGATCGCCGGGGAGCCGGGCGCGGGCAAGACCCTGTTCTCTCTCCAGATGCTCTTCGCCCTCGCACGGCAGGGCAGGAAGGGCCTGTACCTCACGACGCTCTCCGAGCCGTCGCTGAAGCTCGTCCAGTACATGCAGCAGTTCTCCTTCTTCGACGAGAGCCTGACCGAGCGGGGGATCATCTTCGCCGACCTCGGCTCCGTGATCCGCCGCAACGCGGACGCCACCCTGGGCGAGATCGCGGGCCGGGTGGAGCGCGAGGAGCCGGAGCTGGTGGTCATCGACAGCTTCAAGGCGGTCCGGGGCATTCTCGGCGACCCCTCGGCCCTCCGGACCTTCGTCTACGACCTCGCCGTCCACACGGCGGGGTGGGGAGCGGCGAGCCTCCTCGTCGGCGAGTACACCGAAGCGGAGATCGCGAGCGAGTCGGAGTTCGCGATCGCCGACGGCATCATCCGGTTCACGAGCTCCCGCCGCGGGTTGACCGCGGTCCGCGAGGTGGAGGTATCGAAGCTGCGCGGCGCGGACTACGTCACAGGCCGCCACTTCTTCGAGATCGGTCCCGACGGGCTCGCCTTCGTCCCGCGGGTCCGGGGCCCCGACGGGCTCGCCGCGGAATCCGCCGGAACCGACAGCCGCCGGGTCTCCATCCCGGAGCGGGCCTCGACGGGGGTCGCCGGGCTCGACGCGATGCTCGAGGGCGGGCCGCCCCGCGGGAGCACGACGCTCGTCCAGGGCGGCACCGGGACCGGCAAGACGCTCCTGGGCCTGCAGTTCCTCCTCGAGGGGGCACAGCGCGGCGAACCGGGCGTCCACTTCACGCTCGAGGAGACCCCCGACCAGCTCCGCGGGTTCGCGCACGGCCTGGGGTGGGATCTTGAGGCCTTCGAGGAGCGCGGGCTGGTGAGGCTCAGCTACACCTCGCCCATCGAGCTGTCGACCGACCTCTTCCTGGAGCGCGCGTGCCGGGAGGTGGACGAGCTCGGGGCGCGGCGCGCCGTGCTCGACAGCTTGACCAGCGCGGCCCTCGGCGTCGCCTCCGGCCGGCGGTTCAAGGAGCTCGTCTACGCGCTCACGAAACACTTCATCGCCCGCGGCGTCACCCTGTCCATGAACATGGAGGTGACGGACCTGCTGGGCTCCGCACAACTGTCGGGCCACGGCCTCTCGTTCGCCGCCGACAACCTGATACGGCTCACCTACCTGGAGATCGAAGGGCGCCTGGAGCGCGGCCTCTCCGTGCTCAAGGCCCGCGGCGTGCGGCACGCGACCGACGTGCGCCGGCTGAGCGTCGATCGCGGCGGAGTCGAGGTCGGATCGCCGTTCGCGGGAATGCGCGGGGTGCTCACGGGCCTTCCGGTGCCGTCGAAGGAGCCATGACCGGCGGGGGGCCCGGCGCCGGAGGGGAGCCGGTCGGCCGGGTGTTCTACGACATCGCGCAGGCGCTCGAGTCGGCCGAGGACTCCGAGGCGCGCGTGACCTTCGTGCTGGAGCGGCTCCGCTCGCTCGTGCCCTACGAGCGGTGCGCCGTCTTCGAGGCCCTGCCCGGGCGCGAGCCGCGCCTGATCGTGGCACCCGGGACGGCGCCGGCCGAGCGGGAGGGGCTCGAGGCCACGATCGCCGCGCTTCTCGTACGGCTCGTCGAGGAGCACGGCCACGCCCGCGTAGCACCCCCCGGGCCGCGGCCGCACCTCGCCGTCCCCCTGATCGGCCTGGACGATGTGGTCGGCGTGCTGTACGTGAGCGGCCCCGACGGCACCTACGAAGAAAGGCACGTTCGAGCGCTCTCGGTGGTCGCCGCGAAGCTGGCCGCCTACCTGTCGATGCTGCGCGCGAGCGCCCTGGAGGCGGAGCGGACGCTAGAGCTCGATCAGGCGCGCCAGGCCGCCGAGACGGCCAACAGGGCCAAAGACGAGTTCCTCGCCCTGGTCTCGCACGAGCTGCGGACGCCGCTGACCACGATCCTCGCCTGGGCCGACGTCCTGCGCTCGAAGGAGACCCGCGAGGCCGACCGGACGCGAGCGCTGGAGGCGATCGAGCGCAGCGTGAGTAGGCAGGCGAAGCTCATCGAGGACCTCCTCGACCTCTCGTGCGTCGCCACCGCCACCTTGCGCCTCGACCTGCGGGCCGTGGAGCCGGCGAGGCTGATCGAGGCGGCCGTCCGGGCCCTGCGGCCCCGGGCCGAACGGAAGTCGATCCGTCTCGAAGCCGCCCTGGACGAATCGGTCACGCCGCTCATCGCCGACCCGCATCGGCTGAGCCAGATCGTGGCCAGCCTCGTCGCGAACGCGATCAAGTTCACGCCGGAAGGCGGCCGTGTCGAGGTGCGCCTGGAGCGCGCCGGCGTGCTGGCGCGGATCCGGGTGATCGACAACGGGGCCGGGATCAGCCCCGAGGTACTGCCCTGGCTCTTCGAGGCCTTTCGCCAGGCGGACAGCTCGAGCCGCCGTCCCCACGGCGGGCTCGGAGTGGGTCTTGCGCTCGTGAAGGATCTGGTCGCGCTCCACGGCGGACACGTCCGGGCGGAGAGCCCGGGTGAGGAGAAGGGCGCGACCTTCACCGTCGAGCTGCCGCTGGCTGGAGTGGCGCCCGCTGCCCCGGCGCAGCCGGAGGGCCAGGAGGGCGCGCGTGGCGGCGAGCGCCCGCTGGCCGGCATCCGCGTCCTCGTCGTGGACGACGACCGGGACATCTCCGAGGTGCTGCGGTTCGTCCTCGAGCGCCAGGGCGCCGTGGTGACCGCCGCGGCTTCGGCGGCGGAGGCGCTGGCGGTGATCGAGCGCTCGCTGCCGGACGTGCTCTTGAGCGACGTCGCCATGCCCGGCGAGAGCGGCTACGACCTCATGCGTCAGATCGTGGCCCGCAAGGGCGAGGGCTCCCTGCCGGCCGTCGCGCTGTCGTCGTACGCTCCCGGGCAGGACCTCCGGCAGGCCCTCGCGTCGGGCTTCCGGATGCAGCTCGCCAAGCCGGTCGACCCTGAGACGCTCATCGCAGCCGTGGCGACGCTGGCGGGGAGGACGGGCGGAGTCGACGCCGGAGCGCCGCGGCCGGTCTAAACGCGGCGCCCGAAGTGAATTCGGGCGCCGCTACTAAGCGGGGGGCTCCCGCCCCCCGAACCCCCGGACCCGACGCGCATATACCTGAGTCGCCGAGTCGCCGTGTTTAGCCTTTAACCGAGCCGCCCGGCGAGCTGTGCCACAGCGGTCACCAGCCTGGCCGGCGCCACCGGCTTGAGGAGGTGGTCCTGGAAGCCCGCCTCCACGGCCTTGTGGCGCTCCCCCTCCGCCACGTAGGCGGTGAGGGCGAGAGCCGGGAGCCCGCCCCCCCGCTCCTGAGCGAGCCTCCTGACCGTCCGGATCAGGTCGTAGCCGTCCACCTCCGGCATGCCGATGTCGCTCACCAGGACGTCCGGGGTCGCCGCTTCGAGAGCCTCGATCGCCTGGGCGGCCGAGGCGGCCGCCATCACCCGCGCACCGTACCGCTCGAGCACGGCCGCGATCGCCTCCCGGCTGTCGGCCTCGTCCTCCACGACCAAGACGCTGAGGCCGTCGAGCATCGTCCGATCCGGCTCGGGTTCCGGCTCCGCGGCGGCGGACGGTTCGGTGCTCGCCGGCTCCTCGACCTCCTCCGCCTCGGCTTCGGGTTCCATCAGCATCGCGGGGATGGGAAGCATCACGGTGAAGGTGGCTCCCCGGTCCTCGCCGGGGCTCTCGGCGTGGACCGTCCCGCCGTGCAACTCCACCAGTTGGCGCACGAGGCCGAGGCCCAGCCCGAGCCCGGCCTGGCTGCGAGGCGAGGTGTCCGCCTGGCGAAAGCGGTCGAACACATGGGGCAGGAGGTCCGGCCGGATGCCATGGCCCGTGTCGCTCACCCGGAGGTGCAGCTGGTTCTCCACCCGGCCGATCCACACCTGGACGCGCTGGCCCCGCGGCGTGAACTTGACCGCGTTGAGGGCCAGGTTCCACACCACCTGCTGCAGACGGTCGGCGTCGCCCAGGAGCATGAGCGGCCCGGGATCACGCCGGAACTGCAGGTCGATGTCCTTGGCATCGGCCGCCGCGCGCACACCGTCGAGGCCCGCCTCCACGACGGCGGCCAGGTTCACGACGCGGCGCGACAAGCGGAACTTCCCGGTGACCATGCGGGAGTGGTCCATGAGGTCGGCGACCAGCCGGCTCTGCGCCTTGACGCCACGGTCGATCGCCGCCAGCCCACGAGCCAGCGTTGCCGCATCGATCCTGGACCCCTCCGCCTTGAAGATGTGCATCCAGCCCACCATGGCCGTCAGCGGCCCGCGCAGCTCGTGGGAGACCGTGGCCACGAACTCGTCCTTGACCCGGTCGGCCGCCTCCGCCCGCTCGCGGGCCACCTGCTCGAGCGTCAGGAGCGCCTCGCGCTCCCGCTCGGCGCGCCTGACGCCGGTGCGGTCCTCGATGGCGAGGAGGATCCTCTCCTTCCCGCCGTCCTCGTAGCGCAGGTGACGGGCGTTGAGCGCCACGGTCCTGGGGCCCGATCCGGGAACGTCCACCTCCACTTCGAGGTCCTCGAAGGACCCGTCGCCGGGCAGCGCCTCCGTGAGCGCCCTGCGCAGGCCGGGCAGGTCCCAGTGGCCGTCGCCCAGCTCGTAGAGCAGCCGTCCCATGGTCTGTTCCGGCCGCACGCCGAAGGTCTCGTAGTAGGCCCGGTTGGCCTTCTCGACGCGCAGCTCGCCGTCCAGGATGAGGAGGGGCTCGCGCACCGTGGCGACGATGGCGTTGGCGTAGTCCAGGGCGCGCTGGATCTCCCACCCGCGGCGCTTGAGGGTCTCGTTCGCGTGCGCGAGCTGGGCGTTGCGGTCCTGCAGCTCCTGGTTGAGGGTAGCCAGCTCTTCGTTGGCCGACTGCACTTCCTCCTTGGCGGTCTGCAGCTCCTCGTTGACGCTCTGCAGCTCCTCGTTGCTCGAGAGCGCCTCCTCGTTCGCGGACTGCAGCTCTTCGAGAGCGGCCTCGTGCTCCTGCACGATCGTGTGCAGGTACTGCACGGTCTCGGCCAGCTTCTGGCCGAGCCGCTCGATCTCCCTGGGGTCGGCGGTCCGTGAGCGCGCCGAAGACGTCCTGCGGAGCCCGGCCTTCCCGGGGACCGCCGCGGCCTCCTCGAACAGGACGAGCAGGCAGCGCTCCCGGGCGGCGGGCCCCTTGATCGGCGTCACCTCGACGGTCACTCTGCGAAGCTGCCCGCGGTAGCGGACCGCCAGGCCCGCCTTCCTCGACGCCGCGCCCTTGCTCCTGGCCTCCTGGACCGCCTGGCGCAGCTCCAGTAGCAGCCCCTTGCGGGCCATCCGAAACAGGTTGAGGCTGGCCTGGCCGTGCGTGTGCTCGAGGAAGGGATGCGTGTCGCCGCGGAACTCCAGGACGTTCAGGGCCTCGTCGACCAAGACGCCGGGGGGGGCGTAGCGGGCCAGCAGGAGGCGGTCGGCTTCCCTGGGCACCTCCGACCTGGCCGCGGCCCTGGGCGTGACCTGCGCCGGCTTCGCAGGCTCGCCGCGGGCGGCGGCGGGAGTGAGCCGGAAACGCGGCGGGACGGCCGTCGCCTTCCTCGAATAGATCCTGTGCTTCTCGTCCAGCGGCGCGAACAGCGTCGTGGAGCGGTCGATGCCTTCCGATGGCCCGAGCATCAGGCAGCCCCAGGGGCTCAGGGCGTAGTGGAAGGTGGCGATCACCCGCTCCTGCAGCCGGGGCTCCATGTAGATCAGGACGTTGCGGCAACTGACGAGGTCCATCCGGGAGTACGGCGGATCCCTGGCCAGGTCGTGGCGGGCGAACACGCACATCTCTCGGATGGCCTTGGCGACCCGGTAGCGGTCGCCCAGCTTCGAGAAGAAGCGCCGCAGGCGCTCGAGCGAGACGTCCTGGGCGATGCTCTCGGGGTAGGTGCCCGCCCGCGCCTTCTCGATGGCGGCCTCGCTCAGGTCGGTGGCGAAGATCTGCAGGCCGGGCCGGCTCGCCAGCCCCTCCGCGCGTTCCAGGAGGCAGATGGCGATCGAGTAGACCTCTTCGCCGGTCGCACACCCGGGCACCCAGACCCGGAGCGGAAGCTCGGAGGAGCGCTCCGCGAGCAGCACGGGAAGGACGCGCTCGCTCAGGGCCTCGAAGGCCTCCGGGACGCGGAAGAACGAGGTCACCGAGATGAGGCAGTCCTGGTAGAGGGCTTCGATCTCGCCGGGGTTGCTCTCGAGGTGCCGGGCGTACTCCCCGAGCGTGTCGATGCGGTTGACGGCCATCCGCCGGGCGATGCGCCTCTCCAGGGTGGTCTTCTTGTAGGCGCTGAAGTCGGCGCCGCTGGCCCGCCCCAGCAGGAGGAGAATCCTGTCCAGGCCGTCCCCGTCCTTTTCCCTCGAGCGAGCCACGGCCCGCGACCGCCTCGCGTCGGACTCCCCGGGGGCCACGTACGGGTGGCGCCCCAGCCGCGTCAGCTCGCGCGCGATCGCCTCGGGCGGCAGGACGAAGTCCACGCAGCCGGCCGCGATGGCGCTGGTCGGCATCCCGTCGAACTTGGCCGAGTCCGGCTCCTGCGCGAAGGTGATGCCGCCCTCGGCCTTGATCGACTTGAGTCCCAGCGTGCCGTCCGAGGCCGTCCCGGACAGGATCACTCCGATCCCCCTGTCCCCCTGCGCCTCGGCCAGCGTCCGCAGGAAGTAGTCGACGGGCATGTGAGCGCCGCCGGTCCCGCTGCGGGGGACGAGCTTGAGCAGGCCCCCGCCGATGCCGATGTCATGGGAGGGCGGGATCACGTAGACCCGGTTCGGCTCGAGCCGTACGTCGCCCTTCACCTCCGCGACGGCCATGGGCGTGGCCTCGGAGAGGAGCCCGGCCAGGATGCTCTCGTGGCGGGGATCGAGGTGCTGGACCAGGACGTAGGCCATCCCGGTATCGGCCGGAAGAGCCCCGAGCAGCCGCCGGAAGGCCTCCAGACCGCCCGCCGAAGCCCCGATCCCGACGACGGGAAAGGGGTGCTGGGGCTTGCGCAGGGCGCGTTCTTCGCCGGCAGGCGCGCCGGCGGCGGCTTCGGCCCTACCGGCCGGTGCTTTCGTGCGAGGCCTGCCGGCCGTACGCGATCGCCGCGCCCCGGCGGCAGGGCGCCCGGCTTTACGGGGCACACGCGGCATGGTTGACGGCCCTTCCTTCCGCGACGGCGTTCACGGAACGCCGAGGAGCCTCACCCGGGCCATCCGACGAGCGACACCGCTCGCCAGCCTACTACGCGCAGGGCTGCCGAGCAACGGCGACGACGCGTGAACTCGAGGACGCACCCGGACGAGCGCATGGGATTGCCGATCGCGGTCAGTCCGCCCGGGCCCTGTATCCGCTCAGCCGGGCATAGAGGGTCTTCAGGCTGATCTTGAGCGCGGAGGCGACCTTCTTCTTGTCGCCTTCGAACTTGTCGAGGGTGGCCAGGATGAGCTGCCGCTCGGCCACGGCGATGGGCGTGCCCGGGGGCACCACCAGGTCCGAAGTGGCCCTCTCGCCGGCGCCCTGCGGCAGCGCGTCGACCTCCAGGCTGTCGCCGGCCAGGATGAAGGCGCGCTGGATCACGTTCCTCAGCTCGCGCAGGTTGCCGGGCCAGCCGTGCCGGCGCAACCGCTCGCGACTGAGCGGGGTGAGCCGCTTCGCCGTCCCTTCCGCGGCGTTGAGCTCGGCCAGGAAATGGTCGGCCAGCAGCTCGACGTCGGCGCCGCGCTCCCGCAGCAGAGGGAGCGCGATCGGAAACACGTTCAGCCTGTAGAGCAGGTCCTTGCGCAGCCGCCCCTCTCCGGCCGCATCCCGCAGGGGCCGGTTGGTGGCCGCGATGATTCGAACGTCGAACTTGATCGACTCGCTCCCGCCCACGCGCGTGACCGCGGAGGTCTCCAGCAACCGGAGGAGCCTGACCTGCAGCTCGACGGGCATCTCGCTGATCTCGTCCAGGAACAGCGTCCCCCGGTTGGCCCTTTCGAAGACGCCGCGGTGCTGCCGGTCGGCGCCCGTGAAGCTGCCGCGCTCGTGGCCGAACAGCTCGGTCTCGATGAGGTTGGCGGGGATCGCCCCGCAGTTCACGGGCAGGAACACCTCCCGGCGCCGGCGGCCCAGGTCGTGGATGGTCCGGGCCACGACCTCCTTCCCTGTGCCGGTCTCGCCGGTGATCAGGATGCTGGCGTCGGTCCGAGCCACCCGGTCGATCAGCTCGTAGACCTTCTGCATCGCCGGAGAGGCACCGATCAGCGTCCCGAACCGGCCGAGCTTGCGCAGCTCGGTCCGAAGCACCCCGATCTCACCCTTCATCTCCAGGGTACGGGCCATGTTGGCCAGCACCATCTTCAGGCGGGCGAAGTCGACCGGCTTGGTCAGGTAGTCCGCGGCGCCGCGCCGGAGGGCGTCCACCGCGGTCTCGACGCTCGCCTTTCCGGTGATCAGGACGATCTCGGGAAGGGCGGCAGGATCCGAAGCGTCCAGGAGGTCCAGGCCGCTCCCGTCCGGCAGGTGTATGTCCACGAGCACGATGTCGGCCCGGTTGGCGGCCATCTGCTCACGAGCCTGGCCCAGGGTCGCAGCGTCGCTCACGCTGTAGCCCTCGCTCTTGGCGAACTCGCCGAGGACCTGGAGAACCTCAGGGTCGTCATCGACGATCAATACGCTCGGTCGAGCCATCGGTCTCCTGAAGCTGCGCAGCACGCAGTATGGGTCCGGGTCATGGGGAGGCGCAAGGCGCGAAACTCCGCCGGCCCCGGCCCGAGGCTGCCTCGGCCGCAGCGGGCGTACGTCGGGTCGGATCCGCCTGGAGGTGGCGGGCCAGGGCGCGGAGCGCCTCGTACCGCCGGCCCTCGAGGGGCCGGTCCCAGGTCCCGCACGGCGCGTCCGCCGAGGCCGCTCGCAGGGACGCGTACGCCCCTTTCCCCGGCAAAGCAAAGAAGACCGGCGCGGCGCGGCCGCTACGCCGGCTCGATCACGACCGCGGCGGGCTCGAACGTGAGGGTCGCCCCGGCGTTGCGGGCGGCCTCGGCGAGGCCCTCGCGGGCGATCCTCCGCTCGTCGGGCCCGTTCGCGAGCCGCCGCAGCAGCCCGTCGCCGGTCCGGTCGCCGATCGTGAGCGTGATCTTCAGGCCGCGGCGCTTGCACACGACCTTGCGGCCGTCCTCGAGGGTCACCTTGAGCGCCTTCACGATCACGTCGGCGTAGTTGATGCCGACGCCGGACGCGTCCTTCATGTGTCCGCCCAGCTGGGTGTCGGCCTTCGCCTCGTCGAAAGGGACACTCACCCTCATGCCCGCCCCAGCTCCTGCCGCATCCGGCGGATGTGGTCGGGCGTGCTGCCACAGCAGCCCCCCACGATGCGGGCCCCCGCCGCGAGCAAGGCGGGCAGGCCGGCGGCCATGTGCTCCGGGGCCTCCCGGTAGACGACCTTCATGTCCTCGAGCACCGGCTGGCCGGCGTTGGGCTGGGCCATGACCGGCAGCCCGCAGGCGGCGCGGTAGCGCCGCACCACGGCCGCGGCCATGGCCATGTCCACCCCGGTGCCGCAGTTCAGCCCGGCCACGTCGACCCCGCGCTCCACCATGAGCTCCGCGGCGCGCTCGGGGCTCACCCCCATCATGGTGCGCACGTCGTCCTCGTCCATCATGCGGTCGAACGCCAGCGAGCCGATCACCACCGGCGCGCCCGCCTCCTTCGAGGCCGCGATCGCGATCTCCAGCTCGTCCAGCGACGTCTGGGTCTCGATGATGACCGCATCCACGCCGCCCTCGACCAGGGCGCGCGCCTGCTCGAGGAACGCCCGCTCGACCCGCTCGCGCGCGATCTCGCCGTAGGGCTCCATCAGCCCGCCGAACGGACCGATATCCCCCAGTACGAAGCCGCGTCGCGCGCCGAAGGCTTCCCGGGCGAGGCGCGCTCCCGCGCGGTTGATCTCCCCGACCCGGCCGCCCTCGTCGTGCCGCTCCAGCATCACCCGGCACGCGCCGAACGTGTTGGTGAGCAGGCAGTCCGCCCCGGCCTCGACGTACGCGCGCTGGATGGCCAGGACGCGCTCGGGCCGGTCGACGTTCCAGGCCTCGCCGCAGCCCCCGGACTCGAGGCCCGCCAGCTGGAGCTGCGTCCCCATCGCACCGTCCCCGAGGAGGACCCGTGACTCCAGGGCGGCGAGGAGCGCGGGCCGGCTCACCACGCGCTCCCCGGGGCGATCGGGGCCCTCACCTGCCGGCGCGGCGCGACGCGTCGGAAGCTGCACGGGACCCGATCGCACTCGACACAGGCGTCCGCGGGGGAAGGCCTGACGGTCCCCCGGGTGACGCCGAAGGCGGCGAGCAACGAGTTCTTGGGCCGGAGCATCCCCGAATCCATCATGGACAGCGGACCCACGGCGGCCTCGCCTCCGCCGACGAGCTTCATCAGCCTCCGCTGGTCGTCGAAGCCCCAGTCTCCGCACCCCGGACTGAGGTGCGGCAGCACCGTTTCTCGCTGCGGCTCCGACCGCCGGCAGGTCCAGACCATGGCCCAACGCACGAGCGTCTCGGCCACGACGGCACCGAACCGGTCGAGGAAGTAGGCCTCGTCGGGAAGGCCGGCGCTCCAGAGCCGGTCGACCTCCTCGTCCACCTCGGGCCCCGCGGTGACCGCCACCACCATCATCGCGCGAGCGTCGCCGTTGCGGAAGCGCGCGGCAAGGGTTGCGCTGGCCAGCGACACCCCCGGCCCGACGACGACGTGGCCGGCTCCGACGCGGTCCACGGCCAGGCGCCGCGCCACGACCGCGGGGCGAGCGTGGGTCGCGTACCAGGCCCGGGCCCCTTCCGCGCGCTGCGCGAGGGGGCCCTCGAGCGGTCGCGAGCGCGGCATGCCCAGGAGGCGTGCGTACTCCTGCGGCGCCACCTGGACCGCCACCGCGGCCGGCTCCGGGTCGGCCACGAGGAGGTCGCCCGCCCCGGAGGAGACGGGGCTCATGGCGTCCCCCACGGCTGGAACTGGCATCCCTCGACGAAGGCGTCGAAGAACCCCTGGTGCGCCTCGAGGCGGACGTGCTCGATGCGCTTCACCGTCTCTTCGAGGGCCCGGCGCCGCGAGACGGATCGCAGCGCGATCGACGTCCCCTCGAGGGCGGCGTTGCCCACCTGCCGGATCCGCCCCCGGGGCAGGTCCGGGACGAGCCCGATGCGCCGGGCCGCGGCCACGTCGAGGTGGCGGGCGAAACCGCCGGCCAGGTCGAGGCGGGCCACGTCGCGCAGGCTCACGCCATACGCGTCGAGGGCGATCCAGAGGCCGGCGACGTTGGCTCCCTTGGCCTGGGCCAGCTCGTTGACGTCCGCTTCGGAGAGGAACAGGCCGTGGGCGGCGTCCACCTCCACCCGTTCCTCGCCGTCCACGAAGCGGCCCAGCTCGTTCATGCGGCCGCTGCGCCTCAGCTCCGAGAGCAGGTCCACCAGGCCCGAGCCGCAGAGCCCCGCCGGCTCGCCGCCGCCGACGACGAGCAGCACCAGGCTCCCGTCCTCGCGGATCGCCACCCGCTCCACCGCCCCGTCCAGGGCGGGCATCCCGCAAGCGACTCCTCCTCCCTCGAAGGCGGGTCCGGCCGGGCAGGAGGCGGCGAGTATCCGCCGGCGGTTCCCCACCAGCACCTCCGTGTTGGTGCCGATGTCGAGGACCACCGTGACGTCGTCCGACTCCGCCAGGCCGGTGGCGAGCAGGCACGCGCCGGCGTCGGCCCCGACGTGGCTGCCCACCAGCGGCAGGCCGACCACCCGCGCTTCGGGGAGGACGGGCAGGCGCAGCCGGCCCGCCTTCACGGCGAGGCCCGTGTGCGGAGCCGCTCCGGAGCGGAAGGCCGCCTCGGTGAGGGAGCGGTAGGGCATCTGCCCGATGGGCTGCACGTCCAGCCCGAAGAAGAGGTCGCGCATGGTGCTGTTGCCGGCCACCACGATCTCGTAGACCGTCCGCGGGTCGCAGGGCAGGGCCGCGATGGCATGACCGAGGTAACCGAGGAGGGTGCGTTGGAGCAGCCGTCCGCCGTTCTCGCCGTCGTACCGGATCCGCGCCATCACGTCGGAGCCGCCGAAGCGCTGCGGGTTCTCGAAGGAGTGGGTGGCGCGGAGCACGCCGCTCTCGAGGTCGTAGAGGCGCAGGGCCACCGTGGTGGTGCCCACGTCCACGGCGATGCCGTGGAGCGGCCCCTCCGCCTCGGCGACCGGCTCGCCGTCGATCAGCACGAAGCGGCCGTCCCGGGTGACGGCGGGGTCCAGGGGCACCTCCGCGGCGAGGCCGGTCGCGTCGGTCTCGATCCGGAGCGAGCCGCGCCGGAGGGTGTGGCAGCGCACCGTCCGGGCGCCGCCGGTGAGCCGCGCACGGCAGGAGAGGCGGAAGCGGCCGCCCAGGTGGGCCTCCTGCGGGGCCAGGGCGGTCAGGCCCTCGCCGCCCTCCTCCACCTCCACCAGGCACTCGCGGCACTTTCCCTGCTCGAAGCACGAGGTCGGGACGGCGATCCCGGCGGCCTCGGCGCACTCGAACAGGCTGGCGCCCGGGGCGGCCGACACCGACTTGCCGTTCACCGCCACCTGGACGGTGGCCGCGCGATCGGTCCCGACGCCGGCGGTCACGCTAGCCCGCCTTCGCCCGCGTCTGCGATGCCCCCTCGGCCAGCCCCAGGAGCCGCTTGAACAGCTCCACCGCGGTGGCGGCATCGGCGGCGTAGCCGTCGGCCCCGATGTCGCGCGCGTAGTCCGCGCTCACCGGAGCGCCGCCCACGCAGATCTTGACGTCCTGGAGCCCCGCCTCCTTCATCTTCTGAACCACCGTCTTCATGTAGATCATGGTGGTGGTGAGCAGGGCGCTCATCCCGACCAGGGCCGCCTCGTGCTGCCGGACCGCCTCGATGAACCGGTCGGCGGAAGTGTCCGTGCCCAGGTCCACGATCGTGAAGCCGGCCCCCTCGGCCATCATGCCCACCAGGTTCTTGCCGATGTCGTGGAGGTCCCCCTTCACCGTCCCCATCACGATCACCGCCGATCGGCTCTGGTCCTTGCGCTCGGCGAGAAGGGGCTTGAGCACGGCCATCCCCGCCTTCATGGCCCGGGCCGCCAGGAGCACCTCCGGCACGAAGATGCGGTTGTGGCGGAAGTCCTCGCCGACCACACGCATGCCGGCGATCAGCCCGTCGTCCAGCACCTCCATGGCCGGGCGCCCCTGGGCGAGGCACAGCTCGGTCAGGCGCTTGACCTCCTCATGCTTCCCCTCGAAGAGGAGCTGGTTCATGACCGCGTAGTCGACGGTCATCGGGTCACCCCGGAAGCACGATCGGCCAACGACGCCACGGCGGCGCGGAGGTCACAGAGGTCAACGAGCAACACTGAGGAGCAGGGGCCAAGGTCTCTGCGTTCTCGGTGTCCTCTGTGACTCTGTGGCTTTCGTCCGTTCAGCCGTTGTAGGGCACGGGACCCGCGGCCGTGGTCCATCAGGACTCCTCGAAAGCCGGGAGCTCGAGGCCTTGCTCCTGGCAGGTGCGGTGGAAGAGGTCCTGGATCTCCTTGTGGAGAGCGGGCTCCAGCGGGGGCTCCTCGTACGCCCCCAGGGTCTCGTCGACCGTCTCCAGCGCGCGCTGGCGCCAGTCGCGCGATCCCTGCGCCTCCCACTGGTCCCAGTTCGTCCGGTCCACCATGGGGCCGGGCAGGTACAGCTCCTCCGGCCAGTGCTCGAGGGTGTGCTCGGAGGTCAGGAGGTGCTTGTCACGGACCAACTCGTCGATGAGCTCCGCGGCCGGGAGGTCTCCCCGGACCTCGACCGGCCGGACGAAGCGGCGGGCGTGGGCCACCACCTCGTCGTCGAACACCAGCTTCTCGAGGCTGAAGCAGTTCACGTACTCCAGCATGCCGGGACCGGAGACGGAGTTGATCCCGGCGAGAGCGGCGAGGAACGCCCCCACCCCGGTCTCCATCCCCGCCTGCGGGTCGTTGAACTTGGAGTCCGAGAGGGCCATGTAGGCCTGGCACGGGAGCCGGAGGTGCTTGGCCACCTGGGCGTATCCGCAGTAGACCTGCAGCGCCTCCACCGCCGTCATCGGGTTGGTCATGAGCTGCATGTGGAAGGAGGCCGGGGCGCCGCCGAACAGCACGGGGGTCCCCGGACGCACGCGCTGGGCGATCGTGAGCCCGCTCAGGACCTCGGCGGTGTGGAGGACGAGCGCCCCCACCGTGGTGGCGGGCGAGATCATCCCCAGCAGCAGGACGGGCACGATCTCGATCGGGATCCCCCACTCCGCGCAGTCCACGATGTTGCAGATCGGGTCCTCTCCCCAGCGCAGCGGCGTGTTGGGGCAGCAGGTGAAGATCGCCATGGGCCGGCGCCGCAGGTCCTCGCGGTCCGACCGGAACAGGCCCATGATCTCGCCCATTCGCGGCACGCCGTAGGAGGTGAAGGCTCCCGAGACGACCGGCCGCCGCGAGTGCGCCAGCACGAGGTAGAGCCGCCAGGCGTCCGCCATGTCCTGCGGGACGTCCTTCGGGATGAACGCGGTCGACAGGTACGCGATGTTCTTGAGCCCGTTGCCGACCTTCACGTACTCAACGAAGTCCGGGGTCCTCGGCTCGCGGGGCTTGCCGGTAGCGCGGTCGAGGATCCGGAGGGCCGACGAGGCCGGCACGAAGTGGACCTCGTCGCCCTCCAGCCGGGCGTGCGGCTCGCCGTCGCGGTCGTGGAGGGTGATCGAGGAGGGCGCGGTTTCGATGGCCTTCTCCACGACGGCTCTCGGCATCCGCACCCGGTGGGACTCGGGATCGGCGGGCAACCCCAGGGCCGCCAGCCGCTCCCGGGCATGGGGATCCTCGATGAGGACGCCGCGGCGCTCCAGGACGCCGAGCGCCTCGTCCACGATCCGTTCGACGAGCGGCGGCTCGAGGATGCGGATGCCGGCGCGCACCGCTAACCCACGACGCCCACGAGGCGCGTGTCGGCCGCCTCGGATGGCGCCGTCCCCCGCTCCTCGCGCAGACGCGTGCGGACCCCCCGGGCCTCGAGGCCGTCGAGCACGCGGTCCAGGAGACCGGGGTGCGCGCCGAGCGCTTCCGGGGCGTGGACGCCGGGGCGCCGGAACGAGCCGTCGGCCAGCAGCCGCGCCACCTGCGTGGCCGGGAACGCCGTGGTCCGCGACATGCTGCGGAGCCCCGTCCGCTCGTCGTAGCGGTCCAGCAGGTCCCACGTGTACCGCCACGGCTCGCCGCCGGCGACGCCCTCCACGACCACGCGGAGCACCGTCAGGTCCGCCTCGTGCTCGGCGAAGGTCCACTTCGGGAACAGCAGGGCGGCGGTCACGTCCAGCGGCCGCACCTCCTTCCCGGCCACCTCCACCGGGGCCTTGCCGAAGAAACCCGTCTCCCGCAGCACCCGCATCAGCTCGATGTGACCGGGGTAGCGCAGGGTCTTCTCCTTCATGAACGGCGCGTCGATGGTGGCGACGAGGCTGCGCAGCCCGTCGGTGTTGAAGGCCTCGAGGGTGCCCACGCCGGGGAAGTCCATGAGCTGCGGCTCCGACAGGGCCTCCTTGAGGACCACGCGCCCGTTCTCGACGAACCGGACCGGGCGGGTGTACTCCTCGATCACGTCGTGGGGGGCGAAGCCGGCCTTGTAGTCGAAGGGCCACCGCCGCTCGACCGGGAGCCCGCCCACGTAGATCTCCACCCGCAGGCAGCTCTCGAGGCTGGCGGCGGCGTGCCCGACCATCATGTTGCTGACGCCGGGCGCGACGCCGCAATCGACGACCGCGGTCACTCCCCGCTGGCGCGCCAGCGCGTCGAGCTGCAGGGCGTCCTCCGGCATGAAGCTGATGTCGACGTAGTCGCGGCCGGCCTCGAGCACCGCCCGCAGGGTCTGGAAGCCGATCGCGCTGGGAAGCGCCCCCAGCACCAGGTCGAAGCCGTCCACGGCCCGCTGCACCGCGGCCGGGTCGGCCAGGTCGGTCCGCAGCGCGGCCACGCCCGCGATCGACTCGAGCCGCCGGAGGGCCTCGGGCCGCAGGTCGGCCGCGGTCACGTCCCATCCCGGCTCCGCCGCCAGGTCGGCGGCCATGGCGGAACCGATCATCCCCCCGCCCAGGATCACGAGCCGCTTCGCGGTCATGCGCGCACCCTCCTCATGGGCGGCTCGGCCGCCACCTCCCGATGACCGAGGGACGCCGACAGCCGTCCCGCCGCCTCGACCAGCCGGGCCGCCACGGCCCCCACGCGCTCTGCGGTCATGCGCGTGCGAGGCCCCCCGACGCTCAGCGCCGCCGCGACCCTGCCGTCGCCGCGCCGCACCGGGACCCCCACCGCCACGAACCCCGGCTCCAGCTCCTCCTGGCTCACCGCCCAGCCCCGCTGCCGCACGCGGCCCAGCTCCCGCCGCAGGGCCATCGGGCTGGTGATCGTCCGGGGGGTGAACCGCGCGAGCGGCCGCACCAGCAGCGCCTCCAGCTCGGTCTCGCCGAGGTATGCCAGCAAGACCTTGCCGGTGGAGGTCGCGTGGGCCGGCCAGCGCGTCCCCACCGAGGGGAGGCTGCCGACCACGTGCCGTCCCATCGTCTCGTCGAGGATGACGACGTCGGACCCGGCGAGCACCTCCAGCGTGGCGGTCTCGCGGGTCTGCTCGGCGAGCGAGCCGAGCAACGGACCCGCCAGCAGCCTGAGGTCGCCGACGCGCCGCCCCCCGATGGCCACCAGCTCCGGCCCGATCCGGTATTCCCCCGAGGGCGCCCGCTCCACGATCCCCTCGGACGCGAGGGCCGTGAGGAGCCGATAGGCGGTGGGCTTGCTCAGGCCAGCCGCCCGGCACAGCTCGGCGAGGGTCATCTCCGGGTTCCCCCGCCCAAGGGCCTTCACGAGGGCGACCGCCCGGCGCACCGCCTGCGTCCCGGGGTAGGCGGCCGATCCCGTTTCACGATGTGAAACCATGAAATCACATTATGATGCCAGGGCGACGTTGGCTTCAAGCCCCGCCGGCGGGCTCCCGGCGACCGTGGCGTCAGGGGGAAGCGAAGGGGGTTCTCGGGGATGGCCCGCGGTTCACGGGCAGGACAGTGGCCCGGCGGCGGGGCCTGCGGCGGCAAGGTCAGGTCCGCAGAGGCCTTCTCGCGTGACTAGCGCGTCGCACCGCTCGATGGCGAGTTCCCGAATGGAGGTTCGGCACGCCTCCAGCCGATGATGCCCCGCCAGACCTCGCGGCCACCCGTCAGAACCTCACCAGGCTCGCCATCCGGTCCAGCATCGTGATGGTCGAGCCCGAGTCGACCCAGACCGAGGTGAACACCCGGGCATCCCGCATGCTGCGATCCGCCTGGCGAGCATCCTTCAGCAGCCGGCCGACGACGGGCCCGATCTGCTGGGGGTCGACCTCGCCCGCGTCCGCCCGGCGGCGGAGATTGCGGCTCTGCGCCGCGAAGTAGTGCAGCTCCCCCAGGAACTGCTGGCCGCGGTCCGGGTAGTCCCCCACGTCCCGCCTCGCCGCCCGGTGCGCTTCGGTGGCGTTGACGACGACGTCACGTGCGAGCCGGCGGAACTCCTGGAGGTGCGCGCCCGAGAGCGCTGCGACTGCCGGAGCGCCGGGACCCTCCACGTCCCCTTCCGCCGCGAGTAGCCTCACCCGCCCAAGCACGGCGAGAACGGCTTCCCAGGCATCGAGTGTGCTCTCCAGCCCTCGGGCGGAGCGGGTCCTCTCGCTCACTTCGTGGGCCCGGGCCGTGAGATCGGCCACGATTACGGGAAGCTCGAACGGCAGCTTCCGGTAGTTGTCCACCCTCCCGTGGAGGTCGGCTGCGCCTCGCGCAAAGGAGCGGATCGACGGCAGCCATCTCGCTGCGGACGAGGCTCTGCCTTCCGCGTCGTGGGTGGCGGCTACGAGCGCGCCGCGGGCGCTCTCGTCGAGGTGCCGGACCAAACCACGCAGGGTCTCGTACCGCCGGCCCTCGAGCCGGTCGCGGGCCCCGGTCCGTGCCTCCTCGGACAAGGCCTGCAGGGACAGGCCGAGCACGCCCGCGGCCACGGTGGCGATCAGGAACCAGGTCTTCGTTCTCATCTGCGTCTCCTCATCACGTCCCTACCAGATCACGTCCCTACCGGCTCTCGGGCGGGATCGAGGCGGCCTGTGACGGCGTCAGCCGGGAGCGATCGCAGTATCCGCGGCCGTTCGCACAGGCACGGTAGTTGCGCTCGACCTCCACTCTGGCGATCGCCTGGGCCTCGGACGGGCTCAGCAGCGAGTGGTCGCAGCTCTCCCTGCCGTCCTTGCAGTGAGACGTGTTGCGCGCGCGCAACGCTGCCTCGACCTCGGCCGCCTCCCGCTCGTCCAGCCTGGAGCGATCGCATCCGTCCCAGCCGTTCTGGCAATGCCAGACGTTGCGCTGGCGCTCGGCCTGCGCCACTTCCTTCGCTTCCGGCACCGTCAGCTCGGAGTGGTCACAGGAGGGCAGCCCGTCCTTGCACCGGGCCACCGCACGCCGCTGCCGGGCGCGCGCGATCTCCGCCACTTCCGGCTGGGTGAAGGTGGACGGGTCGCACGCTCCGATGCCGTCGCTGCAATCGGAGAGCCGGCGCTGATGCTCGGCCGCCGCCGCCTCCCGTTCCTCCGTTGCGGTGAGCCCTGAACGGTCGCAGGGGTTGCGGCCGGCCCTGCAATTGGAGACGTTCCGATCGTACCGGGCGACGGACACGGCGATCGCGTCCGATTCACTCAGCCTCGCGGGATCGCAGGAGCTCAGGCCGTTCCTGCAATTCCAGACATTGCGCGCGCGCTCGGCTCGGGCGACATCCGCGATCTCCCCCGGCGTCAGCCGTGAGTGATCGCAGGACGACCAGCCGTACCTGCAGGCGGACAGGTTTGCCGCGGCGTCCGCGGGTCCGGCTCCAAGGAGAGCGGGCCACAGGCTCAACCAGGCCACCTGCGCCCAGATCCGCGGCCCCGGGAGGCGTCGGCGCTCCGGCGCCCCGGCCGTGACCGCCTCGGCGTCACGCAGGACGGGCTCGGTGTGGCCAGGCGAGGTCGTGCCCACCCAGAGCGCGGCGGAGAGGGCCAGGGCAAGCCAGCCGAGACCTGCCCAGCCGAGACCCGCCCACGGGAAGCCGTACGGAGTAAAGATGGAACACGCGAGCCAGAGGACGGGGATGCCCGCGGCCAGCCCAAGGACACTCAGCCGGCGACTCGACACGGAGTCCTTCATTGGAGGCCTCCCCCCACCGATTCAGAAGTGCTTTGGTGAGCTGTCGGAAGATTGGATTGAGTCGACAGCGCTCAGGAAAGCGGATTACTCGATTACCAGGCTACGCCCTCTCTCCTGGCATAGCAAGAGAAAACGGACAGCGGGCCATTTCAAACTGACCCACCACTACCGATAAAACCGCCGGGACCACCGAGATGCCAAGACTGCCACAGACGGGCGACCCATCGCCGGCATCCCCGTATGCCGCGCCTCCTCCTGGCTTCGGCGAGGGCTGGCCGCGCACACCGTCGAGGACGACGGGCAGCGGGTGGTGAGGCCGACGGCCGTGTGACGCCGGCATGACGAGGGCGCGCCCGGGTTCGGGAGCCCACCCGAGGAGGGTTAGAATGGTCCCTCTGCCGGTCCCGTTCGCGTGCTGCCCCTTCCCGGGAGGACGATGTCGTTCGACTGCCGCGCCGTGAAGACCCTGGCCGCCGCCGCGATCGTCCTCTCGTCCTTACCCGCTTGCTCGGTCAAGAAGATGGCCGTCAACGCCCTGGGCAACGCCCTGGCGGAAGGCGGCTCGACCTACGCCCGCGACGACGACCCCGAGCTGGTGCGGGAGGCGGTCCCCTTCGGGCTCAAGACCGTCGAGGGGCTCCTCCTGGACGCCCCCCGGCACAAGGGGCTGCTCTATTCCGCCGCGAGCGGCTTCACGCAGTACGGCTACGCCTTCGTCCAGCAGGACGCCGACTTCGTGGAGGGGGACGACCTGGCCCGCGCCACCGCGCTCAGGAACCGCGCCCGCAAGCTCTACCTCCGCGCCCTCGACTACGGCTTCCGCGGGCTGGAGGTGGACTTCCCGGGCTTCCGCGACGCGATGCGCCGGGACCCGGTCCCGGTCCTGGCCAGGGCGAAGAAGGAGCACGTCCCGCTCCTCTACTGGACGGCGCTCGCGTGGGCGGCCGCCATGGCCATCTCCAAGGACGACGCCGAGCTGACCGCGGACCAGGGGAAGGCGGAGGCGATGATGCGGCGCGCACTGGCGCTCGACGAGGGCTACGAGCACGGGGCGGTCCACGACTTCTTCATCTCCTACGAAGGCGGCCGCTCGTCCGTGGGAGGCTCGGTCGAGAAGGCCCGCGAGCACCTGGAGAGGGCGCTCGCCCTCTCCAAGGGACGGCGGGCGGCACCGCTCGTGGCCTTCGCCGAGACCGTCTCTGTGGCCACCCAGGACCGAGCCGAGTTCGAGCGCCTGCTGGAGCAGGCCCTGGCGGTGGACGCCGACGCGGTGCCGGACCTGCGCCTCAGCAACATCATCTACCGGCAACGGGCACGCTGGCTTCTCGGGCGGGCCGACGAGCTGTTCATCTGACGAGGGGTTCAATGACATCGACCTTGTTCGGCCGCCGGGCGGCGGCCGTGACCGCGGCAGCGGCCGTGCTCCTCCTGGGCCGCGACGCCTCGGCGCAGAACGTGGTGGTGAAGATGGCCACCCTGGTGCCGGACGGCTCTTCGTGGCACCTGATCCTGAAGGAGACCGCGGAGAAGTGGAAGACGATCTCGGGGGGCCGCGTGACGGTGCGGCTATACCCGGGGGGCGTCGCCGGCGACGACCCCGACGTGGTCCGGAAGATGCGCCTGGGGACCCTGAACGCCGGTGTCCTGACGTCGGTGGGCGTGGCCGAGGTGGACAAGTCGGTCTACGCGCTCGGCGTGCCGATGATGTACTCCTCGTACGAGGAGGTCTACCACGTCCTCGAGAAGATGAAGCCGCGCCTGGAGGCGAGCCTCGAGGCGAAGGGGTTCGTAGTGCTCAACTGGGCGGACGGCGGATGGGTGCACTTCTTCACCCGGAAGCCGGTGGCGACACCCGACGACTTGAAGGCCCTGAAGCTCTTCGTGTGGCAGGGAGACGCCGACTCCGTGGAGCTGTGGAGGTCGGCGGGCTTCAACCCGATCCCCCTTCCGGCGACCGAGATCGCCACCGCCCTGCAGACGGGCCTCGTGACCGCTCTGGGCTCACCGCCACAGGTGGCGGTGATCTCGCAGTACTACACGCACGCCATGAACATGACCGACCTGCGCTGGCAACTGCTGCTGGGCGCCACCCTCATCACGAAGTCCACCTGGGAGAAGATCCCGGCGGACATCCGCCCCGCGCTCCTGGAAGCGGCTCGAGACGCCGGCCGCCGCCTGCAGGAACAGGTCCGGGCCAGCGCCCAGCGGGACGTGGAGGCCATGAGGAAGCGAGGCTTGAACGTCGTCCCGGTGGACGAGCCTGCCCGCGCCCTCTGGCTCGAGACCGCGGAGTCCATCTACCCCCGTATCCGGGGGAAGATCGTCCCCGCCGACGCCTTCGACGAGGCGGTCCGCCACCGGGACGTTTTCCGCAAGAACGGAGGCAAGGCCGCGTCGGCCCGGCCTTGAAGGAGACTCGAGGCCCAGGCGGACGTCGAGTTGCCAGGATTCAGAAACCGCGCGAGAGTCCGAGGAAGATCCCGAAGTCTGTCGTGACGTCCTGCACCGCCAGGTTCTCCACGAAGCCCCCTTCCAGCCCAAGCCCCTGCGGCAGGTCCACCTTGGCCCCGATCCTGAGGTAGGACTGAACCCCGGGATATCGGGCCAGGTTCGTGACGAGCCGGCTGGACCCGTCGGCCTGGACGAGCAGGCTCAAGCGGCGGGCCGGCCGCCACTCCAGCGCGGAGAAGACGTGTGCCCGGGCGGGCGCATGACGGATCCCATGGGCCTGACGGTCGGTGAAGGCCACGCCGCCGGCGCCCAGGTAGACGTCGACCCGGCCGCCCAGGGGCCGGGCGGCCGCGTACTGCACTCCCGCCGCGAGCCCGGAAGACTCGAACGGGCCCCGGCCGGTGGGGAGGGTCAGCCGCCCCGCCAGCGCACCCGTCCAGCCGTCGGTCTCGGACGGCCGGTGCACCGTCCAGGCCGCCGACAGCTCCACGTCGCCGATCCCCGTGCCCGCCGGCGCCGTCCAGCGCACCGGACGGCCCTCCTCGTCCCGACCCAGGATCCGCAGGCGACTCTGCAGGAACCGCGGGCGGCCGTTGTCGGGCAGCCCGAGGGGCTTGGTGACGACGCGGTGGAAGGCGTCGATGATCGGGTCGAGGAGCCCGCCGCCGCGCCAACGAACAGGGACGCGCACCGCGAGGGCGACGCGCTCGCCGATCCCGTGGCGCACGTCCACGTCGAGCGTGCGGTGCTCGCCGTCCACGAGGTAGCGGCGGTCGCCCGGCTCCTCGCCCGCCAGGTCCTGGTCCCAGCCGAAGTCGCTCCCCCAGTCGAAGTGCAGACGGACCTGGGTTCGGCCGCGGCCCCTCGCGTACGGCGAGAACGCGGGCAACGTCAGGAGGTTCTGGGACAGGAGCCATTCTTCGCGGCCTTCGACGGGCCCGCGGCTCTCGGCCGCTCGGGTCGTGGCCGCGCCTGCCGGGTCCGCGGCGACGACGGGGGGGAGCAGTGCGGGCGCGGCGAGGAGCAGTGCGGGCGCGGCGAGGAGCAGCGCCACCGAGGCTCGTCGGGCGTTCAGGGCGAGCCTCGGCGGCGACGCGCGGCGGCTCGGCATGGGGACGAACCTGGGCTCAGCGTCCGGGCGGCACCCGCGACAGCTCGTCGTACAGGTAAACCGCGGAGCGCATGCACTTGACCCAGTCGCCGAGGTGGAGGCTCTCGTTCTCGGAGTGGGCGTTGCAGGCCGGATCCTCGACGCCCATGAGCAGGCACGGCGCGCCCCCGAGCAGGTCGGCGAAGGGCTGGACGAAGCCGATCGAGCCGCCCGCCCCGATCATCGCCGTGTCCTTCTTGAACCCGGCCCGGAGCGCGCGCCGCGCCGCCTCGAAGGCGGGGCCCTCGGGATCGGTCGTCCACCAGGGTGTGGTGCCGTTGAGCTTCGCGGTGACCTTGGCGCCGTAGGGAGGCTTGCGCGTGAGCTTCTCGATCAGGCGGCGTCCCGCCTCGCGGCCGTCCATGTTGGGCACGGTGCGCAGCGAAAGGCGTGCCCGCGCCGAGTCCACGATCTGGTTGGACGAGCCCCGGATGGGATGGGACTCCATGGCGATCACGGTGAGGGACGGCCGCGTCCAGATCTTCTCGTAGACCGAGTAGGCCTTCTCTCCGGCCAGCTTCATCCCCTTCATCATCCCGGAGTCGCGCTTGAACTTCTTCTCGTCGAAGGGCAGGCCGCGGATGCGCTTGAGCTGCTTGCCGCTGGGGCGAGCCACCTTCTTGTACAGCCCCGGGACGTTCAGCTCTCCGTCCTTCCCCTGGAGATCGGCGATCAGGCGGCACAGGACCTGGACCGGGTCCGGCACGGGCCCGCCCCACATGCCGCTGTGGACCGGGCGCTCCAGGCACTGCACCTCCACGTCGACCTGGCAGATCCCGCGGAGCTGGTACGTCAGGGCCGGGACGCCGGTATCGAAGTTGGCGGTGTCGGACAGGACGATGAAGTCCGCCGCCATCATCCCCCGGTACTTCTCGAGGAAACGGCCCAGGTTCTCGGAGCCGATCTCCTCCTCTCCCTCGATCACGAACTTGACGTTGCAGGGGAGCTCCCCGGCGGAGTGGAGGTAGGATGCGACGGCGGCCACGTGCGCCATGACGCCGGCCTTGTCGTCGGCGGTGCCGCGGCCGTAGAGCCTGCCGCCGCGCTCCGCGGGCTCGAAGGCGGGGCTCAGCCACTTCTCCGAACGGCCCGGCGGCTGCACGTCGTGGTGTCCGTAGAGGAGGAGCGTGGGCGCTCCCGGCTTCCGCAGCCAGTCTCCGTACACGTACGGATGGACGCCCTCGACCTCGAGCACCTGGACGTTCTCCACCCCCGCCTGGCGGAGGGCGTCGGCCACCGCCACCGCGGAGCGGCGCACCTCTTCGGGGGGGAACCCCTCCGCGGAGATGCTGGGAATCCGCGCCATCTCCACGAGCGTCCGCTTGAAGCCGTCCAGGTTGGCGTCCAGGTACCGGATGGCGCCCCTCACCAGGCCGTTCGACTGCGGCATCTGCTCCCTCCGATCCGGCCCGGGCCGACCGCCCCCGTCGGCGCGGGCCGCGAGCCAGACCGGCAGTCTAGCAGCACTGCATGAAGTGCCCGCCAGGTCCTCAGCGCCCGCGGCCGACGACCATCAGCGTCATGTCGTCCCGCGGCCGGGCGATGCCGCAGAAGGCCAGGACATCGGCCCGCACGCCTTCGATCAGCTCCTCGTGGCCGGCCAGGGGGTGTGCCGTGAGGTAGACTTCGAGTCGCTCCTCGCCGTACTCGGCCTCGCCCGGATCGAAGGCCTCGGTCACGCCATCGGTGTAGAGGAACAGCCGCTCGGCTTCCTCGAGGCGGAGCTCGCGCTCCTCGAACAGCGTCACCCCGACCACGCCGAGGGCCATCGCGGTGGCGTGGAGGCGCTCGACCGCGCCACCGCGGCGCAGCAGGAACGGCGCGTTGTGGCCGGCGTTCACGTAGCGCAGCGTTCCCACGGCCGGGTCCAGCTCGCCGTAGAAGAGGGTGATCAGCCGGTTGGACGGGATGTTCGCGTAGAGGTGGGCGTTGAGCTTCTCCAGCAGCTCCGGGCCGCGGAACCCCGCGGTGATCAGGGTGCGCAGGCTCCCCTGGAGCAGCGCCATCAGGAGGGCGGCCGGCATCCCCTTGCCGGCCACGTCGCCCACCACCACGGCGACACGGCCCCCGCCCAGCTCGATCACGTCGAAGTAGTCGCCCCCCACGGTGTTGGCCGGCCGCATGGCCACCCGGATCTGTATGCCCTCGCGCTGGAAGGGCTCGAAGGGAAGCAGCCCGAACTGGATCTGGCGGGCCACCTCCAGGTCGCCCTTCAGCGCCAGCTTGTCGCGCAGCTCCAGAACGAGAAGCCCGAAGAACAGGGAAGCGGCGGCGAGGGTGAGGGTGAAGGCCGGCGCCACCATCCAGGCCCCCATGGTCCCGTAAAAGGCGTAGCGGATCCAGCCCACGGCCAGGAGCGGCACCGCCAGGGCGAACAGGATCCGGCGGGCCGGGCTCAGCCGGTAGGCCGTGGCCAGGAACACCTTCCACAGGGCGAGCGGGTAGCGCTCGTACCAGGGCCGGTGCGCGATCGACGCGAAGTCCACTTCGCGGGTGAAGAACTGGAAGGTGTCGTGGGCGTCCTGCTCGACCAGCTCGCGGAGGCCGCGCGCGGTCACGTCGCGGGTGAAGAGCTGGTGGAGCGTGTCCCAGTAGTCCTCGTCGAGTGCTGGCGGGGTGTGGGGTGCGCCGGGAGGAGGAGGGGATCCCCCGGGCCGCGACCGCTCGCCGAAGCGGGCGGCGAAGCCCTCGAACCGATGGCGCAGGTCCGTGAAGTCCGTCTTCACTGGCCGGGTTTTCCCCCTCCCGAGCGCCGTCCGGCCGCCACGCCGTCCGCGGGTACGCTCCTTCCCCCGGGACGAGGTCTCCACTCAAGAAGGTACGCACTACGCGCCATCGGAGTTCACCCTCGCAGAACGTCCGGGTGGAAACGGCGACGGCTCGCGTAGGAGCCGGACCGGACGCGAGGTGGCCGGCAACGTTCGCCCTCGACTCGACGGGATCGCTGCCTTGCGCGCCGCCGGAACGGCCACGGCGTTCCCTTCGCTCGGGGCGCGCAAGGCAGCTAGCAGACCCAAACCAGACCCCACCGCAGCACCTTGACGTCACTCCTCGACGGGACGATGTGTCTTTCCTCCAGACGACCCGGCTCCACCTGCGCGAGCTCGGCCAGCGCCTGCTCCGCCGCCGCGACCTCCGCCTTCAGCGCCGCCACCCGCGCTTCGGCCGTGTTCTCCATCCGGTGCTTCGACAGGACGCTCCCGGCGCCCGACACGGTCCGCTTCCTGCCGGTCAGGATCCCGATGTTCGACAGGATCGCCGTCCCCAGCGCCGCCCATTTCTCGTTCTTGCGGCCGGCCAGGTCCTCTTCCCGGGCCTTCAGCTCCCGCTTCTTCCTCTCGACCTGCTCCCGGAGTCGCGCCTCCCTGTTCCCGCCGCCGGCCTGCCGCAGCCGCTCCACGAAGGCCTCCCGGTCCTCGCCGGGCAGAGAGACCGTCCGGGTCACGGGATCCGACCAGACCGTCAGCGCGAGCTTGTCGGGGAGCCTCTCCTTGAGGAGCCGTTCGAGGGTGCGGCCGCCCTGGGCCAGATATTCCGGGAGCTCGGAGTAGCGCAGCCCCGCCGGCGGCTCTTCCGAGACGGCGCTTTCGTGCACGTCCACGGGCTCGGCCTCCAGGGCCTCCGCCAGCGACGCGCCGCCCAGGGGCCAGGCCTGGAACGCGACGACCTCTCCGGCGCCCTTGTACCGCACGGCGTACTTGACCATCACGTGAGGATCGGCCTGCTGGGAGCCGTACCTCGAGAGGTAGAGGTGCTCGAGCGGCGCCGGGAGGATGGGCGGACCCGACACGTCCGCGCCCGCGGCCGGAGGGAGGGGACGCGGGCGGGCCGCGGTCAGCCGCGACACCTCGTCGCGCGTCAGCGGGCCCCGGAGGTACGAGAGCACCCACCGGGAGTGCAGGAGCATGGGGCCGGGACGATGGACGTCGTGGAGCAGGAACACGCGCTTGCGCGTCGCGTCCAGGAGCCGGTCGAGGGTCTTCTCCTCCACCCCGACCCCGAGGAGGCCCTCGCGGAGCCGCTGCCGGTCCTGCTCGGTCTGGAGCCGGCCCACCATCCAGGTGCCCATGTTGCCGAGCCCCTTGTAGTCGACGTCCACCGGGTTCTGCGTGGCCAGCACGACGCCGACCCCCTGCGCGCGCGCCTGCTTGAGCAGCGTCAGCAGCGGCCGCTTGGTCGGCGGGTTCGCGGGATGGGGCGGGAAGTACCCGAAGACCTCGTCCATGTAGACGAGCGCCCGGAGCTGCGCGGTGCCGGGCTGACGGCGCATCCAGGTCTTGACCTTGTCCAGGACCAGCGCCGTGACGAACAGCCTCTCGTCGTCGGAGAGGTGCGCGGTGTACACGATCGACAGGCGCGGCCGGCCCGCCCCGTCCCGCAGCAGCCGGTCGACGTCCAGCGGCTCGCCCTCCCGCCAGGCCTCGAACGCCGGCGAGGCCAGGAGGTTGTTGAGCGCCATCATGAGCCGCTCGCGCTCCTTCCGCGGATACACGCTCTCCAGCGCAAGCGCCCCGAGCCGCTCGAACGGCGGGTCGGCCACCATTCCCACCAGCGACTCCAGGGTCAGGCCGGTGCCGGCGCGCCAGGCGGACTCGATGAGGTTGGCCAGGAGAACCGACTCCCGCGACTGGATCGGGTCGGCGTCGATCCGGATCAGGCGCAGGAGGCCGGCGACGATCGCGGCGATCTCGTCGCGCAGGTCCTCTTCCGCCGACTCGAACGGCACGCCGGGGGCCTCGAGGGAGTGGAGCACGTTCAGGGGGACGCCGGAGGACGAGCCGGGCGTATAGACGACCGCGTCGCGGGCGGCGCGGAGCGCGGCCACCTCCGCCGCGCCCAGCCCCCATTCCTCGAGCCCCTTCCGCCAGGAGGCGGCGGCCTCGCGCGCGGCGGAGTCGACCGTCTTGCCGGCGCGGCTCGCGGCGCCGGGGTCGATCCACGGCTCGAACGACGCGGCATCGAGTCCCTCGAAGAGCAGGAGCAGGTTGCCGAGGTCGCCCTTGGGGTCGATCGCGATCACCGGGACTCCCTGCCGCAGCACCTCCTCCACGAGCGCTATGGCCAGGCCCGTCTTCCCCGAGCCCGTCATCCCCACGATCAGCCCGTGGGTGAGCAGGTCCGAGGGGTCCAGCTCGATCCGGTCCCCGAGGGCGCCCGTGGCCGGATCCACTTCCTTGCCGAGATAGAGGCCCTTCGCCATTGGGCGGAGGTTACAGGAGGCCCGACCGCGGCACCAGTGGCACTGTCCTCGAAGGTGGACAGGGCCGGTGAGCGCCGATCCCGACTCGTCTCCTGTCTTCAGCGGGTTGCGGCCGCGGAGCAGCGGCACGACGCTCGCATCGAGGGCAGGCGCGTCCCGAGTGCCGGGCCGTCGAACCCTGGTGGGGACGAGGAGGAGAGCGATGAAGGTCACTTGGATGGCCGGGCTGCTGGCGGCGGCCGGTGGGCTGGCGCTCCCGGCCCCGTCGGAGGCCGGTACGCAGATCGGGATCGGCATCACCGTCGGGAGCGACCACCATCGGGACCACCGCCGCGGACGACGCGACTACGTGGACACGTTCCGCATGGGCTACGGGCGGGGCTACGAGGACGGGATCGAGAGCGGCCGCCGGGACGTCCGGCGGCACGACCGGTTCGACTTCCGCCACGACAAGCGCTACCGCAAGGGCGACCACGGCTACAAGCGCCAGTTCGGCCCGCGGCAGGAGTACTGCGACGGGTACCGGAGCGGCTTCGAGGAGGGTTACCGGCGCGCGTTCGCGGTCGTCCGGCACCGCCACCACGGCCGGGGAGACTGGTGCTACGAGGACCATGGCGGCCGCCACCGAGGCGGACGGTACGGCGACGACCGCGTGATCTACGAGGAGCCGCGACGCCGCTGGTAGGCTCCGGCCTCGCCCTCGGGGCCGGATCCGAGCCGGTCCGACCCCGGGGCGGGATTGGGTCCCATCGGGCACCCCCTGCTAGAATCGAGGCGGATGAGGTCGACTCACTACTGGAAGCAGATCGCCGCGTTCAAGGGCGAGCTGCGCGACGCGATCCCGCTCGACCAGCTGAAGGAGCTGCACCGGCGGCGTCCGGCGGTGCACCTGGCCTATGCGGGGCGGCAGTTCGCGATCGTCGCGGCCTGCAGCTACGGGCTGTGGCACCTGACGAATCCGCTCCTCTGGATCCCGCTGGCGGTCCTCCAGGGGTTCACGTTCTTCAACATGACGACCCTGCTCCACGAGGTCGTCCACAACTCGGTCTTCCACTCCACCCGGCGCCGGTGGGAGCGGGCCCTCGGCCTCGCGTACGCGATGACCAGCGGCATCTCCGCGAGCCAGTTCACCCGCTGGCACCTCGATCACCACGACAACCTCGGGTCCGACGAAGACGACCCCAAGCGGCACTGGCTGTCGCCCAAGCGCAATGCCCGCTGGTACAAGCTGCTCTACTGCACGCCGGCGCTCATGTTCCTCTACTTCAGGGCGGCGGCGCAGGAGGCGGCGTCGTACCCGGATGAGCTGCGCCGGACGATCGGGCGCGAGCGCCTCGCGACCATGGCCGCGCAGCTCTCGCTGATGGCCGCGCTCTACGCCTTCGGCGGTCCAGGGCCCATGCTCCGGATCCAGGTGGTCCCATACTTCCTGGTCTTCCCCGTGGCGTTCACCCTGAACCGCCTCGGGCAGCACTACAACATCGACCCCGGGCATCCCCTCAAGTGGTCGACGCTCATGAAGGCGAGCCGGCTGTGGGACTTCCTCTTCGTCTACTCCAACTACCACCTCGAGCACCACTACTTCCCGCGGGTGCCGTTCTACAACCTGCGCAAGGTCCACCTGCTGCTCCGGCCGCTCTACGCCCGGCTCGGGCTGCGGCCCCACACCTATCGGGACATCGTGTGGGAGTGGTTCGTGCTCAACCGGGCGCCGCACACGGACTGGGAAACGGCAACGCGGTTCCGCCGGGAGCCCTCGCCCGTCGCGGCGGAACCGCGTTAGCTGAGCCGTACGGGGGCTGAGTTCGGGATGACCTGTCCTGTCTTCCGCGGGCCGTTTGCCGGGATTGACGACAGCTCGGCGCCCTCCGGGCGGGAGCCTAGCGCGACTGCAGCGGGACGTATTCGCGCCGGCCGTGGCCCAGGTACACCTGGCGCGGGCGCGCGATCCGCTGCTCGCGGTCGGTGAGCATCTCCTCCCACTGGGCCAGCCAGCCGGAGGTCCGCGGGATCGCGAACAGGACGGGGAACATGTCCACCGGGAACCCCATCGCCTGGTAGATGAGCCCCGAGTAGAAGTCCACGTTCGGGTACAGCCTCCGCTTCACGAAGTACTCGTCCTCCAGGGCGATCCGCTCCAGCTCCAGCGCGATGTCGAGCAGCGGGTTGCGGCCGGTGACCTCGAAGACCCGGTCCGCCATCACCTTGATGATCTTGGCGCGAGGGTCGTAGTTCTTGTAGACGCGGTGGCCGAAGCCCATCAGGCGGACCTCGCCCCCGCTCTGCTTCACTTCCTTGATGAAGGCGGGGACCCTCTCCTTGGAGCCGATCTCCCGGAGCATCCGCAACACCTGCTCGTTGGCCCCGCCGTGCAGGGGCCCGTAGAGCGCGGCGATGGCCGCGGCGAGCGAGGAGTAGGGGTCCACCTCGGAGGAGCCCACGCCGCGCATGGCCGAGGTCGAGCAGTTCTGCTCGTGGTCCGCGTGAAGGATGAAGAGCACCTCCAGCGCCCGCTCCAGCACCGGGTTCACCTTGTACTTCAGCTCGGTCATCTTGAACATCATCTGCAGGAAGTTGCCGCAATAGCCGAGCTCGTTGTCCGGGTAGGCGTACGGCATGCCCACCGAGTGGCGGTACGCGAAGGCGGCCAGGGTGGGCATCTTCGCGATCAGCCGGAAGACCTGGTCGCGGCGGACGCCGGGGTCGTGGACGTTCTTCGCCTCCGGGTAGAAGGTGGAGAGCGCCGCCACCGTCGACATGATCATCGCCATCGGATGCGCATCGTAGCGGAACGCCCCCATCAGCTCCTTGATGTTCTCGTGGACGATCGTGTGGTGGGTGACGTTGTGGACCCAGTCGTCGTACTCCGCCCGGGAGGGCAGCTCTCCCTGGAGGATGAGGGAGGCGGTCTCCAGGTAGTTGCTCTTCTCGGCCAGCACCTCGATCGGATACCCGCGGTAGTTCAGGACGCCGCGCTCGCCGTCGATGAATGTGATCCGGCTCTTGCAGGCGGCGGTATTTGTGAAGGCCGGATCGTAGGTCATGAGGCCGAAGTCGCCCTCGCCGACCTTGATCTGCCGCAGGTCGATGGCACGGATGGTGCCGTGCTGGATCGGCACCTCGTAGCTCTTGCCGGTGCGGTTGTCGGTGATGGTCAGGGAGTCCTTGCTCATCGCTCGCGCCGCCTCCAGAGGTGCCGCAACCGCTGATCTGAGGCGAGGCTAGCATCCGCGCCTGAGCGGCGCAACCAAAGGGCCGCGCGGCCGCGCCCAGAGCGGCCCATCTGCCCTCCGCGCGGCGATCCGACCGCGCGACCGCCTGCCGATCAGCGGGAGTCGGCGCCTGGGCCGGTCAGCAGATAGACGGCGTCGCCGCGAGGGAAGCGCGCGACTTCCTCGAGCGACCCGGTGAACCGGGGAAGGTCCCGCTCGATGCGGGCCCACTGGTTGGGGCCGTACCCGCCGCGATGGACGACCACCCAGCGGACCCCGCGCGCGCGGAGGGCGGCGATCGAAGGCTCCGAGGGAAAGCGGCGGAGCCGCTCGCGAAGCTCGCGGTAGGCCGGCGGCTCGATGCCCGCGTAACCGTTCACCAGCCGCTTCCAGTGGTGCACGGAGTGGAGCTGGTAGATGCTCTCGTGGTACGCGGGACGCTGGAAGATCCCGTGGATGTCCAGCATCGGCAGCTCCACCACCGGACCCTCGCCGGGCTGGGCGGCGAGCCAGGTGTAGACCTCGGGCGGCGGACGCCGCGTGTCCACCACGCGGGACCACTCGGGCATCGGGATCGGGGCGATCACGGTCTCGGCCAGGGCCAGCGCGCCCACGGCGGCCACGACGGCCGGCCGCGACCGCCAGGCCCGGACCGCCTTCGCGGCCAGGGCGGCCAGGGCGAGCGCCAGGAACGGCCCGGACCGGCTGGGCACGCGGATCATCGTGAAGAGTCCGGGAACCAGGTCGCGGGCCAGACCGAAGGGTCCCGTGAGGAGCGGGCGGTCCAGGAGCCGGACCTCCGGGCCCAGGGCCACGAGAGCCGCCGCCAGCCCCAGCGCTGCCAGGGCCACCGCGTCCCGGCTCGGGGCCTGCCGCCGCCGCAGCAGGGACAGCCCTCCGGCCAGGGCGAGGGCGGGGACCACGAATCCCGGGAACAGGTTGTTGGCGTGCGTGGTGCGGAACGGGTTCATCAGCTCGCCGTAGAGGCGGTTCCACGAGCTGGTGGCGAGGAACGTCTCGAGCGACGCCGAGTAGAAGACCGTCTCCGTGCCCGAGCGGACGTAACGCAGCGGCGACAGGGCGGCGTGATGGAGCAGGTACAGCGGCAGCAGGCCCGCGGCAGCCGCGCCCGCCGCCGCCGCGGCCGCGGGCAGCCGCGACCACCGGCCCCAGAGCAGGACGAGAGCGGCCACCGGCAGCACGGCGAGGCCGATCACGCCGTGGTAGCCGCAGGCGAGGGCGTCGAGGACGAAGGACAGCGCGGCCAGGAACGCGTCGCGGGCGCGGCCGAGCCGGGCGAAGCGGTGCAGGAAGAGCAGGATCAGCGGCATCCATTGCGTCCCCAGCGTGCTCAAGTGGGCCACCTGGTCGGTCCGGATCGGCGAGAAGGCGAAGACCGCCCCGGCGAGCAGCGAAGGCGCCTCCCCGCACCCCAGCTCGCGGGCCAGCAGGTAGGCGGCGAAGGCCGAGAGCAGGAACGTGAGCAGGCGCGCGACGTTCAGCATCAAGACCGCGTCGTCGGTGAACAGCGCGAGCGGGAGGATCAGCACGGTGGTCGCCAGGACGGGCTCGTCCATCCCGAGCGTGTAGCGGAGCGGGTGGAAGATGTTGGCGTGCGGGAGCTGCCCGGGATCGGTGGCGAGGGCGTGGATCTCCCATGCCATGACCCAGGCGAAGAAGGCGGAGTCCCCGGCGTCCATGATCCGAAGGCGCAGCACCCACGGCCAGGTGAGGCCGACCGTGAGCACCGCGTAGAGCGCCAGGGCGCGAAGCGGACCGGGAAGGCGCTTCAAAGCGACCGGTACAGGCCGATCATCGCGCGGGCCGGGCCGTCACCCCGGACGCGCCCGGCCTGCAGCACCAGCACCCGGTGGCAGAGCCGTTCCAGCAGGTCCGTGGCGTGGCTCACCAGGACCACGGTCCGCCCCCGGGAGCGGAAACGCTCCAGCTCGGCCAGGCACGACTCCTGGAAGGCCTCGTCGCCCACGGCGAGGGCCTCGTCCACGAGCAGGATGGGAGCCTCCGACCGCACCGCGAGCGTGAAGGCCAGCCGGGCGCGCAGCCCGGTGGAGAGCGCCTCCAATCGCGCGTCGGCGAACCGCTCGACGCCCGCCCTCCCCAGGATCTCCGCCAGCCCCGCGGCCAGCCGGCGACGGGGGATGCCGAGCAGGACGCCGTAGAGGAACACGTTGTCCCGGACGCTGAGCCCTCCCTGGAACCCCACGCCCAGGTCCATGATCGGGGCCACCCGCTCGCTCACGCGCACCGTACCGCGGCTGGGCGCGTAGATGCCCGCCAGGATCCGGAGCAGGGTCGACTTGCCGGAGCCGTTGGCACCCATCAGGCCGACGCACTCCCCCGCCGCGACGTCGAAGGAGACGTCCGCGAGGGCGAAGAACGTCTCGTACGTCCGCCCCCGCGGGTACAGGTGGTGGAACAGCGTCTTCCGCCGCTGGTGGGGGATCACGAACTCCTTCGACACCTCCCGCACCTGGATCACAGGAGCTCGGGGATGCGGCGCTGGTGGCGCAGCAGCAGGGCCAGGCCGAAGGCGAAGACAGCCGCGCACGAGGCCACGGTCACGATCACGAACCGCACGGGCGGCGCGAAGTCGTAGACCAGGAACCAGCGCAGCAGGGTCAGGCAGCGGGCCAGCGGGTTCCAGTGCAGGACCTCCCACAGCGGCGGCGACGAGACGTGGTAGACGACCGGGGTCAGCCAGAACCCGGCCTGGAGGAGCACGGTCCATATGAGGGCGGCGTCCCGAAAGTGCGCGTGGGCGACCGCCACCGCGAAGCCGACGCCGGCGGCCAGGAGCACGAGGGCGGCCAGCGGCACGATCGCCAGCGGCGCGAGCGACGAGAGCCGTCCGCCCACCGCCAGCGCGACGACCAGCACGGCGGTGTTGATCAGGACGGTGATCACGGTCGAGGCCGCCGCGCCAGCGGCGACGAGCACGACCGGGACGGGCAGGGCCTTGAGCGTCCCCGCCTTGGCGGCCAGGGAGGTCAGCCCCGAGCAGGAGCAATCCTGGAAGAACGTCCAGTACACGAGGCCGACCGCCAGGTACGGCAGATAGCCCGGGGTCCGGACCACCACGATGTAGCGGAACACGAGGTAGAACGTGCCCAGCATCAGGATCGGGCTCAGCATCGACCACAGATAGCCGAGGACCGAGTCGTGGTACTTCAGGCGGAAGTCGGTAACGGCCAGCTCGCGGATGATCTCCAGCCTGCCGGGGAAGGCGGGAGCGCCGTCCACGGTCGACCCGGTCGCGACGGCCCCCTCGTGGAGCACCGCTCAGGCCCCGCGGCCTTCCACCGTCTCGGAGGCGGCCGGCATGGTCCGCCGGCGGCGGCGGTGGCGGGCCAGCTCCACCAGGTGATGGCGGAGCCAGGCCGGGTCGAGGGCGGAGGCGATCGCCGTGGCCTGCACGCGCCGCATCGACTGGACCCGCCGGCGCCGCCGGAGGATCCCCGGAAGCCCCCATGCCGCGGCCGCCTTGCCGGCGGCGAGCGGGAGGAAACCGCCGTGTGCCAGCGCGCTCGCGCACTGGAGCCCGAAGAACAGCGCGTGCTCGGGAAGATGGCGGACCAGCAGGGCGGCGGGCATGTCCGACCAGTACACCCGGGCGGCGTTCCGGCTGGTCAGGAAGAGCTGGCGCCAGGACCCGCGGCCGTAGCTGGCCGAGAGGCGGTGCGGGCAGCGGGCCGCGGGCGCGTAGACGCAGGTCCATCCGGCGAGGCGCAGCCGGAAGCCGAGGTCCACGTCGTCGTAGTACGCCACCAGGTCCGGGTCCATGCCGCCGCAGGATCGAAGCGCCGTCCGGCGATACACGGCCGCGGCCGCGCAGGCCGAGAAGGTGGGCCGGGGCGACGCCTCCCCCGGGTCCGGCTCGCCGTCGAGGCGCTTGTAGGCGCTCCCCACCACCGTGTATGCGTCCCCCGCGCTGTCCAGCCGCCGGTGGTCGTCGGCCAGCACCAGGCGCGTGGCCACGCTCCCGACCCGAGGGTCCTCGAACGGCCGGACGGCCTCGGCGCACCAGTCGGGGTCGGGCACGGCGTCGTTGTTGACGAGGGCCACCAGCTCGCCCCGGGTCCGTTCGATCCCCGCCGCCGCCGCCCCCGCATGGCCGAGGTTGCGCGCGAGGCGGAGGGTGCGCAGGTGCGGGTAGCGCGCGCGCACCCATGCCGCGTCGTCGGCCGGGGAGGCGTCGTCCACAACCAGCACCTCGGCCGGCGCCCGGGTCTGGGCCAGGAGGGCGTCCAGGCAGGCGGCGAGCATCGCCTGGCCGTCGCGCGTGGTGACGACGACGGAAAGCTCCGGCGCGCTGCCGCCGCTCACGCGCCCTCCGCCTCGAGAGGCCGGCCGCGCCGGTCCCGTCCGCCCCTCTCGGGGCGGAGGGCTCCGTGGGCCTGCCCCCAGGACCAGAGCGTCAACGCCACGACGGTCAGGGGCAGGGCGCGGAGGAGGGCGGATGCCGGAACGTCGGGGTGGCCCACCGCCAGCGCCAGCAGGCGGAGCACGTAGAAAGCCGGCAGCAGCACCGCCCCCGCCAGGCCCCAGAAGAACCGCAAGAAAAGCCGGTCCTGGCCGAACCGGCGGCGGGCCGCCGCCAGCGACCGCCCGTGCCGGAAGCGCCGCACGAGGAGCTGCGCTGCCGTCCCCCGGTACCGGTGAGCGACCCGCACGGCCGGCTCGAACCGCAGGGTCACGCCGAGCCTTTCGCGCAGCGCCCAGTGGAGCAGGGAGTCGGCGCTCAACAGCGGCTCCTCGGTGAAGCGCCCCGCCGCCTCGATGAGCCCGGCCCGGTAAGCCGAGTTGCAGGTCGGAGCGTCGCGAAGCGAGCGTGGGCGCCCGGGCAGCCACGGGGCGAACTCGGACAGGTAGTACGCCCATCCCAGCGCATCCGAGCCCGGCGCGTTCAGCACCGCGCCGCCGATCGCGCGATGGCCGCGGCCGGCCGCCTCGAGGATCCGCTCGATCCAATCCGGATCGGGGACGCAGTCCGCGTCCAGGCACGCCACCACGTCCCCGGTCACCCGCCCCAGCCCCCGGTTCCGCGCCGCGCCCGGGAACAGCCGAGCCTCGGAAACGATGAGCTCGACCTCTGGATGCGTGGCGCGCACCGCGGCGGCCGTCCCATCCCCGCCGCTGGCGACCACCACCACCTGGTGGGGACGGACGGTCTGGCGGCGAAGCCCCTCGAGCGTGAGACCGACGGTCTCGGCGTTGCGAAAGGCGGCGATCAGGACCGACACCTTCACCCGAGGCCCCCGCGGACTCCGCCGGATCCGACCCCGTCCCCCCCCCGACCGGCGAGGACGATCCCCATGGCCCGCGCAGGGTAGCCGCCCCCGCGGCGCCGGGTCAACGTGCCGGGCGCGTCTGGTACACTCATCGCAGCCGCCCGATCGAGGGACATGGATCTCAAGAAGCTCGGGAAATACGAGATCGTCTCCAAGATCGGCGAGGGCGCCATGGGCGAGGTCTACAAGGCCTACGACCCCGTCCTGGGCCGCGACGTGGCCGTCAAGACGATGTCGGCCACGATCGGCTCCGACAACGAGCTGCGCCAGCGGTTCGAGCGCGAGGCGCGCTCGGCGGCGCGCCTGAACCACCCCAACATCATCACCGTCTACGACTTCGGCGAGGAGCAGGGCCGAGCCTTCATCACCATGGAGCTGCTGGAGGGCGAGGACCTCTCGGAGCTGATCTCGCGCCGCGCCTCCATGAACCTGGAGACCAAGGTCAGTTTGATGGAGCAGATGGCCGAGGGGCTGGCCTTCGCCCACGCGCGCGACGTGGTCCACCGCGACCTGAAGCCGGGCAACATCCACATCCAGCGCGGAGGCCAGGTCAAGATCATGGACTTCGGCCTCGCCCGGCTGTCCACCTCGAACATGACCCGCGCGGGGATGGTGATGGGGACGCCGAACTACATGTCCCCGGAGCAGGTCCGGGGCGAGCGGGCGACCGCCCGCTCCGACGTGTTCTCGCTGGGCTCCGTCTTCTACGAGCTGCTGACCTACCACAAGCCGTTCGACGCGGACTCGCTCCACGCCGTGCTGTTCCAGGTGATGCAGAGCGAGCCCGAGCCCATCGCCACCGCCGTCCCCGGGCTCCCGCCTCCGCTGCGCCACGTGGTCGAGCGGGCGATGGCGAAGGATCCGAACACCCGCTTCAAGGACGCCGCGGAGCTGCGCGAAGCCTTGAGGTCGGTGCGCGCCGGCATCAGCGCGGCCCACGCGGCACCGTCGCCTCTCGACCTCCCGACCATGGCGTTCCCCGCTGCGCCGGAGAGGATCCCGACCGCCCGAGCGCCGGTGACGGCCGGCGCAGGGCCGAGCACCGCGGTGGCGATCGTGCCGGAGGCGACCCGGCTGGACGCGCCGCCTGAGGCGACGGTCGCCCAGGATGCGGTGACGCTCTCGGCCTCGCCCGCGACCCAGGCCGCCCCGCCGCCCACGCAGTTGGCGGCGAGACCGGCCACCCGGCGCCCCGGTACCGCGACCGCGCCGCCCGCCTCGCACGCGACGCCCTCCCTCGCGCGCCCGGTTCCGGCCGCGCAGCAGCCCGCCGCACGGCTCGTCCTGATCGGCGGAGGAGCCGCCGTCCTCGTCGTCGCGGCGGGCCTCGTCGGCGTTCTCCTCACCCGCGAAGCGCAGTCCCCCGTCCCCCCGCCGGCGACCGCCGCCCCGTCATCGCCGGTTCCACCGTCGGCAGCGCCGTCAGCGGAGCCCTCGGCGCAGCCGCCGCTGGACCTGGGACCGGCCGTCGCCGAGGCGCGACGTAGCCTGGAGGCTCGGGACTACCGCACGGCCCTGTCCCGGGCGGAAGCGGTCCTGGCCATGGACCGCGGGAACGCCGCGGCCGAGAAGGTCCTCGGCGACGCGCGGGACGCGATCCGCACCGGAGACGCCGCGGCGCGCGAGCTGAGGTCCGCGCTGGACGCGAGGGACGCGGACCGAGCCTCGTCGGCGTTGAAGCGCCTCGGCTCCGTCGACCCGCGGAACCCGGAACTGGCCGCGCTGACCGTCCGCGTGGGCGACGTCGTGAGCCGCCGGGCGGCGGAGGCGCAGCGTGCGCTCCAGGAAGCCGAAGCCCGCCGCCGGGCGCCGCCCGCGACTCCGGCACCCACCCCGCGCGCGACGCCCGTCCCGCAGGCCACCGCCCCGCCGCCCACGCCACACCCCACCCCACCGCCACCGACGGTGCCCACGGCCCCACCCCCCACGGCCGCGCCGGCACCGCTGACGCCCGCCCAGGTGGAGCTCGCCCGCCGGGCGATCCGCGGGGTGCTGGACGAGTACCGTACCGCGGTCGGAACGCTGAACGCCGAGTACCTGCGCCGGCTCCATCCCAAGGTGGACTACGAGGGCATGCGGGCCAACTTCGGGAACGTCCAGGAGATCGACGTGAAGATCGACGTCAAGGACGTGGCCGTCGCGGCCGCCGGCGACACGGCGACCGCGCAGTGCCTCGTCACCTACACGCCGAAGCCGAAGCCCGTGGGGAGGATGAAGCCGGTGCCGACGACGTTCAAGCTCCGCCGCACCGGCACCAACCTCTGGATCATCGACGAGGTCGAGGTGCGGCGGTAGCCCTCCCGCTCAGAATGCGTAGTCCAGGCCCAGGACCGGCGCCACCTTCGCCCGCAGCCCCGCGTCGTTGATCGGGAACAGCACGTTGCCGGTGAGCAGCAGCGTCCGGGTCAGGTTGACCTTGATCCCGGCCACTCCCAGCATCGTGTTCAGGTTCTCCCCGGTCCCGGTGATGCCGACCACGTCGTCGCGGGTCGCGGTCTGCACCGAACCGCCGAGAGTGGTGCGGAACTGGAACGTGCGCGAAGTCACGCCGAAGCGGTTGGCGTCGCGAACGGTCCGTCCGATCGCATCGACGCTGAGCGTCACGCGGGGTGACACCACGAAGGTCAGCCCGCCGGTGTAGTTGATCTCGTCCGGCACCGACAGGTCGGCAGCCGTTGGCGGGCCCTGACCCCGGAACACCGTCTCCCCGAAGCCGTCGCCCGGGGTCTCGAACCCCACGCCGCTGGCCAGCTCGCCGCTCGAGAACGTGTAGCCGACGTTCAGGTGGGGCGACACCCGCCCGAAGTCGCCGGAGTAGATCAGGTAGAGCTTCGTCTGGGTGGCTCCGGTACCGAGCAGGTCGTCCTTGTCGCCGGTCGGCAGGCGGAGGTCGGCGCCCAGCGCCAGGCCGCCTCCGGGCTGGCGCAGGAAGTTGTACTTGGCCCGGAATACCACGTCGCCCAGGCCGGAGGCCGACCCCGAAGAGGTGAATTCCACCTGGGAGACGTCCTGGTTCGCGGCGAACGTGTGGATGAGGGGATTCGCGCCCGAGATCCTCTGCAGGGTCCCCAGGATCCGCGCTTCGGCTTCCACCTTGACGAAGGGAACCGCAACTCCCACGTCGAGGCTGTCGGTGAGGCCGTAGCTCGCGAAGAACGCGGCGGTCGTGCTCTTGAGGTCCAGGCCCAGCACCATCCGCAGGATGTCACCCTCGAACGGCGGGTCCTTGGGGGTATTGCCCGGCCCAGGCGTCCCGTCGGGGAGCTGCAGGATGCAGCAGTCGTTGTGCTCGAGGTAGAAGGCCGGCCCGCCGGCGTCGGCGTCCTCCAGCTCGAGGCCCTCGAACCGGTCGTAGCTCACGGCCTGGAAGTTGAACCCCGCCGTGAACTGGCCCTTGCCCACGGTCAGGGCGCGCTCGGCGAAGGACGGGCCGAAGTTGCCGCTGGACCGCCTCGGGATGCCGGTCGCCGTGTCGGCCTCGTAGGTGAAGCCTCCCGATGAGGAGCCGATCGGGAACGTGGCCAGGTAGGTGACGATCGAGCGGTTCAGCTCGTAGGCCGCGCTCTGCTGGGCCAGGGCTGGGAGGAAGTGCGCCTCGTGAGGGATCCCCGCCCCCCCCGCCGGGACGTTCCGGGACGAGGGCGTGACCACGGCACGTGCGAGCAGGTCGGGCAGCAGCCGTGAGAGAGGGACCTCCTGGGCGTGAAGGCCCGTGGCGGCCAACAGGACCAACGAGCAGGCGGCAGCGAGGCGTCGGATCATGATCGACCCCCTTGTTCCGTTTCGATGAGAGCGAAAGCGTACCAAGTTCTGTATGAGGTTGTCACGTCCCGCGACGGCGGACAGGTGCGTTCGAAGGCGGCGCCGTGATATGGCGCACGCCCCCTGCGGATCCTGCTCGGTATCCAGGACGTTTCGAGCGCTTCAGGGCCGGCTGGAGTGCTTGGCGACAACCGTCCAGCTGCCTCCCTCGTGGACGAACACCGTGGTGTCGATCGCGGTCGAGGACCTCTCACCTGCGCCCTGGCCGGCGGGAGCCGATCGCCGGCGCGTCGAGACGCCACTGACGACGGCGGCGTCGCCGTGGAGCGAGACGGTCACGTGCCGGCCCTCGCCTCCCGGGTACTCGAGTCGACCGGAGGCGACCCGGTCGAGGACGTCCTGACGCGTGAGCTGCGCGCCTGAAGGGTCGACCCAGACGAACCCCTCGGCTAGGGCCGACTCGAGCGCCACGCCGTCACCCTCCCGCAGGGCCCCGTCGAGAGCCGCGTCGGCGGCGGTCACGGCGCCCTTCGCCTCCTCCTCCGGGACCGGCAGCCTCGTCGCCTGCCAGGCGACGGCCTGCCAACCACCGGCGCGCTTCACCAGGGTGCCGGTGTTCAGGTATCGGCCGATCGACGTCGCGCCGCCCTTCGCCGTCGTGCCGACGAGGCGGAACGCCACGATCGCCGCCTCCCCGTACTGCTGGACGCGGACCTCCTCGGCCCTGTAGGTCGTCACCGGGTCGCCCGGCCTCGCAGCCGGCGCCGAGCGGACGTCGCGCAGGATGTCACGCTTGCCGACCCGCCGCCCGGCCGAGCCGGTGTAGATCAGGTCGTCCGCCCAGAAGCGGTCGTGGACGGCCGCGTCGTTGCGGGAGGCCCCGGCCAGGAACTCCGCGAGCAGTCGGTTCACCTCGGCGGCGTCCGGCGCCTCCTGCGCGGCCGCTTGAAGTGCCGGAAACAGCGCCAGGGTCGCCAGCAGGACGGCGCGGCTCGCGTGGTTCATCGTCGTCCTCCGGCCGGAAGGTATCTCAGGAACGGGGCTCTGGCTAGTCCAGGCGGCCGGACGGCCGGGGAACGAGGCCGCCGACGCACCACCGGCGCGGAGAACCTGTAGGATGAGCCCGTGCAGGCGCTGCGAACCCCCGACGAGCGGTTTACGGGCCTGCCCGACTATGCCTTCGAGCCGCACTACGCCACCGTGGACGGCCTGCGGATGCACTACCTGGACGAGGGGTGGCGCGACGCGACGCCCGTGCTCCTCCTCCACGGCGAGCCCTCCTGGGCGTACCTGTACCGCCACATGATCCCGGTCCTCACCGGGGCGGGCCACCGCGTGGTCGTTCCCGACCTGGTCGGCTTCGGCAGGTCGGACAAGCCCACGCACACGGCGGACTACTCCTACGCGCGTCACGTCGCCTGGCTCAAGGCGCTGGTGGAGCAGCTCGACCTCCGGGACGTCACGCTCTTCGGCCAGGACTGGGGCTCCCTGACCGGGCTCCGCCTCGCCGCGGAGAACGAGCAGCGCTTCGCGCGGATCGTCATCGGCAACGGCGTCCTCCCGGACCCGGACGGCGCGCGGACGCCGCCGCTGGCTTTTCGTCTGTGGCGCGCCTACGCGATGTACAGCCCCTGGTTCAGGGCGGGCTCGATCGTCAGCTTCGGCTCCGGCCGCAGGCTGTCCGCGGCGGAGAAGGCCTCTTACGACGCCCCCTTCCCCTCCGCCGCCTACCTCGCCGGCGCGCGCGCCTTCCCCCGCCTCGTCCCCTTCGGCCCCGAGGATCCCTCGGCCGGGGCCAACCGCGCGGCCTGGGCCGTGCTGCGCCGGTGGGAGAAGCCCTTCCTCACCCTGTTCAGCACCGGCGACCCGATCCTGGGCAGGTTCGACACCTTCCTGCAGACGCGGATCCCGGGCGCGAAGGACCAGCCCCACGCCCGCGTTCCTGGCGGGCACTTCCTGCAGGAGGTCTCCGGCCCCGAGCTGGCGCGCCGGATCGACGAGTTCATCGCGGCGACCGGCTGAGCCAGGACCTGGGGGACGTGGTTGCGGGTCTCCGCGGCGAGCCTCTCCACCCCCGCCCGGAAGTAGCCGGCGTTCAGCGGCCCGCCGTTGTACTCGGCCAGGACGAGCTGCGGGCGCTGTACGCGGAGAAGAGGATGTCGAGCTACAGGGCCGCAGCCAGGGTGTTCTTCTCCGGATCGAAGAGGGCGTCGTCGTCGTAGGTCCAGCCCAGGCCGCGAAACAGGAGCCACCCGGTGGACGGCCAGATCTGATAGAGCCCGCGCGCGTCGGCATGGTAGCATCGTCGATCCTACACGACCGCGCCTTCATGAACCGCCTTGACGCAGCCGTTTCCGCGGCCCAGCGCCCCGCCGCGCCATTGCTCCTCGCCGCGCTCCTGCCGTTCGCCGCCACGCTGGCTCTGACCGCCTGCCGCTCCGACCGGGCGCCGGAGCGGGTGATCGCCCAGGAGGTGGCGTTGACGCGGCAGATCGAGGGGCTGCGGCAGCTCGTGGCGGCGGCGGAGCGCGGCTCGCTGGTCCCGTCGGATCGGGTGGTCATCGCGGTCGAGGAAGAGCTCGTGCGGGACGTGGCCCAGCTCGCCCTGCCGCGCGAGGAGGTCGTGGGTGGGCGCTACCGGGTGCGGCTCGAGAAGGTGGACGTCCGGTTCCGGGACAAGTGGGGCTCGGTCCGCCTCGACGGCCGCGTGGGCCCGGCGGGCCCGGCGGAGGACGGGGAAGGCGACGTGTTCGCCGACCTGACCGTCTTCGGGCTGATCGACGCGGTCGACGTGGACCCGGCCTCCGGCGTGCTGAGCGCGCGGGTGACGCCGATCGGCTTCGAGGTCGGCAAGGTCGGCATGTACGGCGAGAGCGCCACGGGCCGACGCCTGCTGGAGGCCTTCGGGCGCACCCGTCTCGAGGACCTCGCCTCCCTGACCGTCCCCGTTCGGCTCCCGGTGCGCCTGGAGCAGCAGATCTCCCTGGGCGGGCTCAGCGAAGGTCCAGTGCGCCTCCACCCCGCGACGGTACCGCTGAAGCTGGCGGTGGCGGACGTGTCCGCCCACGGCCAGCGGCTCTGGGTGAGCGTCGAGGTGACGTCGGGGTCGTGGGTCGAGGCCGCCGCCTCGCCGCGCGATGGGGGTGGCCGCTGAGGTGCATGGCGCTGGCGGTGGCGGCGGTCGCCGGGCTCGCCGGGTGCTCGCCGAAGCCCTCGCGCCCGCCGGTGGACCTCGAGGCGCTCGAGGACGAACGCGACGTGCTCCGGGAGCGGCTGGCGGAGCTGCGCGGGCGCGACGAGCGGCTGCGCTCCGTCCCGGAGGGCGCGGTCCTGATCGGCGTGCCGGTGGCGACCGCCACGGACCTCCTCCGGCAGGCGACGTCGGGCTTCCTCGGCCAGGTGGAGCTGGTGCTGGGTGGGCTCAACGTTCACAAGGAAGGGACGGTTCGGCACCGCACCTTCCTCGGAACGGTGAGTCCCGGCCGCTACACCGTCGACGTCTCGGTGGAGCGCGTCCGTGCCGTGCTGCAGCCGGGGGAGCCACGGGTCGACTTCGAGGGCGACCGCATCGGCCTCGAGGTGCCGGTGACGCTGGCCCGGGGAGAGGGGCGCGCGACGGTCCGGTTCAAGTGGGACGCGCGCGGCGTCTCCCAGGCGGTCTGCGGGGACTTCGAAGCCGCGCCGGCCGTCGAGGGACGCGTCCGCCCGGAGACCTACCGCGTCAAGGGCGGCTTCGAGCTGTCCATCCAGGACGGCCGGCTGGTCGCGGTGCCGCGCTTCCGCGACCTGGTGGTGCGTCTGGTCGTCGAGCCTTCGGAGGATTCCTGGCAGGCCGTCGCGCGGATCGTGGAGGCGCAGCCGCTCCAGTGCCGGACCGCCCTCAAGATGATCGACCTCCGCGAGATCCTCGGGGACGTCCTCGCCCGGGGCTTCCGGGTTCGCATCCCCCGGAGCATACTGAAGCCGATCGAGGTCCCGGCGGGTCTCGAGCAGTCGCTCTCGGTCGAGGGCCGCGACTACGTCCTCGGCATTTCCCCCCGGGGGCTCACGGTGGACGAGGGCATGCTCTGGTACGGAGCGGACGTGCGGGTCGCGGAGGGAGACCACCGTGGGCCAGCGGATCGGTAGACGCGGCGTGAGCCGGCCGGTCGGCGTGTTCGCCGTCCTGGCCCTGCTCGCGAGCGGACGCGCGGCGGCGCGCGAGGGCGGCCTCTACGAGGATCCTCCCGTGCTCCGGGCTTCCGACCTGGCCCCCCGGCGCCTGCTCCACGGGCCGCGCCACACCGTCGACGAGGCGGTCCCGACCGACGGCTTCATGGCGCGCTTCACCGTCCGCTCGGACCTCGGCGTCTTCGAGGCCGAGGGCCGGGAGATGCTCGCGATCCGCGTGGCCGAGGTCTATGCCATCGCCCGCCTCGACGAGGTGAGCCGGACGAAGGTGTTCGCCACCGCGTTCAAGGAATCGGCGAAGGGCAAGTACGACGCGGTGCGGAAGGTCGTCGACGACCCCGTCGACACCGCGCGCCGCGTCCCGGCCGGAGTGGGCCGGTTCTTCAAGAAGGCGTTCAAGACCGCGAAGAAGGGCGTGGACGCCGTCGGCGACGAGATCGAGGAGCGGCGGGCGGAGCGGGAGGAGGGCGAACCGACGGAGGAGGACCGCACCGCCACGGAAACGGCCAGTGCGGCGGCCGGGACCACCGGCCGCGCCGCCAAGTCCGTGTTCGGCTACAACCGCACGCGCCGGCACTGGGCGAAGCGCCTCGGCGTCGATCCCTACACCACCAACCCTGTCCTGGCGAAGCAGCTCGACGACGTGGCCTGGGCGGCGTTCGCGGGCGGCCTCAGCCTGGGTATCGCTCTGCCTCCCATCCCCGCGCAGGTGGGGACCGCGATGACGGCGAGCCACCTCGCCTGGGACCTCCCGGAGGAGGACATCGAGGCCCGCAACGACGCCCGGCTCACGGGCATGGGCATCGGCCCGGACGCGCGCAAGGCCTTCTTCGAGAGCCGCCATTTCGTCCCCGGCCTCGAGATCGCGTTCGTGGACGCGCTCGAGGACGCCGGGCCGGCGCGGCGGCGGGAAGCGTTCGTCGCGCTCGCCGCGACCGCCGAGAGCGAGGGGCAGGCGCGTTTCTTCGTGAACGCGGCGGAGATCCTGTCGCGGGCGCGGAGGATCGCGGGCGAGCTGGAGGAGATCGAGCTGCTGGACGAGCTGGTCCACGCCCACACCCGGGGCGGCGTGCTGATCGTGCCGGTCCCCGCCGACCACGTCTGCTGGAGCCGGCTGGTGGAGGAGCGCTCGGCCCGGCTCGCCGAGCGCGCGTCGGGCCGCCGCGAGCTATGGGTGCTCGGCAGGCTCACGGCGAGGGCCCGGCGCGAGCTGGAGCCGCGGGGCTGGACGGTCCGCGAAGACGTGCTCGCCCCGCCGCCCACCGCCCCGGCGCGCTGAGCCGCGGGGAGCGGCCCCGGACCCTCCGAGAGCGGGCCGTTCGGCTACCCCGTCGCCCGGGCCGGGCGCGGATCGACGAACATCCAGGTGTGTCGGTTGTCGTAGTACACGGGCTTGCGGTGAGGATAGCGCGAGCGGTACCGCCGGTACCGGTCGGCCAGCTCCCGGTAGCGCCGGTCGGACATGACCAGCCGCTTGTGCGGGTAGTCGATCAGCCAGCGCTCCACCTTCCACACGTTCCGGGGCGAGAGCCGCCAGTCGTAAGGGCCCAGCTCGCGCAGGTCCGCGACCGCGTAGCCGGTCACCCGGCCGCTGAAGTCGACGTAGGGCTCGATGTAGCTGCGGGCCAGCTCGCGGGGGTTCGGGAACACCGGCCGGCGCCCGTGCAGCCCCGGATCGCGGGAGCGCGCCACCGAGCCCCACCGAGCTCCCTCCTGGAAGACGTAGATGACGTGGTCGAGCTGGTCCACCGACTCGAAGCTCAGCAGCAGAGGCGGGAAGCCGTGCTGCTCGAGGATCGTCGCCGCGCTCAGGGCGGCCTCCAGGCAATGGACGATCCCGTGCCGGACCACGCCCCGGAAGCTGCGCAGGGTCTCGCCCCCGCGCTCCACGTTGTAGGGGGTCTGGTGCAGCCAGCGCTGCACGGCGCGCGGCGTCGGGTGGCGCCGGACGATCGACCATTCCCGGGGGGTGAAGGCGCTCGGCGGCGGGGGGCAGGCCGTCATGGCGGCCCGTAGGCTAGCAGGCGGCGGTCAGGGCCTCCAGCCGCGATCCGCCCGGGGCCATGCCAGCGCGCCCGGCTTCGTGGACGGGTGAAGCCGGGCGGTGTCGGCTGCGGTGAAGCGAAGCTACCCGACCGGCGTGTCCGCCGCCGGCCGGGACGGGTCCGGAGACGGCGACCGTTCGGGCGGCTGGGCGGAGTCGGTTGCCGGAGGCTCGGCCGCTCGATCGGCGGGCGGGCCGACGAGCCCGGCGAGCGTCCGCGCGACCGGCTCGGCCTCGAAGCCGAAGGGGCCGGCGGGGCTCTTGAAGGCGATCCGCCCTCCCTCGTCGACGACGTAGAGCCGGTCCGGCCAGGCCGTGTACGCCCGCTCGGTCCGGTTGTCGATCTCGTCGACGATCACGGGGAGGTCTACCTTGAGGCTCTTCACGCAGACGAGGCCGACACCGACCCGCTCCTCGAGGCTCTGGGGCGTCGCGAACACCACCTTCTCCCGGAGGTTGCTCGACGTCTGCCAGGCGTCGCTGGGATGGGCCTCCTCGATGTAGACGAAATAGAACGCCGCCCGGTCGCGGTACTGCGCGTAGACCTCGTTGAGGGCGGGCACCTCCCGCCGGAAGGGAGGTCAGGTGTAGCTGCCGAAGACAAGGACGACCGGGCGGCCGCGGAGCTCGGAGAGCCGCACCCGGCCCCTCCGGTCCAGGGTCGGAAGGTCGAACTCGGGCGCGACGTCGCCCGCCCGAAGCGTCCCACCGCGCGCCCACAGCCACATCCGCTCCATGGGAATGGCCGCGAAGACCGGCCAGGGCAGCCGCCCGAACACCGCGCCGATCACGGCGGGCGGCTGGAGCATGACGGCGAGGAGCGACGCCCCCAGCACGAGGTAGACGCCCGCGACGCCGAGGAGAGCGCGCTTGAGTAACTGTCGAGGCATCCGGATTCGCGGCACGTCGTCGGGACCTCAGGGCTACGAGGCCAGTATAGGCCCGGGCGGACGCCGCCGCCTCGAGCACGCCGCCAGCCCCCCGACGGTCGGCCGGCACGCTTCCGCTGGACCCGGCCCACCTCGGACTGGAACCGCAGGGTGCCCCGCGACTCAGGGGGGAGCGACCGGCGATTGTCGCTTCCCCGACTACCAGACCACGGGCGGAAGGTCCCCCGTCGGCAGACCCGCCAGCTCCCGGAGAGCCCGGGCGGTCTCGATCCGCGCCATCCTCTTGCGCCAGGCGTACGACAGGTCCGCGTTGTCGAGCGGACGCGCCGGCTTGTAAGCGATCCCCGCCGCCATCTCGATGGTCTCGGGGTCCAGGACCTTCCCGCGCAGGAACTCCTGCGCGTCGGCCGCCTCGACCGGGTGGGTGTGGACGGCTCCGAGCACGATCCGGGCCTCCTCGACGACGCTGCCGCGGCCGAGCCGGACGGCGGCCGCGACACCGAGGATCGGGAAGTCGATCGAGCCCCGGCGCCGCAGCTTGCGGTAGGTCGTCACCCATCGGTCCCGCGGGGGGACGTGGATGTCGGTGAGCACCTCCTCGGGGCGCTTGGCCAGGTACTGGATGCCGTCGCGGCCGTACAGCTCCCGGACCGGCACCCGGCGCGAGCCCTCCGGACCGACCAGGGTCGCCTCCGCGCCGAGCGCGATCATCACCGGCGCGGTGTCCGACGAGGACAGCGCCCAGCAGACGGACGAGCCCGGGGCCACCAGGCAGACGTCCCCGTCGCGCTTCATGCAGTAGCCGATCGACGCCCGCCAGAACTCGGTCTGGTTGTAGTAGGTGCAGCGGGTGTCGACGCAGAGGTTTCCGCCGATCGTCCCCGCGTTGCGGAGCGGGGGCGACGAGACCAGCCCGGCCGATACGGCCACCGCCGGCCAGCGCGCGACGACGCCGGCGTGATCCGAGAGGTCGGCCAGCGTCGCCAGCGCCCCCAGCCGGAGGCCCCCGTTCACGGCGATGCCCCTCGCCTCGGTGAGGCCGCCCAGCGAGACGAGTACTTTCGGGGTGAACTGGCGCCGCTTCATGTTGGGGAGGAGATCCGTGCCCCCCGCCACCGCCATGGCATCCGGGCCGTGGTCGGCGAGCATGCGTGCGGCCTCGGCGGCTGTCGCCGGCCGCAGCAGCCGGAACGGAGGCAGCCGGAGCATCAGCGAGTCTCCCGCGGCAGCGTCATCGGGTCTCCCCGGCGGCCGCGGGCTCGGACGGCTCGAGGGGCGGGACGCTCACGGTCTCGGGGTAGCGGAAGCCCGGCATCCGCTGCCCGCGGTAGCGGCCGTCCAGGGCGGCCAGGACCTTCTCGGGCGTGATCGGGACCTCGTCGACGTGGATCCCGAGCGCGTCGTGGAGGGCGTTGGCGACGGCGGGGATCACGGGGAGCAGCGGCCCCTGGCCGCATTCCTTGGCGCCGTACGGGCCCTCGGGGTCCAGGGTCTCGACGAGGATCGACTCCACCGGCGGCATGTCCAGCGTGGTCGGGCTCTTGTAGTCGAGCATGGACGGGATCTTGTGCAGCCCCATGCGAAAGACCTGCTCCTCCATGAACACTTCGCCCAGGCCCATGTAGACCGAGCCCTCGATCTGCCCGATCACCAGCAGCGGGTTGATCGCGCGGCCGACGTCGTGGGCGATCCAGATCCGCTCGACGCGGATCGTCCCCGTCTCGGCGTCGGCCGCCAGCTCCACCACACACGCCGAGTAGGAGTAGGTCGGCGTCGGGCCGACCCCCGCCCCCTTCCACCTCGCCCCGGACCGCGGGGGCGTGTACGAGCCGACCGATCCGAGCGTGCCCTCCGCGGACTCGGCCAGGACGACCGCTTCGGCGAACGCGAGGGACCGCCCCGGGGCGTCCGCGTCCCAGATCCTCCGCGACCCCGCCCGCAGCCGCTCCGCCGGGACCCCGAGCTCGGAGGCCGCCGCGCGGAAGATCGGCTCGCGCACCCGCCGCGCCGCCTGGATCGCGGCGTTTCCCGTCATGAGCGTGACCCGGGAGGAGTACGACCCCAGGTCGACCGGCGTCAGGTCGGTGTCGGCGGTGACGACCCGGACGTCCTCCGGGACGATCCCCAGCTCCTCGGCCACCACGTACGCGAGCACCGAGTCGGAGCCCTGGCCGATGTCGGTGGACCCGCAGAACACGGCGACGCCCCCGCCGCGATCCACCTTGATCTGCACCCCCGAGTGCGGCATGGCGTTCCAGTAGATGGGCAGGCCCGCCCCGGAGAGGTACGCGGAGCCCGCGATGCCGACCCCGCGCCCGCGGCCGAGCCGTCCGCGCTTCTCGCGATATCCGCTGCGCGCGACGACCTTCTCCAGGCACTCCGCGAGGCCGATCGTCCGCACTTTCATCTGGTTCGCGGTCACGGTCCCAGGGGCCAGCGTGTTGCGCAGGCGCCACTCCGCGGGATCGAGGCCGAGGTCGTGGCAGAACCGGTCGATGTGGCACTCCAGGGCGTGGCGGGGCTGGGGCGTGCCGTGGCCACGCTTGGGTCCGCAGGGCGGTTTGTTGGTGAACACCCGCACGCCCTCGAACTTGTAGCGCGGGATGCGGTACGTGACGGTCTGCAGCGCGCCCGTGTAATAGAGGCTCGCGACCCCGTAGCTCCCGTAGCCGCCCCCGTCCAGGGCGGTGCGGAAGTGCATGGCGGTGATGGTGCCGTCGCGCTTGAGGCCGGTCCTCACCCACATCTTCACCGGGTGGCGGCCGCGGTGGCAGTAGAACACCTCCTCGCGGGTGAGCGTGATCTTCACCGGCCGGCCCGTCTTCATAGAGAGCTTGCAGGCCACGATCTCGTGGCTGAACGGATCGCTCTTGCCGCCGAAGCCGCCCCCGTTGGGAGTCGCGATCACCCGGACGTGTGCGGCGGGCATCCCGAGCACCTTGGCGAGGGCGCGATGCACGTAGTGCGGGGTCTGAGTGGAGGACCACAGCGTCAGCTTGCCGTCGGGCCCCCAGGCGCCCACCGCGGCGTGCTGCTCCATCGGGAGATGGGTGTTGCCTTCGAAGAAGAACGTGTCCTCCCGGACGTGCTCCGCCTCCGCGAAGCCCTCGGAGACGTCGCCGAAGTCGAAGGAGACCTCCTTGTGGACGTTGCCGCGCGGGCCGTACTCGTGGATCCGGGCGTCGGGCCGCGCCAGGGCCTCGTCGATCGACATCAGAGGGGGGAGCACCTCGTAGTCCACGTAGACGCGCCGGCAGGCCTCCTCGGCGGTCTCCTCGTCCAGCGCGGCGACCGCCACCACCGGGTCGCCCACGAAACGGACCTTGTCCAGCGCGAGGGCGTGCTCGTCCTGGCTCACGGGCAGGATGCCGAACGGGACCGGCAGCTCGGCGCCGACGAGCGTGGCGAGGACCCCGCGGAGGCTCTCCGCGCGGGAGAGGTCGATGGCGCGGATCCGGGCGTGCGGATGCGGAGAACGCAGGATCCTCGCGTAGGCCATCCGGGGCAGGACCAGGTCGTCGGCGAAGACGGTCTGGCCCGTCACCTTGGCGGCGGCGTCGACCTTCGGAAGGGACTTGCCGACGACGGTCAGCGGTTCAGCCACTGGCGGTGGGCTCCCGGACCGGCTCGGCCGCCATGCGCTCGGCGGCCAGCTCGATGGCCTCGAAGATCTTCAGGTACCCGGTGCAGCGGCACAGGTTCCCTGCCGTGGCCTCGGCGATCTGGCGTCGGGTCGGCCGGCGGTTTCCCTCCAGCAGGGCCTCCGCGACGAGCAGGAAGCCCGGCGTGCAGTATCCGCACTGCGCCGCTCCCAGCTCTACGAAGGCCTGTTGCAGGGGGTGCAGCGCGCCCCCTCGGGCGAGTCCCTCGACGGTGACGACCTCGCGTCCTTCGCACTCGATCGGCAGGGTCAAACACGAGAGCACCGGCCGGCGATCCAGCAGGACCGTGCACGTGCCGCACTCGCCCAGCTCGCACCCGTGTTTGGTCCCGGTGAGGCCCAGGTCCTCCCGCAGGACCTCGAGCAGCGAATGGTGCACGGGGGCGAGGACCTCCCGGTCCTCGCCGTTCACCCGGAGCCGGATCCGAGCTCTCTCCACGCGCCCACCACTCCCACGCACGAGTTGAACGGTCGTTCAAATTCTCCTGCAGGAAGCGCGGCGGTGTCAACCGTGGATCGGGACGGAACGAGGGGGGTGCGACGCTCGCACCCCCGGACGCTCAGAAGCGTACGGCGAGTCCGGCGGTGGCCTGCCAGTACGAGAAGCTGCCGAAGTCGATGTCGAACTCGGCGTCCGGCTCCGGGTCTCCGACGTTGCGGAAGTAGCGTACGTCGCCGCGGAGGCCGACGTTTTCGCTCAGGTAGCCGAGGACGCCGCCGCCCACGTTGACGCCGAAGTCGTCGCGGTTCACGTCGAAGAAGTCGTCTGCGTCGTCCACCCGGCTGCGCATGAGGCCGGCCCCGCCGGAGGCGTAGATCCGCGTCCGGTCGATGGGCGCGGACAGCATCAGGTTGCCCATCAGCGTGCTCACGTTGTTGCTTCCGAGGAAGTCGTTGTCGCCGAAGAAGTCGGGCGTGTGGTGGAACATCACCTCGAAGCCGAAAACTCCACCTCCCAGCCAGCCCAGGCCGAGGCCGAGGGTGCCCTGGTTGCTCGAGGTGTCTCCGCCGAAGCTCGTCCCGCCGAAGCCGGTCGCGAACGTCTCGGCCTGCGCCGGCGCTCCCGAGACGACCCCCACCAGCGCTGCCGTCAGGATCAGGCTCTTGACTCGCATCATTAGGATCCTCCAGTGAATGAAAACCCCTGGGCGCGACGATGCCGTCACGCCCGCACGACGCGGTCGCTGGAGTCGGCCGTGCGGCCCACCGTGCGGCCCACCCCGACCCAGTCGCCAGGGCCTGAGATCCGAAAAGCAAGACGTATGCCAGCGGTCGGCCCGGTCAGCGAGCCGGGGGGCGACCCAAGCCGCGGGGGCTGGGAGTGCTCGCCGAGGGCCGTCTCAGCGAAGGGAACGCGTGGCTCTCGCGGGTGACTCGGCGCTCGCGCTCGGGGCTGCGGGCGCGGCCACCTGCGCCTGGTGCATCTCGCGGAGCCGGGCGGCGAAGCCCATCTCGTCCTCGATCGACCGCAGGGCCAGGCGCGCCTCCCCCACGAGCAGCACGCAGCCGTAGAAGAGGAACAGCGTGCCCAGCATCCCGAGCCCGGCCGGCAGCCACGCGGCCACGGACACGTACGTGGTCAGCCCGATCGCGATCGTGGTGCCGACGAAGGTGCAGAGGGCCACGTAGAAGCTGGTGAGCGAGCGCTGTATGAGGCGGCCGCGGCGGGATTGCAGCGCGATCTGGCGCTCCAGCTCGCGACGGCGCTCCTCGGCGAAGGCGCGGGCCTGCTCCTCGACCAGGGTCTCGAGGCCGCGGCCGAGGAGGCGGACCCGGTCCATGACCCGCGCCAGCCGCGCCGACGTGGAGAGGATGAGCAGCCCGCACGCGGAGATGAGAACCGCGGGCGTGATCATCGCGCTCAGCAACGCCAGTGCGGCCTGGGACTCGCTGCTCACCCGGCCTCAGTCCACCCAGTCGGCCACGAACAGGTTCGTCTCGCCCCGCTCCCTGGCGCCGCGGTTCGAGGCGAACACGAGCCGGCGGCCGTCGGGCGAGAACATCGGGAACCCGTCGAAGCTCGGGTCGGTGGTGACCCGCTCCAGCCCCGAGCCATCGTCGCCGACGAGGTACAGGTCGAAGTTGCGGCCGCTCGGGTCGGGGTGGTTCGAGGAGAACAGGATGCGGCGGCCGTCGGGGTGGAAGTACGGGGCGAAGGACGCCGCCCCGAGCCGCGTGACCTGGCGCTTGCCGGAACCGTCGCGCTCCATGACCCAGATCTCGAGGATGCCGGGGGCGTACAGCCCGGCGGCCAGCCGCTCGCGGTAGCGCGCCAGGGCCGCCTCGCCGTCCGGGGCGTCGCGGCGATACACGATGCGGCGGCCGTCCGGAGAGAAGAACGGTCCCCCGTCGTAGCCCGGCTCGCGGGTCAGCCGCTTCACGCCGGTCCCGTCGGTGTTCATCGTGTAGATCTCGAGGTCGCCGTCCCGGACGGACGTGAACACGATCGTCCGTCCGTCGGGAGATACCGTGGCCTCGGCGTCGTAACCCGGCGTTTCGGTCAGGCGCTTCGGGGCGGACCCGGCGGCGTCGGCGGTGAAGAGGTCGAAGCCCGGATGGATCGGCCAGACGTAGCCCCGGGAGAAGTCCGGCCGCGGCGGGCACTCCGGGGACGCGAGGTGGGTCGAGGCGTAGAGGATCCGCCGCCCGCCGTCGAGGAAGTACCCGCACGTCGTCTTCCCGCGTCCGGTCGACACCAGGTGGGTCTCCCCCGACTCCACGTCCATCACGAACTGCTGGTCGCAGGGGGTCCCTTCGCGGCTGCCCTGGAAGATGAGCCGCCGGCCGTCGGGGCTCCAGTACGCCTCCGCGTTTTCGCCTCCGAAGGTGAGCTGGCGGAGGTTCCGCAGGTGGCCCTCGCCGGGGCGGATCAGCCCGCCGTCCTCCGCGGAGGCGAGCGCGGCGGCGAGGAGGAGGGCGGCGGAGACGGGACGCCGAGCCCGGGCCGCGCGACTACGGCGGCGGTCCGTCAGTCCCCCACCTGTAGGGCCAGGTAGTTCTGGAGGCCCATGTCCTGGATCTGCTGGAGCTGGGATTCCAGCCAGTCGACGTGCTCCTCTTCGTCGCGGAGGATCTTCTCCAGGAGGGCGCGAGTGCCGTTGTCGTCCTTCGCCCGGGACAGCTCCACGCCCTTGTTCAGCCGCGCGACCGCGTCCTTCTCCAGGTCCAGGTCGTATTCGTGCTGCTCAGGTACGGTCTGCCCCACGTTGACCTTCATGTACTTCTGCATGTTGGGGACGCCGTCGAGGTACAGGATGCGCTCGATCAACTCCTGCGCGTGCCTCATCTCCTCGACCGATTCCTTGCGGGAGTGCTCCGCGAGGCGCTTGTAGCGCCAGTTGGCGCACATCATCGCGTGGATGAAGTACTGGTTGATCCCGGTCAGCTCCGCGCACAGGACGTCGTTGAGGACCTGGATGACGTCGGCGTTTCCCTTCATGCCGTCCTCCTGGAGAATTGGGGGCGCCCGGGACGGATCTTATCCCGGGCCGGCACGGCTTCAAAGGGAGTCGAGGTAACGCGTCAGGTCCGGCAGGCAGGCGGTGCAGGTGCCGCCGCATCCGGTGCGGCGCGAGACGTCCTCCAGGCTCAGGCCCGCCTCCCGGACCGACCGGCCGATCTCCTCGAACGAGAGGCCGATGCACTCGCACCGGGTCATGGCGGGCGGCCGCGGCCGGGCGCCGCCCGATCGGTCGGACGACCCGTCGGCGGGATGCACCGCGCACGCCATGGTCGAATGATAGTGAAATCGGATTTCAATTTCAAACGCCGCCCCCGGGGGACCCGCGCGGCCCGGGGCGCGGCCGGGTGGTAAGATCGCCCAATGCCCGAGGCGCTCGACATCACTTGCCCCTGCTGCGAGACCCTGCTGAAAGTGGACCCCGAGACCGGGTCGGTGGTCTGGGCCGAGAAGAAGAAGGGTCCGGCCCGTGACTTCGACGACCTGGTGAGCCGGGTGCACTCGCAGAGGAGCGCTCTCGACGAGAAGTTCGCCCGCTCCGTCCAGCAGAACCGGAACCAGCGCGAAATCCTCGAGAAGAAGTTCGAGGAGGCTCGGCGGCGTGCCTCGGCGGACCCCAACGTCCGCCCCCCCAACCCGTTCGACGACGAGTAGGCCGCTGGGCCGGCAGCCGCTGCTCTCGGTGGTGGTCCCGGTCCGGGACGGGGCGGCCTTCCTGTCCCGGGCCCTCCCCCCGCTCGTGGCCGCACTTCCCGACGGCGCCGAGCTGATCGTCTGCGACGACGGGTCCCGCGACGGCTCCGGCCGGGTCGCCGCCGCCGTTGGAGCGCGGGTGGTGCTCGTGGGCGATCTGGCGGGCGGCCCGGCCGCCGCCCGCAACCGCGGCGCGCTCGTCGCACGGGGCGAGATCCTGGTTTTCCTCGACGCGGACGTGACCGTCCACCCGGACACGCTGGGCCTGCTGACGCGTCCCTTCGCGGACCCGTCGGTGGCCGCGGCTTTCGGCTCCTACGACGACACGCCGCCGGAATCGTCCTGGATCAGCCGGTACAAGAACCTGGCCCACCATTTCGTGCACCAGAGGAGCCGCGAGGACGCCTCGACGTTCTGGGCGGGGTGCGGCGCGGTCCGGCGCGGCGTCTTCCTGGGCCTGGGCGGCTTCGACGAGGGTTATCGGCGGCCGTCGATCGAGGACGTGGAGCTGGGCTATCGGCTGCGTGAGGCCGGATACCGGATCCGGCTCGTCCGCGAAGCGCAGGTCTCTCACCTGAAGGAGTGGACGCTCGGGAGCTGGCTCGTCTCGGACCTGCGCGACCGGGCGATCCCATGGGCGCGGCTGGTGCGGGCGGGGCGAGGCCTCCCGCGCGACCTGAACTTCACCACGCTGGACCGGCTGGCCGCCCTGATGGTGGCCTCCGGCGTCTCGGCGCTGGCCCTGTCCGCGCTCGACTGGCGGCTTGGAGCCGGGGCGGCGCTGCCGCTCGCCGCCGCCGTGGCCATCGATGCGCCCTTCCTCCGCTTCGCCGCGCGGCGCTCCTCCGCCGCCTTCGCCGCGGCCGCAGCCGGGCTCCACATGGCCCATCGTGCTGCCGCCGTCGCAGGTTTCCTGGTAGGCTACATGACACCCGGGCCCAAGGCCCGCCGGCACCGGGCCACGCATGAAGGTCCGGACTCGGGGGCTCCCACACGATCGGAGGTCACTGGATGCTGAAGCGCGCTCTCCTGTTCCCTGCCCTGCTCGGCCTCACGGCCGCGCCGGCCTTCGCCCAGGCCAACCCGCGGGGCGAGGCCAAGGCCACCGTCTCCGGAAAGACCGTGGCCATCGAGTACGGGCGGCCCAGCCTCAAGGGCCGCGACATGCTCGGCCAGGCCGAGGTCGGCAAGCCCTGGCGGATGGGGGCGGACTCGGACACGACGCTGAGCACCGAGGCGGACCTGTCCTTCGAGGGCACCACCGTCTCGAAGGGCTCCTACGTGCTCAAGGCGACGAAGGTGGCCGCGGACAAGTGGCACCTCACCGTGCACAAGCAGGACGAGGCCAAGACGAAGGTGGCCGACGTGCCACTCACCCCGACCAAACTTCCCGCCAGCGTCGAGACCTTCACGATCGACCTGACGGGAGAGCAGGCCAATGGCAAGCTCTCGCTGAAGTGGGGGACGACCGGCCTCGAGACGTCGTTCACCGCCAAGTAGTCAACACAGTGGCCGGCGCCGGCGCCGATGGGGCGGGTGCTCCGCCGCGTCGCCGCCCGCCGGCCTCCCTTCCCGCCGCGGTCCACGCCCGCCGGCCAGCGCCGAAGGCCGCGCCCCGGTATAGACTCACCCGTCCGTTCGACCGCGTGCTCGCGTCGCTCGGGCCGCGTGGACGTCCCCGCGAGCCTGAGCCCTCAGCCACGGAGGCCAGCCGATGGATGCGGATGACGAGAAAGAGGCTCCGCGCGAGGATCCCAGCCGCTTCGAGCGCGAGCTGACCACCGACCTCAAGGACCAGACACCCGACGCGCCCCGCGGCTGGCCGCTCCACACCCGCATCCTGATCGGGTTGGGCGTGGGCGTCGCCGCCGGGCTCGGGGTCAACGCGCTCGTGGGGGGAGACGACTCCACGGTCAACGCGGTCATCTTCCACGTCACCGAGCCGATCGGGACCCTGTTCCTCCGCGGGCTGCTCATGATCGTCGTCCCGTTGATCGCGTCGTCACTGGTGATCGGCGTGGCTGGTATCGGCGACGTCCGCCGCCTGGGCCGGGTCGGGGTCCGCTCGTTCGCCTATTGCTTCGTGCTCTCCGCGATATCGGTCCTCATCGGCCTCACCCTGGCCAACACGATCCGCCCCGGTGAGCGCATCCGGCCGGAGACGGCTCGGGAGCTGGAGGCTCGCTACGGCGGCGATGCGGCTCGGCGGGTTCAGGCCGCCCAGCAGGAGCGCCAGGCGGCCGCGCAGTCCCCGCTGATGCAGGTGGTCAGGACCATCGTTCCCGCCAACCCCGTGCTGGCCGTGACCGGCGTCACCCCCGCGCCCCCGCCGCAGCCCGCCACCGCCACCGAGTTGCCGAACATGCTGCAGCTCATGTTCTTCGCGCTGGTCGTCGGCATCGCGATCACCCTCCTCCCTCCGGGGGCGGCCTCGCCGCTGATCAGGGTCCTGGAGGTCGTCTACGCGGTGTCGGCGAAGATCGTGGACATCGTCATGCAGGTGGCGCCGTTCGCGGTGGCGTGCCTCATCTTCACCAACGTGGCGCGTTTCGGCATCGACCTTCTGGCGGCGCTGTCGTGGTTCGTGGCGACGGTGCTCCTCGGGCTGGGTCTCCACATGTTCGGGGTCTACTCGCTCTCGGTGTACTTCCTGTCCCGCATCCCGCCGGTGGAGTTCTTCCGGCGCGTCAAGACGGTCATGCTGACCGCCTTTTCGACCTCGTCCTCCAACGCCACCCTTCCCACCGCGCTGCGCGTGTCCGAGGAGAACCTGGGGGTCCCGCGCCAGATCAACAGCTTCGTCCTGACCGTGGGGGCGACCGCGAACCAGAACGGGACGGCCCTCTACGAAGGCGTGACCGTCCTGTTCCTGGCCCAGCTCGCCCAGGTGGACCTGAGCCTGGGCCAGCAGCTGATGGTGGTCTACATGGCGATCCTGGGCGGCATCGGGACGGCGGGCGTGCCGGCGGGGTCCATCCCGTTCATCATCCTGGTGCTCGCCACCGTGAACGTGAACCCGGCGCTGATCGCGATCGTCCTCGGGGTCGACCGCATCCTGGACATGTGCCGCACCACCCTCAACGTGGTGGGCGACCTGACGGCCGCGACCTACGTGGCGCGCAGCGAGGGCTACGAGCTGCACGGATCCATGTCGAGCTAGGAACGCCGTCGAGCGGCGACCCGGGTGCGGCGCAGCACCCGATCGAGGGACCGGCTGCGAGCGGAGCCGGATTCACTCCGGCGGAGCGAGCGGGGGGTCCGGGCAGGGTGCTCGGCCGCGAGAGCCTCGAGCACGGTGGACGAGCGAGACGAGCACCCTGCAGGGTGCGGAGCAGCACCCGATCGAGGGACCGGCTGCGAGCGGAGCCGGATTCACTCCGGCGGAGCGAGCGGGGGG